>Ga0129336_10002660_pt1 | contig 10977 bp, 11 predicted proteins | sample CPB6_02_DNA_FD_96878 | JGI IMG/M metagenome (GOLD analysis project Ga0129336, IMG submission 96878) | Freshwater to marine salinity gradient microbial communities from Chesapeake Bay, USA - CPBay_Sum_0.6_0.2_DNA | ecosystem: Environmental > Aquatic > Marine > Coastal | place: USA: Chesapeake...
TCTGGCGCTATTGATGCTGCTTATAGAATAGTAGCAGATCCGCTGCTATTGTTAGGTAAAGCAAAGCGTCTATATGACGTAAACAAGTATGCTTATGAGGCAATCGTTGCATCTGCCACCAAGAATGGCGATACTGCCGCTAAATACTTTGCAAAGCCAGAAACTGTAGCATTCTGGGATACATACGGCGCTAAACTCAAGGATTTACGTACAGCAACCCAGCGTGGCGATAAAGTTGCCGCAGCAAAAGCTAGAAAAGAAGCAGAACGGATTGCTCCTGAGTTCGGTCCAGCCGTAATTAACCTATTTAACAAGGCAGATATAGAAGATATCGACTCTGCCAAAGCATTCTTCTATAACTCAGAGGATGCTTTTAAGGTTATGTCAGCAGGAACTGCTCGCCGTCGCATCCTTATGCCTCGTCTTGATAACCGTCGTAAGGCTAGAATCAAAATTCTTACTGGTGCCGACAGAGTATTCAACATTGATACCATCGGTCCAAGTCTAGTTAACGACTTCTTTGGTTACCCAGAAACTCAAGATGGCATCTATAAAGCAATTACTGAAGATCCAAAGAAACTTATTGATGCTGCAAAGGGTCTTGATGTAAAGGGAGTAAAGAGACTACGCCTATCTAGCGCAGATATAGCCCGTCGTATAGATAATGCTAAGCGCAAATTAACCACCATTCCTTTATTTAAGGATGATACATTTGATGTAACTGCAGCAGATGCTCCAGAAAAGATGTATCGACTAGCAGCACTTGTTATGCCTACCCGTCAGGCTCGTCTTATTGCTGAAACCTTTGATGGAGTCAAAGAAACTGGTAAGCGCAAAGAGATGTTCTATGGTCTATACGCCTCTATCGCTGAGATTCGCGGTATGAATATGACTGTTGCTGGTCAACAGATTGTCCGTCGTATGACTGGTAAAGGTGAAGTCAAGTACAGCATCGCTGGAACTGATGACTATATTGATTTTGGTCTACTACCTAGCGAGATGAATAACTTCGTTACAGCTCCTAGCCTAGTAGATATTGATAGAGCAGCATCTAGGTCAAGTATTATCCAGCGTCTTGTTGGTGTATCTAACAGTCGCTATATGGAAAGCGCTACCAATGCTTGGTCGTTCTTAACTCTTGCTGGACCTCGCTATGCAATCCGTAACTCACTTGAAGATTTGATGGTAAATATAGCCATCGGTGGTAGTCCTTGGGGTCTTGCTAAGAACCGTTACCTAGCAACCCGTCTTAATACTGCAATGCGTTTGACTCCAGGCTTAACAGCGACTGAGAAATTTGCAGCAGAACCACTTGGTCTAATGATGCGCTTTGTCAACAAGGGCGAGTCTGAAAAGTATGCAACTCGCATTAAAGAAGTTGATGGAATCCTATCTGCTAAGCGTGCAAAGATTGCAGAGTATGACAATATCGTCAAGACCAGCACAGATCCTAAGAAGGTTAAGGGCGCACAAGCTGGTATCCGTCGCCTTCGTAAAGAGATAGAAGGTGGAGTAGAACAAGAAGTTCGTAAGATTTTCGCTGAAGCCTTGACTCAAGGTCGTGTTCAGCGCTTTGCTCGTCAGTTAGGCTTGAAGAATCTTGATGGCGATGAGATTGAATTTCTTACAGATCAGGTTCTATACGGCGATATTGATAACTTACTAGCAACAATTTCTGAAGGTGGATTTAACTTCGCCACTGGTGCTAACTATATTGATGCTTCATTTGATTTAGCCAAGAACCTTGGCGTTAAGCAAGCTGAACTACGCCTAGATCTTAATGGTCTTAAGAGCAGGTATGCTAAAGGAGCTAGAGGCTTTGCTGAGATTGGACTAACTCCTAATAACGAAGCATCGATGATTGCTTGGGCGCTTCGTCTATCATTCTATGGCAACGATGAACTTGGTTCTATTGCTCTGGCTAATGTATCAGACAATCCACAAGATGCACTTAAGGCTATCAATGCTATCCGCAGTTGGATTACAGATCCTAAAAACTCAAAGATTATTGATGACGCCAGACTTCTATCTGGCAAGAACCTAGCACCAGATGAGTATGCAAAGATCGTCTATAACCGTGCTAGAGCAATCGTAACCCGCAGAGATAACGGTATGGTTAATACCGAACTGCTAGATAAGATTCGTACCTTTGACCCAGAGTTAGACCGCTATGTCATCTCAGGCAAGTTATCAATGGATGACCTACCCGATGATATCAATGCAATTCCAGCATCGGTAGTAGGACCAGAACTTGTTCCAGTATCTGATGTAGGAAACTACACATCACCTTTAATGCAAAAAGGTTGGGTCTGGCTTGGTTTATCTACTGCTCGTATGTCACGCCAACCAATGGCTCTGTATGAAGTAGCCAAGATTAGAAAGCAGATGCGTAAGTCTGGTTTTGAGCAAGCCTTCTATGATAACTTTACAAAAGGTATTACTGATGCTGATGCTAAAGCAGCGGCTTTAGTTAATGCTAAACGCGAGTTTGCTAAGATGGTAGAAGAACGGGCTATCTCTCAGATTCTGCCATATGTAGATAACCCACTTATCCGTAGCCAAGTAGCATTTTCTGCTCGTAACTTTGCTCGTTTCTATCGCGCACAAGAGGATTTCTACCGCCGTCTTGCTCGTATCGTTAGATACAATCCAGAGGCTATTCAAAAGTTATCGCTTACCTTTGACGGTGTAGCACACTCAGGATGGATTCAAGAAGATGACCGTGGTGAGAAGTACTTCGTTTACCCTCATTTTGCTCCAGGCTATAGAGCAATCCAAGGCGTATTAACTGCTCTTGGAGTTCCACAAGACTTTAAGGTTCCATTCCCAATTCAGTTTGGTGCATCTGTCAAGATGCTATCGCCATCAATGAACACAGAGTCTTGGCTACCTACATTCTCTGGTCCAGCAGCGGCGCTGCCTGTTACTCTCGTTCAAAACCTAGTCAACATATTTGACCCAGGTATGGGCGATACCATCAGTCGTTATACTCTTGGTCAGTACTCCGTAGATCAAGGCTTGGTATCACGTCTAATGCCAGCCCACGTTAACCGCGCTCTTAACGCTATGAGCCAAGATGAACGCAATGGTCAATATGCTTCGGCATATCGTAAGGCAGTTACTTACCTTGAGGCTTCAGGCAATGGCATTCCTAAGCGTTATGATGAAGCAGGAAACCTAATTCCACCATCTGCTGGTGAACTTGAGGAGTACCGCCAGAAAGTTCGCAGCACTACCCTTGCTGTTCTAGCAACTCGATTTGTATTTGGTTTCTTAGCGCCTGCATCACCTTCAGTTCAACTCAAATCTGATATGCAAGAATGGATTAGAGATGCTGGTCAGGCTAACTGGAAGCAATCCTTCAATGCTTTACGCGAGCAGTATGACGGCGATTATGACGCTGCTATTAAGCGTTGGGTAGAACTATATCCAAACCAAGTGCCATATACAGTTACAGAATCTGAGCGTAAGACCGTAGCATTCTTTGGATATGCTGAAGAGTCTGGCAAGTTTGTTGAGAAAAACGAATCTATGTTTAAGGAATATCCTGAAGCTGCAGCGTTTTTGATTCCTCATAAAGGCGCATTCTCATTCGATGCTTACCGAACAATGGCTCAGATGGGCCTAAGGTCTAACAAGCGAGTAGAGGATTATCTACGTGAGGTTCAGACTGCATCAGACCTACAGGTCTACTACCAGAAGCGTAATGAGTATGAAGAATCTTTGAAGTATTCTGCTTCAGACTTTGCCCGCAGTATCGCTCGTCAGCAGTTCAACGATTGGAAGACCCGATTCTTCGCAGGTCGTCCATTGGTGCAAGAAGAACTTAACCAAGGTGCTGAAAAAAGAATCAAGACACTTCAGGCTCTAACTGATCTTGAGAACTTCCTTAATGATTCAACATATGCCAATGTTCGTAAAGATACCCAAGACGTTCTTCGTCAGATGGTTAAGGCCTATAGTGACTATAAGGCCCAGCGAGATATATTTGAATTGACTGGAACTAACAGAGATATTGTTCAGTCTATCAAGGATGGAACTATCTCTAGTTTAAGACAGTTAGCTACATACGATGAAAATACCCAAGCAGCATATGACGTGCTCTTCGGCAGATTATTGGATGACTAGGAGAAAGCAATAAATGGCAGAAGTAACTCTCAAGAGTTTCTTAGATGGTGACTCCGCAGTCAAGGCTGCTCGAAAGAAACTAACCGCTGCAAGCGCTGAATTAAACAAGCAGAAAGCTGCGCTAGTTCAGGCAGGTTCCCGCGCTACACCCACTTTAGTTGAGCAAATCAATAAACGTATTGAAGCAGCGCAATTAGCCTACGATCAAGCCAAGTCAAATTCTGAATCAGTAGAAGCATCTCGTTCGGCGTATTTCCAAAAAAATAAGAAACAGATTCGTGGAGCAGCGCGTGAGAAAGAAGTAACTGCTGCTAAACAAGAACTTGAAGAGGTATTATCTCTCAAGCAAAGCCAACCTGGTAATCCTGTTCTAGATGCCCGTATTGCTGACCTTAATGATCGCATCAATGGTACTGGTAAGTATGCTCCCAAGGTTAAAGTAAAGACCGAAGATGAGACTGTTGGTGATCAAGCAGATAGTGCAGCGCCACGTGATTATCTTAAAGAAATCAATGGAGCTGCTCAGATTGTCAGAAGAATGTCTGCTAAAGAACGACAAGATTTGGCAGAACTTCTCAAAGCGTCTCGTTATTATACTGGCCCTATTACTGGCGTCTATAATGATGCTCTTGTAACTGCATATCAGCAGGCTCTTGCTGCTAATCAAGCACGTTCTCTAGCGTGGGGCGAAGAAGTATCGTGGTCTCAGTTCCTACAAGATAAAATAGGCGAGGCTACTGCACTTGGATTAGCAGGAGCACAGGTTCCAACAGGAACTATCAGTATCTCTACAGATCTTCAAGCTGCCGCTAAGGTAGAAGATATATTCTTAAAAGAACTTAAGCGCCTACCAACCGCTGCTGAGGTTGCTGAATATAGCAAGAAACTTATTAACGAAGAGAAGAAAGCCTCATCAGTTACCAAGGCTACCGTAAAGAAAATCGGTGGTGTAAAGGTAACTCAATACACTGGTGGTATTGATAGAGACCAGTTCCTAACAAATTTAGTACGCAAACTACCAGAATTTAATGAGAAGAAATTCACTGCTAATGCACTGACAACTCAGGACTTGGCTAAGACGGCTTTAGCAAATGGTCTAGACTTGAATAAGAACTTCGGTGCTGATGTTGTAGCATCGTGGGTAACTAGAGTAGCCAACGGAGAAGATGTTGATGTATTCAAAAATATCATCCGTCAGACTGCAAAGATTGGTCTTCCAGAAAGCCTAGGAAAATTGGTTGATACTGGCGTAGACCTTGAAGCCATTTATGCTCCATACAAGCGTACTATGGCATCGCTACTTGAGATTCCTGCAGACTCAATTAGTTTAGATGACCCAGTTCTACGTAGTGCTATTGGACCAGATAAGCCAATGACGCTATTTGATTTCCAGCGTACCTTACGTAAAGACCCACGCTGGCAATTTACAGATCAAGCCCGCGAAGAAGTATCCGATGCTGCATTGCGGGTACTTCGTGACTTCGGATTCCAGGGGTAAATAAATGGCTAGAATAAGAACAAGTATGCTTATTGATGGTGGCGGAGATACTAGCAAAAAAACAACCACACCAATAGACCCTTACTATAAGCGAGATCCAATCACTGGTTTAAGCCCAGCACAGGTAGAAGCACAAAATGCCCTTAAAGAGGCTCAGGCTACTAATGAAGCCCTTGGTATTAAAACTTCTATAACAAGCACGCCTGGAAGCGCAGGCCGCATCAAGGTTACTTCTGCAGGAACTCAACCTCCAAAATCAAAAGTATCTGGTGACTATGATGGTGACGGTGATGTAGATGCAGACGATATTAAAGCAGCTCTAGAAGAATTTAATGCTGGAATTAAGGCAGACGCTTTGGCACAAAAACGCGAAGCAGCACAGTCTGCTTATGACTTGCTATTCTCTGAGTTTGACCGTTATGGTCTAGGAGCGTTAGTTCTTCCTCTACAGAAGTATATCCAAGATGGAATATCCGCTGCAGAATTTACCTTAAGACTTCGCAAGGAGCCTGCCTATCAGAAACGCTTTGCTGCTAATGATAAGCGAGTCTCTAAAGGTCTTCGTGCTTTATCTGAGGCTGAATATATTCAACTTGAGGATGCTTACCAAGATGTAATGCGTCGTTATGGGATGCCTTCAAGTTATTATGCCCAAGAGAAAGATCCAGTGACTGGCATTATGTTACAGCCTGGATTTGAGAAACTCATTGCTGGAGATGTATCAGCGCCAGAGCTTGAAGATAGAGTTCAGACTGCCTATAACCGCGTTATCAAGGCTAACCCAGAGGTATCACAAGCTCTTAAGCAGTTCTATCCAGACATTACTAATGGTGATATATTAGCCTATGCACTTGACCCATCACAGGCTATTGAGAATATCAAGCGTAAGGTAACTGCCGCTGAAATTCAAGGAGCCGCAGCAGCACAAGGATTAAATCAAATTACAGCAGATATGACTCCAGAACAAATTAAGGCTCTTGAGCAAAGAGCAAATTATCTTGCTGGATATGGAGTGACTAAAGAGCAGGCACGTCAAGGTTTCCAAACAGTGGCTGGGGTTACCCCACGAGCATCAGTATTAGCAGATATTTACGCAAAGCAAGGTCTTGGAGATTATACCCAGACTACAGCAGAACAAGAAGTCTTTGGACTTGCAGGTTCTGCAGAAGCAGAGCGCAAGAGAAAAAAACTAGCAGAACTGGAGCAAGCCTCATTTAGTGGCTCTTCAGGAGCAGCACAAGGAGCACTAGCCCGCGACAGGGCAGGCTCATTCTAAGCCTGCTAACGGAACGACTGGTCCGTTAGAGAGACATCAAAACCAGTAGTAGGAGCCATATGGCGTTCCCCAAACCATATGAGGCCTACGCAAACTAACAAACAAGGGAGAAGGACCTATGTCCAATTATGACCTAGAGGACGACGACGATCTATCCGATCTATCTAATGACCTCGTCAAGCAGTTGCGTAAAGCAAACAAGCAGAAAGAAAAAGAACTAGCAGATCTAAAGGCTCAGTTTGAAAATCTTTCAAAAGCACAAAGAGAACGAGCAATTAAAGACGCCCTCGAACGTCGCGGGGTAAATCAGAAAATTGCTGCATTTATCCCACAGGATATAGACCCAACTGAGGAGTCTGTATCAACCTGGCTCAATAACTACGCCGATGTATTCGGTGTAGATACTGGCCAAACCCAGGCAAAACCAAATATTGACCCAGCTCAGGCACAGCAATATCAGAGGATGACTAACACCGTTGACTCAGCAGCATCGCCTGCTCCGCTTGACGATGTATACCGTCGATTGATGAATGCTAATACCAGAGAAGAACTGGATGCAATTATTCGTGAGTCTGGTATCTAAGACCCGAACCTACAAACCATAGAAAGGCAGGTGGTTAGAAATGGCGTTACCAGCAGGTACATTGACACCTACTACAACCGTTTCCAACCTAGTCCAGACTGCATACGATCAGTATGTACGTATGGCTCTTCGCTCCATCCCAGTGATGCGTGCGATTGCTGATGTTAAGCCAGTTCAGCAAGCAATGCCTGGTTCGTCAGTTGTATTCTCCATCTATTCAGATCTAAGCACTGCTACAAGCACCTTGACTGAAACATCTGACGTTTCCTCCACTGCTCTCGGAAACCCATCACAGGTTACCGTAACACTTAACGAATACGGCTCAGCCGTAACAACCACAAAGAAGTTGAACCTTACTTCTTTCAACGATGTAGATGCAGCTCTTGCAGATATCATCGCTTACAACGCTGCAGACTCAATCGATTCCGTTGTTGCATCAGTTCTTACTGGTGGAAGCAACGCGATCTTCGCAGGAACTGCAACAAACCGTAACGGCATCACCTCATCAATGACAATCTCTGTCGCTGATATCCGTGAGGCTGTAACACAACTTCGCTCCAACAAGGCTTTGCCTCGTATTGGCGAACTCTATGCTGCATACCTACACCCACGTCAATCTGCTGACCTCCGTGCCGAATCAGGTACTGGCGGATTCCAGGAACTCACCAAGTACGTCGAGCGCACACCGTTCGTCGCAGGTGCAGTCGGCGTTATCGAAGGTGCTTTCGTAGTTGAAACACCTCGCGTACCATCTGTAGTCAACACTGGAACAGTAACTGTTTACCAGGCTGTTGTTGCAGGTCGTGAAGCCCTTGCAGAAGCAATGGGACAAGACATCACAACTGTTATCGGTCCAGAAATCGACACACTACGTCGTTTCCGTACCATCGGTTGGTACTACTTCGGTGGCTTTGCTCGCCTCCGCGAAGCGGCTCTATACCGCATCGAATCAGCAACCTCAATTAACTAGATTAGTTGATTCTGTAGCAGGGGCCTTGAAACCCCTGCTATGGGATGAGTTAATCTCAAAAGGAGAGTAATGGCTAACTATCATTTGATGACACCGTGGCAGGCAGAGACCTGGATACCTGATGGAAATATCTATTCTCCTTATGGTCGCCTTGCTGCTCGTCCTAATGCCAATGGTATTGGTCGCATTACAGATATTGGTAGAGGTGTAAGCCTACTGATTACTGGTTCTACAGTGACTGAGAACAGAACTCCAAGTCAAGATGATTTAGCTGCAGCAGACCAGTACTTCCTCGGTGGTCACGAATATACAGTAGATCAAGCAACCGCTGATATCCTCATTGCAGCAGGATATAGCGAATATCTAACGGTGATACCATAATGAGTAATTGCACATCCTCTTGCAAGACTAAAGACCACGAATCATACGGCGACTGCATAGCAGAGAATATGCCAATGATTGCTCCATCAACTGCTCCATCTAGGACAGGGTGGGATATGACCAGAATCAAAAAAGATAACAAAGAAATAGACAGTTACTATGCCGCGATTCGCCAAGGCATAGAACCTATCTCAACCAAACAAAAAGACATCGACGCAGCAGTCCGTCTCAGCAATGATATGGGCGTAGCATTTGATGGCAATAAGATATAAGGAGCAATACAATGCCAGTAAATAACCCAGAAGCCTATGGCAAGGATCAAGTCAAGGAAACCTTTGATGAGTCCTACTTCCAGCCATATCCAGTAACACAGCCAGTATCACAGACTCGCTTTGATTCCTATGACAAGTTGAGCACTGGCGCACCAGGAAAGCCAGCTCCGAAGCAGAATAGAAACTAACTATGAAGAAGACTGCTGCACAGAAGAAAATTTCTATGACAATGCGGGAGTTTAAGGCTGGTAAACTTCATTCAGGTAAGGATCCGAAGGGTCCTAAGAAAGCACCTGTTGTAAAGAATAAGCGCCAAGCAATCGCAATCGCGTTATCTAAAGCAGGCAAGGCTAAGAAGAAGTAATGTCGTCTGGACAATACAAAACCCATCGCGGGTTTAACTCAGTCCAAATTAAGAATGGTATGGTAGTGCGACTAAACAAGAACGGCACAGTTCGTGCTGTCTTGGGAAAGTATGGTGAGTATGGCAAAAAGCAAGAAGGACTCAAGGCTCGCTAGAGCTGGAGTATCTGGGTTTAATAAGCCTAAGAGAACTCCGTCGCATCCAACAAAGTCACACGTTGTAGTTGCCAAAGAAGGCGACCAAGTAAAGACTATCCGCTTTGGACAGCAAGGTGTTACAGGTGATAAAAAACCTACTGCTCGCCAGAAATCTTTCAAAGCTAGACATAAATCTAACATACAGAAAGGCAAAATGTCTGCTGCGTATTGGAGCAACCTCACGAAGTGGTAGCACGAAAAGAAAAGTATGCAAAGAACTGCCCTGACTGCGGAGCAGTTCAAGAGTATGGCCGTAAAGACCATTACAGAAGTGCAGTTAGAGGAAACTGGAAATGTAAATCTTGCTCAGGCAGGATAAACAATTTCGCAGGAAAATACAACGAAATACCTATAACTTGGTTTGAAACCAAAAGACGGGGTGGCCTGTCTAGAGGGTATAACTGGGACCTAACAATAGAATTTATATGGGACCTTTATATATCACAAGACAAGAAGTGCGCTCTATCTGGTCTTGATATTGGATGGCCAGAAAAGGGTTTAACTTCAACAGTCTCCATTGACAGGATAGATAGTTCTGAGGGATACTTGACTACAAACGTTCAACTGCTGCATAAGGATGTAAACTTTATGAAGCAGCAATTTAGCCAAGAATACTTCATAGAGGTATGTAAGGCCATCACGGATAGGGCAAACAAATGAAGCAGAAGAAAGCATTTTGGGATACAAAGAATCCAAAGAAAACTTCCAAGAAGTTAACACCAAAGCAGAAGGATATGGCAAAGGCTAGGGCAAAGGCCGCTGGTCGCAGATATCCTAATTTGGTCGACTCGGCTTGGGCATCAAAGCAGAAATAATTAAGGAGAAATAATGGCACTCGGTACGCTCGGAAGCACGTTGAACGATGAACTCAACCGCTTGGCCAATGGTGGCACCTATCGTGATATGAACCAGATGGTTGACGAGGCACTTGCTGCCAAGCAATGGGCTAACCGTGAGAACATTATTCCTTACTCTACAGATACGGTAGGAATCCTCAATGAGATTGCAGGGCTTGGGCTTGATAAAAAGAATTGGCTTGATTTTAACGGCGTATGTAACTATATCGCTGGTACTTCTGGCCTACCTGCGGCGGCTGCTCTCAGACAAGTCTACCCAACCACCGATCTCTTAACTGGTGTTGCATCCTATTAGGTAGATGCTACTGCTTCTACTAACTGGGGAAGCCTTGGTTATGTATACCTTAATGGTGTAACAGGAAACTATCTATCAGTTCCAGATAGTGATGCTTTAGATATCACAGGTGATTTAGATGTAAGAGTTCAGGTAGCCTTTGATGACTGGACACCA
>Ga0129336_10002661_pt1 | contig 10977 bp, 9 predicted proteins | sample CPB6_02_DNA_FD_96878 | JGI IMG/M metagenome (GOLD analysis project Ga0129336, IMG submission 96878) | Freshwater to marine salinity gradient microbial communities from Chesapeake Bay, USA - CPBay_Sum_0.6_0.2_DNA | ecosystem: Environmental > Aquatic > Marine > Coastal | place: USA: Chesapeake Bay...
ACTGCTGGAGCGTTGGGGTCTTTAGGCCAATCTAGCGAAGTTGCTGCCGCGATGAAAGCCTCTATCGTGGTAGCCGCGTTCAATGCAGCCTTATGCTCGGCAGCCTTAGTGCGAACCGCAGCGCGATAGGCAACCCATTCAGCGGGAATGTCTGTGCCAGCCTCGGCCTTACGAACTACCATCCAGTCGCTAGGCAAGAGTATGGTGTAGGCCATGTTATCGACCTGTTGGTTCCATGACTTCTTGAGATCATCTAAATCTTTAGGAAGACCAAAGTTCCAGTAAAAACGGTCATCATACCGTTCTGGATCAGGAACTTCTGTGATGCCAATAGCTTCTTTCTCCGCAAGCGTTGTGAGCCGCATCCAATTAGCCGGATAAGAAATTCCATTGTAGCTAAATGCTACATCGACTTGAAGTGGTGAACCGTTGAGAAGAAACATGATTACCTCGCTCTAGAGATATTAAAAGGATTTTCAGCAAAAGCGGCATACACATAAGTTCCGCCATTAGTATTTTGTGCAACTGCCCTTACCTTGAACCCATTTGACAAAAGATCACGCAAATTAACTGTACCTTCAGCGGCACCACTATTTGCCAAAAGGTATAGCGTATCAACATTGTATGGATTTCTAGAAGTATCCTCTATGGGCCAATCATCAGTTGTATCTATTCTTTTAATCATTAACCAACGAGGTCTAAATCCCGTGTATATAAATGGACCATCTGTGCTACTGCCATTTCCGGTGTAGCTTCCAAATGCAGAAAATCCAGGAATTGCCGCAAAACAATAAGCAACAAAAGTTAATGTATTTCCAAATGCTGATCCTATACTGAATACGCTAGAAGTCGGAGAGGTACTATTCCATACTGTTGGAGCAGAAACTTGACCGTTGGTTGATTGCATTTCCAAATAATACGCAGCACTTGTCAATCCAACATGGTAGACGGGCCATCCTTGAGTACCTGTTCTTCCTTTTGCAATAATCATACTTGGCGCAACGCCAAGTCCATGACCAACAGTTGCGTTAGCTCCTGTAGCTGTAAAAGTAAGAACACTAAATCCAGCAGTAGGATTAGCTGATACGGTGGACGTAATGCTTCCGCTCGTGTTGGAGACGGTAGAGCCAGCAGCTTTCCATTGCCAACCAATGTAAGATTGACCGCTCTGGTTAATATCAACAATTGCGCCGCCAGAGCCGTTACCTAATGAAAAACCATTTGAGTTAATAGTAGTAACGTAGTTGGGTTGGCTTGATTCAGCAGTATTCGTGTTTATAACCAATACGTTTGATGCGCCGCGTACTGAGTCAACATCAATCTGAGATGAAATAGAGCTTCTGTTCTTGATCCAAATCCAATCAGGCTGGAAGGTAGTACCAAGCGTGTTGTTGCCACCATTAGTAATAGCTTGAGTAGAGCCGTTACCTGTAAATGTTGTAGCCGCCATATACAGCGCACCATTGTTAATCGTCGCTGCTGGCAGATTGTAGGTGTTTAGCGCACTGTAGCCTGACGGCGGGGTGTAGGAGAATGGGCGTTGGCCGAAGTTAAAATCTACAACTGCCGTATTTGTCGCATTATACGCCATTCCAACAACAAAGAAATCGCCACTAAGATTATGATTGTATGTACCCTGAAGAGAATTATTTTTATAGAAGGCAACTTGAGATGACGTGGCTGTCATCCCAATTATGTCACCCTGAGTATAAGAAGATACTGTAGCAACTAATGTATTGCCTGGATAACTAATAATCTGACCGTTTTGCCTATAAGTTATATAGGAACCATCGCCTGTTGCTATGTTTGCAATAGAATTTCCAACGCCAATTCCAATTAATCCATTTGATCCGCTTTGTGTTGTTACTGTCATTTCGCAATAACAATTAAGCGATGATGCTGTAATAGTAGATTTTGAATTAACATAAGTTGCTGACGTTGCATTTAATTGCAAATTAGCATTTTGTAAAACTGCGCTACCACTAATTTGTGTATTTAAAGGATTTAACACCGCATAATTAGACGAACTTGCACTATTAGTAGGCGAGTCAATCATGCTGTCGTAGGTTGTGCCAGCCGTCAGCGAGATGTTGTTAGGTGTCCAGTTATTACCATTACCTGATGAATCCTGAACAAGCGTGGTCGTGCTCGTCGTATTGCTGAACGGAAGATAGAACCCATTAGTTCCATATGTTCCGGTATATTTCTTTGGTTGCCATACGCCGTTAGTGTCGTATGCACCGAATGAAGATGGTGTGAGTTGCTGACCGTCGATAAAGTTTACTTCGGCTAAATATCCATCAAAAAGAAGATATGGATTACCATTATCATCTACCGCTGCAATACGTTGATTTGTTGCATTAAATTTAGTGTTCAAATTTAATGTTGGATAAGAAGATGAAGAAAAAGATGTTATTTGAACACCATTAACATAAATTTTAACACGATTTGACGCGGTTGCCTGAGTTGTATCAATGGCTATTGTAAAATAATACCACGCAGACGGATCACGGAAAACTTGAGTTGTTTGTAAAATCCAGTCATTTGAGTTGTTTGTTTGTTGGCAAACTATTAACGTATCTGCAGCAAAGTAAACAAACGCTCCACCTTGTGACGCGCCACCTCCAGAATATCCTGATGTATTAATACCCGAAGCGCCAAGAGAACCTCGTTTGCACCAAAACGACATAGTAAATCTTTGTTGGTTCCCAGCAGATGCAAAAGTCTTACTCAAATACGCACTCGCAGACGAGCGAAAGCGCAAGCTACGATTGATATTGTAGCCACCTAATGAACCCATCATTAAGTTATTGACTTCGACAGGTAATCCCATTTGTCACCCGATATTGGTCAGAAGTTGAGCCGCAATGCTTGTCGATGAACGGACTGTATAAACCAACACATCCACCGCATTAGCCGTTGTCGTGAGCGTAGGAGCCGTCTGAGACGGGAAATCCCAATAGGACGAGTAAGCCAACGTCCGAGAACCTGTGCCGTCCTGAGTGATGAAGATCACACCTGATTGACCAGCTGTAAGATTCGTCGGGTTGCCGAGCGTCCGATTGCCACCAAGGGTTACCGAAAAGTTATTACCGACCGACATATCGACCGCGATGGTCGAGGCATCTGTCAGAGCGTCAATTTCCATATAGGCATTTCCGGTCGATGACATCGTTCCGCTGAATGCTGCGGTGCCGCTAACACTTGGAGACGCGATAGATGGAGACGTGCCGAAGACAAGAGCACCGCTCCCTGTTTCATTTGTCACCGCTGCTGCAAGGTTTGCGCTTGAAGGTGTCGCCAAAAACGTCGCGATACCAGAGCCAAGGCCAGAAACACCAGTCGAGATTGGCAACCCAGTTGCGTTCGTCAGCGTTACAGAAGACGGCGTACCGAGAGCCGCAGATCCCGTTACAGTGAGCGTTCCTGCAACAGTAAGTGTTTTCCCCGATCCGACATTCAGGCCAACAGATGTGCCATTGCCAGCAGCGTTAAAGACACCATCGACCGTATCAAGGTCTGTGTTGATCTTTGTGCCCCAAGTGTCACGAGACGCGCCTACTTCAGGCTTCGTCAGGTTAAGATTGGTAGTGTATGAATCAGCCATCGGCCTTACTCCTAGTTAGCTGTCCAAGTCTCAGAAGAGACGGTCTGCGGTGTCCATGTCGCTGACGGCACAACCTCGCCTGTCCATGACTCAGAGCTAACACTTTGCGCTGACCAATTCTCTACCACATTTTCTTGCGTTTGCCACGTCTCCGGTAACACGGTCTCATCTTCCCAGAGATAGCGAGCCGTAGCCGTCATACTCGTCGTCGATGCTCCCGTAGCTACACCGACAAGTGTTGCTTGCGCCTGCGCTGTCGCTGTCGAAGCAGCAACGATGTCGAGCAACCCACGCCATGTAACCGTAGCACCCGCAGTTGCACTAGACTGAGCGACACCCGCAGCCGCTCCTGGCATAACGCGTGTTGGTGTAAATACGCCGTCGCTTTCGCTTGTGCCAATGGCCTCTGCAAGTTGCACGGTATACCCGTCAGCCGTCGCGCCAGACTGCGCCGCGATAGCAGCAGAAGCGCCTCTGATGGCATAAACGTTGGCGGTCGAGTTGCTCGTCGCCGCAATCGTCGCCGACACTTCTCTGACACGTTGCGCTGACGCTGTAACGCTGCTCGTAACAGCTATGTTGCAATACGCGATCTCTGTATCAGCGGCGGCTGCACCTGACGACGAGACAGATATGACTGTAAGCGTAGCATCAACGATACGCACAACTGCGGCAGTAGCATTGCTTTGCACGGCAATAGCGGCAGTTGCATCTGAGACGCTAACCTGACCGTAAACACCTAAACCGTAGTCGTATAAGCCATAGTCTCGCCCATTGACGAGATCGTCACTATAGACCCCTACGCCATAGTCTAAGAGTCCATAGTCGCGCGACATCTATTAGTCCAACGTGATGGTCAAAGCGCCTGTGTTGAAGCGAAGAACGTCGCCGGTGTCGATGGTCTTGGATGTCGTGAGATCAGCGAAGGCCAAGAGGTTGCCGCTTGACGAGGCATCGAAGATACCTGCCGCAACAATCGTCCCCCATGACCCACCCGCTGTCGGGAACTCGATTGCGGCACTGTTTGAAGCTGTCGTCGGAGCTGTACCTGTAACAGTAAAAGTTGCCGCTTGACGGGCATACGATGTGCCAGAGCACTCAGTGCCACCACCCGATTCGCCCGGCGCAACAGTGTAAAGCGCAACGTACCAAGCTGTGGGACGAGTTGCTGAGTTGCTTGTAAAAACCCAGTTCAGAACTAGGTTTTCAGTAAAATTGGTAAAACCGGCCATTTGTAACTCCTTATCCGTAAGTTTTGCGCGTGCGAGCGACTAGGGGACCACCACTATGCACCGCCTTATCGCTTTCCAAGGCCAGTGACTCAAGACGCGAATTATACATGTTCGCGAACATCCCGACACGCTGATCATCTAACAGATATGGTGAAGCGTGAACGAGTGAACCGTAGAGATACAGATCTGGCGCTTTTACCAAAAGCCAGTTTGAGGTGTTTTGATTGCTCAGAGAAGTGATCTTACCGTAATAGATCATCTCAATGTCGATATTCGATTCCGGTGCTGGGACAATCTCAAGCGCATCGTCCATGATCGAGTAGAAGGACGGCTGAGTGATGATCTGCTGCTTGTTGATCCGGTCAGCCTCATCAAGAGTCACATAACGCAGTGGCTGTGCCCCATCGACGATATGGATGTTGATCGCCTCAAGCCAGTCACCGGGTAGCTGAACATATTCTTGGTTACTCGTAGCCTGAGCACGCACAACCATCTTCTGGTGGCGTAAACGGCTGTTAACATCAGCTTCGACAAACTGGATGAATGTCGGGATGATCGCGGTCAGGTCATCGCGGTTCAGCCATGACGCAATTTCGGACTGGAGTGTGGCGTAACTCGTAATTGTCATCGTCAACTCGTGTAATGGTGCGTCCGGTATGGTCGCGCTTCTTCGGTATTAAGCCAGCGTTTCAATGCAGTCTTGTCGTGAAGAATACCACGCTCCTTAAGCTGCAACAAAACAAGCATAGGAAGACGAGCCACTCTAACCATATCTCCAGATCTGGTCGTCCGTGAAACACCGTTCATCTCTTCCTGGTTAAACTTTGCCACGTCTGAAATGTCAGTCGTATCAATGAAGTGCATCGTGCCATCATGCTCGACCTTCATCTTGGTGAGAGTTCCGGTGAACCCGTCATAACCAAGTGTGAACTCGCCAGGTGCGTATTCTTTATCGCTCATGGTGCTCCCCAAGAGAAAAGAGGGGTGGCGTACCACCCCTCTCTATTATCAGGCAGATGTCGTGAGGTTTGCGATTGCAGCATGGGCCTTCTCAGCCTTCATGCGCAAGCCGTATTCGACGACAAGTTCCTTCTTCATCGAGTCGCCAGTTGCAGCGATGTCGATTGTTTCGAAAGGACGGAGATACGCAACAGATGCGTATTCTGGGTCGAGCACAAGTGCGAAACGCTCGTCAGCAAAGCGGTTCGGGACCATCGACACTTCGCCGAAATCACTGAGGTACACGTCAGCTGTAGCGATAATGCCAGCAGGCTGCACCTGATTGTAGGTGATGCGCTGTTGAGCAATACCAGAGAAGCCTGATGCGACGGTCTTGTTGTAAGGACCGGTCATAAGGATCTTCGCTTCGCCGCCCTGCGACCAGACGTTCTGGATCGCTGTCTTGAGCATGGTTTCAGTGAAGGCAACGTCTGTCGAGGTCGAGAGGTTCGTCCAAGCAGCGTTCGGGTAGCCGTTCGGTGAAGACGAAAGCGTCGGAGCGGTTGCGCCGTTCGCGACAGAGTTTGTGATCAACCAAGCAGGAACACCAGCGGTGTAACGAGCCGTTGAGCTGTTGCCAGCTGAAGCAGCTTGGTTCGACAGGAGAATCTTTTCCATGTCGCGCTTGAGTTCCTTCGCAGCCTTGGCTTGGTTGTAAGCCAAAAGCGTACGCATACCGGCCATGTTAACAGCCTGCGCCGTGCCAGAAACTGCAACGACCTTGCCGCTGATCTGCGTGTAGTTCGCAACGCGGTTCGTGTCGGTGAAGTCCGTGTTACCGGCATCTGCACCTTCGACGAGAGCGTTCGAGCCGTTCGCAGCTGCGAGCGAGTCGGTCTGCCATTCGAAGTAGGTATTGTCTGCCGTGTCACGGCCTACGTTCGACATGAACGGGGTCGATGTCGGGCTGATGTCATAGATGATATTCGAAAGGTCTTCGCGCTGTTCGTTAACAGCAAGATAGGTTTTTACGTTAGCTACGGAAGTCATTATCTTCTCCTGCTTTCCATTAGGCCAAAGAGTCTAGCAGCGTCATCGACGCTACCGGTTTTACTGAGACGCATTTTCGCGCGGGTAACTTCGGTCTGTTGTTTTGGAGCAGATGCAGGCGTACCAGAACGCAACGGCTTCGGACCTTCCTTCTTATCAGGCTGTGGTCTCTTAGCTATTAGTTCGTCGTACTTTCTCGCCTTCTCAAGAACAAGAATTGCTCGTGGATCATAGGCTTGTGCGAGTTCGTCTTCGGAGTAGCCAACTTTCTGACCGTATTCCTTCAGACGAGAACGCGCCTCGTTCCACTTGTTCGGATCATTCCATTCTGGAACCTGCTTCACCAAATACTGGCGACCTTGATCCACAATGGTCTTCAGCCGATCTTGCTCTTCCTTCTGCTGCAAATAGCTGAGACGTTCCTTTTCGGCTTGCGTCGCAGCTAGGCGTGCCTGGTAATCACGCCACTGTTTTTCGACCAGAGGAAAGTTAAGCGGGTCTTCCTTGTGCAACCGTTCCCAATCTGGCTCTTGCGGCATCATCTCTTTGAGTTGTGCATCAAGCGCGTTAATCAGGGTCGCGTATTGCTGGCGTTCCGTTCTAACTGCCTCAAATTCTTGCTCGAATGACGCTTTCTCCTGACGGAGTTCGTTCATCCTGCGCGAATAATCGGACTGCCGTTGATAGCCTTCGAGAGCCTCTTTAAGCGGAATCTCCTGCGTCTTGCCGTCAATCTTGACGGTTACGAGGGTTTCCGGTGAGAGATTCTCAGCCGCACTACCTTCTTCGTCCACGACATCTGCGGTCTCCTCAGTGCCGTCAGTATCCTTAACGGATAGACCATCTTCTTGCACTGGGGTCTCGTTGACCTCATCTGCCGTCGCCTCGGCCTCTAATGCCTCGGCAGGAGCTGGCTCCGGTTGCGTGTTGGGCTTCGGCTCATCGCCTCCCAGTAACGCCGCCATACGAGTTGCAGCTTCTGAAACGCCGATTTCGCGGGTCTGCGACTGCTCGGCTGAATTGCTCATGTAAATACTCCTAAATTATCGCCCCTTCAAGCGGCGGTTAAACGCGACTACATCTGGGGTACCGGCAAGCGCCTCAATCTGCCCCTGTAGATCTGCGATGGCGCGTACCATCATATACGCGTCATTCCTGATGCCTGCGTCTTGCGGGGGTGAGGTCATCCAAACCTTGGTGTACTTATCCCGCAACGCATCAAAGAGTGCCTTATTCGCAACACTGTTCTTCAGTGCTTGTGCCGCGCGGAAGAGATCCTGATCGTCCATCAAATCATCCCTGGCATCATCGGTTGCACCTGTTGCGGCATCTGCGTCTGCATCATGGCCTGCTCACGCTGTGACTGGATCGAGAACATAGCCTCGATCTCTGCGCGTTGCCGGTTAACCTCTGCGTTGATGCTCGCCACATCGACCTGTGCGCCATACTTCGCCTGAATCTCGGCGGCACGGAGCATCACATCGGCGATGAGCTGATCGCGTTTCAGATCCGCGTCTGCCTGCGCCTTCTTGGTTTCGAGTTCCTGTTTCGCGGCAGCGATAAGGATGTCGGCGCGGGTCTTCTCTGCCTCGACCTGTGCCAGCATCTCGGCGGGGTCTGCCTTCTGCTTCGGCTGCATCGCTTGCATGTATTGCTGGATCTGCTCTGGCGTTGGCTCTGAGTAGAACTGCGCCGGGTTCTGGAAACCAGCCAACTGGGTGATCTGGTTTAGCGTCGAGACATACTGTTGGATCGAGACCATCGGGTTATTCGGTCCATACTGCTGAAGGATCTGCTCCTGCTTCGCGGCGATCTGCTGCAAGAACATCATCCGTTGCTCATCTGAGCCACGGCCCAAAGCAATGTTGACCACCATATCCATGTCGGCTGTCCAGCCGCGCGGATCGATGGGGACGAACTTGTTACGAAGACGGATGATCTTCGGCTTATCCTGATGCTGCACAACGAGATGCAGCAACCCCTTAAAGCAACGCTTCAAGCCATCACCAAAAAGACGTGCGATCATCTCGATGCGCTCTTGCGATGATGACAACTGCGCCTGTACTGCGGCGCGGGTAGTGGACTGGAGTGCTTCTGCATCCAATCCCTGCGATGCACGCGAGATACCTGTGCGCTGCGTCTTGATCTCATCGAGATAGCCCATGACACCAAGAGCCGGTTGACCGACAAACGGTGTTGCGAACGGGACAATCGCACCTGGTGACCGCATACGGATCAGCGCTCCTGTCTCGTTGTTCATCAGATCGTCTACGTTGACCTGACCCTCAACGAAACCCGTGCGCGGATGGATCGACTGAGCCAACGAGTCAAGCGTGTTACGCATGATGTTAGACTTGATCAGTTGCAGGTCCATCGTCTGATCAGCAATCGACTTACCGAAAATCGTGTGCGGCGTCGGATCTGGCGACAGCGTCGCAAACGGGATCTCTGTAACTATTTCTTGGTGGACGATATAACCGCCATTACCGACTGTGCAGACTTTATGCAGTTCGGCGATACCGTCGCCATCTTTGTCGATGCGGATATAGGCTTCAACGTAATAGACTTTATCTGTGCTTTCGTCGTTTCCATTCGCCACCCCAAAGAACGACTGGTCAGCAGGATTACGGACCAGAGTTTCCATATTCAATTCAAAGCCACCAGAACCGGCATTCATCTCAACGATGTCTTTGTCGTAGCCCATCGCCACCAACTCAGACACTGTTGCAAGTTTACGACGACCGGCAATCAATGCGTCATCGATGCTCGTTGCCTGATTGTCGATCAAGAATTGCTCGACCGGAATACATTCAACGATATAGCGAGGCTCGCGGATGACGCGCTTCACGCGCATCGAGAAGACACGCGGTGTCATGTTCATGTCTGGAGACATCGTCACGACATTCGTTTGCGCTGTGAAGATTTGCTCTTCCTGCAACTCAAGCACAGTCACTTGCGGGTCTTGCGCGATCAGTGCTGCTTCTTCTTGAGAGAGACCGGAATACGAATACTCTTCGACAGTCTCTTTGTCCTGCTTATACCAAGTAAGCACACCCTCTTTCAGGATGAGCGCATCTTTCATCGCGTCATGGAGAATGCGAAAGCCTGGGTTCTCCTGCATGAAGATATAGTTGATGAAATCGGTCATCTGTTCAGCGACTTCGACATCTTCAGCGGTCTTCGGGACAAACTCCAAAATCTTGTCGCCACCCGTAAAGATACGGAGCAACGATGGCAGCATCGCGAGAACAGTATCGCGCACTTCTGTCATAACGACCTGAGAGCGTCCCTGTTCCTCGTCACCAAACGCGTTGCCCAGATAGTAGGACATCGCATTCTCGCGCTCTGGCGCGATATAGGTATCGATATAAACTGCTGCGTCTTCAATCGCCTGACGAACGCGAGAGCGGAACTCTTCCTCGTCCATCGGCTGGTCATTGATGCCTGGTGTCAGGATGCCCGTTTCATCGTCATAAGCACGCGGTGCTGAGACGGATACCGGAATGTTGTCGGGGTCATATCCTGAAATCGCCATATCTTAGACCTTTCTAACGCGCCACCACTTCCAGCCGCTCTCTGAGCCTACCTCGTGCTGGGGCAGTAATTCTTTCACAGCCTTAGATACACCATCGAACGGGTAATCGTCACCTCCCATGACTCCGCCCCGTTTCAGCTTCGGCATCCATGCCTCGATGTCGGCTTTCACTTCCTCGTACTCGTGACCGGCATCGATCCACACAAAATCGACAGAGCCATCTTCAAACTTGGCCGCGGCACCGGCACTGTCAGACCGAATAGGTGTCATCTTTAACCCTTCGATCTTCTTCATATTTGCTTTGAAGATTGAGTACACCGACTTCAGCTCCGGGTCATCTTTGTGGACTTGGTCAGATCCCTTCCAGTGATCAACGCAGTATAACTGTATGTCTTTGCCAGAGTTGACGATTTCGACACCCAGAAACGCAGACGATCTGCCCTTCCAACAACCGATCTCCACAAAGACCGCACCACTTTTTGGTGCCGCTAGCACTGCATCGCGATACGGTCTTGTAAAGTTGAACCAGCCTTGGATGTCATCAAAAAAGTGGTTCATTTTGACTTCTTTGTCATACCCGCTTCTGAGAGTGCAATCGCGATGGCCTGCTTGCG
>Ga0129336_10002664_pt1 | contig 10974 bp, 9 predicted proteins | sample CPB6_02_DNA_FD_96878 | JGI IMG/M metagenome (GOLD analysis project Ga0129336, IMG submission 96878) | Freshwater to marine salinity gradient microbial communities from Chesapeake Bay, USA - CPBay_Sum_0.6_0.2_DNA | ecosystem: Environmental > Aquatic > Marine > Coastal | place: USA: Chesapeake Bay...
CGCCGGAGGGAAGACCGTATGCCTTAAGACCACAGGGCTCCTTCAGCTCATGGTCCAATCTGGCTTGCTGATCCCTGCGCATCCAGAATCAACTTTTGGGATATTCAAACAGCTGATGATTCACATCGGAGATACCCAAAGCATCGAATTTGAATTGAGCACCTACAGTGCCCATCTCAAAAACATGAAATATTTCATGGAAGAGGCCAATGGCAGAACCATGTTTTTCATTGATGAATTGGGAAGCGGAAGTGATCCAAGTTTAGGTGGGGCTTTTGCAGAAGTATTTTTGGAACAACTCATAAAAAAACACGCTTTTGGAATTGTAACAACCCATTATCTCAATCTCAAAGTAATGGCGAGCAAAACACCCGGAATTGTAAATGGCGCCATGGCATTTGATGAAAAACATCTCTTACCAGAGTACAAATTGAATATTGGGAAGCCAGGCAGTTCCTATACATTTTCCATTGCAGAAAGAATCGGGCTCTCTGCGCAGTTGATTGAAAGAGCCAAGTCGTTGGTGGACGAACATCATTTTACATTGGATAAGCTGCTGAATAAAACTGAACAGGAGCTGAGAAAGTTGGAGAACAAGGAGAAAGAACTTCAGAAATTGATCAAGGAAAATGAAGTACAGCGGAAAAAATTACATGAGGAATTGAACAGAGAAAAACACCGGCAGCAAGTTGAATTGCTAAAAGAGCAGAATAAAATTGCAGAGGATAAGCTTGTTTATTTGAAAGACATGGAGCGAAAATTAAAGCAGGTGGTTTTTGATTGGAAGAGAATGGATGCTGAGGAAGATAAAAAACAATTGATCAAAAATTTACAGGCACTTTTGTTCAATCAAAAAGAAAAGCAGGTAAAAGAAAAAGCTAAGAAGAAAATTGACAGCAACTTTATTTTACTTGCAAAAAAACCCGCTGTGGGAGATCATGTGATGATGAAACAAAACAACAAAATTGCTGTACTGAGCGAACTCAGAGGAAAGAAGGCTTTTGTTACCCTTGGTTCCATGCAGCTTCAAGTGAACTATGAAGATTTGGTAGCTGTAAAGAAAAAACCTGAAGCTATTCAAGAAACATCTAAATCTTCATAGATTTACGATACCAGTTCAATCTTTTCTTATGAAAACATTCAGACTTTTTTTACTCTCATCTTTGTTGATTTTTCAACAGCTGTGTGCACAGGATAAAATTCCTGCAGAAACAATAAAATCAAAAATGCAATGGTTTCAAGATGCCAAACTTGGCATTTTCATACATTGGGGAATTTATGCAGTGAAGGGAGTTGATGAAAGCTGGAGTTTTTATAACAAGCTCATGCCCTATGATGAGTACATGAAACAATTGGATGGGTTTACAGCAAGCAAATACAATCCATCTGATTGGGCTGATTTGATTCAACAGTCAGGTGCGAGATATGCCGTCATGACCACCAAGCATCACGATGGGGTGGCGTTGTGGAATACAAAGCAAGATCATTACAATGTTGTGCGAAATACTCCTGCCAAGCGTGATTTACTTGAACCACTTTTTTCAGCGTTGCGAAAACGCAACTTAAAAGTAGGCACCTATTTTTCATTGATCGACTGGAGCAGAAATGATTATGATCAATTCAAAAGGGATTCTTTGAGATACAAGTTGAAGGATCAGCCAAATAGATGGAAGCAATTTCAACAATTCTTTCAATCACAAATAGACGAGATATCTGCGCTTTACAATCCTGATCTTTTTTGGTTTGATGGCGACTGGGAACACAATGCTGAGGAGTGGGAGAGTGTGAAAGTGCGCAGTAGTATTCTCGCAAGAAATCCCAATGCCATTATCAATGGACGATTGGCAGGTTATGGAGATTATGTTACCCCGGAGCAAAATATACCCGTGACCAAGCCTGCTTACAATTGGTGGGAATTGTGCATGACGATCAATAACAACTGGGGATTTCAATTCAGAGATACCAATTGGAAAAAACCCAATGAAATCATCACGCTGTTTGCAGATGTTGTAGGAAACGGAGGGAATTTATTGCTGGATATCGGTCCCAAAGAAGATGGAACGATTCCCAAAGAACAACGAGAGGTACTTGTTGAATTGGGAAAGTGGAACAAGAAACACGAGCGGGCAGTTTTTGGCACATTGGCTGGAATTCCCCAAGGCCATTTTTACGGACCAACAACCATTTCTAAGGATTCAAGTTCACTTTATTTATTCTTACAGGCACAAACAAGTGGCCCCATTATGATCAAGGGATTGGTGAATAAAATCAAAGATGTAAAAGTTCTTGGCAAAGAGACTTCATTGCCGCACAAGGTGGTTGGGAAAATTTCTTGGAGCCCGGTACCAGGGTTGGTATTCATTGATATTCCTAGGATTGAACTTGACGCTTATATGACTGTGTTGGAGCTCAAATTAGAGGGCCCCGTAAAATTGTATGCTGGGCAAGGTGGATTTAATTAGTCCAGCGAAAAAATTTCATCCATCAATACCCATTTAACTCCAGGTGCAGCCCAGGGCAATCTTTGTTGGTATTGATCCATCAAAGCTTCCCATTTTTCAACAATTGGATTATGCTTATCCATTTCGTTTTTCTTTTCAAAACTGAAATGATTATTTGCATGTATGATCATGAAAAGTCTATTGCCGGTTCGGTATATTTTCATTGATTCAATTCCACTTTCCTTGATGGATGCCTCAATTTCTGACCAAACCTGCTCATGGTGTTTTTCATAGGCAGCGATCAGTGCTGCATCGTTTTTGAGATCGAGTGCAAGGCAGAATGTTTTCATGATGCAGATCTGGGTTTATATCCTTTGATGCCAAAATAAAGTACAAATGCATAACAGATCATTGGTACAAGATATCCTATTTGTATATCATCTCCGAAACGGTCAATGATATTGCCCATGATGACAGGGAAAATGGCACCGCCGATGATGGACATTACAAGCAGTGAGGATCCTGGTTTTGTGTTGGATTTGAGTCCGGCTATTCCCAATGAAAAAATGGTCGGGAACATGATCGACATAAAAAATCCGAGTCCGCCAAGTGCAATCACAACGTATTGCCCATCTGTTTTGATGGCCATTACACTCAGTAAAATACACATGATGGCATAGAGCGATAACAATTTGTTGGGTGCTATCCATTTCATCATTGCAGATCCTGCAAATCTTCCAATCATGAACAGGATTCCATACATACTCAAGTAATAGCCAGCGGTTTTTTCGTCTACTCCTCCTCCGGCAATAGCAGCTCGAATAAAAAAGCTGGTCACACAAACCTGCGCGCCGACATAGAAAAATTGTGCAATGACAGCCCATACCAAGTGTTGTTGTTTGAGTGCACCTGATAAGCTTCCTTCTTCTTTTCCGCCTTCATCCTCTTTCAATTCCGGGAATTTATTTACCAGAAAAAGAACAGCTATCGCCAAAAGAAAAATTCCAAGAGAGAGGTATGGCATTTTTACAGACGCTGCTTCACTGTTTAGATAAGCAAGCTTATCCACTTCGCTCATTGCTGCGAGTTCATCAGGGTTGAATTCTTTACCCGAAAGGATGAAGACGGTACCAATTACTGGTGCAATGAAAACCGCCAATCCATTGAATGATTGTGCCAATGTGAGTCTTGCTGTTGATGTTGCAGGATCTCCCAGCTTGGAAGCATATGGATTGGCAGCGGTTTCTAAAATAGTAAGTCCACATCCTATGATGAAAAGTCCCAATAGGAAAATATTATACGCTCTTAGATTTGCAGCAGGAATAAACATAAAGGCTCCGATACTGAACACGATCAGTCCGGTGATGATTCCTTTTTTGTATCCGAATTTTTTTAAAATCATTCCTGCAGGGATCGCAGCAGAAAAATAGGCAAGGTAAACTGCTGTATCCACAAAAGTAGATTGCATGTTGGTGAGTTGCAGTGCCTTTCTCAAATGCGGAATGAGAATACCATTTAAATTATTTGCAATTCCCCAAAGAAAAAACAAACTTGAAACAAGCATGAAGGGGAGTCGATAGTTGCTTTGAGGTTTATTCATATGCTTTATTATGCTAGAGCTGCACGATCGAGGTGGACATATCCACCGTCTACATGAATCAGCTGGCCTGTTGTGTGAGATGATTTTTCTGACATTAAAAACACTGCTGTGTTCGCAATTTCTTCTGTTGTTGTCATTCTTTTTTCCAGAGGGATCCTTGCCGTAATTTTTTGAAGTGTTTCTTCGGGGTGATCCAGCGTTTTGATCCATTTGTCATAAAGAGGGGTGTAACATTCAGCAACAATCACTGCATTCACTCGAATTCCGTATTTAAGCAGTTCAACCGCCCATTCTCTGGTCAGTGCATTTCTGGCACCATTCGCTGCAGCATATCCAGATGTTCCTCCCTGTCCTGTTTCTGCCACTTTAGAGCTGATATTGACTATGGACCCTTTCGATTGGATCAATGCTGGCAATGCAGCCTGCACGATTAAATAATAGTGCACCACATTGTTGTGCAAAGACTGCATGAATCCTTCATAGTTTCCATGTTCCAGTGAAATACCATCATTGATCCCTGCATTGTTGACAACGCCATCTATCTGTTTGAAATCAATCAAAATTTTTTCTACTGTTTTTTTACATACTGCAGGGTCACTCAACTCTGCTGTGATTTGAGCGCCTGTTCCAATTTCTTTGATAAGACTTTGGTTGTCTTGCTCATTTCTTCCTATGATAACCGGGAAAGCGCCCTCTTTGGCCAGTAATCTGGTAATGCCTTCTCCAATTCCTTTTGCACCGCCGGTTACAATTATAATTTTGTCTTTTAATCCTAAGTCCATATTAGAGATTGTAAAATTTAATGGAATTCAATCCGAATATTTTATCCTGTTCATTTGTAGAAAACTGAGATGACCATTTTTCGACCACCCCAATCATTTTATCATAACTCCCAGCAACGAGGCAAACGGGCCAATCAGAGCCGAAACAAATTCTTTCTGCTCCGAATGCTTCACCAATTGCATCCATATAAGGGACAATGTCCTCATACTTCCATTGCGTATAATCTGCCTCAGTAATCATCCCACTTAATTTACAATAGATATTGGGATGTTGGGCCAGCTGTTGTATATTTTCTTTCCAGGATTGGAAGTTTTTTTGTTTGATATCTGGCTTTCCGATATGGTCGAGCATTAATTTGTTGTCGGTTAAACGCTCTACAAATTTATGCAGGCTGGGTATTTGATGGTGGTATACCAATAAGTCGTATGTATAATTCCATTTTGACAGGGAAGCAACATGTTGGATAAATATTTCATTTTTCAAATACAACTCATCGTCTTTTCCTTGCATGATGCACCTGAATCCAACCAGTTTTTTGAATTGTTTAAAAAAAGGAATTTGTTCGTTGAATGCAGGAGACCCAAGGTCGGCCCATCCAACAACTCCTTTGATGAAGGAATATTTATCAGCCAATCTCAGTAAAAGTTCATTTTCATACATGCTTTCATCAGCCTGCACTGCAATGCAGCCATCTATGCGATGTGTATTCAGTATGGGCATCAGATCATCAGGCATGAAATCCTTTCTGATGACCGCCATCTCATCATTGATCCAGCCATGCGAAGCAGGATTGTAGATCCAGAAATGTTGATGGGCGTCAATCCGCATGTGCAACTGCTGTTTGGAATTGTTCTCCCAATCCCTCAATTCCCAGATGAATTTTATCACCTGGTTTCAAATACACGGGTGAAGGTTTTTGCCCCATGCCAACACCCTCTGGTGTTCCCGTGCTGATGATATCACCCGGAAGCAGCGTCATGAACTGCGAAATATAGTGCACTAAATAGGGTACTTGATAGATCATGTCGGATGTATGGGAGTCTTGCATTCTTTTTCCATTTACATCCAGCCAAAGATGCAGATTGTTTGGATTGGTAATTTCATCTTTCGAAACAAATAACGGACCAAGTGGAGCAAAATGATCGCAACTTTTTCCTTTCACCCATTGCCCACCTCTTTCCAATTGAAAAGCTCTTTCACTGTAATCATTGTGCAAGCAATAACCTGCTATATAATCCATGGCATCTGATTCAGCAACATAACTTGCTTTTTTGCCGATTACAATGGCCAGTTCAACTTCCCAATCTGTTTTGACGGAATTTTTTGGAATGATCACCGGGTCATTGGGTCCACAAATGGCAGTTGTGCTTTTAAAAAACAGAACAGGCTCTTTGGGAATTTCCATATTGCTTTCTCGAGCATGCTTTGCATAGTTGAGTCCAACGCAAATGATTTTGGATGGATCGGCAATGCAGGGTAGGAATTTTAGCTCCTCTTTTATTTCTTCACATTCACTTGCGTGGAGGAGCAGCCATTCAGTCAAATGTTGGGTTCCGCCCAATTCAAAAAAATTCCTATTGAAATCGTTGTAATACCCAGAAATGTCAATTTTATTTCCGTTTTGATCAACCATTCCCAAGCCAACGGTTCCTGATTTATTGTACCTGAATACTCTCATATCATTAATTGTTTAGTCTTGTGAATCCGCCATCTATCGGAATATCCGTTCCGGTAATAAAAGATGCTTGTTTGCTGCACAAATAATAAGCGAGTGCTGCAATTTCATCAGGAGATGCCATTCTGCCTATTGGTTGACTGGCTGAAAGTTTTGCAAACATTTCTTCCTCCTTACCCGGATAGTGTTTGTTGATAAATCCATCTACAAAGGGAGTGTGAACCCTTGCCGGTGAAATACAGTTGCAGCGAATTCCTTTTTTAATAAAATCTTTGGCAACACTGAGTGTCATGGATACAATCGCACCCTTGCTCATGCTGTAAGCAAACCTGTCTGGTATGCCAATGGTAGCTGCTATGGATGCCATATTGATAATGAGCCCTTGTTCCATTTCTTCCATAAAAGGGATAACCGCCTGCATGCAATTGAATGCACCCTTTATATTGACATTGAAAATTTTTTGGAAGTCTTCTTCTGAGGTGTTCAAAACGTTTCCAATATGTGCAATGCCGGCATTGTTGATCAATATGCCTATGCCTCTTTTAATGGAGATCAACGAAACCAATTCTTTGATTGCTTGCGCATTGGTGATGTCCACTTCATGAAAATGAACAGTCTCGTCATGAATGGATAAATTTTGTAATGTATCGGCTGAGGGCTTTTGCATGTCGAATACATCCACGATTGCTCCCTGGTCGTGAAAAATCTTGACCATAGCGAGTCCGATGCCACTGGACCCACCCGTAATGATTACATATGGACTAACCAATTCAAAATATGCTTTTGCCATCTGGATTTTATCTTTTGTAATTTAATTTAATCTGTAAAATTTTACCCCTGAAAAGATATATTAATTAAATATATTTAAGCATGAAACTTTACAAAAAAGAGAGGAAGGTTTTTATTGAGCATGAAGAATCGTATTATGTATCTGAACTCGAATGGGATGTGCTCGTCAATCACACACATTTGTTCCAATACTTATTAAAACATCTGTCAGATTGCAAGAAAATCAATGGCATTGATGCAATGGATGGCTGGGAAGCACCGATTGGCAGTCAAGAGTTGTGGGCAGCCGGTGTTACTTATTTGCGCAGCAAGGAAGCAAGAGAAAAAGAATCCGCGCAGAGTGGGGGAGGAAGCTTTTATGATAAGGTTTATGATGCTATAAGACCTGAACTTTTTTTTAAATCATTGCCCCATCGAGTTTCAGGAAGCAGAGCCGCCGTCCATATCCGCAGGGATTCAACCTGGGATGTTCCTGAGCCTGAATTGACCTTGTTCATTTCCAGTGCCGGAACAATTGAGGGTTATACGGTGGGGAATGACATGAGTTCCCGTAGCATCGAAGGAGAGAATCCACTTTACCTCGCACAGGCAAAAGTTTATGACCGAAGTGCTGCCTTGGGGCCATGTCTCTTGGTATCTGAAAAGCCAATTGACATTCAATCCCTGATTCACCTGAAAATTTTCAGAGATGAGCAAATGGTTTTTTCAGGGGAAACGTCCTTGTCAAAAATGAAACGTTCCCTGCAGGAGCTGGCGGATTTCCTTTTCCTGGAAACAACTTTTTCAAACGGAGTCATGCTGATGACGGGCACAGGAATTGTTCCTCCTGATGATTTTACATTAAGGGTAAAAGATCGGGTCGAGATCTCAATTGATCATATCGGAACACTCATCAATCATGTCCAAAAAATAAATCGATGAAAAAAATTGTTATTATTTATTTCTTTCTGCTTCTTGGTATTGCGTCATTTGCGCAACCCGCCCCCAAGCCTTTTGGTGCAGTTCCTGCTGCAAGGCAACTCAAATGGCATGAGACGGATGTATACGGGTTGATTCACTTCACCCCGACAACTTTTGAGAACAAAGAATGGGGATATGGTGATGCAGATCCAAAAATCTTTAATCCCACTCAATTCGATGCAGAAAAAATTGTTGCTGCAATGAAAGCCGGGGGATTAAAAGCGGTTATTCTTGTTTCCAAACACCATGATGGATTTGCGCTCTGGCCTACCAAAACAACCAACTATAATATTTCGCAATCCCCTTTTAGAAATGGAAAGGGTGATATGGTAAAAGAATTTGAACAGGCTTGCAGAAAATTAAGTATGAAATTTGGGGTTTATTGTTCTCCTTGGGACCGCAACAATCCTCGTTATGGAACTGCTGCTTATGTAGAAGACTATAGAAATCAATTGAAAGAGTTGTATTCCAATTATGGCGAATTGTTTATGTCTTGGCATGATGGTGCCAATGGGGGGGATGGATATTATGGTGGATCAAGGACAACCAAAAAAATTGACCGATCTACCTATTATGGATGGGACACCACCTGGGCCATCACCAGGAAAATGCAGCCCAATGCAAATATTTTCAGTGATATTGGATGGGATGTGCGTTGGGTTGGAAATGAGCGTGGATTTGCAGCAGAAACTTCATGGGCAACTTTTACTCCTGTTCCTGCGGAGGGGGAGAGCAAGACTGTACCCGGACAATTGGATGATAAACAGAATCCTTTTGGAACCCGTCTTGGGAACAACTGGGTTCCTGCTGAATGTGATGTGCCTTTGAGAAAAGGGTGGTTTTATCATCCGGAAGAAAAAGACAAAGTGAAGACACCTGAACAGCTTTTTGATCTTTATTTAAAAAGTGTTGGAAGAGGTGCTGCATTGGATCTGGGGATTGCTCCAAATACGCTAGGATTGCTTGCCGATGAAGACGTTGCATCCCTAAGGGGATTTGGCAGGCTTGTTGGAGAATCCTTTAAAAACAACCTTGCAACAAACGCATCTGTTTCATCCAAAGAAACAAGAGGGAAAAATTATGGTCTTAAAAAATTGGTGGATGGGAATGTCAATACCTATTGGGCTTCCGGAGATGATTTCCATCATCCAACCATTGAATTTTCTTGGAAAGACAACGTCGTTTTTGATTTGATCCGATTGAGAGAATTTATTCCCCTTGGACAGCGCATTGAGTCATTTGTAGTAGATGCGTATGTAAACAATCAATGGAGGAAGATTGCTGAATCAACTTCTGTTGGTGCCGCTAGAATTATTTATTTGAACAGTCCTGTCAGTACAAACAGGGTCAGGATCCAAGTCAACTCCTCACCTGTTTGTGTTACATTCAGTGAAATTGGATTCTATAAAAAATCAGATCTTTAAACAATAAACTTGTCGTTATGAAAATCTTACTTGCTGTCATGTGCTCCTTTTTTTTATTGACTGCGGATGCACAACAAAACTTTCTCAATGAGTCAAAGCCGGAACGTGATACCCGAATGGCATGGTGGAGGGATGCAACTTTCGGCATGTTCATTCATTGGGGCGCCTATGCAGTTCCAGCTGGATCTTACAATGGAAAAGAGTACGGCCGCATTGGCGAATGGATCATGCACAGTGCGAATATTCCTATTCCAGCGTATGAAAATTTTGTAAAACAATTCAATCCGGTTCAATTCAATGCAAAGGAATGGGTCAACATAGCAAAAAAAGCAGGCATCAAATATATTGTCATCACTTCCAAGCACCATGATGGTTTTTCTATCTGGGACAGCAAGGTTACAGACTATGATATCATGGATGCATCTCCATTCAAAAGAGACATTCTCAAAGAACTTACTGATGCATGCAAAGAGGCTGGCATCAAAATGTGTTTTTATCATTCCATCATGGACTGGCATCAGCCGGATGCTGAAAGCAAGAAAGACTATACCCATCAGAACAGTCCCAATCCAAACTTCGCAAAATACCGCGAGGAATATTTAAAGCCGCAGTTGAAAGAATTGATTCAAAAATATGATCCTGCAGTTCTTTGGTTTGATGGAGAGTGGATTCCAGAGTGGACGGAAGACCAGGGGAGAGACTTATATAACTTTTTGAGAAGTTTAAAGCCAGATCTCATCATCAACAACCGTGTCGGAAAAGGCAGGGCAGGTATGCAGGGTATGAATAAATACCAGGATGCTGCAGGTGATTTTGGTACGCCAGAACAGGAAATTCTGGAAGGCACCTCTGATACCGACTGGGAAAGTTGCATGACAATGAATGACACTTGGGGATTCAAAAAAAATGACAACAATTGGAAATCGAGTGAAACATTGATTCATAATTTGATTGACATTGCTGCCAAGGGTGGAAATTATTTGTTGAACGTAGGACCAACAGCGGAAGGATTGATTCCTGCAGCTTCGGTAGACAGATTAAAAGACATGGGAAATTGGTTGAACATCAATGGTGAAGCTATATATGCAACGAAGAGTTTGAAAAAATATAAAGAAGGCGACAATATAAAGTATACCGTTAGCAAAGATGGAAAATATATCTATGCCATTGTTATCAAAAAATCTGATCAACCCGTTGTATTGAAAAATATACAAGTGAGTCCTGGTTCGAAAATTAAAATGTTGGGCGTCAAAAAATCCATTTCACATCAGCATGACATGAAGGAAGGGACGCTGACCTTGA
>Ga0129336_10002667_pt1 | contig 10969 bp, 8 predicted proteins | sample CPB6_02_DNA_FD_96878 | JGI IMG/M metagenome (GOLD analysis project Ga0129336, IMG submission 96878) | Freshwater to marine salinity gradient microbial communities from Chesapeake Bay, USA - CPBay_Sum_0.6_0.2_DNA | ecosystem: Environmental > Aquatic > Marine > Coastal | place: USA: Chesapeake Bay...
ACCTCACGCGCCAGACGCTGCACAACCTGAGGCGCGACGGCAGCCTGTTCAGGCCATCCACCTGGCGCAGCGCGGCGCGCCCCCTGTTAGGGCGCGACGGCCTGGTTCGCCAGACGCGCGCGCCGTGGCGCGCGTACCTGCGTGCCAGCTTCCACCCCAACGACCTGCACACCGCACGTGCCGCGCACTGGCTGAGCAACCACGCGCAGCGCTACACCCCGGTCAAACCGGTCACGGCATGAAAACGCTGACGCAACAGCTGACCCAGTACGCGGCCTATCACCGCGACCCGCGCAACATCGCGACGCACTTCGTCGGCATCCCGATGATCGTGCTGGCCGTGGCGGTGCTGTTGTCGCGCCCCACGCTCTTCACGGTGGCAGCGATGCCCGTCACGCCGGCCTGCATCGTCACCCTGCTCACCGTGCTGTACTACCTGAAGCTGGACCTGCGGTTCGGTGCGCTGATGGCCGCCGTGATGGGCTTGAACCTGTGGGCGGCGCATGGCATCGCGCAGGGCAGCACGGCGCTCTGGCTGGGCTGCGGAATCGCGCTGTTCGTCATTGGCTGGGTGATCCAATTCATCGGCCATGTGTACGAGGGCCGCAAACCCGCCTTCGTGGATGACATCACCGGGCTCATCATCGGCCCGCTGTTCGTGGTGGCCGAGGCGGTGTTTGCCGCCGGCCTGCGCGCCGAGGTGCTGCGCGCGATCGAAGCGGAGGTCGGCCCGGTGCGCCGACGCGACGCGCAGGCCACCGCGCGCGGCTGAGCTTTCCCGTCCCGTGCGGGACTGCCGGGCTGTCTGGCGTGCAGGCGCTGTCGCAAAATCCCGGCATGCAACTCAACTACATCGCCAACCAGAACGTGGCGGCGGCCAGCGGCCGCACCCTGCCGGTGATTGACCCGTCCGACGGCCAGCCTTTTGACGAGATCCAGCGCAGCGACGCCGCCGACATCGACGCAGCGGTGCGCGCCGCCCGCGAGCGCTGGCCGCTGTGGCAGAAGGTCACCGCGGCCGAGCGCGGCCGACTCTTGATGAAGCTGTCGGCCAAGGTGGCCGAGCACGCCGACGAGCTGGCCGCGCTGGAGCAGCGCGACTGCGGCAAGCCGACCAAGCAGGCCCGCGCCGATGCACTGGCGCTGGTGCGCTACTTCGAGTTTTACGCGGGCGCCTGCGACAAGCTGCACGGCGAAACGATTCCCTACCTGGACGGCTACAGCGTGCTCACCTGGCGCGAGCCGCACGGCGTCACCGGCCATGTGATCCCGTGGAACTACCCGATGCAGATCTTCGGCCGCTCGGTCGGCGGTGCGCTGGCCGCGGGTAATGTGTGCGTGGTCAAGCCGTCGGAGGACGCCTGCCTGAGCCTGATCCGCGTGGCCCAGCTGGCCGCCGAGGTTGGCTTTCCGCCGGGCGTGATCAACATCGTGACCGGCTACGGCCATGAGGTGGGCGACGCGCTGGCACGGCACCCGGGCATCGACCACATCAGCTTCACCGGCAGCCCGCGCGTGGGCACGATCATCCAGCAGGTTGCGGCCGAGCGGCACTGCCCGGTGACGCTGGAACTCGGCGGCAAGAGCCCGCAGATCGTCTTTGCCGACGCCGACGTGGACGCAGCCCTGCCCTTCCTCATCAATGCGATCGTGCAGAACTCGGGCCAGACCTGCAGCGCCGGCTCGCGACTGCTGGTCGAGAAGTCCCTGTACGAGCCGCTGCTCGAGCGCCTGGGTAAGCTGTTCTCGGCCCTGCGCGTGGGCCCCGCGACGATGGACCTGGACGTCGGACCGCTGATCCGCAAGACGCAGCAAGAGCGCGTGGAGGGCTTTCTGGCCGAGGTCACGGCCAGCGGCATCCCCACCGTGGCGCAAGGGCAGATCGTGGCCGAGGCGCCTGCCACTGGCTACTACGCCGCACCCACCCTGCTGCGCGATGTGCCGATCGGCCACCGCGTGGCGCAGGAAGAAGTGTTTGGCCCGGTGCTCAGTGCGATGAGCTTCACCGACGAAGACCACGCGGTGGAACTGGCCAACGGCACGAACTTCGGCCTGGTCTCGGGCATCTGGACGCGCGATGGCGGCCGCCAGCTGCGCATGGCCAAGCGCGTCAAGAGCGGCCAGGTGTTCATCAACAACTACGGCGCCGGCGGCGGCGTCGAGTTGCCGTTTGGCGGCGTCAAGGCCTCCGGCTACGGCCGCGAAAAGGGCTTTGAGGCGCTGCTCGGGTTCACCACCCTCAAGACCGTGGCCATCCGGCACGGCTGATCTGAAACGACCTCAGGAGACATTCGCATGCGCGTGGCAGGCAAATCCATCATCGTCACCGGCTCGGGCGGCGGCATCGGCGAAGGCATCGCCAAACGGCTGGCCGCCGAAGGCGCGAGCGTCATCGTCAACGACATCAACGCCGCCAGCGGCGAGCGCGTGGCCGCCGAAATCGTCAAGGCAGGCGGCAAGGCCTCGTTCTTTGCGGCCGACGTGACCAAGAGCGACGACGTCAAGGCGCTGGTGGCCGCCGCGGTGCAGCGCCACGGCAAGCTGGACGTGATGGTGAACAACGCAGGCTGGACGCACCGCAACCAGCCGGCCCTGCAAACCACCGAGGCCGACTTCGACAAGGTCTATGCGGTCAACGTGAAGAGCATTTATTTGTCCACCATCCACGCGGTGCCGGCCTTCCGCGCCAACAAGGGCGGCACGTTCATCAACATCGCCTCGACCGCCGGCGTGCGGCCGCGCCCAGGCCTCAGCTGGTACAACGGCTCCAAGGGCGCAGTGATCACCACCAGCAAGTCGCTGGCGGCCGAACTCGGCCCAGAGAACATCCGGGTGAACTGCATCAACCCGGTGTTCAACCCCGACACCGGCCTGTCCGCCGAATTCGCCGGCGGCCCGGTGGACGATGCGCGCCGCGCCAAGTTTCTCGCCACCATTCCGCTCGGGCGCTTTTCCACCGCGCTGGATGTGGCCAATGCGGCGCTGTACCTCTCAAGCGACGAGGCTGCCTTCATCTCCGGCGTTTGCATCGAGGTGGACGGCGCACGCTGCGTCTGAGGCGCGGCGCCTCCGGGCCTGCCGCGGGGCTTGACCCTGCCCTGGCCGCGGCATGCCGGCCGGGTGCCACAATCGGTGCCATGTCGGAAGTCCATGGCACAGCAATCGGGTCCTGAGGTCGGGCCCTGAAGTTTGATATGGCCGAGCGCGTCATCCCCCTGGTCGATCAGCGCATCGCCGCCCTCAAGGCGGTGGTGCCGCGCGAGCGCATTGATGCCAACGGGCTGGTGGCAGACGCGCGCGGGCGGCCGCTGCGTGACCTGCGCATCAGCGTCACCGACCGCTGCAACTTCCGCTGCAGCTACTGCATGCCCAAGGAAGTCTTTGACAAGGACTACCCCTACCTGCCGCATGCCGAGCTGCTGAGCTTCGAAGAGATCACCCGCGTGGCGCGGCAGTTCGTGGCCCACGGCGTGCGCAAGATCCGACTGACCGGTGGCGAGCCACTGCTGCGCAAGAACCTCGAGGTGCTGATCGGGCAGCTGGCTGCCCTGCGCACCGCCGACGGCGACCCGCTGGACCTGACGCTCACCACCAATGGCTCGCTGCTGCGCAAGAAGGCACGCCTGCTCAAGAGTGCCGGCCTTCAGCGCGTGACGGTCAGCCTGGATGGCCTGGACGACGCGGTCTTTCGCCGCATGAACGATGTGGACTTTCCGGTGGCCGAGGTGCTGGACGGCATCGCTGCGGCGCGCGACGCTGGCCTGGGACCGATCAAGGTCAACATGGTGGTCAAGCGCGGCACCAACGAGCACGAGATCCTGCCGATGGCGCGGCATTTCCGCGGCAGTGGCGTCACGCTTCGCTTCATCGAATACATGGACGTGGGCGCCACCAACGGCTGGCGCATGGACGAGGTGCTACCCTCGGCTGAGGTGGTCCGGCGCATTCACGCCGAGCTGCCGCTGGTGCAACTCGAGCCCAGCGCGCCGGGCGAGACCGCCGAGCGTTGGGGCTACGCCGGGGCCGATGGCCGCTACGACCCGGCGCTGGGCGAAATCGGCGTGATCAGCAGCGTGACGCAGGCCTTCTGCGGCGACTGCAACCGCGCTCGCCTGTCCACCGAGGGCAAGCTCTATCTGTGCCTGTTCGCGACGGCGGGCCACGATCTGCGCGGGCTGATTCGCGGTGGCGCCAGCGATGAAGACATCGCCTCTGCGATCGGGCACATCTGGCAGCAGCGCGATGACCGCTACTCGGAACTGCGCGGATCGATGGCGCCTGACCTGGGCAGCGGCGCGCGGCGCGTCGAGATGAGCTACATCGGCGGCTGAGGGCGGCCGCTTGGGCACGGGCGCCACGAACAGCATGGATGCCATTGACAACACGCAGGGTGTCACCGGTCTTGTGCTCGCCGGCGGGCGCGGCAGCCGCATGGGGGGCGTCGACAAGGGCTTGCTGGAGTGGCATGGTGCGCCGGTAGCCCAGCAAGTGCTGGAACGGCTGCGCCCTCAGGTCAGCGCCCTGCTGATCAGCGCCAACCGCAACCTCGATCGCTACCGGGCGATGGGTGTGCCGGTGCTGACCGACGACCCTGCCGGCATCACCTCAGCCAACGGCGGGGCAGCGTCGGCTTCCACGGAAACCGCTCCCCGCTTTGATGGCCCGCTGGCTGGCGTGCTGGCCGGGCTGCGCGCGTGCACCACGCCCTGGTTGGCCTGTGTGCCCTGCGATGCGCCGCTGTTCCCGCACGATCTGGTGGCGCGCCTGATGCAATCCGCGCGGGCACAGCAACGCCCGGCTGCCGTGGTGGTGCGCGCTCGGCACAGTGCGCAGCACGACACAAAGAGCCTGCCGGTCGAGATGCAGATGGAGCCTGCCTTCTGCCTGTTGCGCCGTGAACTGGCCGGACGCCTGGCTGCCACGCTGGCCGCTGGCGAGCGCCGCTGGCAGGCCTGGCTTGCCGATTGCGGTGCGGCCGAGGTGGTGTTCGACGCGCATGCGGCAGACCCCGGCAGCGACGCCACCGACCCCTTTGGCAACCTGAACACGCCGCAAGACTGGGCGCGCGCCGCCGGCAACGCCAGCCGCTGAGCCTGCGGCCAGCGAATCCTGCCCGGTTACTTCGCCGGGATCACGCCAGACCCTGCACCCGAGGTGCCGGCGTGTGTGTCGTCATGCACCTCGGTGTGGATCGCGCCGGGCACCTTGCTGCGGGCAAACAGCATGTACATCGTCGGCACCACAAACACGGTGAGCACCGTGCCGAGCGACATGCCGCCCACGATCACCCAGCCGATCTGGATGCGGCTTTCGGCACCCGCGCCGGTCGACAGCGCGAGCGGAACGGCCCCCAGCACCATCGCGCCAGTGGTCATCAGGATCGGACGCAGGCGCTGCGACGCGGCCTTGATCAGCGCCTCGGCGGTGTCCATGCCCGCCTCGCGCAGCTGGTTGGCAAACTCCACGATCAGGATGCCGTGCTTGGTGATCAAGCCCACCAGCGTGATCAGTCCGATCTGTGAATACACGTTGAGCGTGCCGCCGGCCCACTTGAGCGCCAGCAGCGCGCCGATCATCGACAGCGGCACCGACAACATGATCACCAGCGGGTCCACAAAGCTTTCGAACTGCGCGGCGAGCACCAGAAAGATGAACAGCAGCGCCAGCACGAACACCACCGTGAGCGAGCCTTGCGAGTTGCGGAACTCGCGCGAGGTACCGTTGAGGTCGGTGCTGTAGCCGGGCTTGAGCACCTTGGCGGCGGTGGCGTCCATGAAGTCGAGTGCCTCGCCCAGCGAATAGTCGGCCGCCAGGTTGGCGGTGATGGTGACCGAGCGGCGCTGGCCAAAGTGGTTGAGCTCGCGCGGCGACACCGATTCGCGCACCTTCACCAGTGAAGCCAGCGGAATTATGGCGTCGTTGCGGCCACGTACAAAGATCTTCTCGACGTCGTCGGGGGTGTCGCGGCCCGCCGACTGCGTCTGCACGATCACATCGTACTGGTCGCTGCCGCGCTTGTAGCGCGTGACCAGACGACCGCCCAGCATGGTCTCGATGGCGCGCGCCACGGCATCGACGCTCACCCCCACGTCGGCTGCCTTGGCGCGATCCACGTCGATCTTGAGCTCGGGCTTGTTCAGGCGCAGGTCCACATCGGGCGTGAGGATGCCCGGGTTCTTGGCCATCTCGTCGAGCATCTGCCGTGTCACCTGGTTGAGGTTCTGGTAGCTGTCGGAGGTGGTGATCACGAAGTTGAGCGGACGCTCGCGAAAGCCCTGGCCCAGCGACGGCGGCGTGATCGGGAAGGCTTGCACCCCGGGCAGGCCGGCAATGCGCGGCGTCATCTCGCGCGCCATCTCCAGCGTGGTCTTGGTGCGGTCTTCCCACGGCACCGCGCGGAAGAACACGCTGGCCTGCGCCACGGTCGGGTTGCCGACGTTGACGAAGATCCGATCGAATTCCTTGTAGGGTTGGCCGATCCGCTCGATCGCCTGCGCATAGCGCTGGGTGAAATCCAGCGTGGAGCCGTCGGGAGCATTCACCACGGTGAGAATCACGCCCCGGTCTTCCAGCGGCGCGAGTTCGCGCTTCATCGTCGGAAAGATCAGCACCAGCGACAGCACCACACCACCCATGCCCAGCAGCACCAGCCAGCGCATCTGCAGCACGCCGCGCAGCAGCATCGCCACACCGCCGGTGCGCTCACGCCGCGCATCGAAGCGGCGCAGCAGCACCAGACGCAGCAGGTGCTCGTAGCCGGTGGTCAGCGCGCTCAGGGCACGCTCCATCCAGCGGTCGAAGAACCACGGGTTGTTGCTGTGCTTGAGCAGCTTGGAGCACAGCATGGGCGTGAGCGTGAGCGCAATGAAGCCCGACACGATCACCGCGCCGGCAAGCGCAAGCGCGAACTCGATGAACAGCCGGCCGGTACGCCCCGGCGTGAAGGCCAGCGGCGCGTACACGGCGGCCAGCGTCATCGTCATCGCCACCACCGCAAATGCAATTTCGCGCGCGCCCTTGATGGCAGCGGCAAACGGCTCCATGCCCTCTTCGATGTGGCGGTAGATGTTCTCCAGCATCACGATGGCGTCGTCCACCACCAGGCCAATTGCCAGCACCAGCGCCAGCAGGGTGAGCGTGTTCACCGTGAAGCCCGCCAGCGCCATCAGGGCGAAGGCGCCCACCAGGCTGACCGGGATGGTGACGATCGGAATGATCGACGCGCGCAGCGTGCGCAGGAAGACGAAGATCACCACCGCCACCAGCACCACCGCCTCGACGATGGTCTTGAACACGTTCTTGATCGAGCGGTCGATGAACACCGAGTTGTCGTTGGCGATGTCGATCTCGATGCCCGGCGGCAGGTCGGCCTTGAGCTTGGGGATCATGTCGCGCACGCCCTGGCTCAGGATCAGCGGGTTGGCAGTGGCCTGGCGGATCACGCCAGCCGAAATGGCGGGGCGCCCGTTCAGTCGCACCGAGCTGCGTTCTTCTGCCGGCCCTTCGGCCACGCGGGCCACATCGCGCAGCTTGACCGGAAAGCCGTTGACGCTGCGGATCACGATGTCGCCGAACTGCGCGGGACGCTGCAGGTCGGTTTGCGAAGTCACCGAAAACTCGCGCTGGGTTGATTCGATGCGGCCGGCGGGCACCTCCAGGTTGTTGCGGCGGATCGCGTCTTCCACGTCCTGTGTGGTCAGCCGGTAGCCGGCCATGCGGTCGGGGTCCAGCCACACCCGCATGGCGTACTTGCGCTCGCCGAAGATGCGCACATCGGCGGCACCGGTCGCGGTCTGCAGCCGCGGCTTGACGATGCGCGAGACCATCTCGTTGATCTGCAGCGGCGAATGGGTGTCGCTGGAGAACGCAAGCCAGATCACCGGGAAGGCGTCGGCCTCAACCTTGGCGATCACCGGCTCTTCAATCGACTGCGGCAGCCGGTTGCGCACGCGCGAGGTGCGGTCGCGCACCTCGGCTGCGGCCGCGTCGGCGTCTTTCTCGAGCCGGAAGCGCACCGTGATCTGGGCCTGCTCGGCGCGGCTGATCGAGGTGATCACATCGACCGCGTCGATGCCTGCGATCGAGTCCTCCAGCGGGTTGGCGATCTGCGACTCCACCACCTCGGCCGACGCGCCGGGGTAGCGCACGCTGACGGTGACCACCGGCTCGTCGATCTTCGGGTACTCGCGCAGCGGGAGCTTGTTGAAGCTGACCAGGCCGATCAGCAACACCAGCAGCGAGATGACGGTCGCAAAGACCGGCCGGCGGATCGAAAGTTCGGAGAGTTTCATCGGCGTGAGGCCTCAGCCAGGTCCATGGCACACGGGTTCGGGCCTTGCGCTGCGTTTGCGCCCGCGGCAGCCCCCGGGCCGCCCGGTCGCCCAGCGCCTGCTGCGTTGCGTGCACCACCGGCCCCACCGCCTGACCCACCGCCCGCCACACCAGGTCCACCCGCGGCCTTGCCAGGCGCACCGGGTGCGCTTGCAACAGCCCCGGGACCGCCCGGCGCCCGCGCACCGCCTGGAGCACCCGCCGCCGCTTGGGCGCCGGGGCCACCGGCGCCACCCGCGCTGCCCGCCCCACCTGGTCCACCTGGTCCACGCGGCACATCGATCACCCGCACCGGGCTACCGTCGCGCTGCAACCGCTGCTGGCCGGCGACCACCACCGTCTCGCCCGGGCTCAGGCCCTCGACGATTTCGACCTGCCCGGGGCGGCGGATGCCGATCTTGACCTCCACCCGCTGCGACACCTTGCTGTCCTTGTCGGCACCGTCAACCACCTTGATGACGAACTGGCGGCCCCCGAAGGGAACGATCGCTTCTTCCGGAATCACCATCGCCTGCTCGCGTTCGCCAAACACCGCATTGACCCGTGCAAACATGCCGGGGCGCAGTTGCATCTGGCGGTTGTCGATGCAGCCGCGCACCGCGATCGAGCGGCCGTTGGCATCGATCAGCGGGTCGATCGCCTGCACCAGCGCGTTGAACTTGCGCCCGGGCAGCGCGTCGATCTCGACCGCCGCGGTCTGGCCGCGCCGCACCTTGGTCTGGAAGCGCTCGGGCAGGCGGAAGTCGACAAACACCGCATCGATGTCCTCGATGTTCACGATGTCAGCGCCGTCCTTCAGGTAGTCGCCCGGATTGGCGCTGCGGATGCCGGTCATGCCATCGAACGGCGCGGTGATGCGCAGCCGCGCGGCGTTGGCCTGCGCCAGTGAAAGCTTGGCCTGCGCCACCTCGAGGTTGGCCGCGCTCTCGTCCACCGAGCGCTGGCTGATGAAGCCCTGCGCCACCAGTTCCTGGTTGCGCTTGTGGTTGGCGCGCGCGATCGAGAGTTCGGCCTCGGCCTGCTTGATCTGCGCCACCTGCAGCGTGTCGTCGAGCTGCACCAGCAGCTGGCCCTTTCGCACACGGTCCCCGTCGCGAAAGTTCAGCTGCGTGATGCGGCCGCTGACCTCGGGGCGCACCATCACGCCCTGGCGCGAGCGCAGGCTGCCCACCGCCTGGGTGTCGTCCACCAGCCGGGTCACCTCGACGCGCGCCACCTCGACAGCCGCCGGACGCGCCGGACCCCCGGCGCCACCGCCCGCGGTGCCGGGGCCACTTGCTGCTCCCGCAGGCGCAGGGCTTGCGGCGCCTGGCGCCGAAGCGGCGTCGGGTTTGGGAGGATTGCGGGGCTGGTTTTGATACCACCAGGCGGCGCCGGACGCTGCGCCGATGCCGATCACCGCGATCGCGGTGTAGAGGACTCTGGATGTCATGAGTGCAATCAGAGGCGGCACCGCTAGCGCAACACGGCGGCCGGCCGAAGGATCCAACGATCAAAGGGCCAATGTACCAGTGCATCGCGGGATTGCCCATCCCGGCCTGTCACTCGCCGGGCAACGCACTCGGGAACCGTTGTCCGCGGGCGACGCGTCTTTACCCTTGCTTCACATGCTGCGCTACACCGACAGCACGCCCTGGTTGGCCAGTTCGTCCGCGCGCTCGTTGCCCGGGTCGCCGTTGTGCCCGCGCACCCAGTGCCATTCGATGCGATGCCCGGCGCCGTTCACCAGCGCATCGAGCTCCTGCCACAGGTCGACGTTCTTTACCGGTTGCTTGCCTGCGGTACGCCAGCCCTTGGCCTTCCAGCCCTGCAGCCACTCGGTCATGCCCTTGAGCACGTACTGGCTGTCCACATGCAGCTTCACATCGCAGGGCCGCTTGAGGGCCGACAGCGCCTCGATCACCGCGCGCAGCTCCATGCGGTTGTTGGTGGTGCTGGCCTCGCCGCCAAACAGTTCCTTTTCGCTGGTGCCTGCCCGCAGCAGCACGCCCCAGCCGCCCGGGCCGGGGTTGCCCTTGCAGGCGCCATCGGTGTAGATCTCCACCACGGAGCGCGCCTCGGTCATGCGCGGGGGGCGCGACGCGAGCGGTCGCGGTGCTGGCGGGTCGGGTGGCCGACGGCCACCGGTGCGGGGGCACGGGCCCGCACGCCCTTCCAGCTCGCGGTGACCAGCCGCATGCCCTGCACCCGCTTGACTGCCACCAGGAAATACGCCGCACCGAAGATCGGCCACCAGCGCGAGCCCAGCGTGTCCATCCATGCGGTGCGCTGCAGCCATTGATCGCTGCGCACCGCCGGGCGCCAGCAGCCGAACTGCGCGCTCTCGACCTCGAAGCTCAGCAGCCGCAACCAGTCGCGCAGCCGCCAGTATGCGATGCGTCCGGTGTCTTCGGGCAGGTAGCCCTGCCCCGCGCCCCAGCGGCGGTAGAGCTCGGCGCGTCGCTGGCGCAGGCCCCACAGGCTGGCCGGGTTGAAGCCGCAAACAATCACCCGGCCGTCGGGCACCAGCACCCGTTCCACCTCGCGCAGCGTGGCGTGAGGGTCAGCGCTCAGGTCCAGCGTGTGCGGCAGCACCACCAGATCCAGGCTGTTCTCGGGAAACGGCAGCGCGGTGAAGTCGCACGACAGAACGCCCCCT
>Ga0129336_10002668_pt1 | contig 10969 bp, 9 predicted proteins | sample CPB6_02_DNA_FD_96878 | JGI IMG/M metagenome (GOLD analysis project Ga0129336, IMG submission 96878) | Freshwater to marine salinity gradient microbial communities from Chesapeake Bay, USA - CPBay_Sum_0.6_0.2_DNA | ecosystem: Environmental > Aquatic > Marine > Coastal | place: USA: Chesapeake Bay...
CGTACTGGCGGTGATTTTTGGCGGCGCTCCCATCATCACCGGTCTCGCGGCGCTGCAACGAATGCCTTGATCATCGGCGGCTTCGAGGAGTAGCGTCGTGCCATGCGCGACAAAACTCGCTTGCGGCTTCGCTGGGTCATGTTTTCGTACGTGTTTACCTTCGCGATGCTCGCCTACGTGCAGCGCAGCAGCGTTTCGGTCGCCGCCGAGGACATGCTCCCGGCGCTGCACCTCAGCGTGGTCCAACTCGGCTGGCTGAACGCCGCCTTCACCACCGCCTACGCAATATTCCAATTGCCCGGTGGCGCACTCGGTCAAAAATATGGTGCGAGACCGATTTTTCTCGCGGTCGGCGTCACCGGCCTGATCGCGACGATCGGCACCCCGATCTTTCCGACTCTTCTCGGCGGAACCACGCTTTTCATCGCCCTACTCGCCACGCAGTTTCTGCTCGGAATCGGACAGGCACCTGTCTTTCCGACGCTGGCCACCCTCGTCGAACGTTGGTTCCCGGTCAGACAGTTTGGCCTGACGAACGGGCTCTCGACGTCCGGCATGCTCTTGGGTGGCGCACTCACCGCACCGTTGATCGTCTGGTTGACGAGCCTCTGGGGATGGCAAGGCGCCCTGCTTTGGACGGCACTTCCCGCCGCCGTGCTGACCGTGATCTGGGCACTCGATGGTCGCAGCACACCCACCGAACATCCGCGCATCAGCACCGAGGAGTTGGCCGAACTCGATGTCACGGCGGTGAGTGAGCCGCTCACCTTTGCGCGGCTATGGCGCGTGGCCCGCAACCGAAACATCCTGCTGCTCGCCCTCTCCTACCTGTCCTTCAACTACGTGTTTTACTTGATCACTTTTTGGTCGTTTCTGTACCTCGTGCGCGATCGCGGTTTCAGTGGGCTCGAGAGCGGGTTGATGGCGATGCTGCCCTGGCTGGGGGCGGCGGTGGGCGCTGCCATCGGTGGTTTCATGACCGATTCTTTGGCTCAAAGAATGGGACCGACCAAGGGCTATCGGCTGCTGCCGCTGCTCACGCTGCCGGTCGCCGTGGTGATGTTGCTCGCGACACCCGCCGTCGAGGGCGCCTATCTTGCCGTCGCCGCGCTCGTCGTTGCTTTCTTTGCCATGGAGATCAACGAGGGACCTTTCTGGGCAGCGACCATGAGCGTGGCTCGCGCCGATACGGGCGCCGCCACCGGCGTACTCAACACCGGTGGCAACATCGGCGGCATCATCTGCCAGCCGATCGCCGCAGCACTCGCGGCAACTGGCGCATGGACCCAGGTTTGGCTGAGCGGTGCCTTGTTTGCATTGCTCGCGGTGGTGTTGTGGCTCTTCGTCAATGCGGAACCCGCCGAACGATGAAAGAGTTTTTGGTATATCGAAGCCCGCTAGGCGACATGATCCTCGCTGCTTCGGACGGCCGTCTCGGTGGCGTCTGGTTTGCGGGACAGAAACATTTGCCGGACGTCAGCCACTGGACGGAAACCGATCGACATCCGCTGCTCGAAGAGACTCGTCAGGCACTCGCCGGATACTTCGCGGCAAAAAGACGGACTTTCGATTTGCCGCTCGACTTTTCGAGCGGTACGACCTTTCAGCAAAGGGTTTGGCGTGCCTTGCTGCGTACTGCGCCGGGGCAGACGACCACCTACGCACACGTCGCTCGGAGTATCGGCAAACCCGCGGCGATACGAGCAGTGGCTGCGGCGATCGGTCGCAATCCATTCAGCGTGATCGTCCCCTGTCATCGTGTCATCGGCAGTGATGGCGGGCTCACCGGATACGCCGGCGGTCTGCAGCGCAAGGCTGCACTGCTCGCCTTGGAGGGTCGTTACCCACCGTCGGCCATCAACAAAGTTTTGAGCAAAGGGTTACCAAAGCGGCGCGAGGCTGTCACCGCATAAAACGTTTCTTTGAGCCCGGTGACGCGGGCGCGCTGGACCAGGGTGCCGCGCTCGAGTTCGTCCTTCACGACGACCGGCGGCACGAGCGCCACCCCTTTACTTTCACGAGCCACGAGGCGAAGCATCGCCATGTCGTCGACCTCGGCGGCGATCAGCGGTCGGATACCGGCTTGCTCCATCAAAGTGTCGAACGACTCGCGCAAGCTGCTTTCGGGTCCCGGCAACACGATCGGCGTCTGACGCAAGTCGTCGGGGAAGCGAAACTTCTTGTGTTTGCGTGAAGGCCGACCCACGAGGGTTGCTTCCTGCTCGCCGATCTTGAATACGCGCCACGGTGCTTTTGCATCTCTCGGCACGGACGCGTTGGTCAGCACCACATCGAGTGAATGCGCCGCAAGTTGCACAAGCAGCTCGTTCAAGGTGCCGCTGCGCAGGACGAGCTCGACGTCGTCGCGGCCGAGCAGGGGCCGTAGCCACCCGATCTGGAAATTGCGTGATAGCGTCGCAACCGCACCCACCCGCAGCACGGCCCTACCCTTGCGTGCGGAACCCTTGAGCGTACTGACGAGTTCCTCGCCGCTGCGAAAGATGGCGTCGGCGTACTCGAGCGCGATGCGCCCGCCCTCGGTGAGTTCGATGCGGCGATTCTTGCGCTCGAAGAGCGCTTGCCCGAGACGCTCTTCGAGTTGTCGCAACTGGATGGACAGCGCGGACGCCGAAACGTGCAGCCGCGCCGCAGCTTTGGTCAGACTGCGCTCGTGGGCGATGACCCAGAAATAGCGCAGGTGGTGAAAGTTGAGAGTCGCCATCCTTCGATTTTATTTTATCAAACGATACGCTTCAATAATTGAATTGGATATCCCGTCTCGCGATCTTTATCGTCTGCACCCGTGAGCCAAGAGGGCTCTCCATCAACACACGGAGTGCACAGATGAAAATCCGCTCGACGATTGCCGCGCTCGTGGTTGCAGGCGTTGCCATCCAGGCTGACGCCCGCACCGAGCAGTGCGAACCCACCACCGAAAAAGAAATTGCCTCGCTCTTCGACGGCTGGAATGCCGCGCTTGCTACCGGCCAACCGGACAAGGTGGTCGCTCGTTACGCACCCACGTCCATCCTGCTGCCGACGGTATCGAACGTACCGCGACTGACACCCGAGTCACGCCGCGACTATTTCGAGATGTTCCTCAAGTCCAAGCCTCAGGGCGTGATCGACAGCCGTCTCATCCAACTCGGCTGCAACTCCGCGATCGACGCTGGCATCTACACGTTCACGTTCGGTGACGGCCGCAAAGTACAGGCGCGCTTCACTTACACCTACGGATGGGACGGCAAGCAGTGGCTGATCACGAGCCATCACTCTTCCGCCATGCCCGAACCGGTCAAGCAGTAAGACCACGGCAGCAAGACGCCATGCACTCATCGCTCTTTGCCAGTTTGATCGATCCGGCCATTTTGCTGTTCTTCTTCGGCATCTTTGTCGGCGCGATCCGCTCCAACCTCGAGATTCCTGCGGCAGCAGCCAAGTTCTGTTCGCTCTACTTGTTGCTGGTGGTCGGCTTCAAGGGCGGGGTCAGTCTCGCAGCGACAGGCTTCACGCCTGCGATGGGGTGGGCGCTGCTCAGCGCCGCGCTGCTGGCACTGGCGGTGCCTGCATGGTCCTTCCTCGTGCTGCGGCGGCGGCTGAGTCCCTTCGATGCCGCTGCCGTCGCAGCCACCTATGGCTCGGTCAGCGCGGTGACCTTCATCACTGCAGTCGGCTATCTCGAGACGCAGCAGATCGAGTCAGGCGGTTACATGGCGGTGGCACTCGTGCTCATGGAGTCTCCCGCCATCATCATGGCAGTGCTGCTCGCAAGCTACGCTCGGGCGAAATACGGTACGTCCAAGCCGAGCGTTTCATCCGCACCGCTCAGCTTGCGCGCCGTCCTCCACGAGGCATTCACCGATGGCGCGCACCTGCTGTTGCTCGGCGGAGTGCTGATCGGTTTTCTCACGGGTGACGATGGTAAACAGGTGATGAAGCCGTTCACCGACCTGCAAAAGGGTGTGCTCGCGTTCTTCCTGCTCGACATGGGGCTGCTGGTCGCAAAGCGCATCAAGGACATACGCCACAACGGCGCGTTTCTCACGGGCTTCGGCATCGTCATGCCGCTGGTCAACGCCTTTGCCGCGATGTCACTGGCTAAATTCTTTGGGTTGCCGGTCGGCGACGCCTTCTTGCTGACCGTGCTGGCGGCGTCGGCTTCGTACATCGTGGTCCCCGCGGTCGTTCGCTACGCAATCCCCGAAGCGAATCCCAGTCTTTACTTCACGATGTCGCTCGCCATCACCTTCCCGTTCAACATTCTGGTCGGCTTGCCGCTTTATCTTTGGATCATCGCGCGGCTGTGGGCGCCATGGTAATGCCGACGCTGCCGATGCCATCGACGCCTCCCGCGACGACATCCCCCGCAACGATCGGACCGACACCAGACGGCGTGCCAGTGAAAATCAGATCGCCCGGCTGCAAACTCATGGAACTTGAAATGAAGGTGATGATCTCCGGCACCGACCAAATGAGCTGCGAGATGTCGGCGTCCTGACGAACGACGCCATTCACCGACAACCAGATACGCCCTCGCACCGGATGACCGATCGTCGATGCCGTCACGATCTCCGAACAGGGTGCAGACTTGTCGAAGGCCTTACCCCACTCCCAGGGGCGCCCTGCATCACGTGCTGCGAACTGCAGGTCGCGACGCGTGAGATCAAGGCCGACCGCATAGCCGAACACATGCTGTAGTGCTGCCTCGGGATGGATGTTGAATCCGCCCCGACCGATCGCCACCACCCACTCGATCTCGTGGTGCAAGTTACTCGTCTGCGGCGGGTACTCGATCACCGAGCCACTCTCGACCACCGCATCGGCAGGCTTCTGGAAAATGAATGGTGCCTCACGAGTGGGGTCCTTACCCATCTCGCGGGCGTGGGCCTCGTAGTTGCGACCCACGCAATACACGCGGCGCACCGGAAAACGACTGTCGCTGCCGCGCACGGCAACCGATGCCTGCGGGGGTGGGCTGATGATGTATTTCATGCAATCCTCCGTCGGGCGAAAAGAATACCGCATGAAGGATATCGGTTGACGGTTATGAAATCGCACTACAGGGTCGTCGTGATCGGCGGCGGTATCGTCGGCAGCAGCGTTCTCTATCACCTCGCTCGTCACGGCTGGAGCGACGTCGCGCTCATCGAGCGTGCGGAGCTGACAGCAGGCTCCACTTGGCATGCTGCAGCGGGCTTTCATGCGCTCAACGACGATCCGAACATCGCCGCCCTGCAGGGCTATACCATCCGTCTTTACGAAGATATCGAGCGTGAGAGCGGCCAAAGCGTCGGCATGCACATGACGGGCGGCATCAGTCTCGCCGCCTCCGAAGAACGCTGGCAAATGCTCAAAGCCGAGCGTGCGATGTACGAGACCATGGCGATGCAAACGACTCTGGTCACGCCCGAAGAAATCTGCGAGATGTGCCCGCTCGTCGACCCGCGCGGCCTCAAAGGCGGACTCTTCGACGCACACGAAGGTTACGTCGATGCCCACGGCACGACACACGCGTTCGCGATCGCCGCTCGCAAGCGTGGCGCGGAAATCATCCTGCGCAATCGCGTGCTCGACTTGCAGCAGCGAGCCGATGGCAGCTGGGACGTCATCACCGAAAAAGGCAAAACCCATGCCCTGCATGTGGTCAATGCCGCAGGTCTTTGGGCGCGGCGCGTGGGACGGATGGCCGGCGTCGAGCTGCCCGTGGTTCCGATGTCGCATCACTACCTCGTGACCGATGACGTACCGCTGCTCGCGTCAATGGATCGCGAGTTCGTCTCGGTGACCGATCTCGAGGGCTTCACTTATCTGCAGCCACTCGGCAAGGGCGCGCTGCTCGGCGTCTACGAGCGCAACCCGCAGCACTGGAGCCCGGAAGGCGCCGCGTGGGACTACGGCATGGACCTGCTGCCTCCAGACGTGGAGCGCATCCTGCCCGAACTCGAAATAGGCTATGCGCGATTCCCAGCGCTCGCCGAAGTCGGCATCAAGCGCTGGGTCAACGGCGCCTTCACCTTCACCCCCGATGGCAACCCGCTCGTCGGCCCCGTTCCAGGCAAGCGGAATTATTGGGTCGCCTGCGGGTGCATGGGTGGTTTTTCGCAGGGCGGCGCCATCGGGCTCACACTCGCCCAATGGATGATCGACGGCGACCCGGGTCACGATATCTTTGGCATGGATGTCGCTCGCTATGGCGCTTTTGCGGCACAAGAGACCTATCTGCGCGACATGACCCGGCAGTTCTATGCACGCCGATTCGTGATCTCGTACCCGAACGAAGAACTGCCGGCAGGCCGTCCATTGAAGATCTCGGCCGTGCATGACCGGCTCGCGGCAGACGGCGCACGCTTCGGCGTCAGCTGGGGCATGGAGACACCGCAATACTTTGCACCGCAGCGCGACGACTTCGTCGAGAAGCTCACCATGCGCCGCTCGAACGCACACGATTTCGTCGGTGACGAGGTTCGCGCCACGCGTACCGCCGCAGGCATGTTCGATGCCTCCACCTATGCGCGCTACGAAGTCAGCGGTCCGGGCGTCGAAGCCTGGCTCGATCGCCTGCTCTCGTCGCGACTGCCGACACAGGGCCGCGTGCGTCTTGCGCCCATGCTCGGTCACGGGGGCAAACTCATGGGTGACTTGACCGTCAGTCGCCTTGCGGCCGATCGCTTTTGGCTGATCGGCTCGTATTATTTGCAGGAGTGGCATGGCCGCTGGTTCCACGACCTGCTGCCCAACAATGGCGTCACGCTCAAAAATCTTTCTGACAGTTGGTCGGGGTTCGCACTTTCCGGTCCCCTCTCGAGAGAGATCCTGCAACCACTACTCGAGCGCGATCTATCGAACACCGCTTTTCCGTTTTTATCATGCGCCGAAATCGATCTCGGATTCTCCAAAGCGGTGCTCGCGCGGCTCTCGCTTACCGGCGAACTCGGCTACGAGATCTACGTACCCGCGCCGTCGCAGCCCGCGCTCTGCGACGCCCTCATGCGCCACGGGCGAGATTTGGGCTTGCGGCACATCGGCAATCGCGCGCTGGACTCTTTGCGACTCGAAAAGAGTTTCGGCATCTGGTCGACCGAATTCACGCAGTCGATCACCCCGGGCATGTGCGGACTCGACCGACATGTCGCCTTCGACAAGGGCGATTTCATTGGTCGTGAGGGAGCGCTGCGCGAACGAGACACTCCTGCTTCGCGCGTGCTCGTCACGCTTGCCATCGGCGCCTCGCCAGATAAGGCCCAGACCGCCGACGCCTCGGGCTTCGAGCCGGTGAAGTGCCATGGCCGACTCGTCGGCTACACGACTTCGGGCGCCTTCGGTCACTGGGTCGGGCAGAGCCTCGCGCTCGCCTACGTCGATCGGAGCGTTGTGCGCGAAAACCCGCCCGTCACCGTTGACGTGGTCGGCGAATCCCACCCGGCGCAAATCCTCGCCGAGCCCGTCTGGGACCCGCGCGGCGCACGGATGAGGGCATAACGCTCAAACGCACGCCGATCGGAACAGCAACCGCAGGATCCCGAAGTGTCCTAATTTCTTTGAACGGGCTATATTCGGCGCATGAGCACCACCGAACAGACTCCACAGGGAATCGACTTTGGCAGCGCGCGCTATCGGGCGTACGTGCTGCTGACCTTGACGGCCGTCTACACCCTCAATTTCATCGACCGTGCTTTGCTTGGCGTACTTGCGCAGCCGGTCATCTCCACGTTCGGTCTGACCGACACGCAATTCGGCTTTCTTGCCGGCCCACCGTTCGCGCTTTTTTATGCGCTGATGGGCATTCCCATCGCGCTCGCAGCCGACCGCTACAACCGCATCGCCATCATTTCGTTGTGTATCGCCCTGTGGTCGCTGATGACCGCGCTTTGCGGCCTTGCGACCGGCTTTCTGTTCCTGCTCATCGCCCGCATCGGCGTCGCCATCGGCGAAGCGGGCAGCAACCCGCCCTCGAACTCGGTCATCGCCGACTACTATCGGCCCGCGGGTCGCAGCAAAGCGCTCTCGACCTACTCTATGGGCGTGATGCTCGGCACAGCCCTCGCCTTCCTGATCGGCGGTCCCCTCGGTCAATTGCCCGACGCCACCGTGGTACGCGTCCTCGATTTCTTTGCCTTGGGCCACCTGCCCGAGATGTTGGGCTGGGGTAGCCACTTCGGGTGGCGCTTTGCTTTTCTGGCGCTCGGTGTCCCGGGCGTTTTGTTCGGCTTGCTGGTGTTCGTCACGGTCCGCGAGCCGCCACGAGGCTACTCCGACCCCCCGGGCATGCCGACGGCGGAGCGAACGGGCATCGTCGCCACCTGGCGTTTGCTGCTCGGCAAACCGAGTTTCTGGTACATGGCGGCGGCCACCTCCATCGTCGCCATGGTCGGATACGGTTACTCGGCCTTCCAGGCGCCGATGATGCAGCGCCTGCACGGGCTCTCCCCGGCCGAGTTCGCGGTGCGCTTCGGTGTACCGCTCAGCATCATGGGGGCGATCGGCACCCTCGCCGCGGGCTTCGTCACCGAACAGATGGCCAAGCGCTCGATCCGTTGGGTCGCGCGACTGCCGGCGATTTTTCTTGCTACGGCCACGCCGCTTTACTTGCTCGGTTTCGTTCAACCCACGAGCGAGCTCGATCGGGTGTTCATTCTTTGGGCGCTCGCCTTCATGTTGCACTACGGCTATCTCGGCGCGCAGTACACGATCGGTCAGGGGGTCGTCCCACAGCGCTCGCGCGCCTCGGCGATCGCGATCCTGCTCTTCGTCATTGCACTCGTGGGTAACGGTGTCGGCCCCCAGATCGTCGGCGTACTCAGCGACAGCTTCATGACGCTGGGCCTCGAGCAGCGTGGGTTGGCCGGCATCCTCGACGTCGCTGCCTGTAATCCGAAGGTGACCTCGGCACTGCCGGCGGCGCAACAAGCGGCGTGCAGCGCGATCTATGCGGAGGGTCTGCGCAACTCGATGATGGTGACCGCCCTCTTGCTGCTCGTGGCAGCAACCTGTTTCTGGATGTCCTCGCGACACCTCGATCGAGATATGCTCGTGCGCTGAGTGGTAGCGCAACGTAAATAACGATGAAAATAGACTCGCAGGTTGTCGCCGTCGTCACCGGCGGCGCATCCGGTCTCGGTGAAGCCACGGCGCGCGCCCTCGCCGCCCGAGGAGCCAAGGTCGCCATCTTCGATGTCGCCGAACAACGCGGCGAGCAGATCGCGCACGAACTCGGTGGCCTCTTCTGCCACGTCGACGTCACCGCCGAAGCCAGCGTCGACGCAGGTTTCGCCCGCGCCCGAGCAGCACATGGTCAGGAACGTATCCTCGTCAATTGCGCTGGCATCGGCAATGCCATCAAAACGGCGTCTCGCGATCGAGAGACCGGCGCAGCGCGGCACTTTCCGCTCAAAGATTTCGAGCGAGTGGTCAACGTCAACCTGATCGGTACTTTTCGCTGCATCGCGAAGGCCGCGGCGGGCATGCTCACGCTACCGGTCCTCGCCGAGGGCGATCGCGGCGTGATCGTCAACACGGCCTCGGTGGCTGCCGAAGACGGGCAGATCGGGCAGGCGGCCTACTCCGCTTCCAAGGCGGGCGTCGCGGGCATGACGCTGCCGATCGCCCGCGATCTCATGAACGAGGCCATCCGCGTCAACACGATTCTGCCGGGTCTCTTTGCAACCCCCCTGCTCGCCGGATTGCCCGAAAAAGCCATTTCAGCGCTCGAGGCCTCGGTGCCGCATCCAAAGCGGCTCGGCGCGCCGGCCGAATACGCCGCGCTCGCACTCAGCATGATCGAGATCGGCTATTTCAATGGCGCCTGCGTCCGACTGGACGGTGCCATCCGCATGGCACCGCGCTGAGCACGGCACCCCCGCACTCGTTCCCGCACGCGCAGATATCGAGTATGTTCCATCATGGATTTGACCTTTACCCCGGCTGAAGAAGCCTTCCGCGCCGAAGTTCGCGAGTTTCTCGCCACCAACCTGCCCCCGGCGCTCGCCGAAAAAGTCCGCCATCATCAGCGCCTCAGCAAGCGCGAGCACGAGCAGTGGCACGCCATCCTCAACTCGCGTGGCTGGCTCGCCGTTCATTGGCCAGTCGAGTACGGCGGCACGGGCTGGACGATCACGCAGTCCTACCTCTTCGAAGACGAGCTCTCGCGCGCACATGCGCCCGGCGTCGTCGCTTTCGGGCCATCCATGCTGGGGCCGGTACTCATCAAATACGGCTCCGAGGCTCAGAAGCGCCACTGGCTGCCGCGCATCCTCGATGGTTCGGATTGGTGGTGCCAAGGCTACTCCGAGCCCGGTGCGGGGTCAGACCTCGCAAGTCTCAAAACCTCCGCCGTCCGCGAGGGTGACCACTACCTCGTCAACGGTCAAAAAACCTGGACCACCCTCGGTCAGCACGCCAACATGATCTTCTGCCTCGTGCGCACTTCCACCGAGGGGCGCAAACAAGAGGGCATTTCTTTTCTCCTCATAGACATGAAGACGCCCGGCATCGAGGTCCGGCCGATCATCCTGCTCGACGGCGTCCACGAAGTGAACGAAATCTTCTTCACGAACGTGAAAGTGCCGCTCGAAAATCTCGTCGGCACCGAAAACAAAGGCTGGACCTACGCCAAGTACCTCCTGACCTACGAGCGTACCGGGATTGCGGGGGTCAGCCGCTCGATCGCGGCTCTCAAAGATTTACGGCGTATGGCTCAAACTCAGCTGCGAAATGGCAAACCGCTTGCCGAGGACCCGCTTTTCGCAGCGCGCATGGCGCGCGTCGAGATCGACCTCCAGAACATGCGCACCACCAACCTGCGCGTACTGCTCGCCTCGGGTAGTGGCGCCGCCCCACTCGAGATGGGCGCCTTGCTCAAAATCCGCGGCACCGAAATACGCCAGGAGATCACGCGCCTCGCCCGTATCGCGCTCGGCCCGCAAGCACAGCCTTTCTTCGCCCCGGAGGGCATCACGGCGCAGTACCTCAA
>Ga0129336_10002671_pt1 | contig 10960 bp, 11 predicted proteins | sample CPB6_02_DNA_FD_96878 | JGI IMG/M metagenome (GOLD analysis project Ga0129336, IMG submission 96878) | Freshwater to marine salinity gradient microbial communities from Chesapeake Bay, USA - CPBay_Sum_0.6_0.2_DNA | ecosystem: Environmental > Aquatic > Marine > Coastal | place: USA: Chesapeake...
AAACTTGTAGATGTAGTAATTCCCGAAACACTTAAATTTTGTGCTGATAAACTAGTAGATGTAGTAACTCCTAAAGTTGATTGCTCACTAACAGTAAGATTTCTAACAGTTAAAGAATCATAATTTAAATTGCCCTGAATATTAACGTCCTTATAAAAAGTCACATTCTCGTTAAAATGAGACTCTAAACCATAATACTTAATTTTTGTCATTTTACAATACCGCGTCTATGACTGTACCAACTAATCCACCAAAGAGACCTTTAATCACATCATCGCCAACAAAACTATCAGAAAATACTTTATTGGTAAAATCTTCACCTAGAGACTGAATTAAAGTTCCCGTAGATCCTTTTACATCTACCTTATTTCCCTGTATTAAAGTTCTACCAGATCCACTTTTTAATGTAATATTTCTTCCTGCCTTCAACATAATATCTTCATCTGCTGAAAGAATAATGTTCGCTGCTTTAATACGAACCGTTCCATGAGTTGAAACAACATCGACATTTCCACTCAAACCAGCAATTACAATATCTTCATTCTTTCCATCACTTTTATATCCAGCAACAATTTCAATACTGTAATCATTCTTAACCGATAAACGACCAGAGTTACTTAATGAAATGGATGATTGAGTATCTTGTGTTGCCGCATATATTTTATAAACATCTGTTCCACTTGCACCCATTGCTGGATTAGAAGTATCAATCCTAAACTGAGGATTGAAACTCATCAATTGTCTTGCGTAAATATTTTGATCTGGTCTTTCTGCTACTGTGGGCATTTTATGTTACACAATCTACGACTTTTTGAATTTCGCCCGTGAAATTTGGATCTGAAAGTATTGGACGAAGAACTGCTCCACCACCAGTTTGAGATTTAACTGTAAGAACAGGTAGAGATTGAACTACATTATTTAGAGGTTCTACCTGATAGATAGATCCATTAACAATTTGTGTTTTATATTCGTTTCCACGATTATCAACAACAATATCTCCATCTTCATATCCAGAACCAGGTTGTTCAACAATCACTTCAGATACGGAGTATTCTGTTATGTCTGATGGAGTATAATTCTCACCTTCAGATATGATATAAACCGATGTTACTTGACCCATATCATTAATTAGTGCTCTTGCTGTAGCACCATATCCCTGTCCAGCATCATCTACAATTTCTACAAATGGTGGATAAGTATAACCAGATCCACCATCCGTAACCTGAACTCCAATCACACTTGCTCTTACTGTTCCGTTTGAATCTTGTGTATACGAACCAAAGATAGGAATACCAGTCGCTCCAGTTCCAGCACTTCCACCACCAAATATATTGACTACGGCAACACTTGCATTTTCAATAGCACCAGTGAAGCATTCTGCAATCTCATTTAGATTCTGACCAACATTCTTAAGATTAATCACCTCCATAATATTCTGATAATTTTCAGAAGCAACAAATGCCTCTCCAGCACCAACAACCCATTCTTTTGCCATTCCTTGTAATCCACCTTTAGATTGATTACAATCAAATGAGATGCCACTTGATTTAAGAATCTCGGAAGCAGTTCTCAAAATATTTCCAACACTAAAATCAGAGAAGAATTGTAAGAGTTTTTCCAATCCGCCAAGAACTGTGGATAATCCACCTTCGATCGTATCAATAATTGTATTCACTAAAGTTCCTATAAACTGATCTGCAGCACAACTTACAAATCTCTCAACATTTTCTACAACAGAGTAAAGTAAATCAGAAACAATATCTTTTAAACTGTCAATGACAGCTCCTGCAACACAAGCAATCGCATCTTCTAAAAGTTTAACTGGACCAACCATTGCAGTTTGTGCAGCAACACCAGCAAGATGAGCTGCTGCTGGATTTGCTGTTGCTGCTAGTACCGCAGAATAAACTTGTTTATAAAGTAAATCCAATCCTTTTTTTAAAAGACCTACCAATCCAGGAAACTTTCCATTACCATTAATCAAAAAGTTAAATGACTGACCAACAAAATCATTAACATATCTAACGATACTATCAGCAGCCTTTCTAATTTCTTGACTTACTTTTGATAGGTAGTTCTGTGCAGTTTTTAAGAAAGTCCTTATTTTTTTCAATAAATTCTTAACTTCATTTTTGATTCCCAGAATCGCATCATTTTCAGGGCTTGCTAGAGTTATTCTTTCACCATTTGCCTGACTATCTGCTGGATTTTCTGGATCTTTTTTCTCTGCAATTTCTGGAGGAAGATTTGGTGGAGTTTCTGCAGAGTTTTTTGTTTGCTCACTATTCTCACTTGATTTTATTGTTGCTGGTTGTTTTGGAATATAATCAGTATTTCCAGTAAAAGGAACAAATGGATTACTATAAGGTAATTTTGAAACTTCTGATGTTCTACCAAATGCACCCATAATTACAGGAATTTGGGCATTATCACCATCAAGGAAAAATCCAAAAACTACATCAGATGGTTGCAATTGAACTCCAGTAGAGCAATTTGCTGCTCCAGTACCTGCAGTTGTTGGTAATAAAACTTGTGCCCAGGGCAAATCTTCATTCGAAAGATCAGTAACATTATAAGGATGATATCCAATGATTCTTACCTTATATCTGTATGACCAACCACCACCTTCTGCTTGAGACTTCCAGGCATCAATAGGAGCAATCTGCCCAATCCACCAACGAAAACCATCTCTTCCCAAAAAGTTACTTTTAAGTAATGACTCGTCAATCATTTATCCTTTCCTTTCTTCTGTATTAATTCCAAAAGTATCTCTTACAAGTTTCAACGAGGTATATGAATTTTGTGCGTCAAAATGATGACATAACTCCTTAATCATATATAGCCCACTTGTTTCAGAGTCATATTCCTTTGCATCTGATTTTGATATTTTTTGAAACTTACATTCAATAACATCACCTGCTCTCAAATTAGTATTTGAAGGAACCATAACACTCAGAGTTTGTGTGAAAAGAATATTATATCTCATCAATGATTGTGATTGATATAATTTTGGATCAGAGTTTAGTTCTCTTGAAGCATCCTTTTCCATTGTTCCAATATCAAGAACTGCAGTAATAATTCTTGTAGGAACATCTCCTAAAGTTAAATCTGAACCTTCAGATACTTTTGGTAGTTTAAGATCGCTTCCAAGATTTTTTACTTTTCCAGAATAATCTTTAAGTTTAAATAATCCTTCCTCATACTTTGAAAATGAGAAGTTTAAAGGATTAAAAAACATACGTTGACTTGCGTATGTTCCTAGTTTAAGTTTCTCGATTAAGTTTTGATTCTTATCAGTGATATAGTTTAAGATCTTAAAATTATTATTGACTTTGTTATCCTCATTATCATAACCAACTCTTGCCTGACTATACTCATAAGATGCTTTTGCTTGTTGTAGAATCAGATTATCAATTCCTCTAAATTGAAATCCATCTTGAGTTTGGTAAAAGACAAATCCTGCAGTTCCATCACCAGAACTTACAGGTACTCCTTTAGATGCTAACCAAATTAAAACAGTGAATGGTTTTTTCATATTACCAATAAAACCATACTTATTTGAAGTTTGGTCTATCGTTCCAATTTTATTTGCCTTTAGATTTTCTTTTAGAATTTTAGTAACAGATTGATCAATTGAAAGTCCAGTAGGAAATTTCCCCATCACTCTAGTCGTTTCGTTTGTAATTGCTTCTCTCGAAACAAGATTTAATGTAAAACTTTCTTTGTTTGTTTCAGAGATTACATCAGTAATACTTGAAACATAAAGATAATCATTTGGATTTTTGGAGAAATCAAGTCCAGGATTGGTTGAAGAGTTTCCTGCAATTTTCATAGAAACTCTCTCACCACCTCTTAAAGGTAATCCATTATAAATTGATTGTCTTTCTCCATCAGGATTATTTGCAGGAGCAATAGTATTTCCAGTATTAACTACTCTTATCTTTGCCGTAATTGTAGGAGAAAAAATGTCCTCATAGTAATCTACAATGATAGATCCAGCAGCAATATCTACTCTTCTAGTTTGATCATTAGACTCAATAATGAGTTCTTCAAATACGGATCTTTTAATAGACATTATAGGTAATTTAAATCGAGAAGAAGTTTGTTTTTGATAAAGGTATTTACCAAATCAAATTCATTAACAGAATTATAATTTTCAGACCCACTTCCAGACTGTAGTATTTGTGGAAGTGTAGATTGTCTATCGTCAATTACAACAATCTTTCTACCAGTCCTTTCTGTAGTGAGAAGAGTAAGAAGTTCATCATTATAATTTTGCATCCCAATCTCTGCTGATGTTGGAGACTCTTTTGCACTTCCTGGTGCCTCCGGTTTTAATGATGCTAATGGTGCTGCTGATATAATTTGTCCAGAGGTTGTTCTTAATGATTTTCCAATCGCAAGCAATCCAAGATATGGTTCTGGATTAATATGACGACCACCTTTTCTTACTTCATAGTGTAAGTGTTCTCCACGAGATCTACCAGTATTTCCAATTTCACCAATAGTTTCTCCGTTATATTGAGAACCATTTTTTACCATTATTTTTGCTAAATGGGCAAAATAAAACTCAAGATTTCCAGATTGAATAATAACTAAATTTCCATATCCACCACCATCCCATCCAGCGAAGGTGACTTTTCCATTTTGTCTAAATGCTACATAGTATCCTTTTTGATGACTAGTTCCAATATCAATTCCTTTGTGTGCTCCTCCCCTTGCTAGATATTCGCCACCTCCACCACTTCTTCCAACGGTTGGGTTAGTGTTTCCAACAACATCTACGTCACCAACTACTGAAGTTGTTAATTTTCCAGAAACTTGAGGAGTGGATTTTGCTACTGGTGCTGGCAAATTAAATGGAGCTGGACCTTCTTTTCTAATAGGATCTCCCCTACTTACATCGACAAGAAATTGATTATCGCCTGCACCACCACGCCAAGCAGTTCCAGGAAGACGACCATTTTTATTATTTTGTGGAGATGCTCTAAACTCAAATGCTCCACCAACAAACTTTGCAGAATTTGCCTGTAATGTTGGGTTTTGAATGTTTTCGATAATTTTTAAAAGAGTACCCTTACTTTGTCCAGACCATTTAGCAGCATCTTCTAATGTTTCAATTTTTCTAAATCCTTTCGGTCCACCAGGTCTTTTCCAAACTCCTTGGAATTGTGACCTATTTACACTTTCTCCCGCAGCGAGAATATCTGTATACGTCGAACCATATCTTCCAGATGCTTTTCTATTTACAATTACTTGCATCATATCAACTGTAGATTGTGCTCCAGATCCTTCGGTAGAAAGTGCAGCAGCAATGCGATACATCTCTGCAGATTGAGCATCAGGAAGAGCAGTTCCAGGTTGATTATAAGCATCAGGTTCTTCACTAATAGTTCCAATCTTTGGAATATTTTTAAATGGTTCAGTAAGAACAGCAAATGCCTCACTAATACCTACACCTAGTCCATCGATATTTGTAATTAAATCTTGAAAAGAAGATCTGACAAGAAAAGAACTATCAGTAAAATCAAGATTTGCTAGATTAATAAATGCTGATTGAAGAATTTCACCCAAACTACTTATTATCTTCATCGTTTCATCACCATATTCACTCAAAATAGATGTTGCCTTTATAATTCTTCCAGTAAATTGCTCACCCAATGCAATCCAAGTTGGTAGATTTCCTAATATCCAACCAGCAGAAAGATATCCAATAAAACCAAATAATCTATCTTTTAAACTAGTTTCATTAGAAGCTTGTGCTAATGCTCTTGGTCCACCTATTTTAGTTACGACTGTTGGAGCAGAAACTTGATCTTGAAGTGCTTTTCTTTTTCCAATTTGTATTCTTCTGTTCTTGAATAATCTTATACTCGATCCAATATTTTTTCTATCGGTTATCTTTTTAGATAATATATTAGAAATACCAAAAATAGTCCTTTTAGATGATGCCGTTTGTTGTTTGGTATCTGATATGGTTCTAAAAATATTATTAGGAATAACTGCCATCTTACATCACCACATTATAGTTAAGTTGTGAGTATAATGTGTAGAAATTATCTGGATTTGATGAGGAAATTAAGGGAACATCAGTAATAGGTCCAGATTGTTGATCCTGTGCTACTCCTTGTTGCTGATTTCCAGTTGTTGTATAAATGATATCTGGTTTTGGTTCTGGTGATGGTCCAACATTTGGAGTTTGTGTTTGTGCTGGTTGAATTTGTGCTGGTGGTCTATATGGAACCACTGGAATTGATTTTGGTCCTGGTGTATCTTTACCGTTTTCTGTTGGTATTTCTGGAGAACCTGGTTGAGGACCTGGAGGACCATTAAATCCTAACATATCTTTGAATTGATCTATTTTATCAGAAGCAAATGCTTGTAAAGAAGAAAAATTAATATTTTTTCCTAATTCAAACTTTGGTATCATTGGATTTTGTGCTGCTGGAGCACCTGGTTTTTGATTTGAATTTTTTCCAAAAATATTTCCACCAAATATTTCTGCAATTGTATCAGCAGCATATGCAGTACCAGTAATTAGTCTTGTTTGAGGAATAAGTAATGAAGTGAATGCTAATGCAGCATCAAAATTCTGACCACTTGATACATCTGCTGCACCTCCAAGTGCAGTAACTCCTTTACCCAATAATGATAAGATATTAAATCCACCTGCTGCTGTCGCTGCCGCACCTGCTCCAGCAGCGGCAGCACCTGGTTTTACCTTCAAAAAGTTTTTAAATAAATCAGAAACTGCTTTTAGAGGCGATTTTGCTAAATCTGTTGCAATATCAAAAACTTTAGATGTAACCGCACGAATAGAATTAATAACTCTAGTAAATCCCCCCCTCATAAGAGAGAAAGAAGAAGTAACAAATCCAAGAGATGATTTAAAGATGCCACGAATGTCAGTTAGTTTTCGTAGATTTGCTGCTGTACCTTTTGTAAGAGCAGATATTCCTAAAAGACCAAATCCAGTTCCAAATAATCTTTTAAGAGCATCAGTTGCCCTATCAAAAGTAGAAGTTAGTTGTGGTTCTATTTTTTTTATAGGTGCAACAAGTGCTGCAGAAACAGTTTGTTGTAATTGCCCTTCTTGACCAACTCTTATTTGTCTTTCTACTAATTGCTTTTCCTGATCCTGCTCTAAACGAAGTCTTTGAGATTCTAAAGCACTATCACTCTGTATTAGCGATGCAATACCTTGCAATCCAAAGGTTACACCAGAAACTTCTGACCGAATATTATCAAGTTGTCCTTGAATTGAAACTAGTGGTGAACTATAACTATCCATTAGATGCGTTCTTCAGGTTTTCTTCTTCAATATACTGTTGGAGAAGACCAACATAAACTTCCCTCTCCCACGGTATCATATTCTCTAAATCACTCAAAGAATATTTATGATGCTGAAGCAGTGCAAAATTAGTTTTATAATATGACGCAAGATCTTCATGCGCCATCGCTAAGCGAAAAAAGATGTTAATCCCTCAAGAACAACTTCACTTTCTACTCCAGTATTTGGATTTTTGATATTAATTGTATGAGAAAGTTTGGGCATAGTCTCAAAGAATCTTTCTATTTCTTTAAATTGACTTGATGTAAGTTGCTCAAGAAACTCATTCAACTCTTTTTTAGTTACATCAGATGCTGCCCAAGATTCCTCTTCATTATAGATTTGTTCAACACAAGAGGTAATCATACCAAAAGTATCTTCAACTGATACTTCAGATTCATTTGAAAAATTACTCTTAATAAATTCTTCCATCGAAGGATACTTCATTCTCAAGGTTAAACTATCATCAAGTTTAATATCACGAGAGTGGTCTGATTTTACCTGAACTTTAATCTCATCTAGATTAATACTTACTGGAACTTGGGTTTTTTCATCATCCGGGCAAGTAATAAGAACATCAACTTCCTCCCCAACAGATTTACCTCTGATATTCAGAAAAAGATATTCAATATCAAAAGTTGAAAGTTGTTCAATCTTGATACCTCTGGTAATAATACAATTCCCAATTACTGTTTTTACTGCTTCAGCAATCTGCTTTGGATCCTCACTCTCCATTGCGATGATAAGAATTTTTTCCTCCTTAACTAGAAAGGGGCGATACTTGACTGACTTTTTTAAAGAAGGAATTTCCAACTCATATGTTGGTGTAGAAATCTTTGGTAAAGGCATAATAAGTTATTTGATTAAAAATATTTAGTTGATGATCGGTTGTCCAGTAGAATCAAAAAATCTTCTATTAACTTCAGCAGTCGTTCTTGTGTCAATATTCGGATTATAAAAAACAACGCCACTCTGACCACGAACTGGAACTAATGGTTCTTGAGAAATAGTTTGATTTTGTTTTGGATCATTCGATTCTTTATTATTATCGTTTCCTCTATACTGATTAATACTTAATGCTTTGCCAGCAATATAACGGTCATATTGAAATGAAGCTGATACTTTTAAGACATCTGAAGCAACATAAGAAATCTGCGGAGGACTTATATATATTGGCCAAAACCCTTTGAAGGTATATTCGATTTCTGCTTTATAGTCTCTATCAAATTTAATAATTCTGGTAAAATTAGATTTATAATATTCTGGATATTGCATTCTTACAAAATAATTTTCTTCATTTTGACTAACTGCTGGAGAAACACCATTAATATTATTATGCGACCCACTCGCAATAAATTCTATCCAGGATTCTAGAAATTTAAGAGTTTTATATTTACTATCAACATAAAATTCAAGTGTTATTTCACTATAACTTCTACTATAGGCAAACTTTTCTTGAACTCCCATATAGTTTCCATCAACCATTTTTACATTCAATTGGGAGGTGGGAAGAGAAGCGGAATAACATAGCAATCCAGCATCACCCACAACAAATCTAGATGTAACTCCTCTTTTACGAAGATAATCTTTTAATTGATCTGGCAATCCACCAAATTGAACTTCATAGTGTGAAGATTGGGCAAGATTTGTTAATAGTGGTTTTATATCAGATATTCTGCGTTTAATAGCCACTCTAAATACCTTATACGAGTCTTATGTTATAAGTATTTAGATGTCTTATAAGGGAAAATATCAACCTTCATTTCCTCAAAAGTATAATGGAGATCCCACAAATATCATTTATAGGTCTCTATGGGAAAGAAAGTTTTGTGTTTATTGTGACTTAAATGAAAAAATTATATCTTGGGAATCTGAAGAAAAATGCATTCCATACCGTTCACCATTAGACGGTAAGATTCATAGATATTTCCCAGACTTTCTCATAAAAGTCAAAGAATCTGATGGTTCAATTAAAAAATATATGATCGAAATCAAACCTAAAAAACAAACTGTTCCGCCACCAAAACCTCAAAGGCAGACAAAGAATTATATTCGTGAGGTTTATGAGTATGCTAAAAATCAATCAAAGTGGGAAGCAGCAAAAGAATGGTGTGCTGATAGAGGATATGAGTTCAAGGTAATCACAGAAAACGAACTGGGTATTAAGTAATGCCGAGAAAGACTCTAAAAGATAGGGGAAAAATAAATCGTATCAGTCCTCTAGTAAAAAAACTTATTGGAACAGAAAATTCTGACGACTTAATGATTGAATTAATGGATATTTTGTCCGAAAGTAAAGAACCTCCAAAAGTTGGTAAGTTTTATATCTTTGTTTATAATGCTAAAACCACTGGCATAAGATATGATCAGAATCCTCTTGTTGCTGTAACTAATGTATTCAACTGGGGATTTAAAGGGTTAAATTATCATTGGGGAGAATCTAGACAATATACATGGGATGAAATTGCTGGAGGAATGTATGAGGTTTATAATACGGAAATTGAAGATTTGCGAAGACTGCCTTTTAGTAACATTAGAACTAAATAATTAGAAAACATAAATGTCTGAGCCACTACGATATCCACTAAAGAAACTTGATAAATCTGATGATTATTTAAAGATTGATATTTTAGACTATCAAGCACCTGGTCTTGGATTTTCTCCAGGTTCTTTGGCTTTAGCAACTTCTGATGATGTAGATTATGGCAAAAAAGTTCCCATAAAAACAATTATTCTTCCTATTCCAGATGGAATAGGGGATAGTAATGGTGCTCAGTGGGGTGAGAGTGGTTTTAATCCAATTAGCTCCGGATTAATTAGTGCTAGTGCTGAACTTTTAAAAACCAGTTCAATGGGAGAAGGAATACAAAAAATTAAAGATCTGACGGAAAAGGTTACTAAAGCAGCAAAATCTGGAACCGCTCAACAAAGAATACAAGCAGGAGCAATAGGATTAGCAGTGAATACTCTTTTCAATTCAAGTATAAAACCAGGAGAACTTTCATCTAGGATTGGTGGGATTGTAGCAAACTCAAATATCGAACTTATATTTCAAGGATTAACTTTTAGACCGGGTTTTACTTTTGGATTTGATATGGTTCCACGTTCAGAAAAAGAATCGAAAGAAATTAAAGAAATTATTAGGGCATTTAAAATCAACAGTGCAGTTAAAAAGGGGGCGGCATTTGAAGGTGCTGCTGGATTATTTTTAACTGCACCAAATGTCTTTAGAATTCAATATATGAGTGGTGCAAATCCACATCCATTCTTAAATAAGTTTAAAATTTGTGCTCTCAAAGGTATGAGTGTTAATTATACTGGTTCTGGAACTTATGCAACTTATGCAGATGCTACTCCAGTTCATATGATTATGACTTTAAATTTCCAAGAACTTACACCAATCTTTGCAGAAGATTATGATAAGGGTCCAGGAGCAACAGGAGTTGGATACTAATGTCTTACTTTAGAGAATTACCAAATCTAGAATACCAATCATTCTTATCAGACCGCAAAGCATCTGATGAGTATTTGACTGTTAAGAATCTATTTCGTCGTGTAAAACTTCGTGACGATTTACAAAATGTCTTTACAATCTTCGATAAGTATCAGATTGTAGATGGTGCTCGTCCA
>Ga0129336_10002672_pt1 | contig 10959 bp, 11 predicted proteins | sample CPB6_02_DNA_FD_96878 | JGI IMG/M metagenome (GOLD analysis project Ga0129336, IMG submission 96878) | Freshwater to marine salinity gradient microbial communities from Chesapeake Bay, USA - CPBay_Sum_0.6_0.2_DNA | ecosystem: Environmental > Aquatic > Marine > Coastal | place: USA: Chesapeake...
ATGGAGCAAGCAATCATCTCTGGAATCGCTCATGATAAGAGTGAAGCCAAGATCACCATAGTTGGGGTGCCAGATAGAGCAGGAGTAGCAGCTCGAATCTTTCAGGCAATCGCAGATGCCGATATCAATATCGACATGATTGTTCAGAATGTCTCCGCAGCAGCCACAGGTCTTACCGATATTTCATTTACGCTACCAAGAACTGAAGGTTCAAGAGGAACATCAATTGTTCAAAAACTACAGGGAGAGATAGGTTTTCAATCGATTCAATATGATGATCAGATCGGCAAATTATCGTTAATTGGCGCTGGTATGCGCTCGCATCCTGGAGTAACAGCTAACTTCTTTGCTGCTATGGCCTCTGCTGGAGTTAATATTGAAATGATTTCAACTTCTGAAATTCGCATCTCTATCGTCTGTCGCCAAGCAGATATTGAGCGAGCAGTTCAAGCAGCTCACACCGCCTTTGATCTAGATGCTGACCAGATCGAAGCTGTTGTCTATGGCGGCAGCGGCATATGAGCAGAAAGCCATCACTTGCAGTAGTTGGAGCAACAGGAGCAGTTGGAACTGTGATGCTCGATATTCTCACCAAACGAGAAAATATCTGGGGCGAGATTCGACTAATTGCATCCGAGAAAAGCGCTGGAAAGAAATTACTCTGCCGCGGAGAAGAGCTAACTGTTGTTGCGCTCTCTCCTGAGGCATTTCATGGAATTGATGTTGCTATGTTTGATGTTCCAGATGAAATCTCTGCCATATGGGCTCCAATAGCAGCATCAAGGGGCGCAGTATGCGTTGATAATTCAGGTGCGTTTCGAATGGACCCTGAGGTTCCACTAGTTGTCCCGGAAGTAAATCCTCAAGAGATAAAAAATCGTTCTAAAGGAATTATCTCTAATCCCAATTGCACAACACTTTCCATGATTGTTGCGATGGGAGCACTTCACAAAAAATATGTTTTAAAAGAATTAGTAGTTGCCTCCTATCAAGCAGCCTCTGGGGCAGGACAATCTGGCCTTGATGCTCTCCGCTCTCAAATCAGCGCTGTTGCTGGAAGCGCTGTTGGAGATATCGCTGGTGATATTAGAACTCTAATTAAAGATAACGGTCCATTTCCCGCTCCTCTTGCACTTAACGTTATTCCATGGGCTGGATCCCTTAAGAATGATGGATATACATCTGAAGAGTTAAAGGTGAGGAACGAGTCCCGCAAGATTTTAGGACTAGCAGACTTGAAGGTATCTGCGACTTGTGTTCGAGTTCCGGTAATCACTGCACATTCCCTAGCAATTCATGCTGTTTTTGCTAATGAAGTTAATCAGAAACATGCGCAGGAACTTCTCGCGCTTGCGGCAGGCGTCAAACTTGTAGATGACCCTGAGAATCACTTATTCCCTACTCCTATAGATGCAGTAGGCACAGATCCAACTTGGGTTGGCCGAGTAAGAAAGTCTATTGATAATTCTAGAGCTTTGGACTTGTTTGTCTGCGGAGATAATTTGAGGAAAGGTGCAGCGCTCAATTCTATACAGATTGCGGAAATTATCGGTAGAGAGTGCAGAGACTTGTGAAACATTTTTATAAATTCAATTATAACTTGACTAAGCGAGTTGTGTATTTTTTAGCTGCAAAAGTACGTATTTTGTTTTTTTTTAAATTTCTCCGAATAATTTATTCCAGGCACGGTACGAGCCTAATGGTAAAGAAATTCGTTGGGCTTCTTGATCCAAACAATATTCGCCGCACCTCCAAGGCAAAAATTCGACCCTTGAAAGTTATCATAAAGGGGAAAAATGGCGAGTGGATGGCATTGAATTTAAACGAGCACATCGATTTTGTCTATTTCATGAATTTTACTTTTGATAACACATGCTTTGAGTTGATGAAAGCAATTGGAAGAGGTAGTGCAAAGGTGTTTGTTGATGTAGGAGCAAATATTGGGACTGTTTCAATCCCAGTTTCACTCTATAATCCTGTAATAGCATTCGAGCCAATATTTTCTACATTTCTTCAACTGATGGAAAACAGTAATTTAAATTATCCAGAGAATGTAGAGATTGTGAATTCAGCTATTGCTTCACCTTCAATGTGTAGTCGCTCTAACACTATAAAGTTGTTTCAGCATTATGGAAACTCTGGTACTACTTCACTAAGAGACGACTGGAATCCGGGCGCTGGGGACTGTGAAATTCATACAGTTCCAATCGTAACTTTAGATGATGGGGTCCTTCCATTCTTGAAAGTAGAACGGAGTATTGCACTTGTGAAAATTGATGTAGAGGGTCAGGAGTTGTCTGTACTTGAAGGCGCGAGGGAAATTATACAAACGCATAGGCCATTTTTTGTTCTAGAGTGGAGACCTGACCGCTTAGGAAAGGAATCTTCCGAATCTTTGGCACATTTTCTTTATAAAATGAGTAATTATTCCGTTTTTGGTTTAAGGAGTAATACGAAAAATGATCGTATTACACTATTACCTTTTGAAGAGAACAAAATTTGGGAAAATATTCTTTTGGTACCAAAAGAAAAGGCTGGCTGCTTATCTGACATGGCATATTAGGAAAGAGGCCTTTGCCGAAATAGTGGAATGATTTTTGCAATAAATTTACGAAGAATTTCAACGTTTGATAAAGAGATGAGTCGTATCTGCTTGTTTGACAATTCAGAGGGCTGTAAGCGTCTAGCAGAAAAGAAAAGCAGGAAGCGTGCCAGAAAGTAGCGAAATTCCCACGGTATTGATTTACTGTTCGTTCTTCTCAAGAGAATAAGGCTTTCGCGTCTTCTCTGGTCTCTAAGTTTCCAGTAGATAGAGGCAATGTCGTACAAATCGTGAGCATTTCGACGGTCTGTGTAAGTAGCGTCTTCTTCACTTTTCCCTTGACGAAATTGCAAATGATCTATCTTTACTTCCGGTACAAAGTAAAGTCTCTTGATGCATCTAGCGACGTTGGAAATCCAAAAGTCAATTCCGTTATCTTGTAGATGAGGCGTGAAGAGAAAGCCCAAAGCTTCAAACCAGCTCTTGTGGGCCATACCAATTGTGGCATAAATTTGGCTGTAATTGGCTAAGTCATCCGCATGACTAATACCCAATCTGTCAGGCAATCGCTGCAGAGGCTCTTGAAGCATTACTTCCCAATTATCTGTTTTGAACTCTACGTCATCTCCACTCCAGAACAAAAAGTCAGTGTTTGAGTTTGTAGCAAGGAAGTTAAATGCTGCGGATAGTGAAATACGAGGTCCATGATGGACAAAAATTTTGCACTTGAACTGATTAAATGGAAAATCATCATAACTACGGTCATCTAAATCTATGTAAAATCTGAATACCAAATCTTGAGGACTCGCAGCACGCAATAAAGCAGACGAAATCATAGTGCCCAACTGTCTCGGTCTTCCTCTAGTAGGACAGAGAATTGTTGTCGTAGGGTTCAAATCAACCAAGCCCTTCGAACAAGATACATTTTTTCCTAAATGGGCTTCCAGGCACACACTGAGTATCCATCAATAAACATCGAGCCAATAAAAGTTCGGCGCGTATCTACAATCTGGATCTTTCCCTGTGTTTCAAGCTTTCGTAAATAATCTAGGTAACCCGCAATATAGTTTCTCTTTTTGAAATATTCCAAGGACAGAAAGTCTAATAAATCGTTCTCGTCTAATAATTCTCCTATGGGTTCTACATTCAAGACCATACTCGGCCGTTTCGCCAAGAGATAGTTTACGAATTCAATGAAGTTTTCACCTGTTTGCTCTAATGCTGCTACCGTCAATACTCCAGAATTTTCTGGCAAGTCGAAAGTGAAGTCTGGTTCAAAGAAATTAAAACCCTTTGAAGTCATCATGGAATCCTTGAGAGTTGCTGAGATTTCATTGACGAGAAGTTGTGAGGACTCTACCCAGTCTAAACCAATGAGTTTAGTATTAGGTAAGACTTTGCGTAGGGCTATTAGATTATGACCTGTTCCGCAACCAAATTCATGAATCGAACTGCAAGATTTCAAAAAGATAACGGCAAAAGTTTGAACGATTAAATGAAGTAGATTTTGTTCTGCATTTGGAGACATGGGTGAAACCCATTTTCTATCTAATCTTAGAAGTTTTGACTTTTCGAAGTATCCAGGTCCTAACGACTGAATATCTCTAGTCGTTTTGAAATTTTCCAGATTCGAACCCCATCCTAGGTTCCACTCGGTCTTTCGCTGGCTTCCACTCTTGACGAGATCCCCCTTCAGCGCATTTATGACTTTTTCAATTGTTCGACGAAATTCCTCAACGTCTAGTTGCTCACACTGGATTTCAAAGTTACCGTAGTTCTCTGCTACCTCAATCGGCAACTTAATACCCCAAAGTCTTTCTAAAAGACTCAAATCTATAATTACTTTCCCCTTATTCATGAACACCACGTACGCGAGGATAGTTTGAGAGAAACCATTTAACGGACTCCGATAGGCCAATTGGGAATGATGTCAGTGCGCCACCATCATAACTAGAGTAGAAAGTATTTGAATTAGAGGGTTTTCGCTCCTGACCATTGGGTTTCGTTTCATCATATTTTAAGGCCCGATCATATTTCATTTCTGATGCTAGTAACTCAGCAACCTGACGAATTGAAATTTCCTCTCTAGGAGCTACTATCAAGGGTTGATCGGAGTCATAGTTCCTTAGCATCCAAATTATAATTTTTGCCATATCTAATGAGTAAATAAATTCTCTTTTTGGCGTTCCATCTCCCCATATTTTGAATTCAAGGCCCTGGGTATTCGCTAAATGTAACTTGTGAATTAATGCAGGAATAACGTGACCTTCAACCAAACTGTAATTGTCATTTGGACCGTAAATATTACACGGGATGGCGGTAAAGAAATTCATTCCCCATTGATGTCTGTATGCTCTGGTTTGAACGTCTAGCATTCGTTTCGCATATGCATACCCAAAATTTGACGGATGTGGTGGTCCGTCATGCATTTTTTTTGAATCTAAAGGGTATGGCCCTTCTGATGGGAAAACGCAGGTAGACATGAACGAAATTAGTTTTGCAACCCCAAAATCCTTAGCGGCTTCAAGAGTATTAACATTGATCAATATATTATTTCTGAAATACTCAGCAGAAGACATCATGTTCCCGCCGATTCCTGCAACTTGTGCAGCTAAGTGAATTACTTGACTTGGTCGAATTCTTGAGAAGAGCTGCATAGTCTGTTCTCGATTAGTAAGGTCAGCATCTTGTCTAGTTGCAAAATACACATCTTCTAACTTGAGATTTCGAAGTGCATATCCAACTAAACCATCAGATCCTGTAACTAGAATTGTCACTTTCTTACGACATCTCCATCCTTATTGATTTGACTCTTGAACTGCCTATACCAGGAAATCGTTCTGTTAAGTCCGTCCTCCAAGCCTACAAATGATTCCTTTGCTAGTAAACTCTGAATGCGGTCCAAATCCATCCAAACTTCCTGCGGAGCACCCGAATCCGAGACGTCAATTACTTGCGGCACAACGAGCTGCGAACCGGTTAGATTTGAAATTGCTTTTGCTAGATCGACAATCGTAGTTCTTGATGTTCCACCGACATTATAAACCTGATGTTGACCCTTCACAAGTATCCCAATTAGCATTTCTAGTACATCAGTTATGTAGCAATACGTTCTTCTCGCCTGACCAGAATCTTTAAGTTTTATCTCTTTTGAAACAACTGCTTGCATAATTAGTTCGTTCAATACTCGCCTATCAGTTTCTCGGAATCCCGGTCCGTAAGCGAGCGCAAGGCGAGCTGAGTGCGCTCTAATTCCACTAAAGTCCAACGCCAAACTATTCATAATGGTCTCACCCAGACGCTTACTCTCAATATATGCAGCTCTAGGATGGCTAGGGTCTGTAGTTCCGATTTCGGACTCAAGAAAGGGTGCACGATTTAGACCTGAATAAACTTCGGATGAACTCAAAAAGAGAAAAACACCTTTTTCCTTTAGCTTTCCCGCTAGGTTCAACATAACACCTGAGTTGAGAGAAATTGTTTGAAGCTTTTCGGAAAGGAACTTAGAAGGTTGACCGTAAGTAGCTGCGTGGATAATAATGTCAAAATTCGGTAACGCTTTATAGAAGTCGGAAGTAACTTCACTTAGGTCAGCAACAATTACATTTTTCTTTGGTTGATTCGGTTCAATAAAAATTCCAGTTTTTGTCTGATAATGGACTTCAAGGTCGGTGCCATCTTCCCCTTGAATTAAATTGAAGAATGCCCTAAAGTAGTTTCCCAACAAACCACTTGCACCCGTTACCAGAATTTTCTTATTCGAAAAAAAATCAAGATGTTCTGAACGAATCAGATTTCTTACATCTCTTTCGATGAAACTAGCCATTAGTCACTCCAGACAGAATCCTTCTTCGAAGGGACTCTTTATCTAACTGTGCTGCTTTGATCTGATCAGCAAATGATCCATATCCTCTTAGGAAAGCAACTGGAACGCCAACCTGTACAGGTTTGAGATTCCAGTGAAAAGCTAGCTCCAAGATCTCATTTAATAGCCTTCCAGAATAATATGGCTCGACAAGAAAGATGGGAGCATTTCTCAGAGAGCTATTCAACTTTATACTCGACCCGGCACTAAATCTATTGACATAGTGGACCTCAAGATCTAGACCATTCAAGGCTTCAACGACTAAGTCGAGCATCGGGCCGACTACGACAACAATTCCGAGGGTGCCTTCCTTTACCTTTCGAGAAGATTCATCACTTGACAAGACAATGGCGGATTTATTGGTGTGCTCACTCAAACGAAAATAGTTAAGCCCTCCTGAATTCCAATTTGAAGAAAAATGATTATCAAACTCCATTGCGTGTCCTGGAATAAAAATGTTCATTCCAGGAATATTGCTCAAAATACCGACATCTGAGGGGCAGTGATGGGTGCAACCGAGACCCGAATAATCAAAAGAAGCCCCTACGCTGACAAAATTTCCTGGCAAGTTTTGATAGGCAAAGTCAATTTTCAGTTGCTCATAAGCTCTCTCGACGAGAAAGGGAGCAATCGTGTGGATTGTAGGAATGCAACCCACGGAGGACAGGCCTGCCCCAAGACCAATCATGGATTGCTCGAGAATTCCCGCATTTATGACTCTCGTTGGATGCTGTAGGGAAACTTCCCTAAAGCCGAAAACACCAATGTCCCCCAAGAGAACCACTGAATTATGGTCCTGGCTCAACATTTCTTTGCAGGCAACAACAAATTGCTTCCTCAAGAAATCTCCTTAATTAGTTCGTCCAATTCCTGTGCAGAGGGACTCTTATGGTGCCACTCGAATCGAGACTCCATGGATTTCACACGATAGCCTTTAATTGTATTCGCAATAATGAATCGTGGGCCGTTATCTAACTTACAAGTTAAGGCATCAAGAATTTCTTGGATGCAATGACCGTTCACTTCAAAAACTGAAAAACCAAATGCTTCGACTTTCTTCCGGATGTTACGTACAGTTATGGATCTCGAGGTTGAATTATTTAGGTCAAGAATTACTGTTAATTTCTCAAGATGGAAATTTTCGACTAGTAACAAACTCTCCCAGTTACTGCCTTCATTCAGTTCTCCATCCCCGATGAGACAAATTACTTCTTTAGGCGAATTTCTAATTTTGTGGCCTAAGGCTCTTCCTACTGATAGAGGAAGCCCGTGACCAAGAGATCCAGTAGACGCAATTACAGAGGGAATTTTGGTGGAATCTGGATGGCCACCGAAAGGGCTATCCGGAGAACAGAAATTTTCAAACCAATTTGAGTCTATATGACCCAGCTGGTCAAGTATTGCGTAGAGGGCCAAAGAAGCATGTCCTTTTGAAAGAAGAAATTCAAAGTCTTGCCCTTGTCTCCAAGAGCTTGCCTCAGGTAGGACAAAATGCACGCAGTACAAAATATCTAAAATAGACAATGCGCTAGGTATATGACCTTCCCCACTCTTATGAGAAGCAATCAAGATTTTTCGAATCATTTCAGTGAAGAGTTTGCGCGATTCAGCATCTCGAAAGTCATGGTTAGGTTCCATGTATGAAAAGTACCAGTTGTAGTGGGACAGGGGATCAAGGAAGCCTGTAATGTCAGATTTAAAATGTAAGCTTTGGCCCGTTTAGGTGGAGGTTATTGGTAGGTTAGGACCATGAGAGTTGTTGTTGCCGGGGATACAGGATTGGCCGGTTCCGCAATATCTGCTCGTTTCAATGAATTGAATTGGGAAACCTTCGGAATTAACACATCAACATTAGACCTATTTGATCAAGAGGCAGTGCTAGAACTACTACACAGTATTAAGCCGGATCTTGTAGTCGATGCCGCTGCGCGATCTGGGGGAATCGGTGCTAATGATGAAAATCCTGTTTCGTTCATGGTCGAAAATCTTCGTATTCAAAATAATTTGATGGAGGCTGCCTTCAGCGCTAAAGTAAAAAAGTTTATTTTTCTTGGTTCAAGTTGCATTTACCCTCGAAATGCTAAGCAGCCTATAACAGAAGAAGCACTTATGACTGGGCCACTAGAAGAGACCAACTCAGCCTATGCCGTAGCAAAAATTTCGGGGCTAGAGCTTATAAAAGCTTACCGAAAACAATTCGGGACAAGTTGGGTTTCATTAATGCCAACCAATCTATATGGCCCGCGGGATAACTTTAATTCAGCCACTGGCCATGTATTGCCAGCAATGATAGGAAAGTTCGTTGAAGCCGTAGAGCAAGATAGAGAAGAGGTTGTGCTTTGGGGAACCGGATTACCTCGGAGGGAATTCTTACACGTAAGGGATCTCGCCAGAGCAATATCTGATATTGGTATTATTTACGACAGTCCTCTTCACCTTAATGTAGGAAGTGGAGTCGACATTAGTATTTTGGAGCTGGCCAAATTAGTTTCGAAAGAGACTGCATACGCTGGGTTAGTTGTCTGGGACACTTCTAAACCTGACGGAACCCCCCGTAAGCTCCTAGACGTCTCCAGAATAAAGTCTTTGGGATGGGAGCCATTGGTATCGCTTGAAGATGGCATTAGAGAAACAATCTCGTGGTACAAATCGAATCCAAACTGGAAGAAAAGGTGAAGACGTGAATTCGAAGGTTGCTCTTATAACTGGAGTAACAGGCCAGGATGGATCTTACCTTGCAGAACTGTTGTTGGCTAAGGGATATGAAGTGCATGGTCTGATAAGGCGCGCTAGCACTTTCAACACGTCAAGAATTGACCATATCTATCAGGATCCTCATGATCCAAATCCGAAGTTAAACCTTCATTATGGTGATTTAACTGATGGAGTTGGTTTAACAAATTTAATTAGAGAAATCCAGCCAACAGAGATTTATAATTTAGCTGCGCAATCACATGTCATGGTCTCATTCACCATGCCGCAATACACAGCGCAAGTTGATGCTGTAGGCACTGTTGCCATATTGGAAGCCATTAGAGCGACCAAGAGAGATATTCGCTTCTATCAAGCTAGCACTTCAGAGCTCTATGGCTCAACTCCACCGCCGCAAAATGAGGAGAGCAAATTCAGACCAAGATCCCCTTACGCCTCAGCAAAATTAATGGCTTACTGGTCAACGGTAAATTATCGTGAGGCATTTGGAATTCATGCTACAAATGGAATTCTTTTTAATCATGAATCCCCTCGCCGCGGTGAGACATTTGTGACTAGAAAAATTACTAGAGCAGTTGCTGCGATAAAGGCTGGAAAGCAAGACAAGCTTTACCTAGGTAATCTGGGTGCAATCCGCGACTGGGGCTATGCCAGAGAGTACGTTGAATCGATGTGGTTGATGCTTCAACAGCCTGAATCAAGTGATTATGTCGTTGCAACTGGGGTTGGGGCAACAGTAAAAGACTTTGCTGCAACAGCTTTTTCCCATGCTGGTCTCGAGTGGGAAAAGTATGTTGAAATAGATGAAAAATACGAGCGTCCAACTGAGGTCGATGCTCTAATCGGTGATCCATCAAAGGCAAAGAAAGTTCTTGGCTGGAGCGCTAAGACTCATTGGCAGGAGTTAGCAAAATTGATGGTTGATGCAGATATTAAGAATCTCTAAAGTCTAGTTAAAGTAATTAGCGATACTTCACTTGGACAGAAAATTCTAAAGGGAGCAAAAGGGCTATAGCCCATTCCAGCAGAGACATTTAAATATGGTTGGTTATCAATCTTTGTTAAGCCCCTGGATCTCCAATTAGGCAAGTCGCAATTGGTAGTTAGCGACCTACTGCCGCCAAACCAAGGCATGCGAACCTGTCCGCCATGGGTATGGCCAGCAAAAATTAAATCTATCTCATCTTGAGCCATGGCATCTAAAACTCTTCCATATGGAGCGTGTGTTACTGCAATTGATAGCTCTCCATTTTTCTTTCCCGAAACTTTTTCATAATTATCTAATTCAAGGTGTGCATCATCTGTTCCGCGAACATCAATTGCTATTCCATTTATAGTTATTGCGCTTCTCTTGTTATTTAGATTTATCCAGCCTCGGTTTTGTAGCTGCCTATCAAATTCTTCGATTGGTAGCTTCTCACCTAAATTTCGCTCACCAGAATCTTTTTTTAAGTATGAGAGGGGATTTTTGAATTTAGGTGCGTAGTAATCATTAGAGCCAAATACATAAAGACCTGGGATATCTAGTAGTTCATTAAGGGCGCTAAGAGCAACACCAACCCCATCTCTATGGGCGAGAAAGTCACCGGTGCTTATTACTAAATCAGGCTTTAGCTTGGCCCAGCCCTTGATATCTGCGATCTCACCTCTTCTTGCTGGAGTTAGGTGAAGATCTGAGAAATGCAGAATTCGAATATCACTTGCCCCAGATGGAAGTAGAGGCAGGCTGACTTGACGTAGTTGATAGGCCATAGGCGTGAGAAGATACCGCTATGGCGCTAAAAGAAAAACTACAGAGCGATTTAACTCAATCTATGCGAGATAGAGATGAGCTCCGCTC
>Ga0129336_10002675_pt1 | contig 10951 bp, 12 predicted proteins | sample CPB6_02_DNA_FD_96878 | JGI IMG/M metagenome (GOLD analysis project Ga0129336, IMG submission 96878) | Freshwater to marine salinity gradient microbial communities from Chesapeake Bay, USA - CPBay_Sum_0.6_0.2_DNA | ecosystem: Environmental > Aquatic > Marine > Coastal | place: USA: Chesapeake...
CCCGAAAATCTATCAACCTTCAATGGTTATTGAAACCGCAACCCACTGGGCCTATGAGACTTGCGCTGCAGGCGGGTTGTCGAGCGTCACGCAAGCTTCGCTGCTTGCGTTTGCGAAACGCGCAGAGGGCGGCGGCTACGACGCAGAGGTTGTCGAGCAGTTTGCCGCGTCGCTTCCGCCTGGCGTTGTCATGTACCCCTATTGGGTGCCAGTCGTGGCCGACGTCATTGCCCGCCGAGAGCGGGCGCGGGTGGTGTCGTTCTCTGTGCCGCGCAGCCACGGGAAGACGCTCCTGGCCGCCCTGCTCGCCGGGTGGGTGCTGAGAGACCCCGAGGCTGACAAACTCGTTGTGAGCGCCGCGACGGCCCTCGCGCAAGCCCGCCTGTCGGTCGAGGCGTTAGCCCGCATCCACTGGCCGGCGGACGGCAAGGCGTCGCCCTGGCGCGCCCGGCTGTCCAACACTCAACCAGTCCTCCGGCATGGCATGGGGCGAATGCTGCCTATTGCTCGAGATGCCAAGCGGGCTGACGGTGTTACCCCAGCCCTAGTCATCGCAGACGAGGCGGCCCGGTTGGGCGGGGACTACCTCTCCCGGTTGATGACAGCCGCCACCAAGACCCAAGAGGGTCTGATGTTGATGACCACGACCGCCGATGCCGACCTGAGCCTGCCCTGGGCCTCGTGGCGGCGAGAGGCTGAGGACGCCCTAGTCGCCAACAAGCTTCGCGAGGACTGGGCGGTGCATCACTGGTGCTCGGACGCAGGCTGCGACATCAGTGACCCGGCGCAATGGCGCAAGGCGAATCCGCAACTTTGGATCGACGGTCATATCACGGAAGCCACGATCAGGACTGAACTTGCGTTCCTCGGCACTAGAGCGGAGGGTGTCGAGGAGTTCAGGACGCAGCGGTTGAATCTGCCGGGCGGCAGCCTAACCCAACTGGGTTTAGATCAGGCGGTGCTCGAGCGGCAGCGGTTCGACTGGAACTTGGAGGACTGCCGGGGCCGCCGGGCCTGGGCATTCATCGATTTGAGCCTCGGGGCGGTGCACGGAGGCATTGCTGACTTGACGAGCGTGGCGGTCATTGTCGAGGGTGGTGAATACGGCCTCCTGCGGACATGGTCGTTCGCGGCCGGGAGCCTCGACACGATGCGGGTCGAGCGGCCCTGGCTGTTCGACTGGGTCAACCAAGGTCTGGTGCAGCACGCGGGCGACCTGATTGACTTCCAAGCAGTCGAGCAGCTTCTCGCCATGCTCCGCGACACGTTCGATCTTCAGACCGTTGGGGTTGACGAGGTCGGTTGGACGCAGAACTGGGTCCGCTCTGTACTGATTGACCGCCTGAACCTACCCGTCGAGGCCCGGTCGCAGGCTCAGCGCGAGGCGGCGCCCGCCTGGGCGACGTTCAAACACCTCTTGCAATGCCGTGCTTTGCGCTACCACGACGACCCAGTCCTGATTCATCAACTGCGACACGCGGTCATATACACCGATCAGAACGGGGGCCAGCGGCCAGTAAAGGGACGTTCCACGCAGAACATTGACGCAGTCGTGAGCGCGTATAACGCCGCCCGGTTGTGGGAGTTGCGCGGACGAAGTCAGCAATGGCTAGCTGCTAGCGGCATCATCACAATCTGACGCTGTATCCGCTACCTAGCGGACAACACCTCGCCCCACTTTGCCCCACCTTGCCCCACTTTGCCCCACCTCGCCCTACTATGCAACATTTGTCGACATTGATGACAAAATGTGCGGTTTATGGGTTGACAGGAAAAGAGCGTAGTCAGACTGGGTAGGCGTGGGACTGTTCCAGCATCTGCGAAGGTACTTCATCGGCGGATTTGACGCCTCGATGTTTGTCGAGGCCAAGTCGACTGGTGAGGTTGAATCGCTGCCTGGCGTGCAGCGGGCGATCGACGGGGTCGCGTCCATGCTTGCCAGCGTCACGCTGTGCTGTTACGACAAGCGCGGCAATGAGGTCGATCCTGCGGCATTGTCTCTGTTGACTGGCCGGGCGACCGAAATGGTCACTGGTTGGGACTTGCGGCGTTGGTTGGTCACTGAGTCGATCAGCCAGGGCAACGCCTACGCCTACCTTGCCCGGACGTACAGCGGGGAAGTCGCCGAGATCATCCCGCTCGACCGTGGTCGCGTGACGATCGACTGGGCTACTGACCCCTACTCGTACTTGCTGGACGGTAAGCCAGTCCCGTCGGCCGATCTCCTTCACATCAAATCAGGGTATGGTCGTTGGGCGTTCCGGGGCGAAAGCCCACTCGACAAGTGCAGGACGCAGCTGCAACTGATCGCTGACCTCGACACCTGGGCCGCGACCATGTCGGCTACTGGCTCGACTCGTCGCTTGGCATTCAAGTTCCCGACGCCAATCTCTGAACAGGCCAAGCAATCGCTCCTGCTGTCGTGGCGTGCCAAGCACGCTCGAGCAGGCGGCAGCGGCGAACCGCTCATCATTGACGGTGGTGGGACGATTGAGGGCGTTAGCGGGTCGGATGACCTAACTGCTTTGACTTCCGCCAGGACTGCCGCAATGGGTGAGATCGCCCGTGCACTCAATGTCCCGTTGGCGTTCTTGGCAGCTAGCGAAGCTGGAACACAAGTCACGATGGATGCCCAGCGTGCGCTTGTTGACCAAACTCTGCACCCCTGGGCTCGCCGTATTGAGTCGGAACTGACTGCCAAACTGTTGCCGGGCTACCGTGTTGAGCATGATCTACAGGAACTGCTGCGCGGCAGCATGAAAGACACTGGAAAGATGTTGGGTCAGTTGGTGCAAAACGGCGTGCTCACCCCAAACGACGCCCGGTGGGTTCTCGGTTTCGAGCCGATCAACGAACCGATGGCGGATGAGTTGATGCAGCGCCTTGATACCGCTGCTGGACAGGACGCTGTCAATGAGGATCGCGAAGACGAAGAAAGCGAGTCGCCCGATGCGCCGTGAAAAACGGAACTGCGGTACAGGTGCGGGAGGTTTCCAGCCTGGCAACGATTGTGCCAAGGGCGGCGGTGGCGGCGAAAGCGGCGGGGGGTCAAGTCCGCAGGGTGGCAGTCAGGCCTCAGGCGGTACTGCCGGAAGTTCTAGCACTCCTGTTTACCTCAAGAACATCGGTGATGCAGCGGATCGGGCCGAGTTTGTGACAACTGCTTTGGCTTTGTCGAAGGCCTATGACGACGTCGACAGGGCACAAAGTGATGCCGGGAAGGCGCGTCGAGAGGGCGACCAGAAGCTGTACAGACAAAAACTCGCCGAGGCCAAGTCCGCGCAGCAGCGACTCGACTCGCTACAGGCGAGGATTGACAGTTTGGCGGAACGCCACAACATCGACCCCGACTACGCATTTGAGGCGGTAGTAACACTCGCCAAAGAGGGCACGGACATTTCGGATTACAAGGAAGATCCGTCGGAGCAGATGATGGAGGCAGACGAATCTGAGTCGGAAGTGGACGAGGGTGTAGTCACGGGTGTAGACCTCGACGAATCGGATATGGAGCCGATGGAGGAACTCGTGCTACCTGACGTCCCTGACGAAGACCCAGTGCGAGACATACTGGATCGGTTCAAGGACAAGTACGGCAGTCGTTCAGTCGAAATGGACAGACGTTGCGCGTGCGCGAAGACGAAAATCCGTGGAAACATGGTCTCAGGCATCGCTGTCCCGTACGGAACGGACAGCCAGGGTCTGCCGTTTGTCGAGACGATCAAGCCTGGAGCATTTGCCGATGACATTGGCAAGCGCAACGTCGCTCTACTCGTGGAACACGACGGGAAGCGCATCCTCGCTGATACCCGCAGCGGGACTCTAGTTCTGCGTGAAACTAAGCGCGGTGTCGAGTTTCGCGCCAAGTTGCCACAAACGCGCGACGGTCGTGATATGAGAACGCTGCTGCGCGATGGCATCTATCGCCATATGTCCTTTGGCTTTGTCGCGACACGGGATTCATGGAAGGGCGAACGCCGCTCGGTGGAGAAGGCGCAACTCTTCGAGATCAGTCTTGTTCATACGCCCGCCTACGAGGCGACCGCAGCCGCGGTCAGGGGGCGTTCCAATGTCGACCTCGTTGGTCGATTCTTGCGGCTGCGGCTAGGAGCAATGAAGAATGAATCGCGATTCACTGATTGAAAAGCGTGCGCAGCTCGTCGCTGCGTGCGAAAAGTACGTTACTGAAGCAACCCCGGCCGCCGTCAGCGCGTTTACCGCAGCCGAGGAGGAAGTGCGTGCCATTGACGAGCAGCTTCAGGGCATGGCTGTCCGCGGTCGCCTGGACTCAATGAGGGCCAAGGGCAATCAGATCATGGGCAAGCCCGAAACTCGCCTCGGCGGCAACGACGCAGAGCTGCAGCGCTTCTTTGCCACTCGAGGCCGCGAGGGTTCGGGCAACATGGAACTGCGCACGACCCTGACGGTCGGCACTGCCGCCACCGTTGGCAACTCGGTGCCCCAGTCGATCATGACTGGCGAATTCGTCAAGTGGTTGGATTGGGTCGATCCGGTCCGTCAGCTCGCAACTGTTCAGACTGTCCCGAGCAACCTCCGGCTGCCCGTCATCGACAGCCGCACGACCGTCAGCGCGACGGCCGAGACCGTGGCCTACACCGAAGCCAACTTCACGAGCATCCTCAAGACGTTCGGCGCGTGGAAGGCGACTGCTACCACCCCGGTGACTGAGGAACTCCTGACCGACTCGGCCATCGATGTGGCGGCTGAAGTTGTTGCCGATCACGCCCGCGGCCACGGCAAGTACCGCGCCGATCAGCACATTAACGGGGACGGCACGACCGAGGAGGAAGGCCTGTTCTACTCTGACACTGCTTGGCAGTACGTCACGAAGACTGGTTCGACCTCGACGGCAATCGATTTCGATGATGTCATCAACCTGTACACCTCGCTGCCTACGGCCTACACGACGAACGCGTCGTGGATCATGAACCAGGCGACTTGGGGCAGCCTCCTGCAGCTCAAGGCCGCCACGACTGGCACCTACCTGTACGACGGAATGCAGGGCATGATGATCCAGCAGGGTGCCGCTGGCACTCTGATGGGCCGTCCCGTCTACATCAGCGAGTTTGCGCCTGTCTACCTGTCGGGCACCGCACGCAACCTGGTGTGGTTCGGCGACCTCGCCCGCGCCTATCGCATCGTCGACCGTAAGGACATCACCTTCATCGTCGATCCCTACTCGGGAAGCGGCAGCGGTCTCGTTCACTACCGTTCCTCGATGCGCTCGGATGCCAAGATCGTCGACAAGCGCGCTGGTGGCGTGATCACGAACAAGGCCTGATTCCTGATTACTTGACCCCGGCGGGTAGGGGGGAAACTCCCTACCCGCTTTTCCCATGCCAGCAATCACGACAGCAGACGTCAAAGCGCATCTGCGCGTGTTTCACGCGCAGGATGACTCCTACATTGGCACGATCCTGCTGCCAGCGGCCCGCGAAACGGTCGAGCGCACCACGGGCCTGTCGGTGCAGGCGCTCGAGCGCACCTTCTCTGTGTCCGAGGAGGGCGACGTATGGGTAGTCCTGCCCATTCAGCCAGTGAACACCGCTGGCACGCTCCAGATGGTCTACACCGATGACAACGCAGTAGTGCAGACCGTGACGCCGGAGAAACACTGGGACGGCGAGCGCTTGGCCGTCCTGGTCGACGAGGCATACAACCGACCCGTGACCATCAACTGGACCACTCTGGTCGGCGACCACTACATCAACATGCTCGTCCTGCAGCTGTGCGCCCGCCTGTACGCCGACCGAGGCGACAGCACGGGAGCGATCGAGGGCAAGGCTCAGCAGATGCTGACAGCCATGCTCAAGGAGCGTGTGGTGACATGACCCCTCGAGGCATGTTCCGGCACGAGATGGCCGTCCAGAACTACACCATGACCGTCGATTCATACGGTCAGGGCACTAAGACCTGGACAACGCTAGCAACAGTCCTAGGCTACATCGAAAGTGCCGACGGCCGGACGCTCGACAGTGTCGACGTCATTCGGGGTCAGAGCGCGTACCGTATCGTGATTCCGTGGCTCGAACCAGTGACGATCAAAAGTCGCATTCTGTTGCGGGAGAACGCCAAGGACGAACGAGTGCTCGAGTTAGTCGGCGTGGTCGATCCTGATTTGCGGCGCATGGAACTGCACATCGATGCGCTGGAGATCACAGCATGAGTTTCCGTCAAGGTCCGATTAACACTCCGGCGCACATGCGGAACTACCACGCATTCATGCAACGACAGCAGAATGCGGGGGAAAACCTCGGCGTCTTGCGCGCCCAGGCTAGTCCTAAAGCGCAACAGGTGTTCCTAAAGGCAGAACGGGTGTTCTACGAAATGCCCGATCGGGTTAGCCGCAATCTGCTGAAGCAGCTGCTCCGACGCAGCATGAAGCGTTTCACCTTGGCGTATAAGCAGGCATGGTCTAGCCATCCCGTAAAGTTCCGTAGTAGGTATTTGGGATCGCAGCGCAAGGCAGGCAAATCGGTGTTGCAGGCCAACGGCGATACGCGAGGACTAAAAACGCGGGTCGGAACGGGGTTCAACTACAAGCGAAACATGCGTTCGTACGTCGCGCCTATCGTCAATAGCGGTCGCAGTGCGAACTGGCGCGTGAAGGAGGCGATGCAGCGTCGATTCCCGACCGACATGATTCTCGATGATTTAGCAACCGTCATCGAGACTCAGTTTGTCGATTTGGCGGCTAAGAAGGGATTGAAGGTGCGACTGTGAGCATTGAAACAGCCGTCCGTAGTCGCCTAACAGGTACAGCCGCTGTCACTGCTATTGTCAGTACGCGCATCAGTCCCGAATGGCGTCGTGGCGGCACTGACTTGCCCGCGATCATCTACAGCATCGACTCAAGGTCACCAGTGCGCACCCTGACGGGAACGACTGTCCTGGCGGAGTTCATTGTGTCGATCGAGTGCATTGCAACCACAATGTCCGGTGCGCGAAGCTTGGCCGACGTCGTAGCAACCACGCTAAACGACAATACCAGCTACAGCACGGTCGACGGGACACTCATCCGTTGGTCGGGGACTGATGGGGAAGACGTTGAACGAATCGACGATCAGGAGGGTGACGATGACGGACCGCGTGTAGTCCGTCAAACGTACCGCATTTGGGCCACAGGAGGCTAATCATGGCAGTCATCAGTAATGGCACGACAATCAGTTTCGGCGGAACGGCCGTCGACGCGACGGACATCAGCATCACGGCCTCGAGCACGGCCGTCGATACCACTGCACTCAACTCGGCGACGTCTACTGCATTGCAGGGTCGCCCGACCGTCACTGGCAGCGCAACGATTCACATCGACAATGCGACCTCGTTGACACTCGCAGGGAAGTTCACTGGTGCTACGCCCAGTACTGGCGTCATGGTGGTCACGATCAATGCTAGCGGCGGCACGACTGGCGGCATCGATTTCACTGGCGACGCAATCATCACCGGGTTCAACCCAACCTACTCCAACGACACTGTGCAATCTGCCCAGGTGACTTGGCAGTACACGGGTACGATCACTGCGACGCGGGCGGTCTGACATGTGGCGGCAGTACACCGATGAGACCGTGGGGGCCTACCCGGCGACTCTGTCTGTCCGGCCTATGACAGTATCGGAGTGGCGCAAGGTCGAGCAGCTCGATGAGCAGGCCAAGGAGGCATTCGTCCTGGAAAACTGCACGCGCATCGACGGGGTGCCTGGGCACGTTGGATTGGACGTCCATGTTGCAACAGCATTGATCAGGGGGGTTATGGCAAACCCTTGGAATGGACCGCAGCAGACCGCATTGAGCGATTGCTGACGGTCCTAGCGTATGGCCTGACTAGACATCCATCGACGGTCATCGAACCGTGGCGGCAATCAGCTCAATCGGACTGGATTAGCACACTAGGAAAGGTCGCGGTATGGCAAAGGTAGGACTAGTTGTAGGAGTTGAGGGCGATGTCACTGGACTTCGCAAGTTGAGTCGTGATGTCACGGCCGAACTTGAGAAGGTGCGCGGACAGGTCAACAATGTCGGCTCAATGATGACCGCAGCGATGGCTATGCCCTTGGTTGGGATGGTTCGCAGTCTGCTTGATGCCAGAGAGAATGCGCGTCAGTTGGGGATAGAACTGGCCACCCCGTTCTCTGGGCAGTTGATGCAGGCCCAAATCGATGCGGAAATGCGCCGAATGGAGTTCGGCAAGTCGCTGGGTGAGTTGTACGCTCCGCAGATGTCACAACAGGTCGCACGAAAGCAGGAAGTTGAGTTGGCTCAGGTTTCGCAGGCAATGGCTCCGAGCGACTTTGAGAAGGGCATCACCTCGTTCTTCTCTAATCTGACTCAGCCACTGGTGTACCTCGGTCAAGAGGTCAAGCGGATCGGCATGGTTGCAGCAGGAGAGGACGTCGGGGGATACGAAATGCAACGCGTGAACCTCGAGCAGGAACGCGCCCTGGCGATTATGACCGGGCAGGGCAACGTGGGACAACTCAATGCGATGATCGAGCGTTTGGATCGCCTTATTGCTAACACTCAGGGGCCACGCTAATGGCATGGCAAGTTGTCCGTTTACACGCCCAAAACAGCCTAGCCGTATCGGTCGAGCCCAACGCCTCTACCGAGACGTTGATGTTCTTGGTGTTTGAGGACGATCCCGCCTATGTTGCGACTGAGGAACTAGTCGACATCTACGAGTTGATCAAGCAAACGACCGCGCCCTGGAATGGAATTCCCAAGGTCGGCACTCGTTTGTACAGCTCTGGCAACATTGCCAAGCAGCTGATCGTCGACAACATCGACATCCGGCCTAGTCAAACTCGGTCCAGTTGCTACGAGGTCATCGTCAGAGCAACTGCGCCGGTACTCGCTGACATCTCGTACAAGCCTGTGCGCTATGTCATTCAAACGAGCAGCAGGGTAGTCGATTACTACGTCGACGCGGCTAGCGGTCCGGCCAACTTTGACGCTCCAATCGTTCCCACCTCGCTGATTGCAGGGACGGTTGTCAATGTGATGGGTGATCCGTGGAAGTATCGCGTTCCGCAGGCCAACATCGTAGTCGAAACGTCCTACAACCCACGATTGGACGCCGCGTCGGTTTACATGGCGGATATGCCTGATCCCGTGACTTTGGCGGGTTTGGCGTTCAGCCGAAATAGCGCAACGTGGTTGGGTTGGCCTGCTGGAGCGGTGCTGTTCACTGGTTTCGAGGAACGACATTTGAGCCAACAGGTGGTCCAGGTGAGTTGGAACTTCACCTACGACCAGTTGGGCTTCTTGGAACAGGTGCCATACAGGCGGCCAAACGACGGCGGCCTGTGGTTGGATACCAACTACGCCTGGGGCGGGGTTGCGGGAGGGGCACGAGGAACGAGTAAGGCGGCGTGGCGTCAGCCGTACCAAAAGGCAAAGATCAACTTCAACACGGCTGGCGTTCTGTTTCCGACCATTGTCAAGTCATCGCTCGATACCGACTACCCAACTTGGTAAATGAGCCAGTTCTCACCATCCTTCACGTTTGGAACGAGCGGGCTGCCTGCCCCGATCCTCAATCGGATTACGGCCAGTAGCGAGTATCTATACGACAACCAACAAACGATCGAGCTGCTCAAGCAGTCCAAGTTTGTAGGCATTGGTCAGGTATTGATGCAAGTAGTCAGTTCGGTTTCGTTGGCCCCGAACCGATACACCTACACTCTGAAACTGGTGCAGCCGGATGCAGCCGGGTCAGCCGTTGTCGATGTAACGACTACTGAACTGGTGGGGGTTGTCGGATACAACATGGCTGAGTTTGGCAATACTGCTTCCGTCGCAGGCGGTGGTGTAAATGCCACCAGGGCGAACGCGGCTGGGTTCACGTTGCTGCCAGTTCCAGATGGCGCAGTCGTATGGGCCATTAGTGTCACCAGTTCGGCAGGCCTAAACATCACGCTGTTCGAGCGGATGAATGCCTACGACGGCGAGTGTTCAATGCCATTCGTTGACTACATCGATGGCGGCATCTACGGGGCTTCCTAATGCCTGACATCATCCAGCTGAAACGATCTAGCACGGCAAATCTGGCCCCTACTAACGGGGAACTGGCCGCTGGCGAACTAGCCATCAACACCACCGACGGCAAGTTGTTTGCCGAGAACGCGGCTGGGACGTCGATTTACACCTGGTCGCACAATGCGAACGCGGCCATTACTGGCGGCACAATCAACGGGGCTACCGTTGGGTTTGCAACAGCGGCCAGCGGTCGATTCACGACGATCACCGGAACGAGCACGACGGCTAGCACGTCGAGCACGACGGGGGCGCTCATCGTCGCGGGCGGGGCAGGCATCGCGAACGACATCTGGGTGAACGACATCCGGTGCGGCCGAGGCAACACGGGCGTGGTTCTCAATACGGTCCTCGGGCGTGATGCCGGGCGCGTCCTGAACGGCAGCAGCAATGGCAACTGCCTGCTCGGTTACCAGGTCGGGTTTTTCCTGACTAGCGGCCAGTTGAATGTGGGCATCGGCAAGGACGCTCTGGCGTCGCTGACTAGTGGTTCTAGCAACATGGCAATCGGTTCTCGTGCTGTCTATTCGACTAGCACAAACAATCACAACGTCGGCATCGGTACTGAAGCCTTGTTCAGTGCTACTGGTGGCCTGAACGTCGGGATTGGAGGATTCGCGGGCAGCAATCTTGCGGGCGTTTCCTACAACACCTGTATCGGATACGAGGCTGGTCGGTATCACAGCAACGGCAGCACGGCCCTCACGGGCGCGTCATCTAGCACCTACTTGGGCGCTCGCTGCCGTGGGAACAACAACAGCGACAGCAACGCCATTGTGATCGGTGCCGATGCCATCGGTGACGGCGCAAACACGACGGTGCTTGGAACGTCATCGACCACCCAAACGAAACTGCACGGCACGGCGACAAGCGTTGGCATCATCAGCGGCGATAGGCTGCGA
>Ga0129336_10002676_pt1 | contig 10950 bp, 21 predicted proteins | sample CPB6_02_DNA_FD_96878 | JGI IMG/M metagenome (GOLD analysis project Ga0129336, IMG submission 96878) | Freshwater to marine salinity gradient microbial communities from Chesapeake Bay, USA - CPBay_Sum_0.6_0.2_DNA | ecosystem: Environmental > Aquatic > Marine > Coastal | place: USA: Chesapeake...
ATGATGGGCGGAATAGCAGGACTTGCGGGCAATGCCATGCGCTTCCTGCCTTGGTCTGACGTTAGATTGAAGGCTGATATTGTCCCGCTTGGTCGCGATGACAATGGCCTGATGGGTTATGAATGGACCTACATCTTCGCGCCGGGACGTTATCGCGGTTATCTCGCGCACGAAGTGAAGGCGCTTTATCCCCATGCAGTTGTGACGCAGCCCAACGGCTTTGATGCCGTCGATTACGCGAGGATTGGCTGATGAGCTACTTTGAAATGCTTCTGAACGCACTGAAGACCGAACGGCCTCGCGCTGGCGGCACAAAGCAAAGCCCGTTCGGTTCGATGCCTGCTTACATTCCGCCTCCGGAAACGCGAAGCCTTCAGGCGCAATTGAACCGCAATGAGTTTGGTATGCCGGGTTCTCAGGTTCCAGCGCCGTCAAGCCTCGATTATTCATACCCGGCTTTGATGTACACCTATCCCGGCCAAGGCGGGTATATGGATGCTGGCCTGCCTAATCCGAATATGCCAGCACCGAACGCTTCACCGGCAGGCCCCGCGCCCATGCCTCCGCAACGCCCGTCTTCCATGCCTTCCCAGCCATCAGTTCCCATGCCGCCCGTCAGGCCGGAAGGCGTCGGCTTCAATGATCCGAACCGGCTTGTGCAGGGGTTTAACCCGTATGCCACAGGCGCGGGACCAAACGCACAGGCTTTCGCGGATCAATTCGCGGGCGGCGACCTCTCTAAACTTGCGGCTCGTACCTACCGCGACGAGGACGGCAATTCCTGGAACGATTACTACGTCCGATAGGAGCTAACTAAATGGCCGCTGGCTACTTCTTTACGGGCGAGCAAGACCTTACGCCTGAAGGCGTTGACCGTAAGCGCGCGTTGCTGAATGCGCTTCGCAAAGACAATCTTTCTGCGGCTCCGGTCGGACATTGGACGCAAGCTCTTTCCCGCGTTGTGGGGTCTGCCGCCGATACGATGGAGGAAGGGCAGCTCAATCGGACTGAAAAGGGACAGACCGAAAAGGCGAAAGCCGAATTGATGAAGTATCTCGGCCTCGGCGGTGCCGTCTCTCCCGGCGAGCCGACTGCGGCGGCGGGCGCAACTGCCTCTGCGCCTGCCGCCGCTCCACAAGGGCAGGCAGCGCCCGCGATAGGCGGATCGTCTCTCCCCATCATGGCGCAACAAAACCCGACTGCGGCTCTTATTCGTAGCTTTGAAGGTTATCGCGACAAGCCATATTGGGACGTGAACGCCCATCGGGTTGGATATGGATCGGACACGATAACAAACCCGGATGGAAGTGTGCAGCGTGTCCAGCCGGGAATGCAGATTAATCGGCAACAGGCCGAACTCGACTTGCAGCGCCGCATTTCGACCGAATTTCAGCCCCGCGCCGCGTCGGCTATTGGTGAAAAATGGGCGAAGCTGTCGCCTCAGGCACAGGCGGCGCTGACCTCGATAACCTACAATTACGGTTCATTGCCGAAGTCGGTAGCGGCAGCAGCGCAGACCGGCGATCCGAACGCCATCGCACAGGCCGTAGAAGGGCTTGCGGGCCACAATGGCGGCGTGAATGCAAACAGGCGCATGAAAGAGGCCGCGCTTATTCGCGGCGCTGATATGCCCGCGCAGGGTGCACAGACGGCGGAACAGGCGATGCAGCGTCCGGCTCCCGGACAGTTCGCTATTCCTAGCCAAATCCCGCCAGCCGCGCAGGCTCCGAATGCTCAGGCATTGATAGCGGCTTTGAGCAACCCGTGGGCGGCTCGCAGTCCGGCATTGATGCAGCTTGCGGCTTCTGTAGCAGGCAAGCAATTGGGGCGCGATCCGGTTGAGGACATGAAAAACAGGCTTCAGCTTCAGCAAATGATGCGCGATGCCAATATGCCCAAACTGATTACTGTCAAGGAAAACGGCGAGGAAGTCACCCGCGTTTGGAACCCTGCCACAAACACCGCAGACCCTATTCCGACAAGCGGGCAGGGCGCTATTGGTCAACCAAAGATTTCTCGCGAAATTGAGACGCGCCGCGCCGAGGCCGTCAAGATGGGCCTTGATCCGAACGAAGGCCGGACAAAGCAATACATCCTCACTGGGCAATACCCGAAAGACCCAGAGCTGACGGCGACGGATAAGAATGCAATTCTTGAAGCCGATCAGATGGTTTCGGATAATAGACGGGCAATTGCTGGGCTTGAGAAAGCAAAAACCCTAAGTAAAGAAGCATTTGGTTTCCCCGGTGCATCTGCCGCTGCAACGGTTGGGTCGGTGCTAGGCAATGAAACCGCCCGCAAAACTCAGGAGCTAAACCAAGTTGTGACCGAACAGGCGCTTGGCAGCTTGAAAACTATCTTCGGCGGCAACCCGACTGAAGGCGAACGCAAAATCTTGTTAGAAATTCAAGGATCATCTTCATTGTCTGACCCTGTGCGCCAGAAGATATTTGACCGCGCTATTGAGGCAGCAAATGCCCGGCTTCGGTTCAACGAGGAACGCGCTCGACAGCTTCGAGGCGGGGCGTACTACAAGCCGCAGCAAGGTCAGCCATCCAACTCCGGTAAGTCCGATCCTTTGGGTATCCGCTAATGGCCGACATCCAGCAAATCTACAAAGAGAACTACTCGGACATGCCATTTGATGATTTCGCACGGCGTTATCATCAGAAATTCTACTCGGACATGCCGTTTGACGCTTTTTCTCAAAAAGCGGGTTTCGGGAAACAGGCGCAAACGGAAGCTGCGCCCGCACCGGGTAAGACGCAGGGGGAAAGCGCCGTCCGTGGCCTTGCACAAGGCTTGACGCTTGGCTTTCAGGACGAAATGGCGGGCGCTGGAAGCCAATCGCCACTGCCGGGTGCAGACGCTGTCTCAAAGACAACTTTGGGCGCTCTTAGCGCGCCTGACGTTATTGGCGGCCTATTGCGCCGCGCTCTGGGCGGCGGGTCTGCACAAGCGCAGACGGCTGAACGCGACCGGCAGCGTTCCGAAAATGCGCAGGCGCAAAAAGACAATCCCTGGAGCTACACGGGCGGCAATGTTGCGGGCGCTATTGCTACGGCGGTTCCGACTGCGGGGCTAGCGGCAGCCCCAACTTTGGGCGGGCAGGTTGTACGTGGTGCTGCTTTAGGTGCCGGATACGGCGGCGTGCAAGGCGCCGGCGAAAGCAAGGAAATGGCCGATGTCCCCTACGAAGCGGCGAAGGGGGCAATCACGGGCGGGCTTGTTGGCGCAGCTGTTCCGGCCGCTCTAGCAGGCGCTCGGCGGCTGGTCAGCCCGGCTCCGGTCAACGCAGCCCGACAACCCTATGTTGACACGTTGCGCAATGAAGGCGTCGAGCTGTCAGCCGGACAGGCAACGGGCAGTAAGCCGCTGCTCTGGACCGAAAGTACTCTGTCCGACCTTCCTCTAGGTGGCGGCAGGGCATTTGCGGAACGACAAGGCGAGCAATTTACCCGCGCAGCCTTGCGCCGTGCTGGCATTGATGCGCCACGGGCTACTCCCGACGTCCTCGATGATGCTCTGACCCGCATGGGACAGCAGTTTGATGATTTGGCTTCCCGCAATACCATTCGTCCAGACAGGCAGCTTGCGTCGGACCTTGGGGCGGCAATACGGGACTACGATGCACTTGTAGGCCCCTCCCAACGCGCTCCGGTGCTAAACAATACCATTCAAGATATTGTTCAAACCATTCAGCAGAATGGCGGGTCAATCCCTGGCGAGTTCTATCAAGCGGCACGCTCTCGCCTAGACCGGATGGCTCGATCCTCCCGAAACGATCCGCAGTTGCAGGAGGCATTATTTGGCATTCGCAATGCTCTCGACGATGCGATGGAGCGCGGTCTGAGGGCGGCGAACTCCCCTGACCTTGGCGCATGGAGAGAGGTTCGCAGCCAATACAGGAATTTTATTCCCATTGAACGAGCTGCGACAGGTGCAGGGGCGGAAACGGCGCAGGGCATCCTTTCGCCATCTCAGTTGAAAAATGCAGTCGCTTCACAAAACCGCCGCGCCTATGCACGCGGCCAAGGTGATTTAGCGGATTTGGTAAGGGCGGGCGAGGCAGTTATGAAGCCGCTGCCAAATAGCGGTACGGCGCAGCGCACAATGTATGGCGGTTTATTGGCCGGTGGCGCAGCGTCAATGGGGCCGGGTGCGCTGATGTATGCGCTTGCTGGCCCCGCTGCGGGCCGTGCGCTACTAAATCCCCGCGTGTCCCGTGCGCTCAACAATCAAATAATGGTTGGCCCTGCATCGGATACGACGCAGCAACTTGTGCGTGCTTTAATGTCGGCTCCGGCAGGGCAACAGCTTATTGCCAACAACCGCTAGGGTTTCCAGCCTGCCCGGTCCATCCAGCAGGCCAGTTTATAAATAGCATAAATGCCGATTGCTCCAATTGCTATGAACAATGGCAGGGGAAGAATATCCCCTAACCATTTCATGCCAAAATAAAGAAACACAGGAACCGTCAGAATTACCCCGGCAAGAATGTACCGCCACCACATTCCACTCTCCTAGTAACACATCAATGTAGTCGCAACGACGTTGCACGTAGTCGAAAAACCTCCGCGACGGCGATGGTTTTGCTCGGCGTTGTCCAGTTCACCAGCAAGTGCAGCCTTCGCCTGTAAATCGGTCATGCGCCCTGTTTTAACGGCTTCCGCAAGCGCGTCCCCAGAGGCTCGATAACGCACGCCAGACGCATCAGATGGCACGACGCCAGATCGTTTTATGCAGTCCCACATCTCTGGAAAGGCCGAATGCTGGTCTGAACAGGAGCTTTGCTGCCGGGCTACCCCGCAGCCTGAAACCCACAAAACAACAACACATAAAAGCGCAACTCTCACCAGCATTTTTCTCTCTCCAATGCTGCCGTTTAATGGAAAGGACTAGCAGTGCCACACAACGGGTCAGGAATATTTTCCCTTAGCGATACAATCGCCGCAGGTACGCCGAACGACGCTACGGAATTGCAGGCCATACTGGACGATATCGCCACAGGCTTGAGCAATGCCGTATGCGTAGACGGTCAATCTACCATGACCGGCGTGCTAAAGCTACCCAACGGAACGGCGGCGGCTCCGGCGATAGTCCCTGCCAGCGATACGGACACGGGCTTATACCGTTACGGGTCCAATCAGCTAGGCGTAGCGGCTGCCGGTTCGGCGGTCGGCTATTTTGCTGCGACGGGTTGGGTTGGCGCTGTTGTCGGCAATGTCACGGGCAACGTGACCGGCAACCTCACCGGCAACGTCACGGGCAATGTCACGGGCGATGTGACCGGAACGGCGTCTGGAAACCCGCCGAACGCTCGCACGATTACAGCCGGTACGGGCCTCACTGGCGGCGGCGATCTATCGGCCAACCGGACGCTCTCACTTGCCACGTCGGGCGTCTCAGCGGGTACCTATTACGCTGCTGACTATACGGTTGACGTGTACGGGCGGATCACGGCTGTCGCGAACTCCGGCAATAGCGCGGTTCGCGCAAGGGGAACGCTGGACACGACCGGCAACACATGGGAGACCGGATCGGTCAATATGAGTGCGTCCGTGACGAACTCGATAACTGGCACGTTCGTATTCTCGTTCAGTTCGGCTTTGGCGAGCGCAAATTATCAGGTTTTCACATCAACCGACACAATCGGCGTTGGTTGTTATGTCACAAGCAAAAGCACCACGGGCTTCACGGTCAGTACATATAACACGGCCTCGGGCGGGGCGCAGGAGCCGGGCAAGCTCGATCTAGTAGTTTACGGCGGCTTCTAATGGCTCCCCGCGCCCAACCCCTAAAAATGGGGAATTATCAAATACAGGGATTGGCAGCCGGGACAGATGCCACGGATGCCGTCAACAAGGGGCAGCTTGACGCGGTAGCAGCGGCGGCTGGAACAGTCACAAGCGTTGCGATTTCTGGCGGTACAACGGGGCTAACAGTCACCGGAAGCCCCATCACATCGTCCGGCACAATCACCTTCGCAGGAACGCTTGCGGTTGCCAATGGCGGAACCGGGCTTACCACGCTAACATCAAACAACGTCATTCTAGGCAATGGCACAAGCGCCCCGCAATTCGTAGCGCCAGGCACAAGCGGAAACGTACTTACCTCCAATGGCACGACATGGACAAGCGCAGCCCCGTCTAGCGGCTGGATGGCTGCCTATGCCTCATCGGATAAGTCCGTAGTCGCAACCACAATTGTTGCGGACTGGACGGGGCTTTCGTTCTCCGTTGCGGCGAACAAAAACTATTGTTTCCGCTTCGTGTTCAGTTGCGACAACTTCGCATCTGGTGGATCACGAGTTTCATTCAGTGTGCCGTCAAGCCCTTCGTCGATCTGGTATGGCGGAATTGTCGGCGCTCATACGGGCGCGGGATCAAACCCAATAAATTCGGGCTTTGTATCAGCTACAGGTTCATCGTCTGCCGCAAGCCCGGTTGCTGGGTGGTCCAACGTCATCGGCATCATCGAAGGCACGCTATTCAACGGGTCGAACGCCGGGACGCTACAAGTCCAAGTCGCTCAATCCAGTGCATCGGGAACGACAACCTATCGCAAAGGATCGTTCCTTCAATACGCTCTGCTCAACTAACATTGAAATCTAACAGGAGAACGTAATGGCTATTCCAGCAAGAGCAAGCACGTCATTTATCGTCATTCATTGTTCGGCCACTCGGCCAACAATGGACGTAGGCGCGAAGGAAATCCGCCAGTGGCATCTGAATAATGGCTGGTCTGATATTGGCTATCATTGGGTCATCCGCCGCAATGGTAAAGTGGAGGCCGGGCGCAAGGAAAGCCTTGTTGGTGCGCATGAGCCGACACGCAATCGCAACGGCATTGGCGTTTGCCTTGTCGGCGGCGTCAATCAAAAGGACTTCCGCATAGCGGAAAACAATTACACTCCGGAGCAATGGACCGCGCTTGAAAAGCTCATCACGGACATTCTGAAACGCTACCCGAAAGCCAAGGTTATGGGGCATCGCGATTGCCCCGGAGTAAGGAAGGCGTGCCCATCCTTCGATGCAATCAAATGGGCCAAGGGCAAGGGCTTTGCCACACCATAAGGAAACAGGTCATGTCTGATAATCTCATGATGTTCATTCGCTACGCGATCTCTGCTGGCGCGGCTTATGCGGTCGGCAAGGGCTGGCTTTCGGCTCCTGCACAGGGCGCAATCGTTGATGGCCTCGTGCAGCTAGCGGGCGTTCTTGTCGCCATCATCCCGCCCATGTATGCGGCGGCGAAGATCAAGAATACGCCGAAGACATGAACTGGCTACCGTTCATAGCGGTGCTTGGCTTCGTTGTGGCGGGGCTTGGCGTACTCTGGGCCATGCTGCGCGCCGCCCGTTCGGACGGCGTTGCGGCGGCTCAATCGGACCAAAAAACTGAGGTCTTAGATGCGATCCGCGACCATCAAGAAATCAAGCGCAATGTTGACGCTTTGCCTGCTGACGATGCTCGCAAGCGGCTGCAACAGTGGTCCCGCGACTGATACCTTCTGCGTCACCAGCCAGCCAATCCGTCCAACCGCAAAGCAGCTTGCGGCTATGACAGATGCGCAGGTTCGGCAGGCGTTGACGCATAATGAAACAGGCGCAAAACGCTGCGGATGGAAGCCATGACCTCGCGCACGGCTTGGTTTATCCTGCTCACGCTTTGGACGCTGACGTTCATTTGCGCCAGCATGTTGCTCATCCTAACCGCTCGCGCGCATGACGGCTATCCCCTTGAATGCTGCGACCACAGGCATTGCAAGCCGATTGATCCGCCACGGCGGGAAGGCGCGTTTTGGATATTGCCGGACGGTCGGCGGTTTCTGGCGGGAACGACACGAGCATCGGGCGAAATCAAGAAACTCGGCTTCCATCTATGCGACTGGAACCCCGGCGACTTCGTTCCGCCGAATTATGAGCAGACCCTAATCGTTCAACCTAAAGGTAAGCCGGTCTGTCTTTTTGTTCCCGACGCTGATTATTAATAAAAGGAAAAATTGATGAGTGATGGAACGGATCAGGATGATGAGGCGGGACGGCCATTGACGCCAGCAGAACGCAAACTTTTGCGCGAGATGCTAGACAACTACGAGCATTCGCGGTGGCTCTTTATGTTCACAATGAAAGTAGCAAAATGGCTCGCGGCGATAGCGGCTGGAATCATAGCGTACAAGCAGCTACCGGGCTTGCTCAAATGATTGGAACAGTCATGTATGCGGCAAAGCGAAAGAAGTCGACTCGAATGTTTAGCAAGTTGGACGCTCTCGCATTTGCGCTGGTGGCGGTTGTTTTCGGACCAACAATCTGGTGGATGGCGGATAGAACTCCTCCAATCGAATTGGTCGCGTATTCCGTATTTCCTCCGCAAGTCAAACCGGGGGAGACAGTCTTTCGTGTCATCAGCTTGAACAGGAAACGTCAATGCGAGGTTGAGCCGCAGACAATCTTGATTGACGGGGGGCGAGTGCGCTGGGTGTTCGAAGATAAAACAATCTCCATTCCTGGACCCATCGGACCAGATCAATATAAGCGGCCAGTGGTAATCCCGTTGCAGGCGTTACCCGGACAGGCAGAGTTGCGAACTGTAACAGAATTTGTGTGTAACCCTATCCACAAGATTTGGCCCATCAAAACGGAAAACCCTGTGCTAAAATTCGAAATTCTAAAACACCAGTAATTCGCCGTTCGCCCCGTTCGGCGGATAACCCTGAAACTCCCCGCTGGCTCACGCTGGCGGGGTTTTTTCTTGGGGCCTATCTTGAGCGTTAGAACATTGCGACGGCGGCGCGGCGTGACATGATCTTGTTTTCCTCGGTCATGTCATACCGCAGCACAATGTCGCCGTCGGTGGCGTCGATGGCTTTTGGCGCTGGAACAATCACAAAACCAAGATCGCTCAAGTCACCCATAATTTTGTCTGCATCTGGGAACGGCGTCATCCCAGCAAGCATGGCGTTCGTGGTCAGGACTTTAACAATCGCCTCACGTTCATTCATTTTTCTGGCCTTTCTTTTACGCTGCCGCAGACTGCAAGCGAACCTGCTCGCCATTGATGAATGTCAGGCGTTCGTCAGCTTCGGTCGCCGCGCTTGTTGATCCCGTGCCATAGCGGACAAAAACCAAGTTCGCCTCGACGTTGACCGACGTTACAAAGCCTTCCTCTGGATGGTCCTTGTAAGGGTCGCGGTACACGACTTTGCGGCCTACCAAGGCATGTTCTCTATCAATCGGCATGATCCTGGCCTTTCATTTGGGTTGCCGCTTTATCCATTTAACGCCGAAGCAAAACTCCTGCATCTTGCGGTGAAACAAATTCGGCTCTTGGCCGAGCTTCGGCGTGAAGTATGTGTCGCCAACAAGCTGGCATGTCCAGTCAGACGGCTTTGGAATATCAATGACGGCCCAATGGCCCGCATTCTCCAGTTTCACACTGCTTGATGCTTTTGTGGTCTGCATGATCCTGGCCTCTGTTGATAGTTGCCGGTCTTTCCCGGCTGTCATCCGGCTCTGAGGTGAGCGACCGGCTGCCTCCACAAGCACCTGCATCCTTTGCCCATTGAAGGGCTGCTACATAAGTCAGCTTGTGTCGGTACTCGGACCCTGTAGCGGATATTCGCAAGAATCCCACAACGCAAAACAATAGTCAACACCCAAATATTGACGCACGTCATTTTTTGTGCGATAAAAGCAGCATGGGAAAAGCAGAAATCAAATCAATTGAAGATTGGCTCAAGGCGTCGGGGATGAAGGAATCCCGGCTTGGTTTGCTCGCGGCGGCGAACCCGCGCGCTATCGAGCGGATCAGGTCTGGCGATGCCAAGATCAAGACGCTTGATGCAGTTCTGGCGTACATCAAAACCAACCCTGCAAAGAAACGGGGCGGCAAATGAAGTTTCGTGAGTTCTCCCAACTGTACGTCGCCACGGATGGCTTCTTGTTTCTGATGACTTACACACCGCGTCCGGCAATGATTGCCGAGACATTCCACAGCCAAGAGTCATGCGCCGCTGCTGGAAAGCAGGCGAAGGAAGAGTTTGAAAAGATGCAGCAGACGATGATGGTTCGTTTTGTCTGTGTGAAAAAATAGGAGAAGTGAGCGATGCGCAGTAATGAATATCACAATGGCAGGCGAGAGGCCATCAAGTGGGCGGTCACTTGGCTCCACAACCGCGCTCGCGAAATGAACGACCCGAATGCTGTCGCTGTTCTCAATACCGCTGCGTTTAACATGGGGCAGGCTGCAAAGCGCGCCGTTGAAGCTGGGTCTATGGATTGTCAGCGGAAATACGAAAATCTAAAGCGGCTTGGGTTCGAATAAGGAGGAATCAGCGATGGAATGGAACCCAATTGAGACCTTGCCAAAAGACAGACCGTTCCTGCTTCGCGGCAGAAATTCTATCGGGAGGCCGATGATCCCTGTTGTGGTAATGTGGTGGAAGCCAGACGGCAAAGGCGCGCTCGGGTTCAATGACGTTGCAAGCGGAAAAGATATGTCGGACATGGTTTCGTATGTCGCTCTAAACGGTAAATCTGCCGACTGGTGCGAACTTCCTGACTGGTCAAAATAGGAGGCGACGTGAGCGCCCCTCGCTCATGCTTTCTCTTCTAGTGCCGCGTCTATCATGGCGGTGAAAATTTCAGAGATGCTTTCAGGGCGCGGGCCAAACCCTAACCGCGCCGCCGCATCTATCATCTCCGTCGTAGGCTCCCGCAGACGGCGCAGGACGGTTCGAACTCTCCTCCGGTATCGCTCGTCTAAAACAGGATGCCGCCCCCAGCGCCATCCTGCGTCCTCGCACAACGCCTTCGCCAGTTCGTCTATCATGCTGACTCCTGTTCAGTGGGGAGGGGAGTACGGAAAGGAAATCGCAGCCCGAGGCTCCGGGGCGTCAATATCGAATGCGAGCTTTCCATCATGGAAGCGCGGGTCTTTGAATACGGAC
>Ga0129336_10002681_pt1 | contig 10940 bp, 8 predicted proteins | sample CPB6_02_DNA_FD_96878 | JGI IMG/M metagenome (GOLD analysis project Ga0129336, IMG submission 96878) | Freshwater to marine salinity gradient microbial communities from Chesapeake Bay, USA - CPBay_Sum_0.6_0.2_DNA | ecosystem: Environmental > Aquatic > Marine > Coastal | place: USA: Chesapeake Bay...
AAGCATGAGCAAAGGCCGCAAACACCTCATCTACCGAAGTCGATATACCGGCCTCGGTAAGGTTGGTCACGGGATAAAGCGTCTCGGACGGATGATGCGCGACATTGATGCCACAGCCGATCACAATGCCAATATGCCCATCTGCCAATGATGTGCCCTCAACAAGAATGCCTGAAATTTTTCGCCCATCAACGAGTACATCATTCGGCCACTTGAGCGAGACACGATCACTATCAAGGCCCAAAGCAAGCAGCGTCTCATGAATAGCCAAAGCGGCAACAAAGCCGAGTTGAAAGGCTAAGGGCTGCGGCGCCGGATCAACAAGCGCGAGTGACGCATAGAGATTGCCCGGCTTTGAAACCCATTGCCGACCGAGCCGCCCGCGACCAACCGTTTGACTCGAAGCAATCACGAAATGCCGCGACGCTCCACCTCTTCGCAGATGATCCATGGCAAGATCATTCGTGGAGCCTACATTCGCATGATGTTCGAGCGTAAAGCCTGACCGCGCCGCGGCGGAAACGATGTTCACGATTAGAACAAGGACTTTGCAGCCAATGACGCGGCATTAACCAATGGAGCTGGCGCAAGTACAAAAGCTAAAACCAAAATGGCTGCAACTGATGCAACAAAGCGAATAGCTACGGGTGCAGGCGTGAAGGCTTCACGCGGCTCATCAAAATAGATGATCTTAACGATACGCAGATAATAATAAGCACCGACAACGCTGGTAACCACGCCAATAACTGCGAGCGGATAAAGCTTCGCATTTACAGCCGCTAAAAACACATACCATTTTGCGAAAAATCCGGCGAGCGGCGGCACGCCCGCAAGTGAAAACATCAACATCGCAAAAGCAAAGGCCAATGCCGGGTTGGTGCGTGACAGACCGGCAAGCTCATTAATGTCCTCGAGATAACGGCCGTTACGATTCATCGCGAGCACACAGGCAAAGGCGCCAAAGCTGGTGACAAGATAAATCGCAAGATAGGTGGCTACACCTGCTACGCCTTCAGGCGAACCAGCAGCAATACCCACCAACACATACCCAATATGGCCAATCGATGAATAAGCCAAAAGACGTTTGATATTCTTCTGCCCGATGGCGGCAAAGGCCCCAAGACCCATGGACGCAATGGAAATGAACACAATCACTTGCTGCCACTGTGTTTCAATGCCGGGGAAGGCTTGCTCAATAACACGGATAAGAAGGGCTACGGCCGCAATCTTAGGCCCAACCGCGAAGAATGCCGTCACCGGTGTTGGTGCGCCTTCATAAACATCAGGCGTCCACATATGAAACGGAACAGCAGAAATTTTGAATGAAAGCCCTGCAAGAATAAACACAAGTCCGAAGATTGCTACGACCGATGCGCCCGATGAAAGTGATTTCGCAATGGCAGCGAATGACACTGCGCCCGTCATACCATAGACAAGCGATGCACCATAAAGAAGCATGCCTGATGATAGCGCGCCGAGGACAAAATATTTGAGACCAGCCTCAGTGGACTTCACATTGTCACGGTCAAATGACGCGATGACATAAAGTGAGAGAGAGGAAAGTTCGAGACCAAGATAAAGCGCAATTAGATCATTCGCCGAAATCATCAACATCATGCCGAGCGTGGCAATCAAGATGAGTAGCGGAAACTCAAAAGCCTGCCGCTTCGTATCCTTCAGATAAGAATCCGCGATATAAAGCGTGATGATCGACCCCCACAGCACGGCGATTTTCATAAACCGCGCAAAGCCATCGAGAATAAAAGCACCACCGAAAGCTTCGACCCGGGTCCCTGACGACAAATAAACAAGAATGAGCGCCACAGCGAGAACAAGCATCACGAGCCAGCGCACAAAAGCGTAGGACTTATCTCCGAAGACCGCGCCGAATAGCACAAGGGCCAAAGCGCCTATACCCGTAAAGAGCTCGGGAATGGCAGGTGCTATGACCGGAAGAGCAGCAAGAGGCGATGACATCGACTAAACCTTATGGTGCAAGAAGTGATGCGGTTTTCACAGAGCTAACGGCCGCCTTGATCGAGGCCAACAGAGGCTCTGTTGGCACGGAGACTACGTCAAGAATGGCATTCGCGTGGAAACCGAAATAAATCGTGAGAATAGCGAGCGGAATAAGGAGCGTTGCTTCACGCAAATTGATATCCTTGATGGTCATCAATTCCGGCTTCACGAGCTTGCCCAGAACAACACGCGCATACATCCAAAGCGCATAGGTTGCAGAAAGCACAACGCCGGTAGTCGCAAACAGCGCAACCCATGAATTGGCAATTCGCGATCCCAGCAGGGTCAAAAATTCACCGATGAAACCGCATGTACCCGGAAGTCCGACATTGCCCATCGTGAATATGAGCATAACGGTGGCGTAAAGCGGCATACGATGAACGAGCCCCCCATAGGCCGAAATTTCACGCGTATGCATCCGGTCATAAATGACACCCACGCAAAGGAAGAGCGCGGCTGAAATAATGCCATGGCTGATCATCTGGAACATGGCGCCTTCGATGCCCTGCTCCGTCAAAGTGAAAATGCCGAGCGTGACATAACCCATATGTGCCACAGATGAATAAGCGATGAGCTTTTTCACATCCTCTTGCACAAGCGCCACGAGCGACGTGTAGATAATCGCGCCGAGTGAGAGGAAGAACATGAAATGCGCGAACTCTGCTGACGCAATCGGGAACATCGGCAATGAGAAGCGCAAGAACCCATAACCGCCCATCTTTAAGAGAATAGCGGCAAGGATGACGGAGCCTGCGGTCGGCGCTTCAACGTGAGCGTCTGGTAGCCATGTGTGAAGCGGCCACATTGGCATCTTGACGGCGAAAGACGCAAAGAACCCGATCCAAAGCCATTTTTGCATGGAAGCCGGGAAAGCGAATTTCATCAATGTTGGTATGTCGGTCGTGCCTGCTGTCCAATACATCGTCATGATAGCAACAAGCATCAAGACAGATCCAAGCAATGTGTAGAGGAAGAATTTAAAGCTCGCATAAATGCGGCGCTTGCCACCCCACACACCGATGATCAGGAACATCGGAATGAGGCCCGCCTCGAAGAAGACATAGAAAAGAACGAGATCAAGCGCTGCGAACACGCCGATCATCAACGCTTCAAGCACAAGAAACGCGATCATATATTCAGCGACGCGCTTCTCAACTGACACCCACGACGCCACAATGCAGAACGGCATCAAGAAGGTTGAAAGCAAAATAAAGGGCATAGAATAGCCATCAACACCCAGTTTGAAGCGGATGGCATCCGAAATCCACGGCCCCTCTTCAACGAGCTGAAATGCAGGGCTCGTCGGATCAAAACGATACCAAGCGAGCACTGACACCGCAAAGGTCACGAGCGTTGTGATCAAGGCAATCCAGCGGATATTATTTAAGGTCCCCTCACGGTCCTTCGGTACAAACAGAATAAACGCGGCACCGATGAGAGGAATGAGGATCAGAGTGGAGAGAAGATTATGCATCAGTGCGCTCCACCAAACATGTACCACGTAACGAAAACCGCAAGACCGATCAACATCGCAAACGCATAGTGATAGAGGTAGCCGGATTGAAGTTTAACGGCGCCCGCCGCGATATTCGAAACACGGGCGGCCACACCATCAGGACCGATGCCGTCGATGACGCGGCCATCGCCCTGCTTCCACAAGAAGCGGCCAATCGCCTTTGCAGGATTGACGAAAATGAAATCATAGACCTCGTCAAAATACCATTTGTTGAGCAAGAAGCGATAAAGGATCGGCTGGCTCTCAGCGAGTTCACGCGGCAGATGTGGCTTGGCGACATAGAAGAGGAACGCCAGAAGGAAACCCAAAATCATCATGACAAAGGGCGAATATTTCACCCAACCCGGGACGCCATGCATATCATGAAGAATATGATTGTTTTCACCAGTGAAGAGCGCGCCCTTCCAGAAGTGATCGTAAGATTCGCCAATAAAGGCCGGAGCGAACACAAAACCCGCAACAAGAGCGCCGATTGAGAGCAGCAAGAGCGGCAACAACATCACAAAGGGCGCTTCATGGGGTTCATGTGAACCATGACCGTGATCATCGTGACCATGAGCGTGGTGGCCATGATCATCATGGCCATGCGCTGCATGACCCCAACGCGGCTTGCCGGTGAAGGTTAAGAAAAACAGACGCCAAGAATAGAAGCTTGTCATGAAGGCAGCGGCAACGAGCAGAATGAACGCGTAGGTCTGCGCAGCGTTATGCGAGGCAAAAGCAGCCTCAATAATCGCATCTTTTGAAAAATACCCCGCGGTCATCGGAAAGCCGGTCAGCGCAAGAGTGCCTATCGCCATCATCGTGGTGGTGAACGGAATCTTGCCGGCAAGGCCCCCCATTTTTCGGATATCTTGTTCGTGATGCATGGCGTGGATGACCGAGCCCGCGCCCAAGAACAACAATGCTTTGAAGAACGCATGCGTAAAGAGATGGAAAATACCCGCGCCATAAGCACCCGAACCAAGCGCCACAAACATGTAACCCAATTGCGAGCAGGTCGAATAAGCAATAACGCGCTTGATGTCGTTTTGAACTAGACCGACTGTTGCCGCAAAAAACGCTGTCGTTGCACCAACCACAACAACGACCGTAAGAGCTGCCGGCGCCGCTTCAAATAAAGGCGACAAACGCGCGACCATAAAGACGCCTGCTGTCACCATGGTCGCCGCATGGATCAAAGCCGACACAGGTGTTGGGCCTTCCATGGCATCCGGCAACCAGGTGTGGAGAAGGAATTGCGCGGATTTACCCATCGCGCCGATAAAGAGCAGAAGACAAATGATGGTCAACGCGTCCCAATCAATACCTATAAAATCGACCTGCACGCCTTGCAACATTTCAATCTTGCCGAACAAGGCGTCAAACTCGACCGTGCCGGTCAAAACGAAAATGACAAAGATACCGAAGGCAAAGCCGAAATCGCCAACGCGATTGACGATGAAGGCTTTCATAGACGCAGCGACTGCAGTCGGCCGATCATACCAGAAACCAATCAGTAAATAGGACGCGAGGCCAACACCTTCCCAACCAAAGAACATCTGAACGAGATTGTCAGACGTCACCAACATCAACATCGCAAAAGTAAAGAGCGACAGATAAGCGAAGAACCGCGGCCGCGATGGGTCCTCATGCATGTACCCAATCGAATAAAGATGCACGAGCGCCGATACCGAATTGACAACCACCAACATCACAGCGGTAAGCGTATCAACGCGTAGGGACCAATCGACTTCGAATGAACCCGAACGGATCCATGAGGCAATCATATGAACTTTGCCGCCGCCGCCATAGCCAACATTGACAAAGGTGACCCACGAAAACACCGCAGCGGCCAACATAAGACCGGTCGTGGCGATCTCACTCGCGCGCGCGCCAATCACACGGCCCAAAAGGCCAGCGATTAAGAAACCAAGGAGCGGGAAAAAGACAATTGCCTGGATCATGACGATTTAAGCGGATGCACCCGCTCAACCTTTCATCGTGTTGATGTCTTCAACCGCAATAGAACCTCTATTGCGATAGAAGACGACAAGAATAGCTAGACCGATTGCTGCCTCAGCTGCAGCAACCGTAAGGATGAGTAGCGCAAACACCTGACCAATCAGATTTCCGCCATAACTTGAGAACGCGACAAGATTGATATTGACCGACAGCAGAATGAGTTCGATCGACATCAAAATGACGATGACATTTTTTCGATTGATGAAAATGCCTAACACGCCAAGCGTGAAGAGAATGGCGGAGACCGTAAGATATTGACCTAATCCGATCATGACCCTTCCTTACAACCCTTGGCCCGGCGCAACTTTGCGCACTTCCATGGCGGTTTCTTTCGTTCGCGCGACTTGGGTCGCAATATCTTGTCGCTTTACATTCGAACGATGCTGCAGAGTGAGAACAATCGCCCCAATCATGGCGACAAGGAGAACAAGACCCGCCGTCTGGAAATAGTAAATATAATCTGTGTAGAGCACGCGACCCAACGCCTCTGTATTTGAAATGCTTGGATCAAGCGTCGGAGTCGTGCGCGCGGTATCGGGGCTTACGAGATAGGTACCGATGACCATCGCCAATTCTACAAAAAGAATGAGGCCGAGGATGACGCCGAGCGGAAGATGTTTTGCAAAGCCCTGTTTAAGTTCGGCAAAATCGACATCAAGCATCATCACAACAAAGAGGAAAAGAACGGCGACAGCGCCGACATAGACGACGATTAAAATCATCGCCAAAAATTCCGCCCCCATAAGCAGGAACAGGCCGGCAGCATTCACGAATGCCAAGATCAAGAACAAAACCGAATGAACGGGATTACGCGCCACGATCACCATGAGCGCCGAGCCGATCATGACGGCAGAGAAGAGATAGAAGAAGGCCTGAGCGACGCTCATATCCATGATCCCGTTAGAGCCTAGCGCCAGCGCGCATCAGCTTTGATGTTACGTTCAATCTCGCGTTCCCAGCGCGCGCCATTTTCAAGCAACCGCTCTTTGTCATAGAACAGCTCTTCGCGCGTCTCGGTAGCGAATTCAAAATTAGGGCCTTCGACAATGGCATCCACCGGGCAGGCTTCTTGGCAGAAGCCGCAATAGATGCATTTCGTCATGTCGATGTCATAGCGTGTCGTGCGGCGCGTGCCATCATTTCGACGCGGACCGGCTTCAATCGTGATCGCCTGTGCGGGGCAGATTGCTTCGCAGAGTTTGCACGCGATGCAACGTTCCTCACCATTTGGATAGCGGCGCAACGCATGTTCTCCCCGGAAGCGCGGGCTCACGGGATTTTTTTCGAACGGATAATTGATCGTCGCCTTAGGCTTAAAGAAATACCGCATCGACAAGAGAAACGCGCCGACGAATTCTTTCAAAAGAAGTGATTTGGCTGCCTGTTGCAATGACATGATTTATTCCCTCACTGCCCCGGCGCCCAGCCGGTATATTGCAACACACCGGCAACAGCGACGACCATAAAGAGCGAGATGGGGAGAAACACTTTCCAGCCCAAGCGCATCAATTGGTCATAGCGGTAACGCGGCACAAAGGCCTTCACCATCGAAAACATGAAGAAGACGAGGCAGGTTTTAATGACAAACCACACGACGCCCGGCACCCATGTGAAAGGCGCGACATCAAATGGTGGCAACCAACCACCCAAGAAGAGAATTGTCGTCAACGCGCACATGGTAACGATGGCAACATATTCGCCAAGCATGAACATCATGTAAGGTGTTGAGCCATATTCAACCATGAATCCGGCAACGAGCTCTGACTCCGCTTCGACAAGATCAAAAGGCGGACGGTTTGTCTCAGCAAGTGCCGAGATGAAGAAGATCACGAACATTGGGAAGAGCGGCAGCCAGAACCAGCTGAACATGCCGTAATTGCCATGTTGGGCGTTCACGACATCGGACAGATTAAGCGAACCGACGCACAACAGCACCGTGATCACAACAAAGCCGATCGAAACTTCATAGGACACCATTTGAGCGGCCGAGCGCAGCGCCCCAAGAAAGGGGTATTTTGAATTCGACGCCCAGCCACCCATGATCACGCCATAAACACCAAGCGATGAAATGGCGAAGATATAAAGAACGCCGACATTGATATTGGCAATGGCCCATCCCTCCATCACCGGCAACACAGCCCAAGCGGCCAAAGCAAGAGTGGCCGTTACAAGTGGCGCCAAAAGAAACACGCCCTTATTCGCACCCGCCGGAATTGTCGGCTCTTTCAGAATAAATTTCAGCAGATCCGCAAAGCTTTGAAACAATCCGAAGGGACCCACAACATTGGGACCACGACGCAATTGCACAGCGGCCCAAATTTTTCGGTCAGCCAAAAGAATGAACGCGACAAAGATAAGCAGTGCCACAAGCAGCAACAGGCTTTTCAGAACGGTAAGTCCGAGTGCGAGAACCCAGCCATAGGAAGCGATATCTTGAGCCATGCTTCGTACCTTCCTATTCCGCCGCAACCGCTACGGGGCGCCGCGCGATCGACGCGCATTCACCCATCACACGCGAAGCGCGCGCAATCGCGTTGGTCAAATGATAATCTTTAATCGCCGCTTGGAACGGCTCTTTCGATACGCTCGCACCGATAGCCGCTAGCGCTTCGATTGATGACGTTGAACCCGCCTCGATTGCACCCAACACCACGAAATGAGGATGCGCGGCATAAAGCGCCTTACGCAAACCGGTGAGTGAGTCAAACGACAGCGCAACACCCATCGCCTCGGCAAGGCCGCGAATGACAGCCCAATCTTCACGCGCTTCACCCGGCGGGAAAATAGCGCGGTTGGCGAGCTGCACACGTCCTTCCGTATTCACGTAAAGACCCGATTTCTCGGTGTAGGTCGCGCTTGGCAAAATCACATCAGCGCGATGCGCACCGCGATCACCATGCGTGCCTTGATAAATCACAAAGGCACCAGCGGGTATTTCGACTTCATCGACACCCAAGAGATAAAGCACATCAAGAGCACCCGCCTTGATCATGCCTGCGGTATCAAGACCGCCCTCACCCGGTACAAAGCCGATATCGAGCGCGCCGACGAGCGAAGCTTCTGTGTGGAGGATATTGAAGCCGTTCCACTCTGCTGTGACCGCCGAATGCGCTTTGGCAAGTTTCGCGGCCAGTGCGAGAACCGCACCACCATCAGCACGATTGAGCGCGCCTTGACCAACAATGATCATCGGCTTGGTCTTGCCCGCGAATAGTCTGGCAGCTGCAGCTTCAAGGCTTTCAGGACCCGCACCTTCATATGCATAGGGATAAGTGAGATCAGCCTTCTCGCCGACCAAAGCGACCGACAAACCGCCCTTCAAAAAACGCTTGCGAATGCGCGCATTGAGCACCGGCGCTTCGTGACGTGGATTGGAGCCGATGATCAAAATTGCATCGGCGTCTTCAATACCGGCAATCGTTGAATTGAAAAGATAGGACGCGCGGCCATGCTTAGGATCGAGCGGCGAACCGGGATAACGCGCATCGGTATTGGAAGACCCAAGCCCCTTCATCAAAGCCTGCAAGGCGAACATGTCTTCAACGCTCGCCAATTGTCCGGCAAGCGCGCCGATCTTTTGCGGTGTTGTTGCTTTTACTTTTGCCGCGATGGCGGCAAAGGCCTCCGCCCATGAGACGGGAGCGAGCTTGCCGTTGACGCGCAGATAAGGGCGATCGAGACGTTGTGTTTTTAACCCGTCAAAAATGAAACGACCTTTATCGGACAACCATTCTTCATTCACGCTCTCATGGAGGCGGGGCATAACGCGCATCACTTCATTGGCGCGGCTATCGACTCGAATGGCAGTTCCCACCGCATCCATCACATCGACGGATTCCGTCTTGGTCAGTTCCCAAGGACGCGCTTTGAATTCATAAGGTTTAGAGGTGAGTGCGCCAACGGGGCAAAGATCAATAATATTGCCCTGCAATTCGCTCGTCATCGCGGCTTCGAGATAGGATGTGATTTCGACATCCTCGCCACGACCGATGAGACCGAGATCGGTGACGCCCGCCACTTCCGTCGAGAAACGCACACAGCGTGTGCATTGGATGCAGCGCGTCATGGTGGTCTTCACAAGCGGGCCAATGTGCTTATCTTCGACCGCGCGCTTATTCTCGTCATAGCGCGACGTATCAACACCATAGGCCATGGCTTGGTCTTGCAAATCGCACTCCCCGCCTTGATCGCAAATCGGGCAATCAAGCGGGTGATTGATGAGCAGAAATTCCATCACGCCTTCGCGCGCCTTTTTCACCATCGGCGACGTTGTGAACACAACCGGCGGCTCGCCATTCGGCCCCGGACGCAGATCACGCACATTCAAGGCGCAAGACGCTTGCGGCTTGGGTGGGCCACCCTTCACTTCCACAAGGCACATGCGGCAATTGCCGGCAATCGACAAGCGCTCATGGAAACAGAAGCGCGGAACTTCTGCACCTGCTTCTTCACACGCCTGAAGAACCGTGTATTCGGCCGGAACGTCGATCTCTTTGCCGTCGATGATAATCTTGCTCATGACGTCCTCTTATTCCGCAGCCATCATGCGCACGGGATCAGCATGCGGATTGGCTGAATATTGATCGATCCGCTCTTCAATCTCGTGCCGGAAATGCGCGATTAACCCTTGAATAGGCCAAGCCGCCGCATCGCCCAATGCGCAAATTGTATGACCTTCGACCTGTTTGGTGACTTCCAGTAACATATCGATTTCACGCTTCTGCGCGCGGCCCTCCGCCATGCGCATCATCACCCGCCACATCCAGCCTGTGCCTTCGCGGCACGGCGTGCATTGGCCACAGCTCTCATGTTTGTAGAAGGCCGACAGACGCGCAATTGCTCGGATAATATCGGTTGATTTATCCATCACGATCACAGCAGCGGTACCGAGACCCGAACGCAGCTTAGAGAGTGAATCAAAATCCATTGGTGTATCGATGATCTGATCGGCCGGCACCATGCGCACGGATGAACCGCCCGGAATGACCGCTTTCAAATTATCCCAACCGCCGCGCACGCCGCCGCAATGGCGATCAATGAGTTCGCGGAAGGTGATGCCCATCGCCTCTTCCACATTGCACGGCGTATTCACATGGCCTGACACGCAAAAGAGTTTCGTGCCGACATTGTTCGGATTGCCGATGGAGGAGAACCATCCCGCGCCACGGCGAAGAATTGTGCCGGCAACAGCGATCGATTCAACATTGTTCACAGTGGTCGGGCAGCCATACAATCCCATATTGGCGGGGAATGGCGGCTTCAAACGCGGCTGGCCTTTTTTGCCCTCAAGGCTTTCGAGCAAAGCGGTTTCTTCACCGCAGATATAAGCACCTGCGCCGTGATGGACATAGAGATCAAACGGCCAGCCATGCACATTGTCTTTGCCGATAAGCTTTTTATC
>Ga0129336_10002683_pt1 | contig 10940 bp, 10 predicted proteins | sample CPB6_02_DNA_FD_96878 | JGI IMG/M metagenome (GOLD analysis project Ga0129336, IMG submission 96878) | Freshwater to marine salinity gradient microbial communities from Chesapeake Bay, USA - CPBay_Sum_0.6_0.2_DNA | ecosystem: Environmental > Aquatic > Marine > Coastal | place: USA: Chesapeake...
AAGAAAGACTTGGCCAAGACCTCGGGCCGTCCCGGCAAGACCCAGCTAATCAACTTATTCAAAATCGACCGCGGAACCTGGGTTCTCGCCGACCTACCGGGCTACGGCTACGCGAAGGTGAGCAAAACCCAGCGGGCGACGTTTAGCACCATGATTGGCCGCTACGTGCGCGAGCGCAAGAACCTGGCCCTGGTGTTTGTGCTGATCGACAGCCGCCTTGAACCCCAGCAGGTCGACCTCGACTTCCTCAAGCAGTTAGGTTCCTGGCGCGTTCCGTTTTCGCTCGTGTTCACCAAGGCAGACAAGGTTTCAGGCTCCGTGCTCATGAAAAACCGTGCTGCCTTCGAGAAGGCCTTCCTGCAAGACTGGTCCGAACTGCCACCGTACTTTCAAACGAGTGCCGAAACGGGCTACGGCCGGGACAAACTCCTGGCCTACATCGAGTCGGTAAACGCCGAACTCAGCGGGCAGGGTCCATCAGCTTGAGGCGCTCGGCAAAATGACGCGCGAAGGCCCTCAGGTCTTCAGCCGCCTCTGCCTCGCTCGTGGCGCGCTCCAAACCGTCGGCAAGGGCCAACAGCGTTTGGTGGTACATTTTCTTCATGTGGTCCACGCGCATGTCCTTGGTCCATAGATCAATGCGCAGCAACTCTTCGGCTTTCTCGTCCCATACCGAGAGCATGATAGCCGGGGTTTCAGACTGGTCCACGCCTCCGTCGGGTGCAGACCACTGGATGCGTTCGGGAACGCGGTTTTCGTCGAGCTCGACGTCGAGAAGGATCGTTGATTTCATGGTCGAAAGTTTGCTTGCTGAAGGAGCTCGGCGCTCTTGGGACTGGACTCCAAAACCTCCCAAAGGCTGAGGTCGGGGTGCTCCTTCCAGTAGGCCTGCATAATACGCCACCCGAACCATGCTCCGATTTGGCCGGGCACCTCTTGGTCGCGCTCGCTTCCGAGCTTACTGAACGGAGCCACTTCGATCAACTTGCGCTTGAGGTCGGCCCGGCTGTCGAACAGCCAGCGTTCGCGGACCAAGGTTTCCCATAGGGCGCGCTCGTTGGACGCGGCAAATTCCCGCTGCTCGGCGGTGTAGGTGAGGTAGCGGTAGACGTCTTCTTCGCCCAGCACCGTTTGGATGAACAGCAACTGCTTGCCCTTGCGGAGCATTTCGTCGAGCAAGAGTCCGCCTCCCGTCGAAGTGGGCTCGTACAGAGCCGCGGCCAGAACCGAGTAAATGCGGTATGGGTCGTGCCGCTGCCTGAGGTAGGCCGATTCTTCGGCGTAGAGCGGATGGTCTGCGCCTAAGAACCGATCCCAGGCCACAAAAAGTGCACCGTTGGCGCGCAGGACGTCAAACTCTTCGGCGCGTGAAACGTAGGTGTAAATGCGCAGTCCCGTCGGCTGCCCCTGGAGCCCGTCGACGCGGTCGAGCATCTGCGTCACCACCGCATCAAAATCAGGTAGGGGCGGGCGTACCATTTTGGCGTCGGACCAAAGAGCGCGCACGCCCTCGTCGAGCAAGTAGGGCGGGAGGTTCTCGCGCCACTTCGGTTCAAAAATGAGCGGATGCCGCGGCGCCATCTCTTCGAGGTGAACGTGCAGGTTGGTTGAGTCGAGTCCAAGAACCGAGTCAGCAAAATGCACGATTCGCAGCGGGTCCCGCTCCGAGAGCACTGCCGACTGGGCCTGAGCTTCGGCCTCTTCGCCCGCCGCCACCCACGGATCGTTTTGGCACGCAACCGCACACATCAAGGCCGCCGCCATGAACAAAAGACCTAATTTTGGCGTCCTATTAATCATACTCCAAAGGTACTCTCGTGAACGCCGCTGCCGTTACCCTACAAATCGTCGATTGGCTCCGCACCTACGCGGATGCGGCCCGAGCGCGCGGATTCGCCGTGGGGGTTTCTGGCGGAATCGATTCGGCCGTAACCGCCGGCCTCTGCGCGGCCACCGGGCTCGAGGTGCACCTGATTGAAATGCCCATCCACCAAGCGCCCGACCAGGTTTCGAGGGCTCAAGAATGGATGCGCCTGCTGGCGCAGCGCCACACGGCCGTCTCCGCCCGCCGCGTGGACCTCACGGCCGTCTTCGACGCCCATGTGGCGGCCCTTGGCCTTCCCGAGTCCGCCCTACAGACGCTGGCACTGGCCAACACCCGGGCGCGCTTGCGCATGGCCACCCTTTATGCAGTCGCCCAAAACCAAGGCCTGCTGGTCGTTGGTACCGGCAACAAAGTCGAAGATTTTGGCGTGGGCTTTTTCACCAAGTACGGCGACGGCGGCGTCGACCTCAGCCCGATTGCCGACCTCTACAAATCTCAGGTCTATGCCGTGGCGCGTCACCTCGGGGTGCCCCAGGCCATCCTCGACGCCCCGCCAACTGACGGCCTCTGGAACGACGGACGCACCGACGAAGACCAACTCGGAGCTTCCTATGCCGAGCTCGAATCCGCTATGGAGTTCGCCCGAATCCACCACTGGTCGCCCGAATCCACCGACGACGACCGCAGCTGGGCGACCCACGCCGGCTTGTCGGACCGCCCCCTCGACGCCTTTTTGATCTACACGCGGTTTCACCGGGCTAACCTGCACAAAATGCGGCCGATACCGGTGTGTGCGGTTGCGGCCAGCAACTAGCAACTAGTTACTAGCAACTAGCTACTAGCAGCTAGTTTGCCAACGGCAACGGATCCCCCGTCGTGCTCGACGGTAGGGCGATGCCGAGCAGCATCGACCAAGTAGGGGCAATGTCGCGCGGGTGCACACGTTCCCATCGCTGCGCATTAGGGGCAATCCCCGGGCCCATGAAGACGACGGGTACGTGGGTGTCGTAGGCGTGACCGGAACCGTGCGTGCAGCCTTCGCTGCCGTAGTCCATGTGGCCGGACTTGAGCTCGTAAAAGACTTGCCCGCTACGCGCGTCAAAGGCGTTGCGGCGTTGGGCGGCTTTGGGGTCGCACGAGGAGCGAATCTCGTCGGCGGTCCACGCCATTTGGACGGCGGGGTGCTTCATGATCGCGTCGCGCACGAGCTCCCAGTCGTCGTCGTCGGTGCTTTTGAGGTGGATTTGGTCGTTGCCAATGTGAAGGATTCCGGGCTCGTCCAACTCGACTCCCGAAATGAGGGCTCCGAACTGCGCCTCGATCTCGTTGCCGGACCAGCTGCGCACGGCAAAACCCTCGAGGGCGGCCTGGTTGGAATTGTCGCAGGACCCGTGGTCCGCGGTGAGCGAAACGTAGTAGTTTCCGCGTCCGAGGCGTGCGTCAAGGGCGTCAAAAAGTTGACCGAGCTGCAGGTCAAGGCGCAGGTAGACGTCCATCAACTCTTGCGCGCGCGGTCCCATCAGGTGGCCCAGATGGTCGGGCGTGGAAAAGGAGATAGCGAGCACATCGGTGTGGGTTCCGCGACCCAAATTTTCGGCGTCGACGGCGGCCAACGCCACGTCGATAAGGATTTGGTTGCCCTGGGGCGTGTAGCGAATCAGCCCCGGATTCCCTGCACCTAGCGCCGCTAGGTCGTAGGGGAACGAGCCGCCCGAAGCTCCGCGGAGCTTACCCTCAAAGGGGCGCTCGTCCGGCCCCGTAAACGACTCATATACCGACGGAGCCATCAGGCGGTCCCACGACCCCTTGAGGTAGCTGGCGGGGCTGTGTGCGGCATTAAAGGCTTGAACCCAAGCAGGAAGCGCCGAAGCGTAGTGCGACGACGTCACAAACCCTACCTGATCGTCCATCCAATAGGCTCCGTCGCCGTAGTGGCCGGCGGCGGTAATGGCTCCGCGGTCCTTCAGTGAAAACCCGTAGACGCGGGCGGCGCCCACGCTGGCCCACTCGAGCTCGTCGGTCCAGGTCGTGGAGCGAATGTTTTTAGGGCTGCGCTTGTCGGACTCGCGAATGCTTCCGACGGGCTGCACCTCGAGGTCTTCAACGCAGTACACGGTTCTGCCGATGGCGGGGTCGTACCAGTCGTTGGCGATGATGCCGTGGTTGGACGGGTCGGTGCCCGTGTACACCACCGCGTGTCCCGGCCCGGTATAGGTGGGGGTGTGGGTGTAGTGGGCGTTGCGGAACACTTGACCTTCGGTAACGAGGCGCTTAAATCCGCCCGAGTACAGCGGAGCAAAGCGGGTGAGGTAGTCGGCCCGCATTTGGTCTACTACGATGGAGACGGCCAGTTTGGGCTTGCTGGGAACCGCGGAAACTTTTTTTTGGGCCGCCGACGGGACCGTCGCGAGCACCACCAGGGCAAGGGGCAGCAGAATACGCATTCCCCAAAGGTAACTCAAGCCTACTGCGCGGCTGTTTTCGCGGCGTTAAATCGGTCCTGAGCCTCTGCCCAGACTTCGAATTGGGCGTGCACGGAGTGCTGTAGCTCTTCGTAGTTCTTAAAAAACGCCGGATCCATGCTACGCTCCTTAAACACCTCGGGGTTGGCCACTTCGGCGTCCATGGCGTCGAGCGCCGCTTGGGCCTCTTCGTAAGCTCTTTCGGCGGCTTCCATCGCCTTTTGGGCGTAGCGGAGCTCGGCTTCGATGCGTTTTTGCTCCTCGCGGCTGCGCTTTGCCTCGGCTTTGGGCGCGGAGGCGGCCGCCTGGGCCGCCGCAGCGGCCTTCTGTACGCCCGCGACTTCCATGGCGCGCATCGATTCCATCTTGCGCTGCTCGAGGAAGTACTCGATTCCGCCCAAGTAGGGCTTGATTTTGCCGTCGCGAAACTCGTAGGTCAGATTGCACAAGCCCTCCATGAATTCGCGGTCGTGCGAAACCACGATGAGGGTTCCGTCGTACTGCATCAGCGCCTGCTTGAGCACATCCTTGGCCGCCATATCGAGGTGGTTGGTAGGTTCATCAAGTACCAACAGGTTGATGGGGTTCAGCATCAGCTGGCAGAGCGCGAGGCGTCCGCGCTCGCCGCCTGAAAGTACGCGCACTTTTTTTTCGACGTCGTCGCCCGCAAACATGAAGTTGCCCAGCAGCTTGCGCGCGTTTTTGCGAATCTCGTCGGGCGCGGCGTCTTCAATCGTCTCGAGCACCGTCTTGGTTCCGTCGAGTACCTCGGCTTGGTTTTGGGCGTAGTAGCCCAGCTGAACCTGGTGGCCCCACTCAATTTTGCCTTCGTAGGCGAGTGCTTCCGTCAAAATTTTAACGAGGGTCGACTTGCCCTGTCCGTTTTGGCCGACGAACGCGATTTTTTGGCCGCGCACAAATTCCAGATCGAGTCCGCGCAGGACGTGCTTGGGGCCGTAGTGCTTGTGGATTCCGTGCAAGCGCGCCATGATTTTGCCCGAATGGGGGGCGGGCGGAAACTTAAAGCGCATCTGCCGCGTGTCCTCGTCGTCGACCTCGATGACTTCGATTCGGTCCAGCTTCTTGATGAGGGACTGCGCAAACGAGGCCTTGCTCGCCTTGGCGCGGAACCGGTCGACCAGCTCTTGGGTATGCTTGATTTCCTTGTCTTGGTTGGCCTTGGCCTGGCGCTGCTTCTCGCGAATTTCTTCGCGAAGCGTGAGGTACTTGAAGTAGGGCACGTTGTAGTCGTAGCCCTTGCCGAGCACAATCTCGAGGGTGCGGTTGGTTGCGTTGTTCAAGAAGGTGCGGTCGTGCGACACCAGAATGATGGCTTGGTTGCTCTCGGCCAGGAATTCTTCGAGCCACAAAATCGACTCGATGTCGAGGTGGTTCGTCGGTTCGTCGAGCAGGAGCACGTCGTGGTGCTGAAGCAGAATTTTGGCGAGTTCGACGCGCATTTGCCATCCGCCCGAAAACGAATTCAGCGGCTGGTGAAAGTCGGTCGATTTAAAGCCAAGGCCCAGGAGCACGCGCTCCAGGTCGGCTTGGTAGGTGTAGCCGCCGATGTGCTGAAACCGCTCCTGCGCGTGGTGAAAGCGGTCCAAAAGCTCCATGTAGGCGTCGCTTTCGTAGTCGGTGCGGGTGCCCATTTCGGCGGTCATCGATTCGATGTCGGCCTCGAGGCGCTTGATTTCGGTGAAGCTCGAGGCGGCCTCGTCCCACACGCTGGCCGTGGGCGCCGGGGGCATGTCCTGCGTCAAAAATCCGATGCTGAAGTCGCTCGGGTAGCTTATTTTGCCCGAATCCGCTCGGTAGCGGCCCGCAATTAGCTTGAGTAAGGTGGACTTTCCGGCTCCGTTCCGACCGACGAGGCCAATGCGGTCCCCGGAATTTACCTGAAACGAAATGCCTTTGAATAGGTCCGATCCGCCAAAACTCAAACTAACTTGGTGTACACTCAACATAAGGGTGACAAAAGTACCACGACTCCCGGCGTCGTGAGGGGTAAATTTGCACCTTCAAACCCCGCTATCCACCACCCTATGAAGTTGACCGGAAAAGGCAGCAAGCCCTACAGCATTTTAACCGCCAAATGCCCGAAGTGCCACGAGGGCGAAATGTTTGTCGACCCCAATCCCTACCGCTTGCGGAACATGGACCAAATGCACGCCTGCTGCAGCGTGTGCGGCCAAGAGTTCGAGCCCGAGCCCAATTTCTACTACGGGGCCATGTACGTTTCCTACGCCTACACGGTGGCGCTTTTTGTCGCGGTCTACGTGGTGTGCGGAGTGTGGATTGGCCTGGGCATGTGGACCACCGTGGGCATCCTCGCCGCGACCCTTTTGGCCCTTGGACCGTGGCTCTTTCGCCTCGCCCGAGGGACCTACCTAAACTTTTTTGTTTCCTACGACCCCAAAGCCAAGGGCTAACGCTCCAAGGCCGACCACAATTCCTGCGCGAGGAGCGGGGCGTGCAGGGTTCCGCGCGACCCGAGGCCGTTGAGAAGCCCCAGTCCCTCGCACTCGGGGTGCCATCCCCAGCGGGGTCGGCGGTCGCTGGTCGTCGGGCGAATGCCGGTCCATGCGCTGTGCACGGTCACTTCGGTCTGGATCCAAGCTCGTGCGGAGTCCAGTAATTCGTCGGTTTGGCTGGCCTGCGGCGATGGCGGGAGCGCTGTTCTGCTCGTAATGCCCCATCCGTAGGACGCTCCCAGTTGGTAGGTTCCGTCGGGTTCCGGAAGCAAAAAGTGGCTGCGGTGCAGCATAACCTGCGGCCCGCGGGCTAAGGACACCCGCAAACCCTGTCCCGAAGTGCGGGCAAAGCGCAAGTCGCCCCAGAAATGCTCTGCCCAGCGCGCTTGGTAGCCCTCGCACAGCACCACCACGTCGTATTCCTGGGTGCCGTTGAGCAGCCACCCTCCCTTCGGCAGCGGCTCTAGGGTTTCGACGACCACCTCGCGCAATGTGAATTCGCTCCGCGCGGCGTCGGCAAAGGCCCTAAGGTTTACCCGAAAGCTCTCGTTCACGGTGCCCAGGCATATGCCCTTGATGCCCGCCGGGGATTCCACCAAGGGCCCCAAGTAGGGGCCCAGCGTTGGATGGTCCGCCAGCGCATTCCAATCGTTGACCTCTTCAGGGCTGCGGAGCACCTCATAAATGGGTTCTGAGCCGCGCACCGAGCCTGGATAAAACGCTCGAGCAGCCGCCAACGCCTCGGCGGCCCGCCACACCACTCGACGCCGCTTGAGCACTACCGGATTGACCAGCCCCGTGGCTACGCGCGTGGCGCTCCGCTCGGGATGCGCATCAAACAGCTCCACGTGCGCGCCCACAGGGGCTTGCTTCGCCACTGCGACTCCGGCAATTCCGGCTCCTATAACTGCAATTCGCTGCGGCATGCTTGACCACCTTGGGCGCAAAAAAAAGCCACCCGCAGTGGGGTGGCCGTAGGTGCACCAATTCAGTATTTAGAACTGCCAGTAGTCGTGTTCGCGGTTGCGAATGTCTTCACGAATGCGCTTCGACTCGAGAAGCTGTTCCATCGGATTATTGGGTTTGTAGTCCTTGATCTCGCGGTCGTAGACGTTGTCTTCTTTCATCACGATGGCATTGAAGTAGCGCATCTGAAAGATCTGGTCAAACGTCAAACGGCGCGTGTTGTTGTTCGGGTTGTAGGCCACATTCGTCGCAAGCGCTTGGCGCGCGTCGGGGAACCATACCCAAAACAAGTTGACGATGTCGCCCTCTTGCGGATCCTTAATTACCGGAGAAATTCCGATGATGCGGCTCTTAAGTTCGCCCCGCTGCTTGTCAAAGTACCAGTCGCTCTTGATGTCCCATGCGAGGATGTTATTGGCCTTAATCTCAATAGAGTCAATCGCCAAGATGGTGCCGTCGTCGTTGTCGCGAATCGTATCGATTCGGAACAATCGGCTGCCCACTTCGCTCATGGTCAACGGACGCATGAACAAATCGTCGTCGTACACCTCGGTGATGCTGCCTTCGCTCATAATGGCATCCTTCATTACATCAAAAAGCGACTTGCGGTCGGGCAAGACCTGAATCGGATAGTACAGCGGGTGGTTCAGCTTCTCCAGCGTGTGGATGCGCTCCCAGTTGCGGCGCGACCACAGCATGTCGTCTTGGCGCAAGTGGGGGTAGGGCACCACGCGCGTCTGGCTGACGTGAATTTCGGACTTAGGAATCAATCCATCGTCCTGGGGCGAGAGCACCTGGGCCTCGAGGGTAACCCCCACGAGCAACAGCGCTACTAATGAAGCAAATTTTTTCATGTTACTGAACGTCTAGAACTACGTTGGAAATGTTCTCAATACGCGCTCCCTGGGGAGTTTGCGCCTTGATTTTGCGAATAGAAACCGAAGACCCCGGGCGCAAACGTTCAATCTGGTCGCGCAAATCATTCGGGACTTTGTTTCCTTTGACTTGAATGGCGGGCTTGCCCTCAAGCTTGATTTCAAAGGCAGTAACCGAAAGGGGAAGATCAAACGGGAAGTCTTGGTATTCCGCTTCAACTATACCCTTGGCGAGCAAGCTGGTTGAAATCAAGCCCTCTTTTTTCTTGTAAACCATTCCTACCGCTTGAGGAAGACCTTTAATCCGGTAAACTTTAGAACCCGCTTTGCGCGTCTTACCGTCCTTTTCCTTGACAGTTACCGATATGGTCACTTCTTTGCCCTCAACCTTGGTTACGTCAGCCACGTAGTTACCGGCTTTTCCGGAGATGCCCGGTCCAGAGACTACGAGATTTTCAGGTGCGACACCGGGAACCGAAACTTCAATGGGGTTGTCCACGTTGCGGTAGAGTACGTTCATCTTAGTAGCAGCAATAACTACACTTGGAGGCGCGACCGTGTAGGTCAACTCAAACGGGTAGTCCTTGTCCCCTCCAGGTACGCGCATGCTGCCTCTGAGGGTCTTGCTGCCGTTTCCTGAGCCTTGAATGCGGATTTTACCCACACCTTCTTCAACCGACTGCGGCGTGACGCCTATGAACTGCGGATTGCGGCCTTTGTCGTAGGCGGCGAGGAATACGTCGGCCTCGAGGTAGTCGCCTTGAGTTACATAGGTACTCTTCGGCATAACAACCGCACGTACGTTGTCAAATTTCAGCGTGTTGGCGTCGATTTGTCCGTACAGGTGTTCCACCGTCTTGGCCTCCATACGGCGAACGCGCGACTGCAAGTCGGTCAGGAATGGGATGATGCCAGCTAAGGGAAGTTCGGCGAACGTGGCACGCTCCCAAGACATCTTCTTGCCCTCCACCACTTCATCGTCGAACATAAAGGTCTCATGAACGGCACGCTTCATCTCGGCATCACCATCCGTCTGCGATTCGAGAAAGGCTCGGTAGGCAATAAGTTTTTCCTTGATTTCCTTGGCCTTACCTTGACCGCCGATGCTCTTGTCGTTAAGCAGGTAGTTCTCCGCGATATCTCGGTTGTCCGCACCTTTGTATCGCCCTTCTTTATCCAAGCCACCCGTAAGTTGAACCATTTCCTCCTTGGCTAACTTGAGAACTGCAAAAACCTCTTCAGATTGCTTTTGAACTTCTTTTGCGCGTTCATTGATGGGAATTGCGCGCGGATTTTCAGAAACCTGTGCCTGTATGGCCTGGTACATGGTCGCGGTTCCACGTTCGACGGTACTGACCGTAGCGTTCATTCCCAAGTCGAGCTTGTCAAGCACGCGAAGGATGTCTTTCGATACGTTCAAGGCCAGCATGGCGGTCAACACGAGGTACATCATGTTGATCATCTTCTGACGTGGAGATATTTTACCTGAAGCCATTACGTTTTAATAATCCAATTATCGAGAAATAAGATAAAGTCTGCCTTTGTATCAGGAACGCACGTTCATCGCGGCCAACATGTTTCCGTACACGGAATTCAGCTGAGAAAGGTTTTGGCTCAACTTATTCACTTCACCCGCAAGCGCTTCCGTATTTTGGGCAGAGGCACTAAGTTTCTCCATCACGGTGTTTTGAATGTCTACCTGACTCGTAGTGTTTTCTAATTGAACGGCGTACAGTGCGTTCAGGGCCTCCATGTTTTTGGCAGCCGCACTTAATTGCTGGCTGTACGCTGTACTCGCTCCTGCAGCATCCGTCGCAGTGTTCAATGAAGCGGCGGTTTCACTCAATTTACGCATTCCCGCAGAAAGGCTGTCGAGTAATTCAGGACCAATTTTGGCTTCTTCCAGCATGCGGTCAAGCTCTTGAGTTACCGTGCCACGAACTTTTCTGTTAGACTTATTGTCTGCAACGGGTTCATATTCGAGTTCCGGATATACCAACGACCAGTCGTAGTCCTTGGGCTGCGCTTCAAAAGCTGAAATGGCGAAAATCACTGCCTCGGTGGTGAGTCCAAGTATAAGCATTTCATCAGCAAACTTGAGGTGTAGGATTTTAAACAGCGCGCCCATAATAACTACAGCTGCACCCAAACCATAAAGTTTGAAAGTGAAATTCTTAAAGCGCTTGCCGTTAACGTCGATTAAAGCCATGGTGAAGGGAGTTAAGGGGGTTAAGAGAGAGGTTGTTGAATAAAATTTTAGAAGTCGCGGCGGTCGCGTCCGAGGAAGCTCTGCACGGTGCGGAATCCGATGTAGGATTTAGCGGTATCCTGGTATTCG
>Ga0129336_10002686_pt1 | contig 10938 bp, 11 predicted proteins | sample CPB6_02_DNA_FD_96878 | JGI IMG/M metagenome (GOLD analysis project Ga0129336, IMG submission 96878) | Freshwater to marine salinity gradient microbial communities from Chesapeake Bay, USA - CPBay_Sum_0.6_0.2_DNA | ecosystem: Environmental > Aquatic > Marine > Coastal | place: USA: Chesapeake...
CAGGTTGCGGCTCTTGGGCCGCCGCCGGGCCTCGTCTTCGTAGATGTTGCTCATAAGCGCCCTTCTAGCCGATGGCCGCGGGAATGGAAGCGCATGGCTGTGTCCGGCGCCCCGTCCGGCCCTCGGCCGACGTCCGGCGGGGGTTTTCCGCCCACTTGCCTCCCCCGGTGCTCTCCTGTATAGGCCGCTGCGAAACCGAAATCCGGAAATCCCCTGCGCGGGCTGTCCCGCCATCGAGAGAGTTTTGGCCATGAAGCAAGGCGTCCACCCCGACTATCACATGATCAATGTGGTGATGACCGACGGCAGCACCTTCCAGACCCGGTCCACCTGGGGCAAGGCTGGTGACACGATGAACCTTGACATCGATCCGAAGTCCCATCCCGCCTGGACGGGTGGTCAGCAGACCCTGCTGGACCGCGGTGGCCGCGTGTCCAAGTTCAACCAGAAATTCTCGTTCCTGAACAAATAGTTCCGGCAAGTCGCCCGGATCGGACTGAAGCCCGGCCAGCGGCCGGGCTTTTGTTTTGGATCGGGCTGTTCTCTCGCCCCCTGCGTGTTTCGGGGAACTTTGCGCTAGGAGCGTGCGTTGAACACGGCCGCAATGCGGTCGATCTGGCTGCTCACCGGGCTCTGGTTGCCGGTCGCCTCGGTCTTGCCCTGCAGCCCCATCATGGCATCGAATTTGACGACGCGCTGATGCAGGGCGAGCGAGCGCTCGATGATGTCCAGCAAGCCGGCTGGCAGTTGCTCGGCACCACTGACCGGGCTGCCCCGGCCGATCTCACCCAGCGTGATCCGCCGGCGCTCCCGTCTGGCCTCTTCCGGCCGCATCTCGCCCGCGGCGATGGCCCGCTGCAGCAGCAACCAGGATGCCAACTGCATCAACCGTGTGGTCAACCGCATGCTTTCCGTGGCGTAGGCCACCGCGCCATGGCGGTCGAGTAGCCGGGCTTCCTTGCGGCCTGGCCCATCGAGATAATTCGCCGTTTCCTCAACAAGCCCCATGCCTTCGCGAAACACCTTGTCGAACTGCTCGGAGGCGGTGAACCGCTTCATGAAGTCGACGGTGACGGTCGGGCTTTCAACGGGTGGCATGGCTGGCTTTCCTTCTGCTCTCATGGCGGCAGAGCGGAGCGAAGTCCAGATAATGACCGTGGTTTCCGTCCCGGTCAATGAGGCGCATGCTCCGTCTCGGCAGGATTCGGAAAGCAAGACTGATGCCACGGCCAAAAAAAGCCGCGCAATCGAGCGCGGCTTTGAAGTTTCAAACAGGGAGGCGTCAAACAGAGTGACTGACGTCACTCAAAGCAATCCGGTCAAGGATTACAGAAAATCACGGTATCGTTAATTCCTTAACCAAAGCTTAACATTCGCAACCTGTGCGGCCAATCTGTGCCGGAATGACAATCAAACCGCGCAGTGTCACTGCCTCAGGAGCGGAAAAAGGCATCAGCGGCCGACTTCGAGGCCCGCTTTGACGTGATCATGGCCTTGACCCTGACGATCTCGTCCTCGAGCAGGCGCAGCCTGTCCTCAAGTTCCTGGACGGAGAGCAAATCGAGGGTCTCACCGACGGTCACGCCGGCAGGCTTTCTGGGCGGGTCTTCGAAAGTCATTGGGTGTCCCTCCTCTGGAGTCTCATTTTGTCATTGCAGGCAGGGGGTCTTCAACCCAAACTGACACAGATCCTGCTGCCGGAGACCCGAATATGACGGATATGACTGCAATCGCCATCACCGCGCCGGGTGGTCCGGAGGTTCTTAAGCCCGTCCGGCTTCCGGTCCCGGAGCCCAAAACTGGCGAATTGCTCGTCCGGGTTCGCGCGGCCGGTGTCAACCGTCCCGACGTCTTGCAGCGCCAGGGTGCCTATCCGCCGCCGCCCGGTGCGCCGGACACGCCAGGGCTCGAGATCGCTGGCGAAGTGGTGGCGCTGGGCGCCGGCGTTCAGCGGTTCGAGGCGGGTGATAAGGTTTGCGCGCTGGTTCCGGGCGGTGGCTATGCCGAGTATGCGGTCGTGCATGAGGAAAATGCACTGCCCGTGCCGCCGGGGCTGTCGCTGGTCGAGGCGGGGGCGCTGCCCGAGACCTTTTTCACGGTCTGGACCAATGTGTTTGATCGGGGCCAACTCAAGCCCGGCGAAACCCTGCTTGTCCACGGCGGGTCGAGCGGCATCGGCACCACAGCCATCATGCTGGGCAAGGCCTTCGGGTCGAGCGTGGTCGTGACGGCGGGATCGACGGAAAAATGCCTCGCGTGCCGCGATCTCGGGGCAGATCTTGCCATCAACTACCGCGACCAGGATTTTGTCGCTGTGCTGTCCGACCACGGCATCAAGCCCAATGTCATCCTCGACATGGTCGGCGGCGATTATGTTGCGAAGAACCTGAAGATCGCCGCGATGCATGGCCGCATCGTGATGATCGCTTTCCAGAAGGGATCGCGCTTCGAGGCGGACTGGATGCCGGTGATGCTGAAGCGTCTGACGTTTACGGGGTCCACGCTCCGGGCGCGCAGCGTTGCCGAAAAGGCCGTGATTGCCCGCGCCCTCGAGGCACAGGTCTGGCCACTGTTTGGTGCGGGGCAGATCAGGCCCATCATCCACAACACCTTCCCGCTTGCTGAGGCCGCAGCTGCCCATGCCCTGATGGAATCGGGCGATCATATCGGCAAGATCGTGCTTCTTGCAGGATAGGGACACCCGGAAAACAAGCATTGCGCGCCGCCCGGCCGCCGGTTATATCACCGTCATTCCCATCATGCTGTCGTAAAGACAGGGAACCTGAAACACCGGTTCTCAAGGAGTGAAAGATCATGTCCCGCCCACCGTTGATGCCAAAGGCCACCGCCGTCTGGCTGGTTGAGAACACCGGCCTGTCCTTCCGCCAGATCGCCGATTTCTGCCATCTCCACGAACTCGAGGTGAAGGGCATTGCGGATGGCGACGTGGCGGCCGGAATCAAGGGCCTCGACCCGGTCACCGGCGGCCAGATCACCCGCGAGGAGATCGAGAAGGGCGAGAAGGACGCCGAATACCGGCTCAAGATGCTTGAATCCAAGGTCAACATCCAGGTCCAGAAGGCGACCTCCGGCCCGCGCTACACACCGGTCTCGCGCCGTGGCGACCGTCCGGACGCCATCGCCTGGCTGTTGCGTCACCATCCGGAGCTTCCGGACTCCGCCATCATGAAGCTTGTCGGAACCACGAAGTCCACGATCAACGCGGTGCGCGACCGCAGCCACTGGAACGCGCCGAACATAAAGCCGGTTGATCCCGTATCGCTTGGCATCTGCTCGCAGCTGGCGCTGGACTTCGCAGTGCAGAAGGCTGCGCGCAAGGCAGGCCGCCCCGCAGCCGATCAGGCGCCGGTCCGCACCCTCATCCCGGCTGCCGAGGTCGAGGGCACGGCGGCCCATGCCGCGGCGCAGGCTGCCGAAGAGCAGCCGACCTTTGCTGCTTCTGAGCCCGCGGCCAGGGAGGTCGAGCCCTCTTATGATGCCGACTCGGTGTTCGCCAAGCTGAAGTCGCTGAAGCGCAACGACGAGGACGGAGAGTAATCGCCATGCGCATTCTCGTGGTGGGTGCGTCGGGAACGGTTGGCCGCTCTGCGGTCGCTGAACTGTCGCGCCGGCACGAGGTCGTGACGGCAGGCCGCACCGCCGGCGAGGCGACTGTTGACCTCATGAACGAGGAATCGGTCAGGGTGATGTTCGCGCGTTTGGGCCGGCTTGACGCCGTCGTGGCCTGTGCGGGTCATGTTCATTTCGGGCCGCTTGCCAGCATGACCCCGGCGCAGTTCCGCAAAGGTCTCGATGACAAGCTCATGGGCCAGATCAACCTGGTGCTGCTCGGCCTTCCTCATGTCGCCGATGGTGGTTCCTTCACCCTGACCAGCGGCATCCTCGACCGCGACCCGGTACGGGCAGGTGCGAATGCTGCAGCCGTCAATGGCGCAATCGGCGGATTCGTGAAGGGCGCGGCAATCGACATGCCGCGTGGCATCCGCATCAATGCGGTGAGCCCGGGGCTCCTCGAGGAGTCAGCGGCAAAGTATGACGGCTTCTTCCCCGGTCATGAGCCGGTGTCCTCGGTCCGTGTCGGCCTTGCCTACGCCAAGAGCGTCGAGGGCGGATTGACGGGCCAGGTGATCACCGTGGGCTGAGCGCCCGCTCACTCCTTCACCGGCACCGTGTAATTCAGCGGCATGCGGCCGCCGTCCACGTAGATTGTCTCACCAGTGACATAGCTCGCGTCATCGGATGCGAGAAAGGCAGCGATCGACGCCACTTCCGAGGGCTCGCCCACGCGGCCCAGCGGCGTCCGCGAGAGCGCCCGGTTCAGCGCCGCCTTGTCGGAGAGTACGCCTTTCATCATGTCGGTCGCGATCGAGCCGGGGCCGATGGCGTTCACCCGTATGCCATGCGGGGCGAGTGCCAGCGCGGTGGCCCGCGTGAGCTGTGAGATGCCGCCCTTGGCCACGCAGTAGGTGACGATGCCCGGAATGGCGAGCGTGTCATTCACCGAAGACATGTTGACGACAGCGCCGGGTCTGCGGCCGGCTGCGACCTGTTTGACCATCTGTCGGGCGCAGGCCTGAAGCATCAGGAAGGAGCCCTTGAGGTTGATCCCGATCACCCTGTCGAAATCAGCCTCCGTGATGTCGAGAAAATCACCGGGAACGGCAATCGCTGCATTGTTCACCAGAACATCGATGGCCCCGTGCTGCGCGGTGACGCCCGCCACCATTGCATTGACATCGGCCGATTTCGCGACGTCGCAGTGGCGGTACTCCGCTCCCAGAGCCTTTGCGGCGGCGCCTCCGGCCTCGTCGAGAATGTCTGAGATGATCACGGTGGCGCCCTCGGCCACAAACCGCTGGGCGATGGCGAGGCCAATGCCGCGAGCGGCGCCTGTGATGATGGCGATACGGTTCTTCAGTCTCAAGCCTGTGTCTCCTGCGTGTGCGGACCGGTCAGTAGCCATCGGCCGCCTGAACTCTCCGCGCGAACAACGCGATGATAAGCGCCGCCGCGACTGTAAGGAAGAGGGCGGTCGAAAGCGTGCTGATCTGGGCTATGAGGCCGATCAGAGGTGGACCGCAGAGAAATCCCATGTAGCCCAGTGTCGTCACGGCGGCGATGCCGCGGCCTGGCGCGTCGGGTTCCAGCCGCCCGCCGCCCGCGAACAGCACCGGTACGATGTTGCCGAGGCCCAGTCCGGCAAAGACGAAGGCGACGATGGCGAGGCCGGGTGACGGGGCAAGGAGGGCAACTGTCGTGCTCAGGGCCGTCATCAACGCGCTCGTCGTCACCATCTTCACCGCGCCTACCCGCAACCTGATCCAGTCGCCCGTGAATCGGGATACGGCCATGCCGCCCTGATAGACGCCAAAGCCAAGCGCCGCCACGCTGGCCTCCACCTGATAGGTCTCCCGCATCATGATGGCCGCCCAGTCGAGGATCGAGCCTTCAATCATCAAGGCCAGAAAACACAGCAAGCCAAGCCCGACGGTCGCGCGTGTCGGCCAGGCGAATTGGCTGCCCGAAAGACCCTTGTCGATATCGTTTTGCAGGTAGAAGCGCGAGGCCACCAGCAAGGCCGCCGCGCAGGCCAGCGCGATGAGGCTCGCCTGCCCGAATTCACCCAGGAGATCGAGCAGCAGGGCTCCCAGAAACGTCCCGACCATGCCTCCCAGACTGAAACTGCCATGCAGCATCGACATGATCGGCTTGCGCAGCGCGTTCTCGACGGCAATGCCATGGGCATTCATCGCCACATCCATGCTGCCGATGGCGATGCCCATGACGACGCCCGCGATGGCGAAGGCGGTCAGCGTATCGGCCATGACGGGTCCGAGAAAGGCAATGCAGAACAGGATACCGGTGACCACTGTCATGGCAGCGCTGCCGAAGCGGTTGATGAGCACACCTGCGATCGGCATTGTGCAGACGGCACCCGAGGCGAAGGCCAGCAGCGCAAGGCCGAACACCGCAGGTCCAGCCTCAAGCCGTTCCTTGGCGAGCGGGATATGCGGGACCCAGGCTCCGATCAGGATGCCGTGAACCAGAAAGGTAGTGGCCATGGCCCAGCGGGCGCGGGCGGGCGTGTCATGTGTCATTCTGTTCGATTCGTCAGTTGCCCGACTTGCCTAGCCGATCCGCTCGGCAAGTGGAAACATCTGACATCGTCTGGCCAGTTGCGCCCGGCGCCGCGGCACGGCATTCTGTGATGGCGGGTCGCCGGGTTGGGGAACGGCGGCGACCGGTGCATGCGGCGTCTTTTCCGGGAGAACAGCCATGGAAAGTTCCGAGCAAACCGTCCCCCTCGTGCCACGGCCGCCGGCCGTGAAGATCAAGACGATTTCCTTCACCGATGTGTGGGCCGCACTGGCCGCGGGCTTGCGTGACTTCACGCGGGCGCCACTGATCGGACTGTTCTTCGGTGGCATCTATGCGGCGGGTGGAATTGCCATCTGGCTGCTCCTCATGGTCTATCACGAGCCGTGGTGGATCATTCCCATCGCGGTTGGTTTTCCGTTGATCGGACCATTCGTTGCGGTTGGCCTCTATGAAACCAGCCGCCGACTGGGTCTGGACGAACCGCTTCGGTTCAGCGAAATCCTGACGGTCATCGTTGAGCAGCGCAGGCGTCAGGTGGGATGGATGGCCTTTGTCGTTCTCTTCATCTTCTGGATGTGGCTCTATGAAGTCCGGATGCTTCTGGCGATATTCCTCGGCTTCAAATCCTTCTCGACGATCGAAGCCTTTCTGCAAGTCGTCACAGGCACGCCGGAGGGGCTTGGCTTTCTCATCGTCGGGACTGGTGTCGGCGCATTCATTGCCTTCGTGCTTTTCTGCAGCACCGTGATTGCGATCCCGCTGCTGCTGGACCGAGAGATTGATCTGATCTCCGCCATCATTGCCAGCTTCAAGGCAGTGCTCCAGAATCCCGGGCCCATGATCGGCTTCGGGCTGATCGTCGTGGCGCTCAGCCTTGTGGCGCTGGCGCCGTTCTTTCTCGGACTCCTGGTGGTCCTGCCGGTGCTGGGCCACGCAACATGGCATCTCTACATCCGCGTGATCGCGCCATTGAGCGCTGCAGGCTAGACCCCGATCCCCTTCGCTGCCAGTGCTGCGCGGATCTCGTCGAGAATTGCCGGATCGTCGATGGTGGCAGGGGTCTTGAATTCCTCGCGGTCTGCGATCTTTCGCATGGTGGCGCGGAGAATCTTGCCGGATCGCGTCTTGGGCAGACGGGGAACGACCGCTACGGTCTTGAGTGCAGCCACGGCGCCGATCTTCTCACGCACGCGCGCGACGCATTCCTTCTCGATCTCCGCCGCCATTCGCGCGACGCCCGCCTTCAGCACCACGAACCCCACCGGCACCTGACCCTTTAGCTCGTCGGCAATCCCTATTACCGCCGTTTCGGCCACATTGGGGTGCCCGGCCAGCACTTCTTCCATGCCGCCTGTCGAGAGCCGGTGGCCGGCAACGTTGATGATGTCGTCGGTGCGGGCCATGATGTAGAGGTAACCGTCCTCATCCATGTAGCCCGCATCGGCGGTTTCGTAGTAGCCGGGGAAGTGCGACAGATAGCTTTTCCGGAAACGCTCGTCGTTGTTCCAGAGTGTCGGCAGGCAGGAAGGCGGAAGCGGCAGTTTCACGCAGATGGAGCCGAGCTTGCCCGGTGGCAGCGGGTGGCCGCCCTCATCCAGAACCTCCATCGCATAGCCTGGCATTGCCACGGTCGGTGAGCCGTGTTTCACCGGAAGCAGCCCCAGTCCAGCTGGATTGGCCGCAATCGACCAGCCGGTTTCCGTCTGCCACCAATGGTCGACCACAGGGACCTTCAGCTTGTCCTCCGCCCATTTGACGGTGTCCGGGTCGGCGCGCTCGCCTGCGAGAAACAGGGTGCGCAACGACTTGATGTCGTATTTGCCGATGTATGTGCCCTCGGGGTCCTCCTTCTTGATTGCCCGAAAGGCCGTGGGGGCCGTGAACAGCGCCGTCACGCCATGGTCTGAAACGATACGCCAGAACGTGCCGGGATCCGGCGTTCCGACTGGCTTTCCTTCGAAAACAATCGTGGCCGCGCCCTGCAGCAAGGGCGCGTAGACGATATAGGAGTGACCCACCACCCAGCCGACGTCGGATGCTGCCCAGAACACCTCGCCGGGCCTGATGTCATAGATGTTTTCCATGGACCATTGGAGCGCAACCATGTGCCCGCCATTGTCGCGCACCACGCCCTTGGGCTGCCCTGTGGTCCCCGACGTATAGAGGATGTAGAGCGGGTCGGTCGCCTTGACGGTGACACAGTCGGTCGTTCGCCCCTGACCGCGCGCCACGCCGGTGATGGCCCTCCAGTCATGGTCGCGACCCTCTTTCAACTCCGCAGACACCTGCTCGCGCTGGAAAATGACACAGGCTTCCACCTTGTGGGCTGCGATATCAAGCGCCTGATCAAGAAGCGGCTTGTAAGCGATAACGCGGCCTGGTTCGAGACCGCAGGACGCCGAAAGGATCATCTTCGGCTTCGCATCGTTGATGCGGGTTGCCAGTTCGGGCGGGGCAAAACCACCGAATACCACGGAATGAATGGCCCCGAGCCGGGCGCAGGCCAGCATGGCGAAGACCGCCTCCGGGATCATTGGCATGTAGAGGATGACCCGGTCGCCCTCTCGCAAGCCCAGATCCTCAAGCGCTGCCGCCAGCGTGTCTACCTCATCGAGAAGCTCGCGATAAGTGAAGCGTGCCGACTTGCCCGTTATTGCGCTGTCGTAGATGACCGCGAGCCGGTCGCCATGACCCGCCTTGACGTGCCGGTCCACGGCATTCCAGCAGGTGTTGCATTCGGCGCCGACGTACCAGCGATCAAGCCCGTCCACCTGTGCCTGGACCTTCTCCCACGGCTTCACCCAGTCGATGGCACGGGCGGCATCTGCCCAGAAGCCTTCGGGGTCCTGCTTCCAACTGGCATAGGTCGCATAGTAACGGCTCATGGGACGGGCCTTTCGCGGCGGGTTACGACGACTTCGTTATCCGCAGCCCTGCTGCCGTCTGGCAAGGGCCAGGATCTCGTCTTTTCGTATGGCCTGTCGAGAACCCAGTTTGAAATGCATTGCAGATCTGGGCGACAGCTTCCGGATAACCTTTGGTGGCATTTTGGGTTTATGGGCAATGCCATGACCGATTCGGACACAGTTCAGACCAGCGGAGAGGATGCCAGCCACAGATCTCGGCGTGTTGCCGGTCTGATTGCGCTGGGGTTCCGCGCCCAGACACCGGTTCTGGTTCTGGTTCTGGCCTATCTCGGAATACAACTGCTCCTCGCCGCGCTGTTCCCGCCCATGACCACCGCCTCCCCCCAGACCGTCTTCCTCGCCGTCATCTCGATGGTTCTGGGTTTGCTGGTCTTTCTAGTGATCATTCTCTCTGCGTATCTCTTCATTATCATGGCTGTCTACGAACGGCCGAAGCGTCCGACGGTTCATCTCATCCGACGCATGGCAGCGGTGATACGCAGTCCACGCTACTTGGCGTCTGGTCTTCCCATTTTTGTCAGCACATTGATCCTCGTCTATGCCTTTTCCCGGATCAAGGGCAGCATTCCCTTTATTGCTCCATTCTCCTGGGACATGACCCTGGACCACTTGGATCTGGTGCTGCATTTTGGCCGCCGTCCATGGGAGTGGCTCCATCCTATTCTTGGCCACTGGCCTGTCACCTTCGTGATCAGCGTCATCTATAATCTCTGGTTCGCGGTGATGTATGGCGTCTGGCTGCACTACGCGTTCATGGAGCGACCAGGCATGCAACGCACGCGCTATTTCCTGACATTCGTGCTGCTGTGGATGGTGGCGGGAAGCCTGCTGGCACTGTTGCTCTCGTCGGCGGGGCCTTGCTTCTATGGCGAGGGCAGGCTCGGACTTTCGCCCGACCCCTATGCTCCGCTGGTGACCTATCTGCATGCCGTTAACGACATCGTTCCGATCTGGGCGCTGAGCATTCAGGACATGTTGTGGAAATTGCATCTCTCAAACCTCATGGAAAGCAGCATATCGGCCATGCCGAGCCTGCACAATGCAACCTCGCTCTTGTTTGTCCTGGCCAGCCGGGGCTGGCCACGCTGGGTACGGGCACTGCTTGTCGCGCATTGCGCGGTGGTGTTCATCGGCTCAGTGCATCTCGCCTGGCATTACGCAGTGGACAGTTATGTGGGCTGGGCGGTGACCATTCTCCTGTGGTGGCTTATGGCGCCGGTGGCGCGCTGGTGGGAGTCCCGCCCGGCCGCACGGCGTTTCCAGCACGCTTATCAGGCATCGGCATCATAGTTCCTTGATACGCAACAGTCTCCGGCCAGGCTTTGACGGCGCAGGCAGTTGGGCTAGAAGGCCGGTATCAGATCAGGATTGGAAAAATGTCCGTCTACGCGACCAGCCTCGACAAGAACCCAGCCAACTACCAGCCGCTGACGCCGCTGACCTTTCTGGCCCGCTCGGCTGCGGTCTATCCCGATCAGCTGGCCATCATTCATGGCCGCCAGCGCACCAGCTATCGTCTGTTCTACGCCCGCTGCCGGAAACTTGCCTCGGCGCTGGCGCGGGCGGGTGTGAAGAAGAGCGAGACGGTCTCGGTCCTGCTCGCCAACACGCCCGCAATGCTCGAGTGCCACTATGGCGTGCCGATGACGGGTGCGGTCCTCAACACGCTCAACACCCGGCTTGACGCAGCGACGATCGCCTTTTCGCTCCAGCATGCAGAGACGCGGGTGCTGATCGTGGACCTCGAATTCTCGACTCTCGCGAGAGAGGCGCTGGCGCTGATGCCTGCGCCGCATCCGATCGTGATCGACTATGCTGATCCGGAATTTGCGGTCGAGGGCGAGCGACTCGGCTCCATCGACTACGAGCAGTTCCTCGGCAGCGGCGAGGA
>Ga0129336_10002687_pt1 | contig 10937 bp, 13 predicted proteins | sample CPB6_02_DNA_FD_96878 | JGI IMG/M metagenome (GOLD analysis project Ga0129336, IMG submission 96878) | Freshwater to marine salinity gradient microbial communities from Chesapeake Bay, USA - CPBay_Sum_0.6_0.2_DNA | ecosystem: Environmental > Aquatic > Marine > Coastal | place: USA: Chesapeake...
AACATGCCTATATGAGCCTTTATCGATTATTTCACCTTGATAAATATGAGAAACAATATAATAAAAAACCATAAGCTGTTCATCGTAAGATAATTTATTGAAAAAATCTGAACAGTTTGATTCATATAATTCTTTAGCCTTTTCAGTTTCAGAAAGCCATTTCTTATAATCCTCTGAATTCAGATATTCTGTTATAGAATCGTATTTTTTATTTTCCATGATAATATTATACCTTTAACATTTCAAATCAAACCAGATATCAGAGAGCATGACAAGTGACTTTTTAAGATTCTCTTTGTAAAAAAAAGATTTTTGATTTTCCTCATACAAATAAAAATCTTCCAATGATTTAAGAATAAAACATAATTTAAAATTATACTCATCCAAAGTAAGATTATCAGGGTGTGTTTTATTTATTTTGATAAATCTTTTCAATCTTGGAATAATCAATAGCGCTATGGTTTCATTTAAAAGCCAAACTTCAGAATCATCAAACCCCCTTTTATTTTTTTGTCTTGATAATTTCTTGTGCAAAGGGTCTGAAGAAACAAGCTTGGGTAAAAACCCTGGTCTATATTTATCCATAAATAAATTATGTTATTTATTCTGAATAAAAATTATAAGTTTCAAAAAATTCTTTAGAAGCTATTCTATATACTTCACGGGATTCTGGGAAAGGACACGCAATATAATCACCAGGCTTCAAAACCATTTCCCTGCCCCAATTTGCTATAAAGGTGGTTGATTCACCAGTGTATTCACAAGCAAAAACTTTACCTAGTGGAATATAAATGGCGCCATTTTTATCATAATAAAAAAATTTATATCTTTTATGGAACATCTCAGGACAAATTATATATTTTTCCATAGATTCTGTTTGCAAATTTTGAACAATAAAATCGCCTGGCTTAGCAACATTTGTTGTTTCAAGCCCATCTGACGTCCAGGTTTCCACATATTCGCCACCTAATGCTATATAGGCTCTTACCAAACTATATTTGGAGTAAACTTTGCCATTGTTTTTTATTAATGGATAATAAGTATTAAAAGCTTCTTTTTGCGTCATAGTCATACAGATTTAATTATATAATAAATAATTTTTACCTATAATATCTTAGGAGTTACAAGATGAGAATGATATTTGATATATTGCCAAATGAAATATTTGTTTTTGGTTCAAACGACCAAGGTTTGCATTATGGGGGTGCCGCAAAACAAGCCTTGCAATGGGGCGCTAAAATGAATCAAGCAGGGGGCTTAATGGGAAATACTTACGGTATTGTTACAATGAACTGGGAAACTGGCAATTTCATTGGCTGGGACAATATTTCTAAGCAATTGCAATTGTTGATTAATTTTGCAAAAACTTATCCATATTTAACTTTTTTATTAACTCCAATAGGGACTGGAATTGCAGGTGCTGATTTGAATGAACTTGACGAAATTGTAACTAATTTAGAATTACCTAGTAATATTGAAAAATTGTGGACTGTTGGACAAGAAATTCCAGATGAAATCTAAATTAGAAGTTGGAAAAAATATTTCATTAATTATTCTGGATATATTTTCACTACTGTTATTTTTGAGTTGAAAAACTTTTATTTCTAAATCTTGAGCTTTAGGCATCACAATATCTAAAGTTTCATTCTCTTTTACTTTTTCAATTGTTTTATCAATAATCAAAATTTTATTTTTATATTCAATTTGATATCCATAAAATTTCAAATAAGTTTCCAACATTAATAATGAGTCTTTGAAAGATATTTTGTTTGGGCTGACTAAATAAATATTTTTATTGAATTTGGGGTCTACAATAATTGGCACTTGAAGATTTTTGGAGTACCAGTTAGCAACATCATTTATATTTTTATTTACAAAAGAAATTTGCACTTTTAAATCTGGCAATTTAATTTCTTTCCATGTATCAGCTTTTACAGAATTACTTTGTATTAATAAAATTAATAATATCAAATACTTCATATTGTTTACATCTTTGGAGGGACTGGAAATTTTATATTTTTGTCATAAAATTCATTTTTAAGTTTTTTAAATAAAATTTCAGTATCTTCATTTTTACCTGTATATAAAGGCTCAATAATCAAGATTTGCTGTAAAATTTTATTTTGTTCAACTATAGGTTTTGTTAATTTGAATTCTATATTTGAACTTTCAAAATAATCATTGCGAAAATTTGCAGAAATTGTGAAACTTATATTATGATGGTTGTTTGTGACTACAATTTTTTTTGAAAGTCCGTACAAATTTTGTTCTTCTTTGTAAAGACAAAGTAAGCTTTTAGAGGGCACCATAATTTCAAATTTAAAATTATTTGATTTCAAAATATCTTTAATTATGTTTTCTATATTATTCATATTGTTATTATACTCATGTAAGGCATAATTTAATGTTTAATCTTGACACACCTGTATCTGAATTATTATCGTTTTTGGGAACAACCAATTATGATGAAAAATGGCTAAATAAACAAAAAAATACTTTGAATAATTTTTATGAATCAAAAAATTTATTTCTCAAAAAATTAAATTTTATTATTATTACTAAAATTGATTCAAAAGATAGATTAGAAAATATCAAAACTTCAATTGATTTTTTAAATTTTCATTTTAAAAATAAAATATTAGTATGCGAGTATGATAAAAAATCAAACATAAATTTCAATGGCAATTATTCTAAAATTTTAATCGAACCAGTATCAGAAGGCTTTTGGAGAAATTATGCTGCTAATAAAGTTTATGAACTTTTAGTTACTGATGTTATATTTAATATAGAGTCTGATGTTTTATTTGACCCTCAATCTATAAAAGAAAGTTATGATACAGTAATTGACGGTACAAATAAATTATGCATGCCATTCGATGGTATTCCAATATGGATGAATCAAAAAACCACTCAAACTTTTAAAAAAACAAAAAAACTACCTGAAATTTGGAAAGATTATTACGGTTTGACCAAAATTTTGCAAACAGAAGTATATGGATATTTATCTAATACTTTAACTTTCCATCCAGGATTTTGTTATATGCTTAAAATTGATACATTTAAAAAAATGGGGATGGAGAATCAGAATTTTATTAAACATGGTTGGGATGATGTTGAGAGGTTAATAAGAGCTCATAAACTAGGCATAGATATTGAATATAATACCGGAGTGTGTTATCATTTATATCATCCAAGAAACATAAAAAATAATTACTACAATAAAGATTTCAAAAATCAGGAAGAATGCTTGAAAGTTGCTAATATGCAACATAATGAAATTATAGAATACATAGAAGACTTAAAAAAAATAGCTGCAAAATAAATTGCAGCTATTTTTTTATTTATCTAAAACCAAACCTTCTTCACCGTGTTGAGTGATATCAAGACCAATTTGTTCTTGATGGTCAGGAACTCTAGCACTTTTGAACATTGTTTTAACAATATAATAAATCAATGTTGTGCCAACTAAGCCTAACCCTGCAGCTACAAAAGCAGATGTTAATTGATTGATAATCAAAGACGAATTGCCTGTCAATAATCCATCAATTCCTGCTGAATTTACATTTTTTGTTGCAAAAATTCCAGTTGCAACAGCGCCCCACAATCCACCACAACCATGCACAGCAAATACATCTAATGAGTCATCATAGCCTAATTTATTTTTAAGTTTAATCATACTGTATGAAATCATAGGTACAATTGCACCAATAATAATTGCTGAAAGTGGGGATACAAACCCAGCACCAGGTGTGATTGCAACTAGACCAGCTACTGCGCCAGATGCAAAACCTAAAGCAGTGGGTTTTTTGATGGTTAGCCATTCAATTAGCAACCACACCAAGCCAGCGGTTGCAGCAGCTAAATGTGTAGTAGTAAGAGCATGAGCAGCAAGACCATTTGCAGCCAAAGCAGACCCTGCATTGAAACCGAACCATCCAAACCAAAGAAGCCCTGTTCCTAATAAAGTCATTGGAAGATTATGAGGACGAGAATCTTCATTTGTGGCTAACTTTCTTTTGCCCAATAAAATTGACAAAGCAAGCGCTGAAAAACCTGATGAAATATGAACAACTGTTCCGCCTGCAAAATCGAGTGCTTTGCCTACAAAATACCCTCCTTCTCCCCAAACTAAATGGGCTAATGGAGAATAGATAAATAGAGACCACAAAGCAATAAATACAACATACGCGGAAAATTTCATTCTGTCAATGATAGCGCCGGAAATCAAAGCTGGAGTAATGATGGCGAACATCATTTGGAATGACATAAACAAAATATGCGGAACAGTAATTGACGTTCCATTTAGTGTGAAAGTTTCTTGGTTGACATTATTCAAAAATAAATAATTAAAACCACCTATAAATGGTGTAGAGCCTTTATCAAAAGACAAAGAATATCCAAGGCTAAACCAAAGCACTGAAACGACTGAAAGAGCAACAAATGACTGCATCAAAACATTCAAAACATTCTTTACTCTAGTCATGCCTGCATAAAACAATGCAAGTCCAGGAATCATCAAAAGAACTAATGCGGTAGAAACTAATACCCAAGCTGTATCTGCTGGAGAAAAATTAGATTGCATTTATTCCTCGCTCTTCTGTGCGAATTCTGACTATGTCTAAAACTGGGGTGACAAAAATCTTACCATCACCAATTTCGCCAGTTTTTGCTGATTTGACAATAGCATTAACAATGCTGTCTTTTTCAGAATCTTCGCAAACAATTTCAATTTTAATCTTTTGAATCAAATTAACAGTATATTCTGCCCCACGATAGTGCTGAGTATAACCTTTTTGCTTTCCTGAACCCCTTACTTCAGTGACGGTCATACCTAGTACACCAAGTTCATCAAGAGTTGCTTTTACTTCATCCATGCGCTGAGGACGAATAATAGCTTCAATCTTTACCATTGTAAACTTCCTTAAAAATTTATTAGATATCTGATATCTAAAATATTATTGTTCAGAAAATAAAAAATTAAGACGAGATTATGTAATCTCGTCTTAATTAAATCAAATAAATATATTATCTAGTTTTCACTGTTAAACTCGCAAAAATAGTTTTACCGTTGAACGTAGCTGAAATTCTTCCTGTAGTTAAAGCTGAAACATAAATGGTGTTTACAACAATATTTTTTTCCATTTCATTTTCATCTATATGAACTTGAGTTGGGACAATAATTTGATTTAAAGATGAATTTAAATAAATAATTGTGCCCCCTCGAGGAGCAGGACTAGTCAACTTTAATGTTAATACTGAAGTGTTATTTCTAACAACAGAATTTGGCAAAGTCTGTGCAGATAATAACTGACAATTCGACAACTTAGTTAAATAATCTTGTATTTGAATAAATGGTATCACAATTGAGGTATTACTTGTAAAATTGTCTATTTTTTCCAGTAAAGCCTTGTTATTTTCATCAATTTTACTTGATAACCCTACTATTTTTTCATTTAATATATTTAACTTGTCATCAAAAGTTTTTGTTAAAGAATCAAGCTTTGAAATAAATAAATTATCAATTTGAGTTTTGTCATAATAGTTATTTGAATTCTCTGCAGGATTTGTGTTTGTGCTTCCACCGGAATTACCTCCAGTATCAACATTGCCTTCATCATCTACTGACGGCGGGGTTACATCGCCAGATTCATCAATAAATTTACCATTGTCCCAAACAGCTAAATCCAAAGCTTGCATTTTACCAACCTCGGTGAGAGTAATATTAGCCAAATCACCATTCTCTACCATTGGGCAGGCGTCTTGGCCTTGTTTAGTCCAAGCCCAAGTACAAAAAACTAATAAATTTTTATATTGTTTAGAAATTTTTTGCATTTCGATATTGATTGATTTTTGCCAAGTAACATTACCACATCCGTACTCTTCAATAATAATTCCAACACCAGTGTCTAAAAGTGGTTTCATAAATCGAATAACATCTGACGCTTTATTATAAGGATGATAAGAATAAGCATCTACTAAATTCCTATCCAATAAATCTTGAGATTCTGGCAATGTGCTTGTTTTTGAGTAGCCAGCTGTCGGGACAATTATAAACATATCTGGGTCTATACTTCTTATGATTTTTGCAGCTTTTTCCCATAAGGCTTTACATTCTGGCCAGCCCCCTGTCAGTTCTTTTGGCTCAGATGCAATGGCGTACATAATTGGTAGACCTTTCCAATCATTCGCAATCATCTCGCACATTTCAAGAAACTTTTTATCTCTTTCAGCTGGGCTACTTACATTTACATGTAAATTGTGAGGTCCAACCAATGGATACATACCACCAATTAAAATTTTATTTATACTATCTAAAATTCTATTACGATACACTTGTGAAGAAGTGTATTGGTCTGGGTCAAATAAAAATCTACAAATACGATGGCCCAAAAATCTCAAAGATGAGAAAAAACCAGACCTGTTATAAGCAGGGGTTCTTGTCCAGCCATAAGCATTGCCCCAAGAAGCTCCTCTAACTGCTGAAATTGCGTCGGCTCCTTTAGTTGCCTCATAAAAATTATATATTGAGCCATCAAGTTTAACAAAATTTCCATCTCGAACTCTGAGACGAGGTGGTAATTTTTCTACTGGACATTTTGTTACCCAAGAATCTCCTCCAACTTCTAAATCAGAACCAGGCCAAATCCAATGATAAGATTCTTTCCAATTATTGTCAAAAACTCCATATTGAACATTATAAAGACCTGAATTCGGAGAATCAAATTGAAAAAAACTTTCCACATACCAATATTTATCAAGGCCATCAGCTTCTTTGCATATTTCTGTACGTTGCAAAACTCCGTTTACATTTTTTCCAAAGTTAAGCCATTTTTGTTGAAATAATCCTGTTGGGCCAGTGCCTTTGGCCATCACCCACCATGAATTATATGGAGGTTTAGAGTCCGATGGAAATTTTAAAGTGAATGGAATAATAATTTTATCATTCGAATCTGGACATAAAATTTTATCTTCGTGTATTTCAATAAATGGTTTCTTAACTCTTACTTGGGTTGTTACTACTTCAAAAGCAGTCACCTTTGCCATTTGATCTGCTAATAATTTGAAACCATCTGCAAAAAATAATACTCTGGCAGCTGAATATTTTCCAATGCCAAGTTTTTCATCAATTGTGAAAATTTGTGAATCATTTACATATACTGAAAATGACATATTTCCTTTTTCAGTTTTGGGGGTAATATTTTCCCATTTTACAATGGGCTTATTTTGGAAGTCCAAATATTCTCTTTTGATGTAAATTTGCATCAATGATGCATCAATTGGTTTAGATGAACCTTCTACTTTCAAATAAAGCTTGACTTCTCCTAAGTCTACATTAGCACTTAGTTCAAGTACTTTAAAAGTAGAATTGAATAGTGCCACTTCAGATAAATCACTATATGACTTAGTTGGAGTGACATTATTCTGGTCCTGTTCAAGGATATAATTTATATCAGCAATTTTTTTTCCTATAATTTCACTTTGCTCAAAATCTATAGGTGGGAAAAATAAATCTTGCATATCTTTTACTCCATTTTATTTTTGGGGAACATTTTAAATATTATGATATGCATTCAAATTACCTTGAAAAGTTACATTAAAGGTTTTCTAGCGACATATAAAACAGATTTATTAAATTTTATGTATTCAAAAAGCGGATAATCATTAAAATAAATATTTTTATTGACAAAATAAGAAGAATTAAGCAACATTTCTTGTAAATGAACATAAGTTTTAACATCAAAATAAAACTCATTTGGTTTCAAAATTTCATCGACTTTGATTGAAATTCTTGCATAGCATAATTTGCCTTCGTATAACCTAACTGCTAAATTGCCATTAAGATATTTACCTAATCTAATTGAATATTTATCTATTTTCATTTAAAATGGACCCGGTCGGACTCGAACCGACGTCACGCCTACAAACAAAATAAGTGTCTACAAGTTTAGAATAAGATTTATTTTTATTATTGATACCCTCTTATACTAGGTTATCAATAACTAGTTCTTCTATACTAATTACAATTCTTAGAACAGCAAAAATGTAAAAGCCAACTATTAATTACGCAGAATTTCAGTCTAGTTGAAAACATCACTCCACGGCTGAAATTTATTTTCAGGCTGCTAAAACGAAAGCAGATGCATTTCGCGCAGTTGCAAAATTATTTGCATTTATTTTTTCTTCGGGTTTAACGAGGCCACCGAACACCTCGACTTGCAACTTAATTTTTTCGCAAACGTTCAACTCCAATCGGGCCCTTGATATAATTATAATAGTATTTTATTTAATTTATTTATTAAATTTGTTGAACTATTTCCTGAAACATATTCAGAAAAATAAACTTCGTTCACTAAATTAGAACCAACTAAATTAGTATGATTATAATCTCCACCTTTTACAAGAACGTCAGGGCAAATAATATTTATCAATTCAAACGGAGTTTCTTCTTCAAAACTAACAATATAATCAACACAGTCAATGGAAGACAATATTTTTATTCTGTCTGATAAATTTAAAATTGGTCTAGAATCTCCTTTTATTTTTTTTATTGAGGAATCTGAATTCAAAGCGAGAACTAATTTATCGCCTTTACTTTTAGCGAACTTCAATGTTTCAATATGGCCAGGATGTAGAATATCAAAACAGCCATTTGTAAAAACAAGTTTAAAATCTCTATACCTTAATAATTCAGGATTAACTAATTTAGTATTTGCAAGCTCTAATAAGCTTACAGGAGAATTTGCAGACTTTGTTACATAAATCAAGCCAGCATGATATGCTATTTTTGCGGCATCTAAAGGATTATATCCAAGAGCAAAAGCTGAAGCTAAGTAAGAAGCAAAACAATCACCAGCCCCAATAACACTTTTTACATTAGTTTCAACTTGAGGATTATATTCAAAAAATTGATTTTTATAAATACCCTTAATGCCATTACCAGCATCTGTAATTATGACAGCTTCACATTTTAAATATCTATAAAAATATTTTGCTTGTTTTTGCCAATCTTCAAATCCGCTTAATATTCTTGCTTCATTTTTGTTTGGCTTGAAAATGGAACAATACTTCCATTTGTCTAAATTACCAATTTTCGGGTCAACAATTGTTTTGACATTGAGCTTTTTATATACGTTGATGTAATTTTTATTATTAAAAAAACCTTTATCATAATCTGAAAGAATTGCAACATTTGGTTTTTCAATATTATTAATAATTTTTTGATTAATGTTATGAATCAAATTTTGCTCAATGTCATGCAATCCGCAATTGGGGAATTCAATATCAAGCCTTGGAGCAACTTGAATATCATTATCCAAAAATCTTCTTTTAATAGGCAGTTTAGCTTCCACATAATCATTTGACAATAATTCTAAAGAATTATCTTTGAAAATATTATATGCGTGTGAATCTGGAAACGTTATTAACTTTACTTTAGCATTTAAATATTTAAATTGCAATGCTACGTTTGCTACGCCACCAGGCTTTGATATAAATTTATTATTACAAAGCATCACAGGTATTGGGTATTCAGGACTGATTCTACTAATTTTTACATCATAGTATTCATCAATCATAGCATCACCAACACAATGAATTGAAGTTGTTATAGACAAAACATTTTTGATATAATCATTAATCAAAGCTTCCATGCATTGATTATACCAAAAAGCACTTTATAAATTTTAAATTAAGATATCAATAATTTACAATCGATAGCTTGAAGGTCTTCAACTCGAAAAGACTGGGATATATATTCAATATCCATTCTATCATCTTTACTAATTACTGAACAAAAAGTGCCAGTTTCATTTAAAGACATTGAATGAAAGCCAAGCTCAGGATATGAGTCTTTTAGTTTCATTGTCCAATGCAATGGAGAAGCAACAGGGGACAAAAACCTTAAAATGACAGATTCATTAGAAATTTCGTCAATAAATACATCTACAGAATTAGTAGCACAACCAATATTGAATCTGCACCAAGTATAATATTCATTATACTCTACAACAACTAAAGAACCGCTATCCATAGAGCAAGTAAAATTATCTCCGTCTTGATTGAAATCCAGCATCAAATCATCAGTATGATACTTGATGATATAATAATTATTTTGCTCAATAGTCAAATTATCAGGCATTGCAACCAAGTTTGTAAATATCAACTTGCCGTCTACAACATTTTCATTGATAAAATTTGCATAGTCGCCAGTAATAATCAATTTATTAATAGTCAGCATTTTCATAAAATTTACCTCAAACTAAAAAGAAACTGATGGCAAATTAATATAAAAATTAAAATAATGTATCTAATTTGTCATCAGTTTCAACAACGTCTTTAAAAAATTCATAAATTTTACGTCGCTCTTGTTTGTCCAAATAAACCATGTCGCTATGACAATGACCATGCTTCAAAATAGAGTAAATCATTTGGAATCTATGCCTCCAAGACCACTTGTGGTGGAATCTACCAAGCTGCCAAAATGCCAAAGTGCAACAAGAATGAACTTTGCCATTAAATTCTTCCCACTCAACTTCTGCAGAAATTTCATGAACATTACAGCTACAATCAAGCCTGATTTCTTTGGATTCAACGAATGCCATAATTATAATCCAAGTAAGTGTCTAAATCAATAAATTTATTATTTTTAAAATGTCTATTTTCAAAAGCAGTAATGCTTTCATAATAATCGAATCTATTTGAATAATAGATAACTACTGGTTCTTGACCAAGTTGCACCAATATTTTGTTTAAAAGCAGTCTTCCAGTTCTGCCATTTCCATCAATAAATGGATGAATATTTTCAAACATATGATGAGAAATCCAAGCAATTATCTCAGGAGCGATATCGGAATTAATTAAATCTATGGTATTAATGTACCATAACTCCATCAAATCATTTAATAAATAACTTGGTGGACATTTTTTACCACCTATAT
>Ga0129336_10002690_pt1 | contig 10931 bp, 11 predicted proteins | sample CPB6_02_DNA_FD_96878 | JGI IMG/M metagenome (GOLD analysis project Ga0129336, IMG submission 96878) | Freshwater to marine salinity gradient microbial communities from Chesapeake Bay, USA - CPBay_Sum_0.6_0.2_DNA | ecosystem: Environmental > Aquatic > Marine > Coastal | place: USA: Chesapeake...
CGAAAGCGCAATGGACGATTTGCTGAATGCGGTCGCCATCGCAGCACTCGAATTCGGTTCGGCACAAGGTGAACGTCCCGTGACGACGGTCCGTTTGGCGCCTCCCGAACAATCGGCCTGAAACCCCACGAGTACCCTTTGCGCATGCCCCGTCACGACAGACCGCGCTCGCATTACGCGGTTCTCGTCTTCAACATTTTGATCGTGGTGGCTCTGCTTGTCGTCGGAATTGGCTTGTTGTGGGCCGGCCAACGCCTCGGTACACGCCAGGTGGTCTCGCTCAATCGTGATGAGTCGGTGAGTGCCGTCGAAGAGGCGCAAATCGATCCCGCTGAAGAGTGGAACTTCACCGAAGGCGATCTCGAGGCCAAGAACTTCCTCATTACAGGCTCGGACAACGGCGGCTGCATCGACCCTGACTCCCCGTACGCAGGCGCGTTCGGCGATCGTTCGGCATTTGGCGAGCGCAGCGACACGATCATGATCATTCGGGTAAGTCCCAAAGAGAACCAGGCGGCGTTCCTTTCCTTTCCGCGCGACCTGTGGGTAAAGATCGCTGGCTCGACTCGTGAGAATCGCATTAACACGGCATTCGAACGCAAAAACCCGAATCGCCTCGTCGACACGATCTATCAAAACTTCGGCATCGAAGTCGATCACTACGTGAACATCGACTTCTGTGCATTCAAGGACATCGTCGAAGCGGTGGGTGGCGTCAAGATTCCGTTCTCCTTCGAAACGCGCGACAAGAAGACCGGGCTCTACGTTCCCGGTGCCTCGTGCTTCGAGTTCTCCGGAGAACATGCACTCGCCTATGTCCGCTCACGTTCGGGATACCAATACTTCGACCCTGAGAAGGGCGAGTGGCAAACCGACGGAACGGGTGATCTTGGGCGCATTTCTCGCCAGCAGGACTTCATTCGTCGAACCATGCAGCGAGCACTCGACAAGGGGTCAGGAAGCCCACGTGTCGCCAACGATCTGTTGAACGCGGGTCTGAAGAATGTGATCACCGACGAAGACCTCACCCCCATTCGCATGCTGCAGTTGGCTCAGGCAATGCGTGGCCTCAATACGAGCGGCATTCCGTCGTACACGATCGAAGCTTCCGGTCAGATGATCGGTGATCAGGCCGTGCTCGTTCCCCGATTGCAAAACGACACCATGCGCGAGGTTCTTGCGCTCTTCCAAGGCAAGGCCAGTTTCGGCACGCCACAAGAAGCAAGTGACGAGGGCGCCGCACCACGCCATGCAGGTATCGGCTATGTGCGGGTGGCCACAGCCGGCACCGATGCCACCACTGAATCAACCGTTCCAGTAGTTGCACCCGAACAGAACACGCTTGGCGTCGTACCGCCGAACGATCCTTCCTGTCGCTAGTCGATCAATTGCGCGAACGCGCGCGGCACGTCACTCGGGCCATCGATAGTGGCAAATCTCGCCCCCACTTGCTCGGCGAATCGTCGAGCCTCGTCATGGTCACCTTCAGGTGCAACCACAAACAGTTCATCTAGAGCTGTCGCCATCTCGACTGTTCCGTCAGTTGACGTACTACGACAGTCGGACAACAAAATCGTCACTTTGCGCGTTGCATTCGATCGCGTCAACTGTTCGTTGGCGGCTCGCAACGCTCCCGCGAGGTCGGTAGTGCCATGCCCCCGCAGTGATAGCACGGAGCCAATCACGTGCTCGGTCGAAAGCGCAGCCTCCTGTGACTTCACCGCCACCGCATCACTAGAGAACATCACCACGCTGTAATCGTCGGGTTGTCGAGCAGCAACGCTTGCGGCAAATAGCGCAGCCGTGGCCAACGGTCGGCCACCCATCGACCCGCTGCGATCGACTACGAGACAGATCGCCGTCGTTGGCTTGGCCCAGTCGCGCACACGGATTTCACTCGTATCCAAGCCAACTCCCGATTCACGGTCGATGATGGCCTCGATGCTCGCGTCCAGGTCGATGTCGGCGACCTCGTCTCTCATTCTGCGCGTGGTCAACCGGCCCACGCCACGGCGCGAAGAACCGGCTCGTCGGGACAGGTCAACCGAGAGCCGCCCGGCAAGTCGCCGGGCAAGTTCACGCAACGCGGGATCAGTCGCCGACGTCATCTCTGCAAGCAACGAAAGTGCCTCGTCTGCGTCTTCACGAAGTGCTTCCTCGAAAGCATATTCATCAAACTCGCCAACTTCGGGAGAGATCTGTTCGAAGCGTTCGTGTTTGGCCAGCGAGTCGCGCGATGTGGTGCGTTTGCTCGCCTTGGCCACGGCTTGCTCAGCCGCGGATCCTTCTTTGGTTAGGCCTTGGCCCCCGCGGGGGCTGTCGCTTTTTTTGCGTCTCCTTCAGCGAAGGTTGACGCCCAGATCTCTTCGATCACCTCGTCGCTCGTGCGCGTCGAACCTTCACGCACACGCACACGTCCACTCAACGCAACGAGAGCAGCGTCCAATCCGACACGGCTGTCGGATGTAGAAGTCGAACGCACCTTGGCCAGGCTCGCGGCAACGAGTGAAGCATCGATTGCGCCACGCACCGAAGACCCGATTCGCAGATCCTGATGTTGACGAGTTGCACGCACCGCCTGCACGGCCTTCGTCACCCACTCGACACTGGGTGCGCCATCGACACCTTTTATCGCACGCACCACGATGTCACGCTCTTCGTCGGCACTTTGATAAGACATCGCCACTCGACACACGCGGTCGTACACGGCTCCCGAGATTCGAGCGGTACCCACGGCATCGAACGGATTCATCGCCGCCACGAGACCAAAACCCCTTGCAGCCTGCACCATGCCCAGACGAGGAACAGCCACTTCGCCCTCGCTCATCACCGTGATCAAGACATTCAATGTTTCCTCAGGAACGCGATTGATCTCCTCCACGTACAGAAGCGCACCTGAGCGCATTGCCTGCACGAGCGGTCCGTCCACGAAGACTTCGGGCACATAGCCCTTGTCCAGCACACGAGAGGGGTCGAAAGCTCCCACCAGTCGGGCCGGCGTGAGTTCGGCGTTTCCTTCCACGAAGACGAACCCCACGCCGAGCGCACCAGCAACGGAGCGCAGGAGTGTCGACTTTCCCGTTCCCGGCGGACCTTCGAGGAGCACATGTCGATCAGCCATCAAGGCGGCAACTACCAATTCGCACTCACGAGACCGTCCCACCACGAGTGGGGCGACGCGCGCCACGAGATCAGTCAGAGACATCAGTCGAAGGTGATCACACCGCGGATGTTCTCGCCGTCGCGCATCGCGCGATAACCCTCGTTCACGTCCTTCAACGCGTACGTGCGGGTGACGAGACCATCGAGATCGAGCTGACCCTCGCGGTAGAGATCCAGCAGCTTCGGAATGTCCGCACGCGGATTGCCCGATCCGAACAACGATCCCACCAACTGCTTCTCCATCAGCGTGAGATCGAGCATGCTCATTGATGCGCCGTACTCGAGCGCCGGGTGGATGTTGGTGACGACCACGCGACCACGCTTGGCGGTGAGTGCCATCGCCTCGCCGATCAATTGGCCACTGCCGACACCCATCGTCATGATCACCTTGTTGGCCATCGTTCCGCGAGTGAGCTCCTGCAGCAGGGGCACTGCCTCCGTCATCGAGTTGGCGGTGTGTGTCGCACCAAATTCCATCGCCTTTTCACGCTTGAACTCGATCGGGTCGATCGCCACGATGCGCTTCGCACCTGCAAGGCGCGCACCCTGTACGGCGTTCGCACCGATGCCACCAATGCCCACCACGACGACCGTGTCCCCGGGGGCAACTTCTGCCGCATACACACTGGAGCCCCAGCCCGTCACGACTCCGCAACCGAGCAAACACGCGCGGTCGAGCGGGACGTCCTTGTCGATCTTGATGCAACTGGCCTCGTTCACCACGGTGTGCTGCGCGAACGTGCCGAGCAGACACATGATGCCGACGTCCTTGCCGTTGGCATGGTGACGAGAGGTCTGATCCGAAATCTGCTTGCCAGTGGCAAGGAACTGTCCGAGGTCGCACAAGTTCTGGTGACCGGTGCTGCAACTCGGACAACGTCCGCACGATGGAATGAAACCGAACACGACATGATCGCCCGGCTGCACCCAACTGACTCCCGCACCGACTGCCTGCACCACGCCAGCTCCTTCATGGCCGCCAATGATCGGCAACTCGAAAGGCAGGTCACCGGTGACGAGATGTTCGTCGGAGTGGCACATACCAGATGCGGCCAACTTCACTAGCACTTCGTTTGGTCCTGGCGCGTCAAGCTCGATGTCCTCGATGCTCCACGGCGCATTCAGCTCCCACAACACTGCGGCTTTCGTCTTCATACGACCCCCTTGCCACGCACACGTCGTGCTGTCGCCCATTGTTGCCGAGCCGTACCGTCGGCCGCCACCCCGTTGGCTCGGGCTACTGTTTGCCCATGGAAAACACGCCCGTTGCCGCCGCAGAAGAAGTCCGCGACGAACGTCCAACCGCCGAATCGGCAGGTCACACCGAAGAACTGCTCATCGAGGAGATCTCCATCGATGGCATGTGCGGCGTCTACTAGACCCGCGTCGCTCCATGTCGATCACGCTCGAGTCAGCGTGTGAGTTGCACCCCCAGGTGGCCTTGCGGCCAGAGGAATTTGGTGCACTCGCCTATCACTACGGCAATCGTCGACTGATCTTCCTCAAACATCCCGATGTCGTCGCCGTGGTCAAGACACTCGGCGAACACGACACTTTGGCAAGCGCTCTGTCCGCTCAAGGCATCGAGGCAAACCGCTGGCCGAGTTTTCTCGCCGCGCTAAATCAACTCGAGACTTCGGAGATTGTTCGTGCCCGCTAGCGATCTCGTTCAACACATGAAACAGGGACTCGCTTCTCCAATCTGTCTCACCTGGGAACTCACCTACTCATGCAACTTGCAGTGCATCCACTGTCTTTCCAGCAGCGGGGTTCGCGACCCCCGTGAACTCTCCACGGAACAGGCCTTCGCGGTGCTGGACGAACTCCGCGATCTGCAGGTGTTCTACATCAACATCGGCGGCGGCGAACCGATGATTCGACGCGACTTCTTCGACATTCTCGAGCGCGCCGAGGCAAACGGCATTGGCGTGAAGTTCTCCACCAATGGAGCGTTCATCGACGCCGAGAATGCTCGTCGCCTCGCTGCGATGAACTATCTCGACATCCAGATTTCGATCGACGGCGCAGATGCGGCCACGAATGATCATGTGCGCGGCGAGGGTTCGTTCGCCAAGGCGATTGCGGCGATGAACCATCTTCGCGACGCCAACTTTGGCAGGTTCAAAATCTCCGTCGTCGTGACACGCCAGAATGTCGCACAATTGGACGCATTCAAGAAGCTTGCCGATGAATACGGCGCTCAATTGCGCATCACCCGCCTGCGACCGTCGGGTCGTGGCGCGGACACCTGGGATCAACTGCATCCCACGCAGGAACAGCAGCGTGAAATCCACCGCTGGTTGATCAACCACGGTGAGAACGTGCTGACCGGAGACTCTTTTTTCCACCTGAATGCGCTCGGCGATTCGATCCCTGGCCTCAATCTCTGCGGAGCAGGCCGTGTGGTGTGCCTCATCGATCCGATCGGTGACGTCTATGCATGTCCCTTCGTCATTCACGAAGAGTTCAAGGCTGGCAACGTGCTTGAGAGTGGATTTACTGCAGTGTGGCGCTCCAGTGAACTGTTCACATCGCTTCGTGAACCCGAATCAGCAGGTGCGTGCGCATCGTGCGGAAGTTTCGACGCATGCCAGGGCGGGTGTATGGCCGCGAAATTCTTTACGGGTCTTCCCCTCGATGGCCCCGACCCCGAATGCGTGAAGGGATACGGCGAATCTGCGCTCAGCGCCGTGCCTGTCCAGATCAAGCCGAAGCCGGCAATGGATCACTCTCGTCGCCTCGTGCGGGCCTAGGAATCGGCAACAATGGAACCAATGGATGCGGTGCTCGCAGTTGCAGTCGTCGTGGTCTCATATTTTCTCGGCACCTTTCCAAGCGCACTGATCGTCGCCAAGCGCGGGGGCATTGATGTCACCAAAGAAGGCTCAGGCAATCCCGGAACGTCAAATGTGGTGCGACTGCTCGGCTGGAAGTACGGAGCCGTGGTCTTCCTCGCTGATGTGCTCAAGGGTTCCGCATCGGTTGCTCTCGCCTGGTGGGTAACTGGTGATCGAGTCACCATGCTCGGTTTCGGTTGCGCATATGCGGCGGTGGTCGGTCACACCTACCCCATCACCCGTGGGTTCAAAGGTGGCAAGGGAGTGGCTACCGGCGGTGGCTCCATGTACGTGCTCTACCCGCTGATGAGCCTCGTGCTGTGTATTTCATGGTTCGTGTTGCGCAAGACCACCGGCAAGTCGTCGGTCGCATCGCTTGTCATCACCATCGCCGTTCCGATTTACGTTGGATTCTTCCGCGAAGATCGTTGGGAGTTGGCTGCCACGCTCGGTCTCGTCGCCGTCGTCATCTTGCGCCACCTCCCCAACATTCGTCGCTTGCGCTCGAACGACGAACTCGCTGCCTAACCCATCGCCCAACTCATGGTCGACTTCATCTCGCAGTCCTTCGACTGGCTCAAGGACTTCGCCTCCGAACCGGTGTTCTACATAATCATTTTTGTCATCGCCGTGCTCGACTCGGTGCTGCCGATTGTGCCCAGTGAAACGTCAGTGATTATCGGTGGCGTGAGTGCAGGCCTCGGTGACCTTGTCTTGCCACTCGTCATCGTTCTCGGTGCACTCGGAGCATTCGTCGGCGACAACATGTCGTATCTCATCGGTCGACGTTTGAGCGGCTGGCTGACTCGACGTTACGCGCGCACCCCCAAGGGCCAGCAGCGACTCGAGGCAGTGATCCATCAGATTCACGAACGCGGCGGCCTTCTCCTGATTACGGCACGTTTCATACCCGGTGGACGCACGTTGCTCACGCTTGCATGTGGCATCACCGGCCAACCGCGCAAGTGGTTTGCCAAGTGGACTGCTATCGCCGCTGTGATTTGGGCAAGTTACGCCTCGTTGCTGGGGTACTTCGGAGGCAAGACGTTTGAGGAAAGTCACACACTCGCCTTCCTCGTGGCGTTCGGCACCGCGCTTTCGGTCACCATTTTGATCGAATTGGTGCGGTGGCTGCTGAAGATGCGTAAGTCGAATCGCTCGTAGCCTGCAGGCGATGACGCCCCTCGGCGATCGACCAACTACCGACATCGAGAAGCCTTTCCTTCTCGTTCCCATTGGCTCGTGTGAGCAGCACGGCGCGCACCTGCCACTGTCAACCGACACGATCATCGCTGAATATCTCTGTTCGCGAGTTGCCGAACATCTCAATTCGCGAATCCACCGTGTGATGGTGACGCCATCTCTTGGGATTGCTGCTAGCGGCGAACACGCCGGTTTTCCCGGGACGCTCTCGATCGGAAACGAGGCACTCACCCGAATGCTGATCGAACTGGGTCGCAGCGCTGATTGGAGTGCCGGCATCGTTTTCGTCAATGGACACGGCGGCAATGCACAAGCCGTTTCTCTCGCCACGAGCGCGCTACAGGCTGAGTCTCGGCGAGTGGTGACGTGGTCACCACGAATCGATGGTGACGCTCACGCCGGGTTTGTCGAAACTTCGATAATGCTGGCCATCGCCCCACACCTTGTCGAGATGAGTCGAGCCGAAGTGGGAAACATCACTTCGCTCGGCGAGCTCATCGACGAGATCCGGATCTCGGGCGTGAAGGACGTGAGTCCCAACGGTGTTCTCGGTGACCCCCGAAGTGCTTCACCTGACGAGGGGCACCGATTGCTGGCGATCGTGATTGACGATCTTCGCTCCTTCATCCAGGCACGACTGGACGAGTGGGAATGAGTCGATTCGCCGTAGATCCAAGTTGGATGCGCTGTGACTCGGTGGTCTTCGCCGGGTCGCCCGTCACCAAGTTCACTCTTACCCCTCGTGGTCGCGATGTGGTGAGTGCGATCGAACGCGGCGAGCCGGTGGTTCAAGACGACCTCGTGCGCCGGCTCGTCCTCACTGGGGCAATCCATCCACTTCCCGAACCTGGCATTCGTCACTTGAATCACGTCACTGCGGTGATCCCGGCACTGATCAACAACAGTGCGAGTCATGATCGCCTGCTCCAACTGGTCGAGTCGATGCAGGGTCTTGCCCGTGTGACCGTGATCGACGACTGCTCACCGCAGCCCATTCCCGAGTTGCCGGGAGCCGAGGTGATTCGCTCTGATTTTCCGCTCGGGCCGGCCGGCGCACGGAACCTTGGTCTCGAACTCGTCACCACCGAGTTCACGCTCTTTGTCGACACCGATGTGACGTTGGACCGAGGCGCAGTGCAACGACTCCTCGACTGCCTCGTTACCGATGATATCGGTGTCGTGGCTCCTCGAGTGCGCGGAACGGCAGACGGCGATGTGCTCTCACGATTCGAAGCTGCGCACTCGCCACTCGACATGGGAGAGGTCGAGGCAAACGTTCGCAAGGGCACCCGGGTCTCGTACGTGCCCAGCGCGACCTGGTTGTGTCGAACCCGTGCCCTGAACTCGATCGGCGGCTTCGACCAATCGTTGCGCACTGGCGAGGACGTGGATGCAGTGTGGAGACTCGTTGAACTCGGCTGGAGCGTGCGCTACGAGCCGAGCATCGTGGTTCGCCATGTTGCTCGAAGTGACATCCGTGACTTCGTCGCACAACGAATCGGTTACGGCGAGTCTGCTGCCCCGCTCGCATCGAGGCATGGCGATGCGTTGTCTCCACTTCGTCTCAGCCCAGTGATGCTTGGCACCTGGCTACTTGCGTTGTTCTCGCCCGCCCTTGCTGCATTGATCTTCCTCGTTGATGCGGTCCGCCTCACTCGGTCACTCGCGCACACCAGCGAAGAGAGGAAAGCGTTCGCTCGTCTTGCAGCGCGCAACCTCTCCCACTCGTCGCAATTGATTGCACGGGCCATCACTCGGGTGTGGTGGCCGATCGTCTTGGTGCTCGCGATCTTCTCCAAACGCGTGCGCGTCGTGCTCGGCCTTGCCGCGCTCGTTCCCGCAGCGGTCGAATGGTCGAAGAAGAGGCCCGCTCTCGATCCACTTCGCTTCACCGCGCTGCGACTCCTTGACGACATGAGTTACGGCATTGGAGTATGGCGCAATGCCATCCGAACCAGACAGCCAAAGCCCCTATCGATCGCACTCGGTCGTGCTTCCCGATATCGTGAGAAACGATGACGCTGCGACTGACCGTTCGGCGAGACGACTGGATGCGTCACGTGAGCGACATGTCTCTGCAATTCGGCGAACTTGTCCCGGTGGTCAAGGGCAATGGATATGGCTTTTCACGCCAAGTATTGGTGTATCACGCAATCGGCATGTCTCGGCAGATTGCCGTCGGCACCGTGTACGAGGCAACTGATGTGCCGAGCACCCACGATGCCGTCGTGCTGACGCCAATCGTCACGCCCCACTCGCCGATCCCCACGAACGCCATCCTCAGCGTGGGGTCCGGTGCACATGTCGATGCTCTCGTCGCCTCAGGATTCTCCGGCCGCGTACTGATCAAACTGCGCTCCTCGATGATGCGATTCGGTGCGACGCACGACGAAATTCCCGGACTTACCAAGAAAGTTCGCGACGCCGGGTTCGAGCACGTTGGCTGGTCGATCCATCCTCCGCTGCCCCAAGATCACCTTGACCATGCCCCCGAAGTGGGCGCAACCATTTCTCAACTGCCCGACTCGCTGCCGATCTACGTCAGCCATCTGGCCACTCATTCACTGGCTCAACTGCGATCGGCTCACCCAGGTCGCAAGATCGTGATGCGATCAGGAACTCATCTGTGGCTGGGCGACAAGTCGATGGTCGAACTTTCTGCCGACGTTCTCGATGTGCACGAGAGTGTTTCGGGTTCAGCTGGCTATCGGCTCAATCCACTGCCCGAAGGCGATTCGATCGTCGTCATCGGCGCTGGCACGGCACATGGAGTCAATGTCGTCGGCAACGAGCAGAGCCCGTTCCACTTTCAGCGCCGACGCCTCACGCTCCTTGAGGCACCGCACATGCACTCATCCATGGTGGTCGTACCACGTGACGAAGTTGCACCACGTGTTGGTGACTTCGTCGATGTGCAACAGCCGATGACACGAGTCACCGTGGACACGATCAACTGGGTGTGAGCAAGCGCCTACCAAGCTTGGACGTCACCCGAGCGGTGGCCATGTTTGGCGTGGTCGCACTCAACTACCACGGTTACCTCAACCCACGGCAGTGGACCCAACCGATCGATCAATCCATCTGGGAGGAGATCTTCAGTCCGCTGACGGGAATACTCACCACCCGCTTCGCCGCCACGTTCGTTTTCGTGGCGGGTATCGGAGTCTCGTTGTTCCTTGCATCCGGGAGCAACGAGCCCCATGCACCGACCTCACGAAGACTCGCGTTGTTTCGCCGCGGCGCATTCCTGTTCGGACTCGGCTTGTTGTTGGAATGGATCTGGCCCGGAACGATCATTTTCTTTTACGGCGTCTATTTCATGCTCGCCACCCTCGTGGCGACATGGCGCACGCGAACCCTGATCTGGTCGATGGCTATCGTCACCGCCTTGTCTGCGTCGGTTGCTGGCTGGCGATTCGACCAAGGCAGACTCGGCGAATCCACTTCGTGGCTGTCCCCCGAACTCGATTCGCCTCGCAATCTCCTCATTCGGGTGTTCGTCGACTACACCCATCCCGTGTTGCCCTGGTTTACCTTCTTGCTCGCGGGCATGATACTCGGTCGACACATCGACAGGCTCTCCGCCATGCGAGGTCGACTTGTTTTCGTCGGCCTGATCGTGCTTGCCGGAGCACATCTCGCCCGAGAGGCCCTGTGGCCGGACTCGTTGATCGACCGCAGCGATGTGGTGATGCGCGTGCTCGTCTCGACCGATCCCTACGACCGCTC
>Ga0129336_10002693_pt1 | contig 10920 bp, 9 predicted proteins | sample CPB6_02_DNA_FD_96878 | JGI IMG/M metagenome (GOLD analysis project Ga0129336, IMG submission 96878) | Freshwater to marine salinity gradient microbial communities from Chesapeake Bay, USA - CPBay_Sum_0.6_0.2_DNA | ecosystem: Environmental > Aquatic > Marine > Coastal | place: USA: Chesapeake Bay...
CCCAAGGTCTTGCTGGGCAAACTCAAGGTACTCAAGGTCTTCAAGGATTTAAAGGTGTTTCTGGATCAACTTCTTATTCAGTTTTGGATATGTCTAATCCAGCTGGAGTTAATGTTCAAAGTGGGGTTCAACTAACAACAATTGGTACATATAATACTGCTAATAGTGCAGGAATAAGTACGATAACTGTTGTACCTTCTACAACACCAATAGCAATCTTTACAGGAACTTTAAGCGAAAGAATTATTACAAATATTTCAAAAGTTTATTTAACAACAGTTTCTACTCTCTATTATTATATTAATGCTGCTGATAGTACAAGCTGGGGTGAGCAACCTGATAGTGGTGACTCACTTGCATTAGAATATTCTTACGATGGGACAACATGGCAAACAGGTAGTCCATTAGATCTTGTAGATCCAACAGATGTACCTCCAAATGTTTGGACTTTAAGAACAATTTCAGTTCCCGCTCAAGCAAAGTATTATTCTGGAGTCTATTTAAGATTCCGACAGATACAGGCTGCTGGATATGATGCTGATTTCTGGGCAACTACATCAGTAATCATTGACACTGGTGGAACAAGTAGTGGTGGAGGTAGTGGATCTCTTGCAGTTTTAGACGTAACAAGTGCAACATCTCTTGTAAATAGTGGAGCATTACTAACGGATATATCAAGTTATAATTCAACTTATTCTAAATCGATGGCAACTTTGGGGAGTATTGTTCCATCTAATACTGGTATAGGTGTATTTTATACAACTGCAGCGCCTAGAACTCTGGCAACTAATGGTAAAGTTTATCTTTCAAATGTTGAAAACCTTCAGTTTTATGTAAATATTGGAAACACGACAAACTGGGGAGAAGCTCCAGATAGTGGAGAAGATCTTCAGGTTGAATATTCTTTAACAGGAACAAGTAACTGGGTAGGCATTCATACAGTTTACGGAGATGCAAACAAATTAAATACATGGTTGTCTAGAAACTTTAAAGTTCCTTATGAAGCAAGATCATTTGGTGGAGTCTATCTCAGATTTAATCAGCCAAATGCATCTGGAACGAATGTTGATTCATATGCTTTTACTTCTTTATTAGTTGAATCTTTTAGAAGTGATAAGTCAACTTCTTTTGCAGTGGTAGATTTTTCTGCTCCTGCGAGCGTTTCAAATAATTCTGGATCATTTTTGCATACAATTAAAGGATATAATAATACTTATAGTGAATCTATATCTACAACTACACAGGTTCGAGAAGAAACACCAATATGTGTTTTTTATGATGAAACAGGACCAAGAGAAGTTGTTACAGTTAATAAAGTATATCTAACAAATGTATCAACTCTTTATTATTATGTAAACTCTGGAGGTTCTGGATGGGGTGAAGACCCAGACGTTTCAGGTTCTGAAGAACTTCATTTTGAGTATTCTTATGATGGATTAACCTGGCAAACTGGAGATCGTTTAGATACTGTTCCAGCATCTCTATCTCAAAACACTTGGACTCTAAGAACGATTACCGTTCCAACTGGAGCAAAATATTATAGTGGAGTCTATTTAAGATTTAGGCAGAATGCTAATAGTGGATCTGGTGTTGACTCTTGGGCAGTTACATCAGTTGTTACTTCTCTTGGATCTGGTGGAAGTGGGGATTATGCTTCAGTAGCAGGTATTGCGACTTATGCTTCAGTAGCAGGTATTGCGACTTATGCTTCAGTAGCAGGTATTGCATCTATTGCATCTGTAGGAATCATTGATGATACGTCAACAAATGCAACTCGTTATATAGGGTTTTCAACGGTAACTTCAGGATTAGTGACATCATTTACCATATCTTCTAGTAAGTTAACATTTAATCCATCATCAGGAACTTTATCCGCAACAGTATTCTCTTCACTTTCTGATCAAACCAGAAAAACAAATATTCATTCTATCGAAAATCCAATTGGAATCACACAACAGTTAAAAGGTGTGAGGTTTAACTGGTTAGAAACAAATAAAGCATCGATTGGACTAATCGCACAAGAAGTTGAAAAAGTCATTCCTGAAATTGTAGAAACAAACTCTGAAGGAATCAAATCAGTTAACTATGATGGTATTGTATCTATTTTGATTGAAGCGATTAAAGATCAAGAAATTAGAATAAGAAATCTTGAAGAGAAGATAAATGCCTAATCAATTTTTATCATCTACAGAGGGTGATATTGAGTCTTATTTTATAACAGAATATTGGTTAATAGATCAATATGTTGGAGATACACTATGGAGTTGGGGAAGTAATAGTGGGGGTCAAACTGGAACTCTAAGTAGCATTGCTAAATCGACTCCAGTTACAACTTCTGTTGGAGGAACTACTTGGAAACAAGTAGCATGTGGAGATCAACATACTGCAGCGGTTAAAACTGATGGAACTTTATGGACTTGGGGTTATAATGGATATGGACAGTTAGGTATTAATCTAACTTTAAATCGTTCAACTCCCGTTACAACTGTAACAGGCACTTCTTTATGGAAACAAGTTGCATGTGGAAAAAACCATACAGCAGCAGTTAGAACAGATGGAACATTATGGACTTGGGGAAGAAATAATAATGGTCAGTTAGGTATATCTGATACTGTAGACAGATGTACTCCAGTTGTATATTCATCATCATCTGATTGGATACAAGTCTCGTGTGGATATGACTATACTGCGGCGATCAAAACTGATGGAACTTTATGGACATGGGGTGGTAATGCTTATGGACAGTTAGGAACATTTGATACAACGATCAGATGTACTCCAACAACCACATATCTTGGGGGAACTAACTGGAAACAAGTATCATGTGGAAACTATCATACTGTTGCAACTAAAACTGACGGAACATTATGGACTTGGGGAAGAAATAATAATGGTCAGTTGGGTGCATTTGATACAACTGATAGGTGTACTCCAATCATAACATTTATTGGGGGGGTTGACTGGAGGCAGATTGGTTGTGGATCAAGTCATTCATTAGCGACTAAGATTAATGGAACTTTATGGACATGGGGTGGTAATGCTTATGGACAGTTAGGAACATTTGATACAACTGATAGGTGTACTCCAGTTACAACCTATGTTGGAGGAACTAACTGGAAACAAGTTTCTGGTGGTGGGTCCCATTCAGTATCAGTGAAATCTGACGGTTCATTATGGGTTTGGGGATTAAACAGCACTGTTCAGTTGGGAATAAACAACACTGTGACACGTTGTACTCCTGTTACAATCTTTATCGGAGGAACTAACTGGAAGCAAGTTGCTGCTGGAGGATCTCATACTATTGCATTGACTTCTGGATCGAATCCTGTTATGTACGTATCCTAAATAAAAATAAAAATATGTTTGCTCTTGTAAACGGCCAAGAACTACTTTTAGGGCCGATTGCTTTTAATTATAGACTGATCAACTCATCTCTAGAAGAAGATCTAGAGTTAGATTATCGTGTTAAATCTTCTGATTATTCTCAGGTTCCTATACAAATAACAGAAGAAGTTAAAATTCTTTCAACAAAAGATGAAATTCCAGATTTTGATGAAAAATTTGAGATTGTAAGACTTTCACATCATGAAATCACAGACAATGAGGTAATCTTTTATTACACAAAAATAGAAAAAACAATAGAAGAAATTAAAGAAGAGCGTAAAAAAGAAGTATCTCCAAAAAGATGGAATAGAGAAAATACAACGATTTCTGTAATCATAAACGGAACCGAGATTAAAGCATCCACTAGTAGAGAAAATCGATTAGGGTTGGTTACAAAACTATTATCTGGAGATGGGCCATATAATTTTAAGTTTGATAATAATATTTGGTTAGAGATCACAAAAGAAGATTTGCAAAATCTCATCACACAAATTGATTTAAAAGTACAAGAAGCCTTTGATTGGGAACTTGCAAAACTTACTGAGATTGATGCATGTGAGACAAAAGAAGCAGTTTATGAAGTTGATATTTCTGATCCAGTATCATTGAATCCTGCCAATGCCTAGTCCACAAATTACAACAAACTTTGTAGATAGTGAAGGGATTGATTTAGGTAACAAACTCGTCACTAAAGATTATTTGATTAGTGTATATCCACAAATTGCAAATAATCTAATCACACCAGAACTCTGGATGTGGGGATTTAATGGTTTTGGACAACTGGGAAGAAATAATGCAACTGGTCCAGTATGTACTCCTATTACAACTTCGGTTGGAGGAACTTATTGGAAACAAGTCTCATTATCTAGAAATCATTCTGGATCAGTTAAAGCAGACGGAACATTATGGTTATGGGGAAATAATGCAAGTGGGCAGTTAGCTCAAGGGAATACAGGTTCTTTTAAACAGACTCCAGTTACAACAGTCAATGCTAGTGGGACAAATACCTGGAAATATGTTGCCTGCGGAAAAACTCATACTGCAGCAATTCGATCTGATGGGACATTATGGTCTTGTGGAGAAAACGTTAATGGATCTTTAGCAGGAGCAAATCCTACTGGTGGATTTTGGGGTCAAAACAGTGCTGGAGGAAATACCTGGCAACAAGTTGCGTGTGGATATCGTTGTGGATCTGCAATTAAAACAGATGGAACATTGTGGATATGGGGTGGACAAGGAGTATTTGCAAATAATATATTTTTAGGAAATGGTGGAAGTTCAAATATACTTTCCCCAAGTCAAGGATCGTGGGCTCTTGTTGGAGCTACTGGAAGATATAAACAAGTAGCGATTGGATATAATCACATCGCAGCGGTAGGATCTGATGGATCTCTCTGGCTTTGTGGGAATAATACTTATGGACAGTTAGGAACATTTGATACAACAAATAGATGTACACCAGTGACAACTTATGTTGGAGGAACAACTTGGAAACAAGTTGCTTGTGGATATCAATGTACTGCTGCAATTAAAACAGATGGAACATTATGGACATGGGGAAGAAATACATATTACAGTTTAGGTGTAAATGATACTACACATAGATGTACACCTATAACAATTTTTACTGGTGGAAGTACTTGGAAACAAGTTTCTTGTGCTTATTGGCATATGGGTGCAGTTAAGACTGATGGTTCTTTATGGATGTGGGGAAATCAAGGGGATGGACAACTAGGAAATAATGTTGGAGGTACAAGTGCTCCAACTCCGATTACAACAATACTAGGAGGAAGTAATTGGAAACAAGTTATTGTTGGTCCATACAACTCTTCAGCAGTTAAAACAGGCGACGATTTACAACAATTATAAAATAGAGTATAATAGACTATAACTATTAAGACTATATGAATCCACTTGAGTTGGTAGCAAAAACTTTATATTCATTTGAAGAAAAAGATCTTACTTTTAAACTGTTGGATGCATTTGGAAAAAGAGCAGAAATATTTCAACAATATGACGAAATTGCAAAATGTTTTTTTGAACTCAAAAACTTTAGTAAGGCAATAGAATATGGTGAACAAGCACTTAAAAAAACAAAAACTCAGGAAGAAAAATATACTATATCTAGAAATCTGATTAATGCTTATAATCAATCAAATCATCCAGAAAAAGCAATCACTCAAATTGAAAAGTGTAAAAAGACTCATCCATTAGATGCTGAACTTCTTTTAGAAGAAACATTTGCATATTCAGCATTAAACCAAAAAGAAAAATCAGAAAAACTTCTTTTTAATCTTATCAAACGTAAAGACTTATCTGATGAAGTAAAATCCAAAGCATATCATAATATATCTGGATATTATTTTAGAAAAGATGACATTCATTCTGGACTTCAACATTTTTTAGAAGGTGGGGAGAAAGAAGCTTACAAAAATAAAAAACTACCAAATTATGAAAAATGGGATGGGAAAGTTATTCCTGGAAGAACAATCATTGTAGATAATGAGTGTGGTGCGGGAGACGAGGTTGTTCATGTCCGTTTTATGAATCATCTAAAAGATCTAGGAATGAATCCAATATGGAGTTCGACCAGAAGAGAACTTGTAGATCTTTTCAATCACAACGGATATAATGCAGTATGCTTGTATGATAAACCAATCTTTCCAGAAGATTCTTGTTGGGTTTATGGTTTGGCACTTCCATATTACTTGAATCTTACAACTAATGATTTATATCCACAACCTTATTTGAAACCACTTCCAGAAGTGGATAAGAAATGGGAGTGGATTAAGGAAGATTCAAAGTATAAGATTGGTATATTCTGGCAATCGAGCTCTGGATTCGATCAAAACAGTTTTAGAACAGTTAATCTTGAAGACTATATGAAGGTTCTCCTTGATTTTGATAACTCATTATATTCATTGCAAACAAAATATGATACGGTTGACTATGGAAAGTATGAAGAATATATGATTAGACTTGATACAAAAGATCGAGAATATGCTGATACATTTTCTATCATTAATAATCTTGATTTAGTTGTAACTTCTTGCAGTTTTACCGCACATGTTGCCGCTTCTTTAGGAAAAGAAGTTTGTATATTTGTTCCGATTATGGAATATTATGTTTGGTCTTCTTCCACTGGAAAAACTTGGTGGTATGGTGATAATGTACATCTATTCAGGCAAAAGAAACCAAGAAGTTGGAAAGAACCAATGCAAGAGTTTAGGGAGTTTATGAATGGACTATAAGTTTTTATTCATCATTACGTCTTCAATAGTGCCATTTAAAGTAGGTAGTGCTCACACTCCCCAAGAGAGATTTGAGCAAACTTTAGAAACGATTCAATCAATTAGAAATAAAGTTCCAAACTCAATCATTTGGATCACTGAAAGTTCTCCAGAATCTCTCCCAAAAGAATATTCGGATCAGTTGATAACTTTATCTGATTTTTATATTGAGAATCATGATGACGAGATTATTCAACAACTTTATCAAAATCTGGATAACTGTCCAGAAAAGTTTGATTTTGGTAAATCTTTGTTAGAAACCAGATCGCTCTTTAATACTTTTATACAGATTGGGTCATTGGACTTTAATCGGGCATTTAAGTTATCTGGTAGATATACTTTGAATGATGATTTTGATGTTTCAGATTATGAGAGTAGAATCTTGAATGATCATTATATTTTTCAAGTTCATCATTTTGGTAATGACATTTATGATTTGATCTATGGAATCAAAGGTCAAGTCACTACTGGTCTTTGGTCTTTTGATAAAAGTTTATTAGATGAAACAATAAACCTCTATCAAAAATGTTTTGGTTATATGGATACAATGATGTCATATACGGGTGGAATAGACATTGAACATTCAATCTATAAGTTTGTTGATTTTTCTAAAGTGATTAGTGTTCCTCGATTAAATGTAAGAAGAAATCATGGACCAACAGGTGATGTTTACGACATATGAAAATAGCAATCTTTTATCATACTTTTCAATCGGGAATGAGTGCATTTATCTACCAACAACAGATTCATAGATTATATTCTTCTGGATTGATTGAAGCAGCGGATTACATCCATATTGGAGTGAACGGTGATCAGGAAATGTTCAATGTTCCAGAAAAAGCAAAAATTGTATATAATACAAATTGGAAGGAAGAAACTGAAACATTAGTCTCATTAAAAGAGTTTGCATATCAAAATCCAGATTACAAAATATTATACTTTCACATGAAAGGAGCAAGTAAAGAAACTCTTGTAGCAAACGCATGGAGATTGATGATGGAATATTTTGTAATAGACAGATGGAAAGAGTGTATAGAATATCTGAATGATCATGATGTAGTGGGATGTAACTTAAAGTGTACTGGACCAACAACTTGGAATGATGGTACAACCACAACAGAAAGAGCAAACATACAACATTTTATGGGCAACTTTTGGTGGACAAACGCATATTACATTCAAACACTTAATGATGAATACTTGAGTTCTAACTATAGATTAGATAGGGAAACTTGGATTGGAACTGGTCATGGAGATATGAAATCTTTATACCAACCAGATGATTACGAACCATATACATATTTTTATAGAGAGAAAGATTATGTTTCGTGAATGTGGAGAATGTACGGCTTGTTGTACTTGGTTGCAGGGGAGTGCTTATGGATATGATTTTGGTAATGGAAAATCTTGTAAGTTTTTATGTGAAAGTGGATGCAGTGTGCATAATGCAAGACCTTTAGTTTGTGAAAAATATTTTTGTGCTTGGGCACAAAATCTTTTAGAAGAGGAAATGAGACCTGACAAATGTGGAGTTCTTGCTTCTGTAGAAAATGCGGAAAGCACTCAATATTTAAGATTGACTTCTACGGGGGGAGAAATAAATAAGGATATCTTAGATTATTTTAGTGAGTGGAGTAAAAAAATGGATGCTCCAGTTTTATATGTTTTAGATAACAACTGGGAAATTCTATAATGGCAACAAATTATAACTTTAAATCAGGTAATAATACTTTTGCATTTGATGACATTTTCATTCCTAATGATGTTTTTACCCAAGGTGGATTATGGACATGGGGTGGTAATGCTTATGGACAGTTAGGAACTTTTGATACCACTGATAGGTGTACTCCAGTTACAACTTTTATCGGATCCATTAACTGGAAACAAGTTGCGTGTGGTTATAGGCAGATCACGGCGATCAAAACTGATGGAACATTATGGGCTTGGGGCACTAATACTTATGGACAGTTGGGATTAGGAGATAAAACTGATAGGTGTACTCCAGTTCAAGTTTCAACCACAATAAACTATTGGAAGCAAGTTTCTTGTAAAAAAAATCATACAGCTGCGATTAGAAATGATGGAACTCTATGGACTTGGGGTTTAAACTCAAATGGAGAACTAGGAAATAATACAATTGTTGATACCTGCACACCAATCGTAACTTCTTCTGGGGGAACTAACTGGAAACAAGTTGCTTGCGGAGATTTTTTTACTGTAGCAATTAAAACAGATGGAACATTATGGACTTGGGGAAAAAATAATTCTGGACAGTTAGGAATCAATAATGCGGAAACTAGATGTACTCCAGTGCAAACTTCTTCTGGGGGAACGACATGGAAACAAGTTGCCTGTGGTTATGATCATGTTGCCGCTATCAAAACTGATGGAACTTTGTGGATTTGGGGAAATAATATTTTTGGTCAGTTAGGAACTTTTGATACAACTGATAGGTGTACTCCAGTTACAACCTATGTTGGAGGAACCAACTGGAAACAAGTTGCTTGCGCGGGTCGACATACTGCAGCAATTAAAACAGATGGAACATTATGGACTTGGGGAAATAATGCTTCCCGACAGTTAGCAACCTTTGATGCAACTCATAGATGTACTCCAACAACAACTTATGTTGGAGGTACTACCTGGAAACAAATTGACTGTGGAAGTTATCACATGTCATCCATTAAAACTGATGGAACTCTATGGACTTGGGGTACTAATTCTTATGGTCAGTTAGGAACTTTTGATACAACTGATAGGTGTACTCCAGTTACAACCTATGTTGGAGGAACTAACTGGAAACAAGTTTCTGGTGGTGGAAACAATACTGCAGCAGTTTTCTATCTTAACTATTATCAATGATTTTTATGAAAAACTTATTCTTTCTTTCTGGGTTACCCAGAAGTGGATCTACTCTTTTAGGTAGTATTTTAAATCAGAATCCAGACATTTATTGTACTCCGACAAGTCCACTTTCTGATTTATTAGTAATGATAGATCAAAGTTTTGATCATCTTGATTTTCAATATACTTATGAGAAAGAAAAAATCACAAAAAATACTTATAAAGCATTACTTGCAAACTTTTATGATCATGTAGATAAACCTTATATTTTTGATAAACATCGGGCATGGCCAAGAAATCTTGGTGCTGTTGAAAGGTTTACAACTACAGTTCCAAAAGTGATTGCAACAACTAGGAGAATCTCAGAAATTTTAGCATCTTATATTTCATTAATCGAAAAAAATAATAACTCAGATAATTTCGTCGATAATCATCTGAGAAGTATAGGAAAAGAAATTACTTTGGATAATAGAGTTGAGATTTTATGGAAAAACTATGTATCGGATCCTTATTCTGGATTAGTCTATGGTCTAAATCATCATTGTGATAATATTCATTTGATAGACTATAATGACTTAACTGATAACCCAGAAGAAGAACTTTTCAAGATCTATCAGTTTTTAGAGATTCCATCATATGAACATAGTTTTTCTCATATTAAAAATACATGTGCAGAATCAAAAGACTCTGCCTGGGGGTTAGATCATCTTCACGATATTAGATCAAGTTTAGGAAGAACAAATAAACCACCAGAAGAAATCATTGGCGAATATAATACAAAACTTTACGATTCTTTTAATATATGAAAATAGAAGTATTTTTAAGACACTGCCATACATCTAAAGTTAATATTTCATCAAAAAATAGACCAGGGTGGTGGGATAAACAAAAAGTATTTGAGAACTTTAAAAAAACAGTTAATCCAAAAACCACCAACTATACTGTGATATATGATAAACACTATGGAGAAAAAACATTTTCATATGAAAATGTTTATGAGATTGATTGTGGTAAAGAGTCGAGCAGTTTTTGTGAAACCTTAGATTATGTAATGAAACAAGATCTTGATGATGAAACTATCATCTATTTCTTAGAAGATGATTATGTTCACAAACCAGAATGGGATAGGATTTTGATCGATGGATTTAGTCTTTTTGCAGATTATGTAACTCTCTATGATCATGGTGATAAGTATTGTGAAGTATATAAAGATTTTAGAACGAAGATTCTAGTTACTGATCTTTCTCATTGGATGCCTACACCATCTACTACAAATACCTTTGCGACCAAGTTTAAAACTCTTAAAGAAGATATTGAGATTCATAGATATTTCTCAACTGGATTTGAACCAAGTGCTGATCATGCTAAGTTTTTAGAGTTAAATCGAAGAGGAAGAAATTTA
>Ga0129336_10002694_pt1 | contig 10919 bp, 26 predicted proteins | sample CPB6_02_DNA_FD_96878 | JGI IMG/M metagenome (GOLD analysis project Ga0129336, IMG submission 96878) | Freshwater to marine salinity gradient microbial communities from Chesapeake Bay, USA - CPBay_Sum_0.6_0.2_DNA | ecosystem: Environmental > Aquatic > Marine > Coastal | place: USA: Chesapeake...
AATTATACTCCGAAATGGTATTATTGTCAACACCCCGTAGAACCCCTATCTGCAAAGACCTCGCATCTACTGCAAACCCTATAGGGAAAATTTTTCTGCAGGAAATTTTTTGCAAGAACATGATATGAAATCGTGTAGGCTCTATGAAACAGGGTATAGAGAAATAGTGTAGGGAAAGAGTGATATTAGTGTGTGGGGTTTAACTAGGCTATAGATCTAAAAAGGGGACCCGAATTTTATTATTCTTTGCTTTTAAACCCTACCCCCTTTAGTCTCTATCGCACTCCGCATACATCTCTAATATACTCTCGATCTCTTCCAGAGACATAGCAAAGAAATTAGATAATTGTTCTAATGTAGCACCATTGTAATATGCCTCTGTAATCTCTATTGTTTTATTATTAAAATATCCCATAATTAAATCCTGTCTATCTGTATATTGTAGTAGTACTCTGTTCGTTTCTCGAAATTATACAATTTAACTGTAGTTACAATAGAGCGATCCTTGTGCAAATTTTGTAATGCTATCTGTACTGCATTGTTAACATATGTATTGTCACCGATGCCTCTCTTAATAGATGCTGTGGTGGTGTACAGGTGGATGTTGTTGATGATCACTCGATATTTCATTTCAGACTCCATGGCTTCATGATGAGAACAATTCCAATACAACCGACGATCAGTACAAGGACGTCCATAGTAGTACCCCCCCCTTAGATGGTTAACATGTAGGTAGCCAGATCTTTCCAATCTTTATTATTGGCACGGATCTTGGATACAGCGATTAGAGTACGCAGAGATATCTCTTTGCATTCTGTCTTTAGAGTATCGATGAGTTTTAATGCATCGGTCTTAATCGAAGAATCGTACTCTGGCAGGAATTCCTCAGAAGCAGCGATATGCTCCATACGCTCGATCTTCTGTTCCAGAGTCATGGACAGATCGATCATCATCGAACGACTACGAATCGCCTGATCGATCTTATCCTGAGTCATGTTGGAGATGAAGATCACTCGACCTTCGAAGTTGAAGCTGCGTGGCAGATCTTCATCGCGCATGTCAGCATTCCAGGAGATGATTCGCTTGCCATAGGAATCCAGAGCAGACTTCAGAATGTTCAGAGCCACTGGATCTTTCAGAACCGCATCACAGTCATCGAACACAACCACTGATCGATTATTTTCGAACAGAGTGCGATACAGACCCTTGGCAGTCGAGAAACCCTTCACCATCGTGAAGCACTTGCGCATGTTAATCAGCATGCCTACTTCAAAGTCAGCCAGATCAGAAATGTCTTTGTAGCCATGAGACTCAAGAGTCTTAGTGACAGTGTAGGTCTTACCCAAACCACCCTCACCAGTAATCACAGCACTGGGCTGGACACCAGTAGCAACCATGGTCACCAGCTTCTCTACGAATCCAAACCGAGCATTAATACTGAATCGCTCAGCCTTCTCGGCACTTTTAGTAGCAGCTGCTTCGAAGTTAATCTTCTCGCCAGCCATCTCTTCAAGACGTCTCTCGACGTATGCCTTTCCCACTGATTTCACAACTACAGCACCGTTCAATGTTCCCACGAATTTTTTCGAGAGAGGGTCGAAAGATACATTCACATTCATATTCACTATTCCTTAATAACGATTCAATAATATAATTATCGTCGAACCTGCAATTAAAGTCAACAAAAAACCCCTCAATCTATAGGGGTTATTTCTATCCCGTAGAGAGGGGTCTCATCCGAAGTAAGTAACCACTCGCTTACTAGTTCAGAAATTTTTACGGCATCAGCGAAGTAAGTAACTACTTCTCCCATCTCAGTGGTGATTTTAAGTTCAAATTTCATCATCAGTCTCCATATCAAAGGGTAACACCGAATTATCGCCTATTCTCGAATTATTGTCAAGTTTATTTGTCTTCGAACCATAGGTCTCCATCTTGCAGAAATGAGTTCTCTGGAGTATAGGGTAATACTTGGGGAGGAATAGGATCAGGATCACCATGACTACGCTTAGAGATATAGTTGTACTTACGCACCTCTGACTCATCACTGCCATTAGTCAGAATAGCACGCTGCGTATTCGCTATCTTTTGTTTGGTTTCTTTGGTGTGCTTGCGTGTATTACCACAGCTGCGCGAACAGTATGGTCCACGTTTCTTATGCTTTGTTTGGCATTTTGGACAGACTTTTTCTTTATACCTCATACTGCTTCTTTGTATTCGTCGACAGCTCTGTCTCTACTCGAGATCGATAACTACCAAGTCAATACCTTTACTTTCGGTGTATCACATGGTGTATCTACGGTACATTGCTTATACATCATATAGGCTAGAGGAGCACAGGATATCAGTAGTAATAGTAATACCAGGCATATCATCAATAGGATATATCTTATCGTAATCATATAGAGTATGAGTAGGATATGCTTAATTAGAAACATCCTTGTCGTTTTTACGTTTTGCAGGAGTTAGATTCATTCCTGCAGCTACCACACAGTAGGTCTTTTCGTCTACCTGCTCTACCAGAGTCCAGGATGATTCTTTGGCATTGGCGAATAGAGTAGTTCCATAATGCTTTGCGGTTCCGTCAGACATTACTCTAGTGGAGGACATGTTAATCATGGGAACTTCTGAGTACTTTGTCATGAGATTTTGTAGTCTCTCTAGGGGCATGCAGTATGCTTGGAATGGTACTATAAGTTCGTTGGATCTTGCAGGTTTCATGGCAGTTAGGATTACTGCTATAAAAGAGAAGAGAGTAATTATTAAGGGGAGTTTCATTCTAGTCATGAAATCTCAGTTTATGAGCGATTTTACCTATGAGTAGGATAATTGCCAGGATTACTATAAAGCTGCTCGCCGAATAGAGTAATCCTAATATTAATTCAGTCATGAGCATTTTTTATCATCTCCTTGATGTCTATGATCTTTTCTTTTTCGATCATTGTAATAATGTCGCTGGTTAGACGGATCTCCATTTTGAGCCACTTCATCTTTTCTTCCAGCTTGCGCAGCTCATCCTGATAGAATGCCAGTTCTTTCTCTTTCCGAGCACGTGTGTCCAGCAGATCTGATATGATAATTACCTTGGAATCACTCATCGTCGTCTCGATATATCTCGTCGCCTACCCAAATAATATATCCAATAATTGCCATTACCGCTAAAACTATTATAACTTCAATCATCGACAGCACCTCCTATCGTCTACGTACAATGGACCTGGATCTGTAATTTTAGCATAGATTGGGAGAATCACGTGCTTCTTGGATAGACCATACAGTATTCCCACACCAGGAATCACTAGCAGTGATATACTAAAGATCATCACAAAGATTCCTATAAATTTAACCATCTGCCGTCGAAGTCCATTCTATATTCTTCATACTCTTTTCTCAGCATCTCCTCAATCTCTTCTGCTGGATTCACCTTATGTAATCTCTCAAATGCTTTGATGTAACTATCGTCCAGATTAAAGACTCTGGATTGTTTCCATTCCTCGTAGGGCATTGGCATCTTCTGATCCATTTTATTCATCTCTCTCAATGCAACTCTCCTCGTATAGATGACTGGCTAAAGTCAACCAGTGCTTTCTTAAAGTCATCCTCGCTGCCACCGAGATAGTTTATCCACATCAGACGTGCATTGATAATAGCGGATAACTTCAGTGGATCTACCTCGTACTTTGCCATTGTTCTAACCAAATATGCATCTATTTCTCGCACCATCTCTTCTAGATTCTCTTCAGCCATTTATTTCTCCTTTGATTGTTTCCACTCACAGCGTACTGTGGCAGTGGATTCGGCTTGCTTGAGTGCTCGTTCTATTAACTTCCTATGTTCCTCGCATGCTGCATTGGTCTTATACTTGTCTGGAAAATCTGCCACCTGCCCATTGAGCATGAGAATCAGTATCCAATGTGGTGTCATCTTCTTTCCTTTGGCTTGGGTAGAGAGGGTAGTTTCTTCCACTCATCCAGCCATTTATCATGCTCTTCTACTTTCGTCGTTACACTATTTAACTGTGTAACTGTCTCGTTCATCTTCTTAACTACCTCTTCCTGCCTGAGAACAGAATCGTGAACTCTCTTATCGAGCACGTTCATTCTGTTGTCCAACATAATAACTCTTTCCTTGAAATAGTCCACGTCTTTGCCGTTAGACCATGCCACGATGCTAACCACCAGCACAGTGCATCCAAGCATAGCCAATAGAACTATTAGCAGTTCTACCTTATCCGATGGAGTTAGATCCTTAAGCATTCAGTAACCATCTCTCTGCGTCTCTGTCGCTGTAAAATACAATTTGGTCTTGTTTATATTCTCCATAGCAATGATTGCAAACATATCTGTACGCCAGTGCTCTTCTACCTTTATCTGTATAATCTTTACACACCACGGCATTGCCTTCACTTGATCTATGTCCGCAGGTGAGAATCATCAGCCACCTCTACCAGCGACACGTTTCATTGGCTTGTTATCGACGATGCGATTCATGGCACTGTTGACTGCCTTTCGAGCATCGAGATTACTAAATCCCTGCTTCTGCAGTTGCTTACGTGCTTTCTTCTTGGACTGCTTTAATAGTTTCTCAGCATGCCATTTGTCTTTAAATGTCATGTGAGTTTCTTCGACATCTACAACATCAGTATTATCCATAATGCCTCCTTGTAAATGATGGAGCGGGAAGCGAGATTCGAACTCGTCTATTTCTGCTTGGAAGGCAGACGTGTAACCGTAAACACTTTACCCGCAATCTACTACTTATTCGTTACGCCGCAACGCGATCTGCCAGGATATGTTTGAGACGATCAGCAGCGTATGATGCCGCAAATGCTTTGGGTTTGACCATTGGAATCACGTTGCACATGCCACGAATGTAACCTATGGCTTCGTTCATCACACAGGAACTACCATGCATTTCTGATGGATTGATATCCAGATGCACTTCTACCTGTCTATCCTCCAGGACATCATGTAGTCGCAGATATAGGTCTGCAATTTTATATACCTCATTCATCAGACGCATACGTGGGCGATTCTTCTTCTGATCCCAATCTCTCTCGCGATGCACCTCGCCAAAGATTTTACAGCCATGCTTACCATCTATGTGAATAACAACGCATAGAGTATAGTCTGCATACCAATCGTCACCGATAAGAAATCTTTCTGAGTCGCCACCAATATAAATCTTTGTTTCGCTAGACTGCGCTTCGATAAATTCTCTAACCTCGTTGACGTTGATACTCTGCATACTATCTCCTAACAGCCACTTTTATCGATAACCTCTTGCACCCACATGTCTTCATTATCTAGTATTGGTACATCGTATGCGTTTACAGCTGGGAGATCACTGTAGTTATCCCAGTCTGGCTTCTTAAATATCTTGTCCCAGTTATCATCGAATGTCTTTCTGTCAACACTCAGTGGTCTTGGTGCGCTACCTTTACCTCCGTCACTCATTTGAGCATCTCGTAGATTTCATCTATGCTCTCGTCAACATACCAGCTACCTAACTCACCACAGAATACAACTGTGACTGTCTCGTAGATAGTTGTTACGTTATCTTCTTCTATATCTTTTTCTGGACGAATCTCTGCGCGATGGACTGATCTAATAATATCTTTACGAATAATCAGTTTCTCGCCTTTGTGCTCTGAATGAGCATTGGTAACTTTAATAAACATAACGATCCTTTCAATGAATTAGTGGGAGTTACCTCCCACTGTTACTACTTATTGGTGCACCAGGTAGGACTCGAACCTACGACCAAAGGATTATGAGTCCTCTGCTCTAATCAACTGAGCTACTAGTGCTAGTTCTGTTCTGCTTTGTAAGCATCAAGAGTTCTCTTGAATTTGCCAGCATGGCTACGCTCAGCTTTGGCTAATGTTTCAAACCAATCAGCAATCTCATCAAATCCTTCATCGCGAGCAGTTTTAGCCATACCTGGATACATATCTGTATACTCATGTGTTTCGCCTGCGATAGCAGATTCCAATGCCTGTTCTACAGTGCTGGCTGGTAAACCAGTTTCTGGATCACCACTGTCGCCATTAATCAAATATTCCATGTGACCATGAGCATGTCCTGTTTCACCCTCAGCTGTGTTACGAAATACGTTTGCAACTTCTGGCGCACCTGCGATGTCTGCCATGTTCGCGAAGTAAAGATAGCGACGATTGGCTTTCGATTCTCCAGAAAATGCATCTTTCAAACACTGTTCTGTTTTAGTACCTTTGACTTTCATAATTTCTCCTGTTTGTTTATTTCAATTAAAAATGCCCTACTAATTTACTTAGTCAATTTGGTAGGGTTTCCACTGGTTTTTAATCATTGTATTTTTCAATTATCATAGTCTATAAAATAAATGGCGCGACTGGCAGGGATCGAACCTGCGACCCACAGCTTAGAAGGCTGTTGTTCTATCCACTGAACTACAGTCGCATATATGGTCCGAGTGGTAGGATTCGAACCTACGACCCCATGCTCCCAAAGCATGTATTCTAACCAGACTGAACTACACTCGGTAAACTGGCTGTCTCGGCTGGGATCGAACCAGCGACATACGGATTAACAGTCCGCCGTTCTACCATCTGAACTACGAGACAATAACACTTGGTGCTCCCTGAGAGAATCGAACTCCCATCAGAGGATTACAAATCCACTGTAATACCATTATACTAAGGAAGCATGAACAACTACTTAGTTATCTGTTCTACATGAATAGAACATTTCTCTAAGAATTTTAATCCTGATTCATCTCTGTATGAATTACGATAATAGAATTTATTAATTCCTGCACCGTAAATTAGTTTAGCACATTCAACACAGGGAGCATGAGTACAAAATAAACTGGCATCATTACCTCCGTCGCCAGATTTTGCAAGTTTAAGTATAGCGTTTGCTTCAGCATGAATAACCTCATCTTTCGTTTTTAAATAATAGTCACCATCTTGTGTATATACTTTTTCCTCACACACATTGTCCCAACCAGATGGCATTCCATTGTAGCCGATTGAGATAATGCGATGATCTTTTACAACAACAGCACCTACCTTTAGCCTAACAGCACTGGACAGCTGGGCAAATCTCTCAGCTGTATCCATATATGCGTCAGTCCATTTATCCTTCATTTAAAACCTCTGGGCTCTTAGCAAGACCACGCCACTTGTCTATGGTTTTAGGATCGTAGCAATCCCATTCACCATCTTTAAATTCCATAAATTGTACATGTTGCCAGTCTTTCAGTGCAACTTCATACCATCCTTCAACTTCTGGTTTACTCTTTGCTTTGTGCCAGTCGCTACGTTCTTCATCATCCCAATTGCTCTCTAGTTCTCGAACAATCCATTCCTGATGCGCATCAAACAAATTGGCAAACTCGATTATTTCGCCAGGAAGACTATCGAGAAAGTCTGGATCGCTAACATCATACTCAAAGTAATTATCGATGCCGTTATTATATTGCCCAGCAAAATTCATTCCTGGCTCATGATATATTGCATCCACATCCCAACCATTCTCTGTAAGATAATCATATAAAGTTATTGGTGGTGCCCATGCAGAATCAAAAGATATCCAAATCTCATTATCATATGTACGTTCCCAATCGATAATAGAAGCATCCCACTTGGTTCCCCAGTTGTTCAGATTCCATTCATACCAGTTTTCTTCTTGGTCAGCTGGACGTGGTCGCAAATGCTGGAAGGGACACGCAATCATTTTACCTTCTTCGTTCTCTCTACCCATCTCCTCAGCCAAAGCAGAAACCTTCTCAACATCTTCATTATATAATTTAACGCTATTATCGCACCAGTTTGGCATTTTATTTCACTCCATATCTAAATGATGTAATCCTAGACAAATCAGCAGTTCTCATCTCAAACGAAAAGTGCACTGGCATAATATTATTCTCGTTCACCATAAGTGTCGGATTCATAAACTTTTCTTTGCCATTGTGCCACATATCTCTTGATGATCCAGCTGAAATGTTCTCATACAAGTTTGTATCTCTAAATGCAATCGCTTTGTTGGTAACTAACAGATCTTCTCTATAGCCACGTACTTCTAGTTTGATTGGTGTGCCATACTCGAATCTACGCAATCCAATCTGAGTCTTGTAGCAATCGCCACTAGAGTTAAAACAAACCATCGGTGTATTATCTACAACTTCCTCTTCCTGCACTCTGGACAGGGGAACAGATGCAATGCCTGCCAGAATTGGATTCAACATAAGCAGGTTATGTACTACGCCACCAGCCATACGCTGTTTGGTGTCGGTTACCGTATCGCCACGATTGCCTGATGTTTGTAGTAGCGACTTAAAGTCCGAGACCCATTTCTTATTCCAGCCGATTAAACCATTCACAACAACTGTCGTACTCTCACCACGATTCACATACTGTACACCTGTCTGCTTAAAGAACATGGAGGAGTTTCCGTCCATAACATCCATAGCTACTCTGATGTTATTGTAGTTTCTTTGACGATCAACAAGTTTCTGCCTATCCTCGTCACTAACCTCGTGGGTAGAATTCATGGCAACACGATTGTCTTTTACAACGTCTACATCTGCCACAATTGTCACCACATTCTCTCTGTATGAAAGAACTTTATACGATTTGATCACTCCACCGTTATACTGAGTGATACGTTCATCTGCTCTATTGTTACGCAGATAATGTTCGCTATTAATCCAAGTACCAGTAACTTTCTCCAATGCAGCAATCTTAGCAGCACGCAGTGCGCTCTCATAAGTTGCACCGTAGCCATCAACTACAACTTCCTCAGCATTAGCAGCCATGGAAGTTGCAATCAAAGCGGCGAGTAGTAACTTTTTCATTTCACGTTCTCTTTAATGATTTCTTTGCTCGAGTTTACTACTGTATCCAAAGCATTAGCCACATTGGAAACACCAGCAGTAGCGATAATAAAACCAAGGACAAACCCGATAACGAAATTCATTACTGACCTCCCATTTGAGCACGAATCTGTTGAGCAGCAGTGATAGTCTTACGTGAGATACTGATCTCTACGCTAACCTGATTGGTTGCAGGATCAATGTTACGCTTGGACACATACGCACCACGCAGGATCGCATTGGCATTGTCAACGATTTGCTCGCGCACATTCGTTGCAACTTTGTTAGCACGGTTACGATTCTCGTTTGAGTTCTGCTGCGATGCATTGCCAGTACCTTCCTCATCAGCAGACAAAGACCTTAGGCTGTTAGTTGAATCTTCCTTAACGATGTCTTTGAGGAACACGTCAGAAATATTGCTAACTGCTTTCTGGGACTTTACATCATTGCTGAGGAACTCAACCAGATTACGTTTTGCACGCATCGTCGCGATCGTGAACGCTTGCTCACGTGCATTGGCATGATTGAATTCAACGGGAGATGTGCCACTGGTCTTAATGCGAACCCATGAACCCTGCTCGTCAAACTCAAGGATCAGTGTTCCATTCTTTTCGTGGAAAGTTACTTCTGCTGTCTTGATGTCAGGCTTGGCTTCAAGAGCAGACTCTTTGGGGAGAACCCGAACTGACTCTTGTTTGGTAGCACAGCCTGCCATCAGGGCAGATATTGCAACGGCTAGGATTATTTTGGTTTTCATAATATATTACCTTTCTCAAGTTTACATAATAATTATACGCTTTTTGCGAATTAAAGGCAACACCTATTTTGCAAATAACCCTACCGTTAGTAGGGTTATTCTAGTGTCCTGGCTTAGGGTGCCTGACCAGCCTAGATGGTGCATTGGCTTCTTCATATTCTTTGGTATATTGGAAGTCGCTTTCGTACTTGCCATCGAGTGAAACAAACTTACTGCCATCCCATTCAAAAATAACTGATTGCAACTCAGCAGACAGAAAGTCTTTAACAAGAACCATCATTGCTGTGTTCTCTGTATACTTGCGAAGTTCACCAACTGTTTTTGTTCCAGTTGCAGATTCAGTAATTTCTATTGTTAGCATTACTCTTTCTCTTTCTTCTGTGGCGCTGGAATAAATCCAGCATCAGCAACCACCTTTGCTGTTATTTTTGGGTATAGTTTTGTTAACTTCTGATTCTTAACTGCAAGAATTACATCTGCTTCAGAAGGATGAACATTTTCCAACAGTTGGATAAACAAAGTTTCTCTACGCAATTTGGAAAGATCTTCTCTGCAAAAGACGTAGAATCTTTTTGTTTCCTGTAAGAAATTAGCAGGACTCATTCCTATTGGTGCGGCATCTTTCTTAAATGGTGGATCGGTATCTGGTAATAGAAACCTCTTCTCCTTGATAAAAGAATGCTCAAAGATAAACTTAAGAACATTGTTACCTCTGTACGTAGTCTTAAGCAACTCTGGATTATCATTAATTTCTGCCAACATCTCAGTAACAAACTTTGTCATTAAAACTCCTCAATTTCGTCAAGTAACAAACGGCAACGATGCTCTATCAAATAATTCATAACAGACATCTTATCACCTGTGGGTTTATTATTTAGGTAGTGATTAAGAATAGATTCTTTCACGTCTGCAGGGATATGGTCGAATGCAATAAGTTTTGCATTTCTAACCCAGTTACGTTTCTCCTCGTCATTACGACATGCAGCAATACCTTTCTCTAAAAACTCTGTGAGACGCTTCGCGCTAACTGGTTTCTGACGCTCGCCTGATACAAACACATCATCTTTGGAAAGAATGTTTGGTATGCCATCGCCAGAGTCACCCTTAACGATATGCTCAATTGTAAAATTTACAATTTCTTGTTTGGATGCCTGGATAAATTTCTTCTGCATAGGTGACCACTGACGTACATTGCCAGTTGAGAATGGCTCCAGCTGTAACTGCTTGAAGTCTTTATCGCTTGATAGGATAAGAATCTTCTGTGGTTCTTCGATTAATCCCTGCGCATATAGATCATTGGACTGCG
>Ga0129336_10002696_pt1 | contig 10918 bp, 19 predicted proteins | sample CPB6_02_DNA_FD_96878 | JGI IMG/M metagenome (GOLD analysis project Ga0129336, IMG submission 96878) | Freshwater to marine salinity gradient microbial communities from Chesapeake Bay, USA - CPBay_Sum_0.6_0.2_DNA | ecosystem: Environmental > Aquatic > Marine > Coastal | place: USA: Chesapeake...
AGGACGCGAATAGACGTTGCCGGCCGCTGTGACGGTGTACTCGTTAGGGTCCTGATTCACAGCGGGCTAAAAAGCTAGACTAAGTCTAGCGTCCTAAAAACTGTAGGTCAAAATAAACGGCCCTTTAGATAAGGTACTTTGTTCTGAAGAATCGAATTAAGAAAATAGCGTCCCTCGTTAAATATGACTCTGCCTGCACGGCGACCGACATCTGTTTTTGGATCAGCCTTCAAACCAGGAACAACAGTAGCGACCTTTTTAGTCAGTGTATCCAATGCTGACCCAGTTCTACCTTGCATGAACAAGCCGGTTCCCACTGCCGCAGGAATGCCCACGCGAGCAGCGCCAGCAACATAAGGAGCAACACGCGTCGCAGCTGCAGGAGCGATTCGTTGAGCTAGGGGCGCAGCAACCTGCCTAAGTCCTGTTTCAGTTGCAGCACCTAAAGCTACATCTTTAGCGGCTTCTGTTGCAACTGTTTTATAATCATCTTTAGCTATTGCTTTAGCAATTTCATCATTTAACAATGTCATAGCAGCGCCCCCAACAACACCGGCGGGATTGCGGCGAACACCTTCAACCAAACCCTGTGCGGCCGCTCCAACAGGGTCAACGCCATAAATCTGACGTAGTTTTACGAGATTCACATCCCCGTAAAGATCCCTCTCGTTAAAAGGAAAAACTTTTTTATCTTCTACAACAAATTGAGCTCGGGGTCTAGATAAAACTTCTGTTTCACTAGATCCCGGTGTTTTTAAGTAACTAAATTTTCCACTGGGATCTTGTTCGATTTTAAACAACGTCTGACGCAAATTTGGATCCATATTTCTATGAGCGTCAAAATTGTTCGGGTCAAAAGGTAAATTACCTTTAGTAAAACTAGCGGCTGTCAAAATATTGGGAGTAAAAGACTGAAAACGATCAAAAGAAAATTGTTCTCCTATTGCAGGTATGGTGGAGGGGTCAACTTTGGCTCCTCTGTACAAAGGAGATTCGCTAGTGCTGTAGGCGTAGGCAGGATCGGGAAGAGTATGTGCTAATTCTGCAGCTCTGTTGATACGATCAACAGTCGTTCCTTCGTCCCACCCTGGTTGAAAAAATGTATATCTGTTTATAGCTTGTAAATCGTTGTCAAACACACCGATCTCATCTAATGCTGCTCTGTAAGCTTCTGGATTAGTTTTAAAACGTTCACGGATGGCCGACATTTTGTCGAAGTAGTCATCCGACCTCAAGTCTTGAAGGTTTAAAAAATTCCTGACTTCAGGAGAGGAAAAAGTGTATCCGCTGTTAGTCATTTATTTGACCTCGTATATTTTTAATTTAGCGCCCAAATAGAAGCTCAGACAAACCAAACTCGCCACGGCGTGGGTTAAACCGTTCGCCCGCAAGTTCTAACCTCCGCTGCAACTCAGAACGATTTTGCTGACGTTGCTGTTCGGTTCGTTGTGCTTGCGTCAAAGGTCGAATCTGCGCAGTTAACGGCTGTGGACCTGTGCGGGCAGGGCTAGCCACGCCGGTTCGAGGGGCGGTACCGAGTGCTTGGCGCAACTTAGGCACGATGCCCTCTCCGGTTTCTTGACGCACCACCTCGTTCAGTGCTCTAGCCCCCGCGGTGCCGACCATACCTGCTCCCACACCGGGAGCTAATACCGGTACAGCGGTTAGAGCAGCAGAATAAGCAGCCGCCTGCGGCAAACTCTGCACAAACTCCGTGCCCATCTGCTGGGCCATAGGTACGAGACCTTCGCGATACCCAGTCTGAATAGCCTCGGGACTAGGAATCAGATCCGCAGCACCGGGCAACAAGGCAGCAGGCGTGCGCCGCAGAGCCCGAACGTACTCACCCGCACCCTGCGCAGCAGCCGAGACAGGATCCACAGAGTAGTACGCTTTGGCTGTCAGCGGTTCACGCGACTGTAAAACCTCCGCACGTAGAGGGTTGTTCTGAATAGCAACGCCGCCGGTCAACGAAGCTGCAGGACGAGTGGCTTGAAGAGGAACAATGTTGCCCTCGCTGTTCATATACAGCATTTGGTTCCCTTCAGCAGTCAGAGGACCAAACCCAACAGAACGATATGCTGCGCCACGACGATTGGGTTGTTGCCCTTGGAATTCCTCTTGGCGGCGCAGGATGGAACTCTCACTCAAAGACTTGCCTTGATCCTCCCGTAACCGAGCCAAATCAGCCGAACCTAAAGGAGAGTTCTCCAGGATCATCCCTGGGCGCATGTTACGCAGAACGTTCTCCGTAATGAACTTATTCATTTGCTCAAACACAGGCGCCGGAATGTCTTTGGCGCTGTAATCAAACCCAGAAGTCGGAGTGCTCGTTTCAAAAGAAACACTCGACCTTTGAGTCACAGGGTTGTCTTGCAGGAATTTCAACACATTTCGTGATATCTCGGAACGACCGCCAAAGTCTTCGCTCAAGCGGAAACGAACCGGCTCGCTGTTTGTATTGACGCGAATACCGTATTCCCCATCAGGGTCAAAACGGGCGATATTCGTAATAGGGTCGTAAGAGAACGTAGCCGTAGAAAGAACCCTGTCTAAGTTTGGATTGCGAATAGCTAGCGGACCCGAGCTAGGACGGACTGAAGCAGTAGCCGGTGTGTTCGTCAGATTTTCAAACTCAATAGCACGCTGGCGAAGAGTAGAAAGAGCGTCTCGCAGCTCTTGCCCCGTGGCATAACCACCGCCGCCAACAACAGGCATCCGACGAGAAACAGCAGAAGCTGAACCAGCCTGCAATTCGTCGCCATAACCCATTTGAATTAGACGATCAATAGCCTCTTTCTGCTTGCTGGTCTCACCGCTGGTATAGTCCAGCTCAATCTGCGACAGGTACGAAGGCTGAACTCCCAGCTCTTTCATCGCACGGTTATAGATATTTTTACGCGCTTCCGGTTTAGATATTTCTTGCTCTAAGTCGAGATAAGGTGCGAGCTTTTCGAGATTACGTTCAATTTTGGGAGTTGGGTTTTGTAAAACTCCCTGGAGGTAAGGACCAACCTCCGGATACTTTTCGATAAACTTGTTCAGATCTTTAGCTTGCTCGTTGATCAAAGCTTGAGCAGCCTTCTCTTTCGTCTCAGAAAGTGCTAGTTCAAGTCCGGGGATGCTTGTCTGACCGCCCGCTGTGGAAATTAGGGGGTCCATTTCCACGGGGCTCATTTGTGTTGTTCGAAGTGTTGCTCGCGCATCGAGACCTTCGGGCGATTGCTGATTTAAGTTTTGTTGTAGTTGATAGAGAGAATTACGATTGGGATTGCGTGCCGCATTCTCAGCAGCTTGTACTAAATAATTAACTCGTCTGCCGCTAGTATTTGGATTTGAAATTATTGCTTCGCGGACCTGCGGCAACAACACCGAACCTTCAATAGGAAAGGTTTCTGCTGTGCGTTGCGTAGCTGCCTCTTGCCGTAAACCTCGAATCTCGTTAACTTGAGACCGAAGTTCCTCCAGAGTCTGCGGAGTAGTACTACTTAAAGCCGAAAGACGCTGACTAATGTCTTGAGTGCCTCCACCAAAAGGCAACCCGGGCTGAACAGTTTGATTGTCAATCCGAGTTGCAAAGGGGTCACGCCGCGTGGCATCGCTCTGGGCGTAGCTTAAAGAGATATTTCTAGCCCCTATATCAGCCTCGACAGGACGTATAACTTCATCTACTTGCTCTAAAATATCAGCAACATTTTCTAAATTCGCAGAGTAATCTGTATCAAACCTATCAGTATAGGCTTGCAGTAAGTTATTTAAAGCTTCGCCAGAATCCGCATTGTAATTTGCGTCGGATAAAAATCTGGATTCGCCCGCGTAGCGAAGAATGGTGCGGGCCTCTGGAGTCAGTGCGCCAGAGTTTATAGCTTGCAAATACGCATCTCGGGCAGTCTCCACGCTGCCGCCAGGGAGCAAGGTCCCTAAATCATTGTTCTGCTCGACAAATTGTCTAGCTTTAGGACTCTCCGCAGCAAGACGATAAGCGTTAAGTGATTCGTTGTCCGGGTCGATATCAAAGCCTTCGAAAGGCAAATAATCGGGAAAATCTGAAACTGAAGTTACAGTCGCAGCATCTTCGGGGTCTAAATCAGGGTAAATCTGCGAAAGTGCGTCATCGAGCTCACCTTCGCTCAGTGCACTTTGAAATAAAAGTTGGCGAAGAGCATTTTGATCAACGTTATACGTTGACTGCAGCTTACGCGCCAGCTCAGGCAGCCGTTCAATCGGTGTACGAGGGGGCATTAACCCAACACCAGATGAATTCACGGCGTAAGCACTAATCTCTTCCCATCATACCAAAATTCTATAAATATTCGACTCTCGCAGGACAACGGGCGTGCTACCGTAGCCCTGCACTACATCAAAAGCACATGGCCAACGCAATGCTCTGCATAGAAATTTATCAGTTTAACGGAACTTGGTGCTTTACAGACCTAAAACGCGCATTAGTACACGAACCTTTTGTTCTAGGCATTCCTGAGATCATAAACACCGTGCTAGAAAACAACTCCCTGTACGAAGACGGCAAAAATTACAGAGTCTTATTCGCGGAACAGGAATTCCCTGAGGTCCACGGGGTGCTAAATCAAGTTCGTGAAGAATTTAACGGCGCTTGGTACGAGTGGAACGGAGAAGAGGGGTGGCTGTGCCCCGCTACAATGACGTTTTTCGATTACTTCCCGGCGCAAATTTATTTCCGCTTTGAAAAACTGTAGTTAACCTACCCGTCTTAGCATATATAAGTACTCTGACCTCCCCTCCGTGGCACGGGAGTGGAATACCCCTACTCGTGAGCCGTGGAACGGGGTAATCAAAACAGCATTAGACGCTGTTGATCGACACAACGCATTTTATTTCCAAACAAAGAATCATAAACACCTAATTGCTGCTGAATTATTACGAAGTTACGTTAAATTCCTGAAAGATCTCCTTGTAGAGTCCGAAAAAGTTTGAGTCGTCGCCCCACGCGGGCGATTTTTTTTTCGTTCAGGGCCTGTCCGTATACTGACACTAAACCTTTTGACCCCGATTTTCCCGCAAGATTTACAAAGGGTTCTCGCCGGGGGCGACGTCAAACGCACACATTTAAAAAAAAGGGGCACATTGCGAGCAGGCGCGCGCGTACGGGTGAGCTGAGTTTGTATAACGAATCAATCAACGATCGCTATGTATTACAAACTCAAACTCTTGTTCTATTCTTTTCACTGAGCGGGGGAGGGTACCCCCTTTAACTAAACAGAATTCAGACTGTGAAGCCGCTTGACTAAAGGGCAGACGTGGTGCTAGCGCGTGCGCCTGCGCGCTTTCCTTTAGCTAGCTAGCTGACTGTGCTCTGTGTGCGTTCGCTGACCTTTCGCCTAAGGGCTTGACGGGATGCGCTGATGGGGTTTACCTTTAGGTCACTGGAGGAACGGGGCGCGAGCCACGCCGCCAGGGCACCTGGACAACCGAATCGATTCCCGCGCGGCCGAACTGGCCCCGCGCGTCTGCCGCTGATGGTAGGGAGTACTTCCCCGAAGTGTAGGCAAGGGCAGGCATGGTGTGCCGGAACGTGAGCGGCGGGAGTTGTAGTAGGTAACTAGGTGAAAGAACCTTGACAATCTAAATAGTTAGCTGTGCTGAGATAGTTTGCACGGAAAGCCTAAGGTACGGCTAACTATTTTATATACTTAAGCGGTGAAGCGGGTGCGGAAGTTCCCCCGCTAGTTATCATTGTGGGCCATAGTTATGTCCGGCAAGCGAACCTTGTCTGCTCACACCCTGTAACTATACCGCGACTTGTCAGCCTGTACGTTGTCAGCTGGCACCTTTAACTAGGTGCGCAGTTAGTTATTACAACTGATCAGTAGGGTCGTGCCCTACAACTAGCGACGCAACGGTATTCGTCACCGTGGCAAGTGCTAGTTACAGAGTACAACTTGTCCGCCTGCAGGCTTTGTCCAGCGTAACTGTCTTTGATGCAGGTACGCTGGACAGAGTTGTGAGCGAACCTCACCCGGTCGTATTCCGGCGATGGCGGTTCAATCCGTGCAATAGGTGGCAATCTGTACTCTGTAACTAACACAATGCGCCTATTTTAGTTTGGAGCAACAGTTCCTGACTGTATTAGGGCGGAGCCTGTTAACTACTAGCTTTGTCCAGGTTAAGTATTAAGTTTGATCCGATAGGATCATTCTTGATCACAGACTAGATTCTCTCCCCCAGCCACACGGTTAGGTGAGGGATTCTTCCCTCTTTGTTGTTAGCTGCCAGCCATGTAGCTGGTGAATGTTATGAACATCAAGACCAACAATCGACCCCGTCAGCCTATGTCAGGGCTGACACTTGAACTCTTTGTAGGTGACAAGCAAGCTGCAAAGATCCGTAAGCAGTTTGATCACCTGACTGACACTGAGTTTGAGGATGAATCCTTTGTAACTTACAAAGGTTTCACTTACGCTATGTCTGACTTCATGCGAGTCAACGCTTCACCTGACAGCCCTATGTATGCCTGGCACGGTGTAGCTGCTGACTCTTACTTCAGTGGAGTTCTTATCAAGTTGTGCGACGATGGCGACGTCATCCTTGGTCGCTACTGTTCCTGATTCCTTTAACTAAACCAACCGCATCACAACGTCATGATTAAGTTTGAACTCTGGACCGCAGTTCCCACAATTTACTGGCTGACTGCAACAGTTAACGGCACGCCGCTGGGTCGCATCGCAAGGAACATGAACCTAGAGGATAAGTACTCTGTTGTTGTGTACAAGTTCAAGGGCTCCGAGATTGTCAACGAATGTATCGGTGAGTTCAGCACAGTGATGGAAGCTAAGTCTGCACTGTTGCAGCAACCTATCGGTGAGCTGTTAAGTGTCGGCTGATTCCTTTAACTAACCCTTCGCGATCTAACCATGAACACGTTCACCCTCGCCACCGGGCGCAAAGTAGAGAAGAATGCTACACACTGTGTGGCTGTTAAGACTCGTGGTCGCTGGAATCACCAATGGTTCAAGTCTGACCGTGGCGCACAGAATGAGATCAAGCGCCTGCGTAGTTACAGTGCAGACACTGTTGCTTACTACGACATTCAAGACTTCAAACTTATCCGTCCCGACTGATTCTCTCCTGTAGCTATCCCCGGACTGCACAACAGTTCGGGTTAGTTACATGAGGGATTCTCCCTCATTGTGTTAGCACTCACCCTGTCGTGAGGATTGTTATGACTTTGACTCGCAACACTGAGATCATTGCGCCACGCGCTGTTGAATACTTGTCAGGCGAGGAGTCTGGCCTGTTTACATACGAAGACTTGCAGGACATTGCACTGCGTGGTTGTGCATGTATGGCGCCGAATAAGCTCGCGTATTATCACGATACGTGGGACTTCTTCATTGAGTTCGAGGATGAAGTAGAAGACTTCTTCTACGATAAGTACGGCGACGCTTGGCTAGATAAGTTCTCCAACAACAGCACAAGTGTTCGCGGCATGATTAATCACATGGTGTGGATCTTTGTTGACTCCATCGCCAAAGAGATCACAGGAATCAAATGACTATCATCCCGCTCTCGCGGGGCCAACTCACACAACTACACCAACATCATGGAAACCTCAAAGCGTCAAGAACTTATCAGGGAATATGTGGACCGTATTCTCGATAACATGAGCACTAAAGATTTAATGAGCATTGTGGGTGAACAACTCGAAGAGCATCTCGGAGGGTATACAGATGACGAACTCATTAGTGAGATCCAAGATTATTACCCCGAACTTCTCGATTGAAATCTCACACAACTACACCAACATCACCATGGCACAGTTTCTTCACTACTGCGCAAACAACGACGTTAACGGCAACCCTCAACGTTGTTATGTGCTGATTGACCCAGACGATAACAAGCCCATTGCCGTGTGGGATGAAGGATACTACGGGCACGACGCTGTTCCTGGTGTGTGGCGTAGAGATGCCTACCACGCCGAACGAATCGCCTGCTCAATCACAAAGTATAAGCAACTGCTGCGCACACTTCCTTCCCCTGATTGGGCACATGATGTGCCAGGTTACTCACACCTTCGTTCACTCGTTAACTGACACAAACTAACACCATGTCTACTTTCTACACCGACACTGACGGCTGCACCTACGAATACGAGCCGGTCGCAAGTATCTGCAGTCTGCGTAGGTATAACATCGCGCAGTGTGCACGCCAACGTATGTACAACGCACACACTGCTGATGAGGATTCGTTTGAATTATGGAAGCGCGAACGTGTCAGCTTCTGGTCAACACTTGCCCGTGCTGTTCCTGACACCTTCAAGTGACTATGTACGACACACAGATTGCACTCGATCGCGAGTTCATGCGTCGCATGATTCGAGCATACGAACAGGATCTATTGGCAGTTGCTGATCAGGAACATCCTGATTACGCACGCACAATGGATCACCTAAATATCCTCGAACTGTTGCGACAACAAACATTCTCATCGTTCCAACAAACAATCATCTTCTGATCATGTACGAACCCAACCTAGTTCTTCTTGATTCCCACGGCGTGTACATCCCGCAGATGTACTGCAACGATGCTGACGAACACTGGGCTAATTGTGTCGGCGTTGACTACAAAGACGTGCAGATCTGTCAGGCTGGCCCAGATCACGAATGGTACTGGGAAGCATGGCAAAGCATCTTAGATAACGCCAGCATCGTTAGCGATGGTGTAACATGGCGGCTGCATCAGGATGGCGATCTGTGGGAGGTTCCCGACGGATACGAATGGCCTGATGCTTGAACCTGTCCCGCTACGCGGGGCGCCCTCACACAGTACCTAACCTCTCACCTTAATCACAGTGAATCACTTTCCTTACGATCTGTACAAACTGGACAGTCACTCTCTGTCTTACCACGTGCTCGCCAGGTATAAACAGATCCTGCGCGATGAAGTACTACCTTTCGATGTACTCGCCCGCATTGAAGACGAGATCATCCCTGCACTTGAAGCAATCCTTTCAGTGCACGAATCTCTCTGACCTTTAACTAACCAAACACAACAGGACTAGCACCATGCGTAAGATCGAACAGCAAATGTTGGAAGCGATCCATGCACGTCGCGATTGGAAGTGTGGCAACACAGAAGTAGCCGCAACAGTATTTACCCACGCGAAGAAACCAATCGACCGCGTAACTATTTACCTGCATGGTCACCCGATTGCAGTAGTTACACCCGACACAGTTACCGTATCCGATTGCGGCTGGCAGACACCTACAACCAAGAGTAGGCTCAACGCTTTGCTGCGTAACTTGTGCGGCGCTGGCGTATATCAGAAGGATAAGAAGTGGTACGGATATGCAATCGAAGAGACTGAGTGGCTTATTGAGAAGTACTCACGCCACGTATTCGTTAGAGCCTAACCAAACAAGGAGCTGATACCTAACCCAGCTAACCCACCTAACAGCTCCGGTTTGTTGATGCCAGGCGCGGATTCTCCACCGGGTCCGATACCTGGCACACCAGCAAGTGATCCGGCGATACCTAAAGGCATCCGCCCAACTAAACCTAACGGGCCGATGTTTTCGTCGATGTACTTACTGAGAAACTGAGCGGCTAACTGTTCCACTTGACCCTTACTCGTTAATCAAGTCTAGCAATGCCCTATTACATTCAGCGCCGAGACAACAGCAACACCGTCGAAACAATCGACGAGATCACAGACTCAAAGGAAGCTTATCGTGTGGCTCGTGAGTATGGCTTAGCTGATCCCACGGCCCGTTACTACATAGCGAAGAAGCCCTGTAAAGCTTGGCTAGAGAGTTAGCGTTCATCCCGCTTCGCGGGGCCGCCGCACAATTTAACTTCACAATCACAACAATCATGAAACGTCTTTTTGTTTTGCTTCCTTTTATTGTGTTGTCTCCGATGCAAGCTCGAACAGTAAATGCAACCGTTTATCACGATTGGTATCACAATCGCACCACATATTGTGGGCAGACGTATCAACACTGGGGAGTATCTGCGGCGCATCCATGGTTGCCCTGCGGCACAAGAGTCAGAGTTACTCACGGAAGCAGATCTCTGACGGTCCCCATAACGGATCGTTGCGATTGCAACTCGATTGATCTATCCGCCGGCGCTGCCTATCGGTTAGGCATACCGCTCGATGACACAAGGAGGGTTCATATTAGTTACTGAGCACAAACTACCTTTCACTTGTTCTTCTCATACCTGATGATAGTCCCCTCTCACTTCTCCCTACAGAGCTCTTCAGAAGCTTTGCTGGATTTAATGCCTCCTGCACTCTTACAACAACTCGTAGAGTATCAGCTTGAGGAAAGTCCTGAGTTGGATTGGGAGCAAGAACACATCGTAGCTGCTGCAGAACTGTGCAACTATATCGAGGTGATGTATGGCCCCAGCTACGGTAATAGTGCACTCGTCAGAGCTGCAAAACAACTTCGTGCCCGCCTTTCGATCGAATCCAATGACTAAAGCACCTCTCGGTTACTTACAGAAACAGATGATCTCCTTCATGCGCATGTATATAAACTTGTATGGTCCAGCCATTTCGCACGCTTTCTGCGTCCACGACGACGCGGCTTCTCGCAGAATCGCAAGTTCTTTAGAAAAGCGAGATATTATTTACATCGATAGGGCTTACGAGATGTGGTCTGTTAGACCTAATCTGGATCACCCCGTGTTTAACCAATGACAACCATGATCTCCATTATTGCTGGAAGCTTTCTATTTGGTTTGGGGTTTGCTTTGAGAGCCCCTGTGTTTATGATCTTGGGACTCGTGATCATGCTGTTTAGATCGAAATAAGTTGCGCACGTCTAAGCCGCTCGGCTAGTCTGAGCGGCGTGCCTACTTTTATCAATGACAACAAACGAGCACATCTTTTATCAAGTGCCAGCACACTGGATAAACGCTTTGATAAAAGACGA
>Ga0129336_10002697_pt1 | contig 10916 bp, 8 predicted proteins | sample CPB6_02_DNA_FD_96878 | JGI IMG/M metagenome (GOLD analysis project Ga0129336, IMG submission 96878) | Freshwater to marine salinity gradient microbial communities from Chesapeake Bay, USA - CPBay_Sum_0.6_0.2_DNA | ecosystem: Environmental > Aquatic > Marine > Coastal | place: USA: Chesapeake Bay...
ACAAGACCGATACCGCCGAGCGCTGCGCCTTTGAGAACTGTGCGTCGCGATACGCCGTTCTCCATGACTTCGTTCGACATCGAACTTCCTATTCTCTGAACCCCCCGATGGGGTCCAGACCTCACGAAACCTACGCCTGCCCCACCCTTAAAGCCAGCATCCCCGAGTAACAAAATGGCATCGCTAAACTAAAAATATGGAACTCCTCCGCAACATACTTCTTTTATTACACCTTGCCGGCATGGCCGGAGTCCTAATCTCCCTCATCAAAACCCGTACCAAAATCGCAACCGGTCTTGTCCACTCCGCCCTAACCGCCACCATCACCGGAATCGCCCTCGTCGGCCTCCGCTACCCCCTGCACAACTCCGACCCCATGAAATGGCCGTTGCCCGATAATGCAAAGATCACCGTCAAGCTGCTCTTTGTCCTCATCATCTTGGCTCTCGCCTTCACCAACCGCAAAAAAGAAACAATCTCCTCCACCGTCTGGTCCTTTATCGGTGCTCTGACTATTGGAAACATCATTATTGCGGTGGTTTGGTGAGCGACTCGAGAAGTCCGTGGCGCCAGAATCGGACCAATCACAACCAAATTCCTCGAAGTAAGTGGCTCAAGAATCTCATTCGCAGTAATTTTAAATAGATGAATCTCCTTTACTGGATGACGGAGTATTCCACTTCAGTAATGTCAGAGGTCACATGTATTGTCTCGAACCTTCGAGAGGATGGGTGTTGAAAAAAGAAATTAGAATTGAAATCATCATGTTACCCTCACAGCGCATCCGCCTAAGGCGTGTCTGCCTTGATTGTACTTGGTCAACCGAATGTGAAAATCTAACGCTGACATCGAATAACCATTAATCTATAGCTCAACGAAAAACTAAGCACAAGTAATCCAGGCATAGAAATGAGGGCGTGAAAGGAGATTGATGATGACCGAAAGAGATGATCAGTATTCAGATCTCACACTGAAATATTTGGAGAGTCGCCCAAAAGTGGAAAGATCGCCAATTGGCCAATTCATAACTCCGAAAAACATTCGAGAAGCGCTAGTTCAAGAAATGCGCTTAGAAAGTGGAATGAAGGTGTTAGACCCAGGAGTCGGTACCGGAGAGTTTCTTTCTACATGCGCCAAATTTTCAGACAACTTAACCCTCGAAGGATGGGATATTGATAACCAGGCGGTTGAAGTTGCCAAGCAGCTAGTTCCGCAGGCAACAATTAAAGTGCTATCTGCGCTGGAGCAAGATTGGTCTGAAGAATTCGATATCGTGATTGGAAATCCACCTTATTTTGAAATGCGAAATCTTGAAGAACATCTACGACTGAAATACCAAGATGTTATCGGCGGTCGGCCGAATATTTTTTCACTTTTTTTCATGGTTGGCCTTGGTGCTCTAAAGAATGGAGGTCGCCTTGGCTATGTAGTCCCTCCATCGATGAATAATGGCGCTTTCTTCTCTAAACTTCGCAACTTTATTACCAAGAATTCAAGCATTGAATTTCTGAAAGTTTATGAGGATTCCAAACTCTTTGTTGATGCTCAAACGGCTGTTCAACTTATAGTTTTAGAGAAAGGTAAGAAATCCGAAAACTTTATCTTGGATTTGGGCAAGCTCGGAAAGACGGGAATTGAAAGACAAATCATCGTTGAACATCCAGATTATTACGCTAAAGAATTCGATAATAGATCCACTTTGTGGAACCTTGGCTATGAAGCAATTACTGGAACATTAGTTTGGAATCAGCACAAAGAAGAACTCCGCATATCACCCGAAGACGGATGTGTCCCTCTCTTGTGGGCTCACAACATCTCTGGTGAGCGTCAAATCCAGCTGAATGACAACCATCCAAAGAAGCCACAATACGTAATGTCGTCCACCTATTTAAAGGGTCCTGCAATCATTGTAAATAGAATTACCGGAAGTGTTGGACAAGGGAGTCTTCGATGTGCAATTGTCCCAGAAGGCGTAAATTTCTTGGGTGAAAATCATGTCAATGTAATCAGAAAGCGAAAGGGATTTGAACAATTTGTGGACTGGGATCAACTTTTAGACTTACTTCGAAGCCCCGATATAAATTCTAGAATCCAGAAACTCACTGGAAATACTCAGATATCTTGTATTGAACTGACTCACTTTCTTCCTTTGGATTTTGAGATAAAGTCTCTTGAGTCTACGACTCTCTTCTAACAAAAAAGTTCGCTGAGTTTCAATATATTTTCGTAATCGGAGAATGTTGTTAGAATATTGTCCGTTCTCGAAAAAACTCCGGTGGATGGGAACCTAGCTCCCTTCTCAATGATGGCAGCATTTCTTAACTTCTCATTAGAAATGAAACCTTCGATTCTTCCAACTTCGGGCCACTTGCTGTTAGACTTTAAAAGAGAGACAAGGACTAACGGAAAACGTGCCTCTTGAATGCCCTGATCCGCATGAATCCCAAAATGCCAATGGTCTTGGGGCCAGGTGCGCCATAAACCTGTCTTAACATGAACAAAGAATTTTTCGAATTTTAGATCAAGCTGCAGATCAAACTCTGACCCGTAGTCACACAATCTAGGTGGCGAACTCATCAGATCATTGCTCAGCAATTTTCCTAGATGATCTCTTACTACAATCTCACCCAAAACTCCAATAATTGTGTTTTCTTTTTCGACTTTTAAAGAAAAATGACCCGAATTATGTCCGCAAATTCTTTCCTGATTTCTTGCCCGCTCAATAGCTTCATCTAGTTGTTTAGAGCTAATTATTAAAGGTGTCGGCTGACGGGTCATAAATTCCCTTATATAAGAAATACTCTTACTGCAATCGGCGAGAGTCCTAATCCGTTAGTGAAATTGATATTTAATCTCCAATATCGTTGGTCGCGAATCAATAATTCAAGGGTCCCATTTGAAGACTCTTGATGGTTTACTAGTGAAACTTCTTGTGCCTTCAAGTTCGAAATATCCAGAATATCTTTGAAGTACGCTCCACTATCTTCGGCTACGAAAATTTGAAGTCCTCGGTCGCGAGCATCATTCTGCAGCGCGAGGTATGAAATCATGTCAAGCTTTTGCTTATCAGTCGCACCTTTCCATGCTTGAACTATTTCCTCTGAAATTAGTGGTTGATATTTCTTGCCAACGGCATTGGCTAAAGAAGTCATGGCTTCGCAATTAGAACTACTCTTAATTGACTGTCGAATTTGCTTCCAAGAATGTCCGAACGTGATTTCGGGAAAATGGGAAGTTAAACTTTTCAGACTGTCGACTTTCATTTTTTCAATAATGTCTGAACTATCGTAGCCTAGAAGCTCATAAAGAGAATCTCCTCCAAGATTCCTCTCCGTCCCGGGACCTCCACTTTTGGCAGAAATTGGAAGGATAAAGTCCGACCCGAAGAAGAGGTCTATGTCTGCCACTCGCTCGCCTATATCCCTTCGACCAACCCAATCAATATCGGTCAGCTCCTTTGTAAGTTGGTCCTCAAACTGGCTCACCTGAGACAGAAAGGTAGAAAGTCCTTTCTTTAATCTCAGTTCTTGTATATTGATTTTCATCTGGGCTGCTTGCCCGTGGCTTTGGCGTAGCAGAATCAAAGACCTTTTAAGATCATCTTCGAATCGAAAGTGAATTTTTCTGTTAGCGCATATCTCTTCAATCAGTCGCAATTCAAAGTATGTTGCATCATTCACGTTTGTCGGCATAAGTCCATGTCCTTCTAAAATTATTCGATTTTGGGTTAATAGCGTCTCGGGGCTGGGCCATCATTCTCTCCATCCTTGTACCCTGAGTCTAGATTGGCAACACCCCACAAGGTTATAGATTCGTCCGCCGCACACCAACTCAAATAAGGGAGGACATTGATGGCATGTCCGGTGATGAACTAACAAATCTGATTAATAACGCGTAATAATGTGGTTGTAAGAAGCTTTATTTGCTGATTCGCGAAATGACTTATAGACCGGGGAGAATTTTCATTGTTAACAAACTTTGAATTTCGATCTGAATATAACACGGGTGCCAATAATCCCATTTTTGAATTTTTGATGCCGGCCCTTGAGAATAGCAAAAGTTATGATCGGGCTGTAGGTTTTTTTTCGAGTGGAATTCTTTCTGTAATCCCGCAAGCATTTTCTTCGTTCGCTGAAAAGGGCGGCAGAATAAGACTTGTATGCAGTCCAGTACTAAGCCCTGATGACGCCGATATGTTACTGAAATTTAAAACTCACGCTGAGTCGATACGAAATCTCTCAGATCAGCTTGATGAATTTGATCAATCTTCCATTCTGAAAGAACCTTTGGATCTTTTCGTAGCTTTAATGCGTAATAAAGTATTGGAGTTGAAGTTCGCAATTCCATATAGTCAAGTCGGAATCCATCATCAAAAGATGGGCGTTTTTGTCGACGAAATTGGTTCCTCTATTTCATTCCACGGAAGTAATAATGAATCACTATTCGGATGGCTTCAAGGTCTAAACTATGAGGAGTTTCTTGTTTTTCGCGATTGGCATGATGAAAGTGAAGCTGAGCGCGTCCGCAAAGCGAAACTTTCTTTTGAAGCATTATGGAATGACGAAACTCCTGGTGTCGATGTAATTCATGCCCTTGACGGCCTCAAATTTATTGAAAAGCGCAAAGATTTAGATCTGAATTTCGAAGAGGTTAAGGATAAGGTGAAGAAATGGGTTAGAGAATGGCATCCCGCTGATAGTTTAAAAACTGAATTGCGTGGTTATCAAAAAGAAGTTCTCAGTAGTTGGGAAAATCGTGGGTACACCGGAATCATCTCATTTGCCACCGGTGTTGGTAAAACAAAAACTGCGCTTGAAGCAATTCGAAGGTGGATTGAAAATTCTAAGAGATCTGTTCTCGTAATTGTTCCCGACGTAAGACTCCGAAATCAGTGGCTGGAAGAAATTTCAGCAACATCATCTCTAGCAAGTGAAATCATTCTCGAAGTAGGAGGAGGCGCTAATCGCGAGATTTGGATGAACCTACTTAGAAGCTATACATCTAATGAACCAATTGAAGGCGAGCGAATCGTTCTAGCTGTTCAGGATACTGCAACTACGGAAGCGTTCCTAACTCGAGTCAATTGGTCACGAAATCTCCTAGTCGTTGCGGATGAAGTCCACAGACTCGGGGAGCCATCTTCGAAGAATCTTCTTGAGCGAATGAAGGGACTAAGTAATTTAGGCTTGAGTGCCACTCCAGATAGATTCCTCGATCCGCTTGGAACTGAACGTATAAGAGAAGTGTTCGGTAACGATCTAGAGCCAACAATTGATATCGCTCGTGCTATTTCGATGGAAGTTTTAGTGCCCTATGTTTACAGATTCTGCACTGTAACTCTGACCGAAGAGGAAGAAGATCAATACGCAAAAATTACCAGGCAAATAATTATTACTAGATCAAACGCTAAGACGGACGATGATCTCAACAAGATTCGTGATCTAGAAGTACAGAGAGCGCGAGTTGTAAAAAAGGCTGAGCGAAAAATTTCGGTGGTAAGCGAAATTATTCGAGAACAATATACTCATAACCAACATTGGCTTCTCTATTGTGAAGATACAGAACAAGTTACAGATTTTAAAAATGCTTTACGAGATCTTAGGCCCTTAACTTATTTCCAAAATAGCGACGGCAATCATGCCGAAACATTAAAAAATTTTGCGCAAGGTGAAGGTGGGCTGATGATTGCCGTTCAAATGTTGGATGAAGGAATAGATATACCCGCATTAGATCACGCATTCTTGATAGCTTCATCTAAAAACCCCAGACAGTACGTGCAACGTCGCGGTCGTGTGTTACGTCGTTCTACGTCAAAGATTAAGCATTTGGCTCATATTTGGGACGTATTTGTCGTTGACCAAAATGGCAAGGCAATTGATAAATATGAAGTAAATCGGGGAATTACATTTGCCAGAGATGCATTCAACAAATCGATAATCTCTAGTCTAAGTCAGATCAGTCAAGACCTGTCCGATCTTGACGTTCTGGAATAGACTATTTATGGAAGGGGGCTGAAATGGGTACCGACGATCAAGCGTTTGAGATTCTAGTAGCGAGTGCGAAGCAGGCTTTTCAAGAGACCACCAGAGAGGATTCAAATTATGAATTCTCGGAAAGAGATTTCCTGGAATTGATTCAGAAACTTTGGCAGGATCGATACAAGAACGACCAAATATCATTTAAAGCAATGTGTGCGGAGTTGCTGGTGCGCGAGGGCATAGATGCGGATAAATAGAATTATTTTTGAGAATTTCATGCCTTACTATGGCAAGAATATTCTGAACCTTGAATCGCCGAAATCTACTCCAGTAATTCTCATCCTCGGCGAAAATGGTCACGGCAAAACCTCCATCCATCATGCAATTCGTTGGTGTCTATTTGGAAAGACTAAACCCTTGAAGAGCGATGAAGTAATAGCTCCTTTCAAGCTTCTTAATTGGAAATGCCGATCCGAGTTTGAATCTCATGATCAACGAAATCCGCAATATCGCGAAGCTAAGTTCTCGGTTCAATTGGATTTTGAGCACTTAGAGAGATCTTATGAACTTAGACGAAGTCATACCTTCGTTGGAAATGATCATAGAGGTTCCGAGCACGTATCGCTTCGCATTGGAGACGGTAACTTCGAAAAAGGTGGAAAAATCAAGGAGATTGTCGAAGGTGTTCTATCTGAGGAATTATCTCAGTTTTTTTTGTTTGATGGCGAAGTTTTGGACCGGTTCGAAGAGATGCGCACGCAAGATCAACAAGCTAAATTTGTCAAACAACAAATAGAAAGTACCTTGGGAATACCGAAATTGAAGCAAGGAACGTATTGGGTGGAGCAAAAAGTTGACGAGCAGCTAAAACTACGCCGTAAATATGAAAGTCAGTCTAAGAAAGAGTCGGACTTGCTTGAACGTATTGCCCAAGATGAAGAATTTAAACGCACTAAAGAGTTAGAGCGTATCGAGATTCTCGATAACTTAAAGCGAGATCAGCTAGAGCTGGAGAAATTGAAATCAATTTTGGGAAATCATGAAACCATTAGAAAGGATTTAGATCGAGAGAGGGAATTGCGCAATCATATAAAAACAGACGAAAAGAATCTTTTAGAGATTAAAAATTCCTTGGCATCACTCAATAAGTCTCTGTACTGGGCACCGGTCTCAGAAAAGTTACGGGAAGTCCAGAAAAAGCAAATTGAATTTAAGCCAATAGTGCTCAATCTTCAGAGAAAAAGAGAGTCTTTATCCTCAAGTCTTCATTTACATTCAGAGTTTTCTAAAACTAGAGAGTGCCCTGTATGCGGAAGTCATACGGTGAATCAGAATAGCAATGTGAGTTCACGACTCAGGGACCTCGAAATACAGCTTGATGCAGTCATTGGTGAGCTAAAGGAATACGATTCTGTCTTCATACCCGATTTTGAAGAGCTCTTTTCAATTCTTGAATTTTCCGATTTGAACTACTCGGAAATTAGAAATCTGCATAAGAAAATTGATAGACTCGAAGAAGGTCTTGCCCGGAAAAAACTTGAACTAAACTCAGTTCTTGAGAGAACTCCAGTCAGTTCACTTGATACTGACCAAAAAGATAATCTTTCTCGTTACGAATCTCTCGCAAGACACATCGCCCAAGACGAACTGATATTAAATCAACTAGACAAGGATATCGATGCGCTAAAGCAGCAATTGTCTGGAAACCGCACGCAACTGGCCCGAAGCCAGACAAATACTTCTAAACCCGCAAGGGTTTTCGCCTTTTACTCAAACTTAGCAACTTTGATGGATAAAACAATCGACATTTATGCTCAGAAAGTGAGAGCACAAGTAGAAATTGAATCATCTGAAGTTTTTGGTCAAATTATTAGTGAGAAGGAATTTGAATCTCTTCAAATAAATAGTATGTTCGGCATGGAGATCAAAAAGAGTGACGGAAATTTAGTTAGTTTACGATCAGAAGGTCAAGCACACATCGCTGCCATTTCATTAGTTGCTGGACTTCTCAAGACTGCTATTAAAGATGGATTCATCTTGATGGATACACCGTTTGGAAGGCTTGACATGACTCACAGAGAGAATATTTGTCGCTGGATTGTTGGCTCTGGACTACAAGTGGCCCTTTTTGTTCACTCCGGTGAATTTCGTATCGATGATCATATGCATCTTCTTGCCGGGCGAGTTGGTAGAACTTACCAAATTAATCGAATTGATAGTAATCGATCTGAGTTTCAGGAGCTAAATTAAATGGTCCAACATAAAATTGACGCAAATGTATTAGTATCATCGGAATGTTTTAGAATGATTGATGAGTTATATTCTTCATACGGAGAATACTTTCCAGATGGTATGTCTGTCTTTCGAATTGGAGTAGCAGTTGCTTTAGCGCAAGATCTTGAAATAGATAGGTCCATAAATGCGTCAGAACCTAAGGGATTATCGAATTCTTTTCTGATGAATGGCAAGGTTGAATCTTTACTTCGGCTTTTTGGAATTTGCGGCAATCCACTTGTAGAAGGTCAATTTTTAGCTGAAGCTGGAGTTCGTTTCCTCTATAAAAAGCATCAAGAAAATCTGGATATACGCGGTTTTCTGATTGCTTAAAATGGTTAGAAATTTGGTCCCTTGTAAAATCTCTAATTAACTTATAGATTTTACGAAGACTCTATATCATACTTACTATCGTCTTGTAGTTCCGCAATTTATCCAATCATAGATGTTGCTTTCATCAACATAAGTCTCTACTTAACGTAATGGCAAAGGATCAAAATTCTATTTGAGCTTCCTGGGGAATCAATAGGCCGTCTGTCTTTTCCAGCGCGTTACTCATCTCTTTCATCAAAATAAGAAATCAAATTCCCTTTTGTCTATTCTGAATTATTCCACATATCTCTTTGGTGCCAACTACGATCAATTTGTCTCGGGCGCGGGTTAATCCAACATAAAGGAAATCTTCGAAATCTTCAGAATTGTGAAATCCATTTATCGCAAGAACCACAACCGGGCGCTCAAGACCCTTGAAACCCCCGACGGTTCCATAAAACACGCTCTCTCTAGACCAAAATTCTTGCCAATACGCTTCCCGCTGCTTTGTCGTAAAAGCTGCGTGAACTGGATGTCGTTCTTTCGTTGTTAGCAATGCGATCTCGCCAGGTTGCCAAATTTCCCTATCAGTCAAGCGCTCAACAGCATCATCGGCGCTCGGAATGACTTCACTTTCTTCGCATTCGATAAATTCAATTGAGAATGAGTTTGGCCCACGGACTGTGATGCCTCTCGAGGTAAATCCACTTGCTAGCTCACCAATTTGCCTTGAATTTCTAATGTTGTCATCTAACCTAATTCGAGCAAATGTTCCCTCGGGCCCCTTTCTAGTTCCAAATATTTTCTGTTGATCATCACCAAATAGGGCCATTTTCCCTTTGCCGGGTTCAAATAGGCTTAAATCCAATGCTTTCCACCACGATGCCATGAAATCTTGCGCTTCATCAACAACGAATGCATCGAACTTCATCTCTTCCTGTAATTTCTCAGCTGCGGCGATTAAAGGTGCGGCATAAACATCATTCTCTTCATCGTAATTTCCAGGTGATCCAGCGGTGCTTCCAAGATAATTGGCAAAATTGTGGAAGGTTCCCACCCAAGCAGGTCTGTCAGCTTCATCCAATTCCAGAACCTTATTCTGCATATAAGTAGTAATTCCACGATTGAAGGCAACTATTCCGACTTTTAGACCTTGCTTTGACCAACGTTTTGCTTGTTCGAACGCAATCCAACTCTTGCCTGATCCAGCAGGACCACGAACGTAATATCTATCGTTTTCAGAAATCTGTTCAAGTAACTGCGCTCTTTCGTGTGTGAGTGTCTTGATGTAATCAAGTGTCCCTCCAAGAACTCCTTCACGATCAGCCTCGCTTGCCGCAACAGGTTGAAGATGCTTAATTGCGGCCTCAACCCAATGGTGCGAAGTTGGCGCCTGAGAATTTAATCCGTCGATGTTGCTCTTCATGGTGGAAACGATGTTTGAGAGTTCGTGTTTATCGATAATTTTTGTTCTAGGAAGGTTAGGGTCGTTCACGTCTTGGATTCGATTTCCCGGGAAAACTACAACCCAGTCAGCCTTCAGGTTCCCTTGAGACCAGCGATTTCGAATGTAGTCTCTGATTGAAAACATATTTCGGCGGGCCTGATAGGCCGGATCGATTTTTCTTGAACCAGAATTGTCTGATTGAATCCAGTGCTCTCCGTCAAATGTGATGTGCCCGCCTTTAGTTTCTACAACAATACAACCGCGTTTGGCCATCAATACAACTAAGTCAATTTCGATGTCTCCGCGATCATGAGTGCTGAGCTCTAAATTGCAGAAAACAACATCGTCATCATCAAGATCCTTAATGACCGCGTCGAAAACGTCTTTTTCAGCGTTACTCCGAAAATTGGGATTTGGAGGGAAGACTCGGGCAGTCATGATTCCAAGTTACATGATTGCCCGGATAACGAGAAGGGCCAATAAGTGTCAGAGTAGAGTGATAATCTCTACTTAGGTCAAAGACGTCGAATGTTCTAGCCCTTTAGCTAGTTCGACACCAACCGCGCACCGCGCACGGTGGTCCTGAAGGAAGACCGGCCAGATCGAAAGCCGATCTTGGAAGAGCGGATCTCCAACAAATGAATTGGGGTCCAGTTAGGACCAGTCATGTCTATTGGTTATATAGACGTCCAAGTACCAAGAGAAAAACTCAAAAGGTTGAAGCTTGATATGGATAAAGCACCGACCTCGCAAAAATATGGTCGATACAAAGCTTGGCTTCATTATGCCAATCTGGACATGTGGCAGAGCCAGGGGCATCACTTTCACTATCTAACGGAGGTTGGAGAAGTGAAGAGATATATCTGCACCTGTGGGTTTTATCTTGTTGAGAACTATAAGTCTGA
>Ga0129336_10002698_pt1 | contig 10916 bp, 7 predicted proteins | sample CPB6_02_DNA_FD_96878 | JGI IMG/M metagenome (GOLD analysis project Ga0129336, IMG submission 96878) | Freshwater to marine salinity gradient microbial communities from Chesapeake Bay, USA - CPBay_Sum_0.6_0.2_DNA | ecosystem: Environmental > Aquatic > Marine > Coastal | place: USA: Chesapeake Bay...
ATGTATGCAAACATGTCGCCATCGGGCGGATTGATAACCACGGTTGAACCATTCATGACATGATCGCCGGATAGCAGGATGCCGTCTTCCTCGAGCAAAAAACACAAGTGGTTCGATGCATGACCTGGTGTGTGAATTGCTCGAAGATGTACGTCGTCGCAAATCCTCAAGCGATCACCATCTTCAAGCGTTTGATCCGGAATGAAAGCCTGATCAGCCTCGATCGAAGGCCCGGAGGCTCTGCCTAAGATCGGTACGCGAACGCCAAGCGCCTTCTCAATAGCCGACTGTAAGGCGAATGCTGCAGGTGAGTGATCCAAGTGGGAATGCGTACAAAGTATGCGAGTAATCTTGTCCTTGGTAAAGGACCGCAGGCGATCGACATGTTCGGCGATGGCCGGACCTGGGTCGACCACGGTCCAATCGCCTTCTCGTCCCAGAATATAAGTATTGGTGCCAGGACCTGTCATTCGCCCTGGATTGGGCGCTGTATAACGATACAAATAACGCAGCAATCCAACAGGACTCTCGTGCTGCCAATCGAGCTTATGTACCAGTTGACCATCTGGACTTACGAGTTCGAGTTCAGCAAACTGCATATCATCTTCGGTAAAACGCTCGTCTTTGCCCAACACGAAGCCGCCTCGTGGGCAACTTCTCCAAAGCTTTCCCTGCTTGAATAAACGATCCGATTCCGATAACACATCGTCAACGTACTTAAAATGGCTTAATTGTTGTAGCGTACGGATGGTTGGAAAGATCATATAAAAAAGCCCCTTGCTGTGGCGCTCGAGCGCTTCGCGGGGCTGTACCCAACAAGGTTCAAATTGTTCGCCCTCATCGGCCACTGGCATTTGACCCATCGGTGCCCGCGCAACAAGGAAGCGGACGTCAAAACGCTTGGGCAAATCGCGGTCGGTTGTCCAGTGGGAGAAACTGCGAACCTCATCAATCGCGGCCACTAAGCCTCTCGCACCAAGGGCTTGAGCGAAGCCCTCCGGTGGATGCCTTCCAAGGCCTTCTTTCAGCGAGGCAAGAGCATGCTGATCAAGCTCGTCCGCTTCACGCTTGGGGCGCACGAGCAATAAGTGGACCTCCTCATACGATTCCCGCAATGCGGCCTGCGCGTAAATCCGATGGAGCTGCTCTTGCTCATCAGGCGAGAAATTTTGCCAATTGGCGAGTCGGTTCGGGCTAAGTAGGGCTGGATCCAAATCGAGTGCTAGAGCGTCTGCTTGGTCAACCACACCTCCGGGAAACACAAAAGCCCCTGGCGCAAAGCTAGCCTTGGTCGATCGCCGCGTCATGAGGACTTCAAGCCCCGCTTCACCATCGCGCAAAAGCAATACGGTTGCTGCTGGCTTTGGCGCAACGGGTTCACGCCAGGGCAGTAAATGCTGTGCAGGTCGAACGCCTAAGCGCTTGTTATCGCCATGTTCCATCGACGTATCCCTTTTCTTTGACTTGCCGCGATCACGAGGTTTGATTCTTGGCGAGTTGATGCAATAGCGCGGGTGGGCTGAAGCGCTCACCATAGCGCGATTGAAGCTCGAGCGAACGATCCAAGAAGGCTTGCGGCCCAAAATGGTGTATAAATTGTAACGTACCGCCTGTGTAAGCCGGGAATCCCCAGCCCATGATCGATCCAATATTTGCATCGTGATCATGCTCTAAGACCTGTTCTTGAAGGCATCGTAGCGTCTCAATCGACTGAATCATGCTGAGGCGATCCCGGATATCCTCATCGCTTACTGGTTTTGCGCCTCTCATGAAGACTGATAAACCTTCCCAAAGCCGCTTGGGCTCTCCCTCGGGGTATTCGTAAAAGCCCGCACCAGCAGCGCGGCCAAGGCGCTTAAAGCCATGGGCCATTTTTTCCAGTACGTATACCGCTGATTCGGCCATTCGCTTTGACTTGACCTTATGCGGGTGATGATGCTTATGCTGATGACCGTGATCATGCTGATGGTCGTGGTCGTGGTCGTGGTCGTGGTCGTGGCTGTGGCTGTGGCTGTGGCTGTGGCTGTGGTCATGCCCATGGTCATGTTGATGGGCATGGGCGAGTGCATCTAATTCTTGGTGTAGGACATCATCTGCGAGCTTGAGCGAAACTTCATCGAGTACCGCGAGAGGGCCGACGGGCATACCGAATTGCATCGCGATATTTTCGATTCTTGCGGCACTGACACCTTCGCCAAGTAGGGCCATACCTTCATTCACATAGGTGCTAAAAACCCTGGAGGTGTAAAAGCCGCGCGCATCATTGACAACAATCGGTGTTTTCCCAATTTGTTTGACAAAATCATAAGCTTTAGCAAGTGTTGCATCGTTCGTTTTTTTACCGCGAATAATTTCTATCAAAGGCATTTTCTCTACGGGCGAGAAAAAGTGAACGCCAATAAATTGCTCGGGCCGAGCGCTCGCCTTGGCCAGCTCGGTAATTGGAATCGTTGAGGTGTTTGAGGCGAACACAGTCGCCTCGCCAAGCACTTCAAGAGCCTCTCGAATGAGCTTTGCTTTGAGGGCCTGGTCTTCGTAAACCGCTTCAATGACCATATCGCAGGCGCTGAGGTCCTGCATGGCATCAGTTGCCTGGATACGCTGTAATACGGACTGCGCTTTATCGGGCGACATCCTGCCGGACTCAACCCGCTTGGCGAGTAAACGAGCGCTATAGGCCTTTCCTTGTTCTGCTTTTTCGCGCGACACATCCTTTAGGACGACCGACATGCCTCGCGATGCCGCAGCCCAGGCGATTCCCGACCCCAACATGCCGGCACCCAATATACCAAGTTTCATCGTCATGCGTGCTGCTTCGCCTTGGGGCCTGCTCCGATCAGCTTTGATTTCGTTAAGGTGAAAGAAAAAACTTTGAATCATATTCTTGGCAACCTGCCCGGTAGCAAGCCGAGTGAGCCAGCGTGATTCAATGCGAAGTGCCGTTTCGAAGTCGACTTGAGCACCTTCGACGGCGACAGCGAGAATGGCTTCTTGGGCGGGGAAATTACCGCGGGTTTTCTCCACAAGCATAGCGGGCGCAACGCTTAGCATCGAGGCAATCGATGCTTGGCTTGGGCCACCCCCAGGGATGCGGTGATTGGGATCATCCCAAACCTGGCGGCAAGCGCCGCTGCGCAACGCAGCCAAGGCTGCCGGCATTAGCGCGTCTTCGCTGGCAACCACCTGGGTGATCCAGCCCATATCGAGAGCCTCTTGAACGCTCAGTCGTTTTGACTCGCTAATGACTTGTACGGCGGCTTGCAGGCCTTTGAGCCTCACGGTTTTCACAAGGCCCCCGGCGCCTGGGAGCAAGCCGAGACTCGCCTCGGGAAAGCCAATTTCTATGCCGGCTTTGTTGACGGCAATTCGATGATGGCAGGCAAGTGCAAGCTCAAGCCCGCCACCGAGTGCAGATCCCTGAATCAATGCGACAACGGGTTTGCCAAGTTTTTCAAGCGTCCTAAGGTCAGCTTTGAGGCTTTGCACCTGCTCAAAAAAACTTGCCGCCTGGGAGGGGCCAATCGTGAGCATGGCCTTCAAATCGGCCCCTGCGAAAAAGCTTGATTTAGCCGAATTGATAATCACACCGAGTAGCTCGGGCCGATCCTTCAAGTCAGCTTGAACACGCTTCACTGCCTCGTGTAAATCATGACGAAAGCTCTCGCTCATCAGATTTACCGGCGATCTCGGCGCATCAAGCGTTAGAACGATGACTGCGTCCGGATTAATTTCATAACGAATCGATGACATGCTTTACACCCGTTCAATAATCGTTGCGATGCCCATGCCGCCGCCAACACATAAAGTGGCTAAGCCACGCTTGAGCTTGCGTCGCTCGAGCTCATCAAGTAGGGTCCCTAAGATGATGCAACCGGTTGCACCCAGGGGGTGTCCCATGGCTATTGAGCCACCGTTTACATTGACTTTCTCTTCAGGCACATTCAACTCGCGCATAAATCGCATCACCACTGCCGCGAAAGCCTCATTGACTTCAAATAGATCGATGTCGTCTGCGGTTAAGCCCGCTTTTGCAAGCGCCTTGCGAGCAGCCGGTGCCGGACCTGTCAACATAATCGTTGGATCGGTTCCTGTTAAGGCCGTGGCAAGTACACGGGCGCGTGGCTTTAGGCCAATCTGATTACCCAGCGTTTCATTGCCTAGCAACATCAGTGCAGCGCCATCAACAATGCCCGAGCTATTACCCGCATGATGAACATGGTGGATGCGCTCAACCTGGGGATACTTGCGTAATGCCATCGCATCAAATCCCATAGCGCCGAGTTTTTCAAAAGAAGGCTTCAGTGTGGCAAGACTTTCGATGCTTGTTTCGGGTCGAATTGTTTCGTCCTGGCTCAAAATCGATAGTCCTAGTTCATCAACTACTGGAACGATCGAGCGATTAAAAAAACCTGCGGCCTGAGCCTTCGCGGCTTTGTGGTGCGAATTTGTGCCAAAGGCATCAACATCTTCGCGCTCATAACCGTCAAGCGTGGCAATTAAGTCTGCACCGATTCCTTGGGGCACAAAGCCGGTTTGTAAATTGGTTTCTGGATCTTGGGCCCATGCGCCTCCATCAGAGCCCATCGGAACCCGTGACATCGACTCAACACCGCCGGCCACGACAAAGTCCTCCCAACCTGAGGCAACCTTTTGGGCAGCAAGATTGACCGCTTCAAGGCCCGATGCGCAAAAGCGATTGACCTGAATGCCCGCTGCCTTTAAGTCCCAGCCGGCGCTTAAGGCCGCTGTTCTTGCGATGACCGAACCCTGCTCACCAACAGGGCTTACGCAGCCAATCACGACGTCATCAACCAGAGCAGTATCGAGTTGATGTTTGTGCGCCATGTGTTTCATCAGGCCGCTTAATAGCTTCACCGGCTTAACTTCGTGGAGCGCGCCGCTGGATTTGCCACGGCCACGCGGTGTGCGGATCGCATCGAAAATAAAAACCTCAGTCATCAACATTCTCCAGGAAGTTCGCCTTGATTCCCGTACAAGTCTATCTGAGCAAGGGCTAAGTTGACCTGCTTGGTGTACATTGCGCGCAGTTACAAAAAAAAAGAGCAGCACCTATTTTGCGGGAGAGACAAGCACCATGATTGCACGTGAGCTATTTAGCGACGACCACGAGCTTTATCGTCAAACAGCACGCCGATTTTTGGAACAAGAGGTCGCACCTCATCACGATCAGTGGGAAGAACAAGGCTATGTTGATCGGGCTGTTTGGCTCAAAGCGGGCGAACTAGGACTTTTGTGTCCAACCATGCCCGAGGCCTATGGTGGGGCGGGCGTTGATCGCCTTTACTCCGTGGTCTTAATGGAAGAGATTGCCAGGGTTAATGCCACGGGACTGGGTTTTGGATTGCATTCAGAGATCGTTGCGCCTTATTTGCTGCACTACGGCACTGAGGCGCAAAAGCAGCATTACTTACCTGCGATGGCGCGCGGCGAGATTATCGGCGCGATTGCCATGACCGAACCGGCGGCAGGATCCGACCTTCAAGGGGTTCGAACCACGGCAAGCGATGAGGGCGATCACTTTGTGGTCAACGGCTCAAAAACTTTCATCACGAATGGCTGGCATGCCGATGTGGTCATCACCGTGGTTAAAACCAACCCTGCCGCAGGCGCTAAGGGGACGAGTCTTTTATTGATCGATCGCGGTATGGACGGTTTTGCGAAAGGCCGCCGCTTGAAGAAGGTTGGCATGAAGGCACAGGATACCGCTGAGCTATTTTTTGATCAGGTCAAAGTGCCGAAGTCTCAGCTTCTTGGTCATTTGAATCAGGGTTTTATTTATCTGATGGAAGAATTGCCTTGGGAGCGATTGCAAATCGCCATTAGTGCTGTGAGTTCGGCGCAGGCGGCTATCGATTGGACGATAGACTACACAAGCCAGCGCAAGGCTTTTGGCCAAGCCGTTTCTCAATTTCAGAACACTCGATTCACGCTTGCAGAGCTGCAGACCGAGGTACAAGTCGCCCAGGTGTTTGTCGATCGCTGTACGAATTTGTTATTAGAAAAAAAGCTCGATACAGCAACCGCTTCGATGGCTAAGTATTGGTGTTCAGATTTACAGTGCAAAGTGTTAGACGCCTGCGTACAGCTGCATGGTGGCTATGGTTACATGTGGGAGTACCCGGTAGCGAGAGCTTGGGCCGACGCGCGCGTGCAACGCATTTATGGCGGTACCAACGAGATCATGAAAGAAGTGATTGCGCGTTCAATGGGGCTGGGAGCTAAGGCTCAGGCATGACCGACGTTGCGCAACTGCTCATCTCAGGCGCAGCGATCGGCTGTATTTATGCACTGATTGCGCTGGGATTTGTACTCATCTACAAGGCAACCGAAGTGGTTAACTTCGCGCAAGGCGATGTGATGATGCTCGGTGCTTTCGTGGCCTTTACATTTTCAAGCCTGATGGGTTTGGGCTTTTGGTTGTCCTTGCCTTTAAGTCTGATCGTCATGGCATTATTTGGAGCCTTATTCGATCGTCTATTGTTGCGGCCCATCATTGGCATGCCAACATTCTCGGCTGTGATGGTGACCTTAGCAGCTGGTTTTGCCATGCGTGGCATCGCATCCATGGTGCCGGGTTGGGGAACCGACACCCACTCGCTTAAAGCACCTTGGTCGGATGAAGTTATCCGAGTTGCGGGGATCGTTGTTTCGACCGATCACCTCGCCATCTTGCTGATTACTGCACTCCTATGTGCTTTGTTATATGTATTTTTCAAAGGAACAAGAATCGGCATTGCCATGCAGGCTGCCTCGCAAAATCAGCTGGCAGCTTATTACATGGGCATACCTGTTCGTCGGATCAACAGCCTCATCTGGTCGATCGCCGCAGCCGTCGCCGGACTTGCTGCCGTGCTGCTTGCACCGATTACCTTTGTGCACAACAACATGGGGTTTATCGGCATTAAGGCATTCCCGGCTGCTGTCGTTGGAGGTTTTGGATCGATCCCTGGTGCAATTGTGGGAGGACTTGTGATTGGCTGGGTTGAAGCCTTCGCGGGCTTTTATCTGCCCGAGGGCTTTAAGGACATTGCAGCGTATATCGTCGTTCTCTTAGTGTTGATGGTGAAGCCGTCTGGGATTTTTGGCCAGATGAGGCGCAAGAAGGTTTGAGGCTTCAACATGCTTTGTCGAGGACTGCCGAGGGCTAAAGCTTGGTATAGGAATAATGCGATTTATTTTTAAAACCCGCTACGAGCAGGATTTACTTTTTTTCAAAGATAAGCACACGGCCTTTTGGTATGGCCTTTTGCTACTTTGTTTGCTGCTTGCGCCATGGTTTGTGTCTGAATATTTTCAGACACAGCTAATCTTTATTTTTATCAGCGGCCTGGTGGGGCTTGGACTCATGTTGCTGGCAGGCTTTACCGGTCAGATGTCCATGGGACATGCTGCCTTTCTGGCAATCGGTGCTTATGCCGAGGCCTACCTTCAGGCCAGAGGTTGGCCTTTTTTGTTTTCAGCGCCCATCGCTATGTTGGTGAGTGCGGCTGCAGGGGTTGCCATTGCGCTGCCAGCTTTGCGGCTGACGGGGCTGTATCTTGCCATTGCAACGCTTGCCTTTGGGTTTATCGTTGAGGAAGGCCTGGCCCGGTGGGAATCGGTCACTGGCGGCAACGCGGGCATGATGGTCGCTCCCTTGAAGTTGATCCTTGGGAGCTTAGAGACCGATCAAGGGTTTTACTATTTATGCTTGGGCCTTATCGTCGTTGTTGCGACGGCCCTGAAGAACTTATTACGTGCGCCGACTGGCCGGGCGCTGATTGCCATACGTGATTCGGAGGTGTCGGCGCAAAGTATGGGCGTTAACCTTGCCCGCTATAAGACTTTGAGCTTTGCGCTGTCAGCAGCAATTACGGGCCTGGCAGGGGCGCTCTATGCTCATCAAATTAAGTTCTTAAGTCCAGAGCAGTTTACAGTGCTTGTTTCGATTGAGTTTTTGATGATGGTTGTCATTGGCGGGCTTGGGTCATTGCACGGCGCGATATTTGGAGCCATGTTTATTATTCTCCTGCCCGAAGCCATCTCCACGCTCAAGGATTGGCTGCCGGAGTCTTTATCAGGACAGACCGGTCTCAAGGCGACCTTGTTCGGCTTGATCATGATACTTTTTGTTATTTTTGAGCCGCTTGGGCTTTACGGTGCCTGGGTCAAGATCCGTACTTATTTTTCATTATTTCCACTTTATAAGCGTGGCATGTTCAAGCGCCAGCGTAGCTACACCAAGTCCGAGCGGGTTCATTGAGGTCGGCGATGATGCAAGGCTTTTTTGAGATCGACCATTTGACCAAGCGCTTTGGCGGCTTACTCGCTGTCGATGACGTCAGTTTTTCGGTGAATCAAGGTGAGATCTTTACGATCATTGGTCCGAATGGAGCTGGTAAGACAACGATTTTCAACCTCATCAGTTTGATTTATCCTGCGAGCGCCGGCCAGATTCGTTTTCTTGGAAAGGATCTTGGTCATATGTCGCCGGATCAGGTGGTCCAGCTGGGCATCGGTAGAACATTTCAAAATATTGAGCTTTTTGCGCAGGCCACCGTTCTGCAAAACCTGTTAATCGGGCGCCATGCTCATACGCCAAAGCGTCCACTGGCCGAGATGTTTTTTACGCGGTCGGTGCGAGACAGTGAACTAGTCAATCGTCGCGCCGTGGAAAAAGTCATCGACTTTCTTGATCTTGCAGCCTACCGCGACGCAACGGTTGCAGGCCTTCCCTATGGTGTGCGAAAAGTGGTTGAACTCGCTCGGGCCCTTTGTACTGAGCCTAAGCTGCTGCTGCTTGATGAGCCCTCGTCGGGGTTGAATGTCGAGGAAACCGATGACATGGCCTATTGGATTCAGGATATTCGCGATGAACTGGGCATTACGGTTTTAATGGTGGAGCATGACATGTCGCTTGTCTCCAGAGTGTCAGACAGGGTTTTAGCGGTGAATTTTGGAAAGGTGTTGGCACAGGGGACACCGAGTGAGGTTCAAGCCCACCCTGATGTGATCGCTGCGTATTTGGGACAGGCTTGATGCAAAGCACAGAGCCTATTTTGAGCCTCAGCAACGTCGAAGCAAGCTACGGACCTGTTCAAGCGATTCGTGGGGTGTCCTTGAAAGTGCCCCAAGGCTCGATTGTGACCGTGCTCGGGTCAAATGGCGCAGGCAAGACGACCATCTTGAAGACGATCTCTGGCATTCTTGATCCACGCAAGGGAACGATCCAATTTTTGGGTCAATCGATTCAAGGATTGGAGCCTGATGCAATCGTTAGGCTTGGACTTAGCCACGTTCCTGAAGGGCGCGAGGTATTCCCGTTGCTGACGGTAAAAGAGAATTTGCTGATGGGCGCATATACCCGCAGCGATTCGGCGGTCAGTCAGGATATCGAGCGGATGTACGGCTATTTCCCCATACTTAAAGAGCGCGCCGGCCAGGAGGCAGGACAGTTATCCGGCGGACAGCAGCAGATGTTGGCGATTGCCCGTGCCCTGATGTCAAGACCTAAGATGCTTTTACTCGATGAACCAAGTCTTGGTTTATCGCCCAAGTTGGTCAAAGAGATTTTTGCCATCATCAAGCGGGTTAACCAGGAGGAGGGCACAACCATGCTCTTGGTTGAGCAAAATGCACAAATTGCCTTGCAAACGGCCGATTTTGGTTATGTTCTAGAAGTGGGACGTATTGTGCTTGAAGGTGAGACCGACGCCTTACTCGAGAAAGACGATATCCGCGAGTTCTACCTTGGTATGAAGTCAGACGCAGTTCGCGGAGAACGGCGCTGGAAGAAGAAAAAGCAATGGCGTTGAGTAAAGAGCGATGAATCCATCCAGGCTTGCCGGTGAGACCTTAGGTCAAAAATTTTGGAACGCTGTTGGACAGCGCTCGAATCAGGTCGCCTTGAGGCAAAAGCTCTTTGGCGTTTGGGATGAGATCACATGGAGCGACTACGGTGCTCATGCCAGGCGAATCGGCATGGGGCTTGCTGCACTGGGTTTAGAGCCAGGTACATGTGTTTCGATTCTTGCCAACACAAGGCGAGAGTGGGCCTATTGCGACTTCGGCGCCTTACTGGTTGGCCTTGTCGTATCGGGGGTTTACCCAACGGATTCTTCAGAGCAACTCGAGTTTTTATGTGCTGACTCGCGTACCGAGGTTTTGATTGTTGAAGATGATGAGCAACTCGATAAAGCCCTGCAGGTTCGTGAACGATTGTCTGCATTAAAGAAGATCATCGTGATGGATATGGAAGGGTTGCGCGATTTGAGCGATCCGCAAATTATGTCGTTACAAGATCTTGAAGTGCTTGGGCAGTTGCATGATGAGCGGTATCCAGCGCTTTTCGAGACTCGCTTGCATGCCCGTTGTGCTGATGATGTGGCAATTCTTGTCTACACCTCGGGCACCACGGGTAAACCTAAGGGTGCGATGCTGAGTCATCGGAACCTGAGAGCAGTGATGGAAAACTTTCCTCACCAACTGGCGCAAGGTCCGGGCGACGATAAAATGTCATTCCTGCCCCTGTGCCACATCGCCGAGCGCATGTTCGGCTCGATGCTCTCGCTTGAGCGTGGCTCAAGAATGAATTTTGTTGAAAATCCCGATACAGTTCCGGAGAATGTTCGAGAAATTTCTCCAACAATCATGTTGGGCGTGCCTCGTGTTTGGGAGAAGTTTTACTCAGCGATCAATTTGCGGATGAAGGAGTCGACGCCCATCCAACAAGCTTCCTATCGTTTCGCGTTGTCTGTTGGCGAGCGGCATGCAGCCTACGCGATGCAAGCGCAGCAAGCGCCTTTGGCATTACGGATGCTCAACGCGATACTGCGCTATGTCGTCTTGGGCAATGTGCGCAGGGCTATTGGACTCGATCGTGTGCGATGGGCCGCGACTGGGGCCGCACCGATTTC
>Ga0129336_10002699_pt1 | contig 10915 bp, 10 predicted proteins | sample CPB6_02_DNA_FD_96878 | JGI IMG/M metagenome (GOLD analysis project Ga0129336, IMG submission 96878) | Freshwater to marine salinity gradient microbial communities from Chesapeake Bay, USA - CPBay_Sum_0.6_0.2_DNA | ecosystem: Environmental > Aquatic > Marine > Coastal | place: USA: Chesapeake...
CGATAACTCGAGCGAGCAGCTCTCAAACGTTATCTGCGTGACCTTGCTCCCAGTGGGGTTTACCTAGCTACAAGAATTACTTCTTGCACTGGTGGTCTCTTACACCACCGTTTCACCCTTACCCACTATTGCTAGTAGGCGGTTTATTTTCTGTGGCACTAATCCCGCCGGTTTCCCGGGGTGGGCGTTACCCACCACTGCGCTCTGCGGAGTCCGGACTTTCCTCGATGTATTGCTACACCGCGATGGTTCGGACGACTCTTGCCTCTAATTCTAGAGCGTCCTCTCTTTTCTGTAAATTTTCGCCTTTAAATGGTCGTTATCTGACCACGACGGATCTGGCTGTGCATGTAGCGTACGTTGCCTCTGTTGGGATAAAAACGTAAGACATTTAAATCATGCTCCCTGTCGCATTTTGTACAGTGGACTATTGTTAAGGGATACAAACGGGTCGAAGCGTGGTCTATTCTAAAAATGGAGGCGCCGCAGCAAGTCAATCGTTTGCGGTGAGTGCAGCAATTGCAACACTCAAAGAAGGTGGCTCGTTTATTGATGCTTCTATCGGTTAAGCGCAGAAATCTCGCTGTTTTTACTATTCAACTGCTTTGCAATCGTGCAATGGCTTCAGTACAAGCAAAATAGCAAGTGGGCTGACTATCTTGCTGGGGAGAAGAAGTACATAACGCTCTCTTTTGTCGCCAAACGATTGCCTGCCTGGCAAATCTTTGCGGGCACATTATTTCCTGAGTTATAACTAATGTCCTGAAAACTATTGCGCGGTACTTTTCAGACGATAGTCATTGCTCTAGAAATATTTTCCGAAGTCACTTTCTTGATTTCTGATTCGGAGACGCCCTTTTCACGCATTTTCGGTACGAAACTCTCTAGCAACCACGCGAAACCTCTACCACCGTAACTTTTAAGTGCAGATCTCGTTCCAACATCGGTTCCCAGTACCAATTTGTCACCATAACCAGCTTCAAGAAGCGCAAGAACGTTACCCAGCCTAATTTCGTCAGAAGGGTAACCCTCTCCCAAATAGCCAATGTTATCGATACTTAGATACACACCTGTCTTTGCGATATCCAACATAATCTTCGTATCTTCGCGATCTCCCAAATGGCTAATGAGGATTCGGTTAGGGTCTATACCCTCGCTCTCCAAAATTTTGATTTGCTCTAAAGCTAATTCACCAAAATGCGTAGTGTGCGTGAAAACCGGAACGCCAGTTCTCAGGCTTGCCTTTGCGGCTGCCCTGAAAACTCTCTCTTGCGCAGGATTGATGAATAGCCTTTCAGTACCAATCTCCCCAATGAAACCCGCCTTAACATCTGTGCCATCAAATCCTTCCAGTATCTCTCGTTCCATAATCTCTGCTAGTTCATCAGAGGTTTTCTCAAATATTTCTCGTGGATATACCCACTCTCGATACCAACCACATCCCAACACTAAATTAACGCCAGTTTTCAAGGAAAGTCGTTTGAGTACTTCTGGTTTAGTTCCAATACCATGAGAGCTGCAATCAATAAGACTTTTTCCACCCGCATTTTTATACTGATTCAATTCAAATTCTGCGACGTTTTCATCATCGAAAATCACGTCGTAACTCATAATCATCTTGAAATAATCAAAAAGCACATGCTCATGGCTGTGACAGAACCCTAATTCCTCTGGCTTTATCAAACCAGTTACCGTTTGGATCATGCCTTTTCTGCTCATCAATCTCTCGCTTTCTTTAGTTGATTCCGCATTATTTCGATGATTTTTCCAGCTATCTCAATTCCTTCTCCCGCATTTAAAGCCATGGGATTTATCGTCAAAAACCCCTCATTTGTTAACTCCTGTCCAAGGATTACCCGTGGTTGGTCTTTGGCAAGAAGGTTATAAAATTGATCAACTTCATCTGCATTGCCGATGAAAAATTTGAGAGTGTCAACAAAGAGAAAGTCATTGAAATATCTAACGCATTTGATTTCCTCTTTTAACAGCGAATCTTCAATGATTTTTAGTTCGAGATAGCCTTCAGCAAACTTTGTTCTCTTTGTGTAATTACGAATTGCAAGTAGCATTTGAAAAATTTGCTCTTTTCCAACTTTCATTGATCTAGCTATTCCATTTGTGGGTAAAGTGATTGGCAATTCACTTTGATTTTGTAGGAATTTCCAAGTTTTTGCTCGTTCATCCATGTCTAAATGTTGCAACAAAGAAAGAATTACATCTTGCTTATTACAAAATAATAAACCTGCTGTATGTGGTCCCCGAAATCCTTTTCCACCGCTAGTTGCTACAAATCTGGCACCTTTATCAAAAAAATCTTTGAGTCGAGTAATTGGCGGAACATAAATTGCTGCATCTACAATTAAGGAAATCTTTTTTTCAGAACAAAGTTGCGCAATTTCTTCAAAAGAAACCTGGTTAGTTGATTCATTGCACCGAAAAACAATTGCACAAACTTCATCATTGATGTGCAATTTTATCTCCGTAATACTGCATCCGTCTTGATCGCCAACAATCATTAAATCTGCTCCAGCAGCGATAATTGCATGATCATATGGATCGTGATGACCAGCTTGCACTAGTACCTTATTTTTCATCCAATTCACTTTTGGTAAGCGACTCATTCGATCTGAATCATTCCCAGCAAGAACCACGGCTGTTGCAATAGTTAAAGCTGCCGCTGCGCCACAAGTTACTAATCCGCCAGGCACGGGTAACGTTTTCTCAAGATAATTTGAGGCGGCTACATGTAACTCATCCATACGAAAACTGGCTTGGGAGCAGGCAAGAGCCTCGTCAATGATATCTCGGTCAACATTTAATCCACCGAGTCGAGTCGCTGGTCCTACGCCATTTAATATCGGTGTGACGTCAAGTTCATTCAAGAAATTCATAGCGCAGCATCTTCTGACTTTTCAATTGAATTGAAAATCAAAGACCCATTTCTAATAATAATTACCGGTTTGATCTTATTGTTTCCCTTAAAGGAATGGCCATGTACATCAGAGAAATCAAAATTACCCTCTACATTTTCGAAAATTGCTAAGTTGGCGACACTTCCTTCAGTTAACGTATTTTCAGACCTGGATAATTGACCAAATTTTTCTGGATTCGATGTAGTTCGAATCAGTATTTCTTCCAAGTTCATACCTAATGCCAGAAATTTAGACATTACATTTGTCAGAGATTCGACTTTTTTAATAGATCCCGTATGTATGTCAGTGCTAATTGAATCAGGGTATAAGTCATTCTCAATCATTGTGCTTGCCACGGTTGAATCAAAACCTCCTGCGCCATGGCCTACATCAAAAATGACACCTTTTTTAATGGCGTTCACGACGCTCTTGCGAGGTTTTCCGGAGTCAACCAAAGTATTGCCTTCCCATCCGGTGTAACTATGGGTTAGAAAATCTCCCGATCCCAAATTTTCTAGAATGGTTTCGATTGAGCACGGAGCGGGACCAAGATGCACCATCAGCGGAAGTCCTAACTTATCCGCAGCCGTACGAGCCTTCTTCAGTGCATTCTCAGCATTGTCACCGCCAACATCATTAGAGGCCCGCACTTTGATGCCAATCACTATGTCCGAGTGTTCACGCGCTTTGTTAATCGCAACATCTACATCTAAGTAGGCGGGTGTTTTCAGTTCGCCTTGTAAATAAATGCTAGTAGTACCGATTGATGCGATATTTAGGAATGCTTTGATCTCTAATTGAGACTTATCAATGATGAGTCGCCGAAAAGCGTCAATTAGATGGCCACCGGCGCTGCCTGTATCGACCGCACGAAAAACTCCATCAGGCAGTAAAGATTGATCTGGATCTACGCCTAAATCCTGCCCAGCGAATAAATGAGTATGAAAATCTGTCAATCCATTGGTGGCAAACCAACTAGGTTTGGCTTGGTTTTGCTGACCCTCAGAATTGTGAAATCGTCCATTTACGATTCTGACATTGGAGGTTGACCACCCCTTTTTACTGGGGTCGAAAAATCTGAGGTTTTGGATCTCTAAATTAGCCGTCGAATTAATGGCAGTCCCCCTACCTACTTCGTGAATCTGCTTAAAATACGTCTATCAAAACCCAGATTTTGGTGTGTACTCTCCTTGAGAATGTCCGTAAGATAACTCTCTCGAGCCTTAAGAGTACTTAGTGGTGGTTTATGAGTCAATCAAATGACGTGAAATCAGCGTCGCGAGTTATTCAGATACTTGAACTACTCTCACATCACAGTGAAGGCCTAACTTTCTCGCAAATTCAAAGTCGTCTCGACATTCCCAAAAGCAGTCTTTCATCTCTACTCGCAACAATCTCTAAAGATAGATGGATTGACTTTGATCAAATATCAAAGACTTATAGGAGTGGAATGCGTGCCTGGGAGACAAGCCAACGTTTTGTTCGAAACCTAAAAATTGCAGAATCAGCAGAAGATCACCTCATCGAGCTCAGGAATTTGCTCAACATGACCGTGCACTTAGCGATTCGGGATGGGCGAGATGTGGTTTACGTCTCGCAGATGAAGGCCAACATAGACGATTCGCTACCGTCATTTGTAGGCGGCAGGTTGCCCGCAAGTGCAACCGCTTTGGGCAAGGCGTTGCTTTCTGGGTTGCCGAACACAACAGTTTCCCGCCTTTACGACAAAGTGCAGCTTCAGCGATTTTCAGAATTTACCGTTACCGAATTGCCACATTTGCTCCGCGTACTCGATGAAACGAGGAAAAATGGATTTGCTGAGGCAAACGGTGATTTCAGGCGGGATATTTTTTGCATTGCCTCCCCAATAGTGGATACCGAGGGAAATGTCGTAGCCTCAATAAGCTGCACAATTCCAAAAGAGCAGCTTGACTCCTTTGGGAAAATTGCCAACAAAATGCGGGATTTGGTTGTGGGACAGGCTCAAGAAATCCGGAGAGAAATCGGATACTCAGCTTAGCCAGTTCTTATCCTTGAACAAATCTGATTCAAGTTACAAATTCGTTGACTAAGCACCCATTTTTATGGTTTTGTGGTGGGAGCCTTAGTTCATCAATATGAACTGAATTTCTGCTTGTGGAAATTACTCGGGCTGCATAGCAAAGGGAGAAAATGAAAGTGAAAAAGACTTTAGTTAGAAGCTTGGCTGTAGCTTCTCTTTTTCTTGCTTCACTCATCGTCATCGCGCCTCAAAGTAGCGCGGCTAATGCGAAGCTAAATGGAGTCTGCGCCAAAGCAGGAACGAAAGCGAATGTCGGGAAAACGGCTGTCGTCTGTACCAAGGTTGGTAACAAGTTGCAATGGAAGAAAGCCGTTGCAGCAAACTCATCTAAATCACCAAGCACAACCGCTGCTCCTGCAACCATGCCATCAGGTACGCTCAATGTTGCCCACTGGGATTTTCTTGCTCCAAAATACGGAGCCGATATGCAAGCAACAATCAAAGAATATGAAAAATACAATCCGAATGCCAAAATAACTACAGTTGGAATCGTACGTGCGGTCTACGAAACAAAAATGAAAATTCAGTTGTCAGCTAGAGGTGGTCCAGACGTTTTCACAATTCCTGACACCTTCTTCCCAGAGTTAGCGCGATCAAATGTGCTCGAGCCACTCGACAACGTCTTTACCCCAGCCGTTAAAGCAACGATGAATGAATCCAATAAGGGTGGACTATGGCGAGGAAAGCAATTAGCTATTACCTGGCAAGTTGCTCCCTATGCCTTCTTCTGGAATAAAGCTATCCTGGAAAAAGCTGGTGTGACTCCCCCAACAACTCCCCAAGAGTTGGTGGCCGCAGCAAAGACAATCAAGGAAAAAACTGGTGCAATTGGTTTCGCTGTACGTAGCAGATTGGCCGAAGAGACTCCTTGGTGGATTGACTTCAATAACTGGGTAGTTGGCTTTAATGGTGGTTGGTCTAATGGCGAGAAATTGACCATTGACAGCCCAGAAAATATCGCGGCTGTTACCGCTTATAAGGCCGTATATGACTCGGGTGGATTCTCCGTTGGAGATGACGCTTCTACCTTTAGATCCAAGTTTGGACAAGGTCTCGTAGGAATGATGATTGATGCTACGGGTGCTTTGCCTGCAATGATTGGTGAAAAGGTCCCTTCAAAAACTGTAGGCGCTTCCAAGCTTCCATTCCCAGGAAAGTCTACAAGCCAAGTTGGAATTCTCTTTGGAATCAATGCAAATTCAAAGAATAAAGAGCTAGCCAAGCACTTTATGAACTGGTTCCTAACTGCAAAAACTCAGCAGTCAATCTCTGAGATGATTGGAAATACCTCAACAGTTGCAACTGATGTCGAAATTCCAAAGACATTCTTGGATGAGAATCCATGGGCGATTGCATATCGTCAAAATGGAAAATCAACTAAGAGCTCAGTGCCAGAAGGATTTGAATCCTCTACAGCTGAAATTCGAAAAGAAGTACTGACTCAGATCGAACAGGTTCTCCTCGGGAAATTAACTCCTACTGAAGCCCTTAAGAAGGCTCAGGAGAATCTCACTTAATCAATATCACAAAGTTAATTAACTAAAGAATTTCACCCATCTGAATGCAAATTCAGATGGGTGAAATTTATATTTTCTCTTAATTTTCAAACTTTGAACAAGATAAAGGTGAAGAATATGGCGAAACTAAAACGAGAGATAATAGTTGGGGAAAGCCGCATATATCCCTACTTTTTTGTTTCGTTTGCCACGATTTATCTAATTCTATTTACATCTATTCCATTGCTTCGAGGTTTTTGGTACAGCTTCACAGATAGCCTGTTATTAAACCCAAGGGAAGGCAAACTTGTAGGTACAAAGAACTATAAAGAACTTCTGGATAATCCAGAGTTTTACAATTCTTTGAGTAAAACTATTATCTATGCCACCTTGGTGGTGATTGGTTCGGTTGCCCTAGGTACCATCGCAGCAATTGCTATTAATGAGAAGTTGCCAGGGCGCGCGCTTTTTCGCTCTCTGTTAACACTTCCTTGGGCTATTCCTGGAGTTTCTGTAGTTTTAGTTTTTATCTGGATTTATAACTATGACAGTGGCGTTGCCAATCAATTTAGTTCTGGCTTGGGTTTTGGGCAAAAAGGTTGGCTCATTGACCCTTCGCTTGGAATGTTTTCGGTCACCCTGGCCAGTATTTGGAAGGTATTCCCTTTCATCATGCTTGTTGTTCTTGCGGCCCTACAGAGCGTCCCCGAAGAGTTAAGAGAAGCTGCCCGTGTAGATGGGGCCGATCGCCTCAACATCTTTAGAACAGTGGTACTACCTCACTTGATTCCTACCTTAAGAATTGTCTCACTTTTGATGACAATCTGGTCCATTAGAAGGTTTGAGATAATTTATCTACTCACCGGCGGTGGCCCAAGTGGTGCGACGAACAATATTGTTATTAATGTCTACAAGTTAGCCTTTGAGAATTCAGAACTTGGAAAAGCGGCGGCTTTGGGAATTTTAGGACTGCTACTTTCTATTACTGTCACTTTAATTTACTTCTTCATTGACAAGCGACAAGAAAAGAATTAACATGAAAAAGCGATTTTTTTCCAAGTCATTTAGGTGGGTATTTGTACTGCTACTCTCCCTCTTTGCGGTTTTCCCCGTTTATTGGATGTTTAACACTTCACTAACTCCAGTAGAAGGCTTGTTTGGTGGCCAAAACCTAATTCCACCGCTCGGCAATATCCTCGATATATTTAACGTTTTCTCAACAGATGTTCCTATTTGGCGTTGGTTGAAGAACAGCGCAATCGTCGCTTTTGGCACCACTTTTTCAAGTTTGGCGATGGCGATTCTCGCGGGCTACGGACTATCTCGTTATAGATTTTATGGAAAAGGAGTTCTTGGTTTTGCATTATTCGCAACTCAAATGCTTCCTGAAGCATTGCTAATTGTGCCCATGTACGCCTTGTTTATGAGCCTTGGGCTCTTGGATGGTTTTCTAGGCCTAATTTTAGCTAATACCGCCTTCGTAATGCCGGTTGCGGTATGGATCGTGAAATCTGCGATGGATAGCGTCCCATTTGAAATCGAAGAGGCGGCCCGTATTGATGGAACGCCGAGACTGGGCGTCCTAACACAAATAATGATTCCGCTCGCTGCACCTTCCATAGCTGCAGCATCAGTAATCTTATTCTTTGACGGCTGGAATGACTTTTTGTTTGCCTCAACATTTATAACGACCCCCGAGAAGTGGCTCGCCTCTGTTGGGCTGGCTTCATTCATTGGCGAATTCGTCACTCCACTTGCAACCGTATTTTCAGCTGCAATTGTTTTCACAATTCCAGCAATCGTATTTTTCTTGTTGATGCAAAAACAAATTGTTAGCGGTCTTACTTCCGGTTCTGTGAAAGGATAAAAATGCCTAAAATCGTATTCGACAAAGTAAATAAATATTTCGGTGATGTGCATGTCATTAAAGACTTCACAGGGGAAATCGACGATAAAGAATTCTTGGTGCTGTTAGGGCCTTCAGGGTGCGGTAAATCAACCATGCTTCGTATGATTGCTGGTTTGATTGATGTAACCGAAGGTTCAATTTACTTCGATGATGAATTGATGAACGATATTGAACCGAAAAAACGAAACGTAGCTTTCGTCTTTCAGTCGTATGCTTTGTATCCACATTTAACTGTAAAGGCAAATATCGCCTATCCCCTATTGATGGATCAATTTCGGTGGTGGTGGCATCTGCCCTTTATCGGCAATCTGAAAAGACGAATCTATCTACGGCGCCCTGAGGTGCTAAAGAGGATCGAAGAAATCGCAGAGACGATGGAGTTGACTCAGTTACTTAATCGACGTCCTAAAACGCTCTCCGGAGGGCAAAGGCAACGAGTAGCACTTGCGCGGGCTCTTGTTAGAAATCCTTCGCTGTACCTTCTCGACGAACCACTATCGAATCTCGACGCAAAGCTTCGTGCTCATATGAGAGTCGAGATTTCAAATCTCTACTCGCGCGTTCAAAAAACTTTTATTTATGTAACCCATGATCAGATTGAAGCTATGACTATGGGTACCAAAATTGTTTTGATGGATAAAGGTGAAATTCAACAACAGGGAACACCACAAGAAATCTATAACAACCCAGCAAATGTCTTTGTTGCCTCATTTATAGGTTCGCCACCAATGAATTTACTTAATGTCGAAATTAACCAGTCAAGAATTACATTTTCTAATGGGTTCTCTCTTGAGAATTCAAATGGAGCGATGCCGGACACTGACAAAGATAAGGTAATTCTTGGTATCCGTCCTGAAAAATTAATCAAGCTCCGGGATTCTGAGGTGGGAATTCCCGTGACTGTGAAAATCGTTGAAAGATTGGGCTCCGAGTCACTCGTGGCTTTTGAGTTAAAGAATGCAATGAAAGATTCGAGTGCCTCTGAATCATCCGAGAAAAGACTCTTTTTCATTAAATTAGGTGGCGATGAATCCATCAATATTGGTGACGAACTCAAGATCGGTTTTAACTTCGCAAACGTAAGGTGGTTCGACGTTCAGAAGGGAAATAGAATCTAGTGGCGCGAACAGTCGTTGTTGGTGGTGGTGGTTCGGGTATCGGTCGAGCTTGCGCTGCAAGGTTTGCCGAAAGAGGAGATGACGTTTGGATTGTTGGACGTCGAGAAGAGAGTTTGCAGAAAACTCTAGAAACTTTTCCGAAAATCAAACATTACATCGCTGCGGATTTGTCGACGGTTGAGGGAGCAGTAAAAGTAAGAGATGGCATTAGCGATAGAAGTGTTGATGTGGTTGTCTGTTCTGCGGGAGGTACTGCCGCAGCAGTTCATGGTGATCTCGAAAAAATTGCTGCTGAGTGGCACAACGATTTAAATCAAAATCTGATGACTACAGTGCTACTTGTTGAGGCACTGAGGCAGAAACTAACCTCTCCCGGGGCTCGCGTAGTTGGTATCGGTTCCATTGGGGCACAACTAGGTAGCGGCTACGGAGGCTCATACGGTTCAGCAAAAGCTGCCCTCCACGGCTGGCTCTACTGGATAGCAGCGGAACTTGGTCCTCTTGGAATTACGGCTAATCTCGTGACACCAGGCTTTATCCCAGAAACTGAATTTTTTGGAACGCGCATGAATGCCGATTTCTACAATGTAAGAGTTAACAGAACTCTGATGGGCAGGGCGGGAACTTTAGAGGACGTTTCCGAATGTGTTGGATTCCTTGCATCGCCTGAGGCGGGATACATTACGGGGCAGATAGTTGGGATTAATGGAGGCACTGTTTTCGGCAGGTAACGCGGGCGATTACATCTTAAGGGAGCTTGGCAATGAACCCTGTATCAGAGGGAATGTTTATTCGTCTCACATTTCTGCTAGGAATATCACCAGAGGTTACAAACAGTTTAGAACCTCAATTTCATAAAAAATAATTTAGGTTTAAATTAACTAACGCTCACTCCAGCTTCTGAGCAGCGTGCCGAAATAGAATCAGTAATTTTCTTGAATTTCTCTTCCGAGACTTCAGCTGTTTGGGTATCTCTCAAAGCACTTGTTAACATCTTGATGCCTTCTGCTAACCCGTTTGATAGTAAGGATCTGGCCTGATCGCCAATTAAATTATCAATGCTGGTGATTAACCCTGAATCTACTAAACCTGTTTGATTTGTAGCGGTTGCTGCCTTGATTCTTGAGGAGAGGGCATTGCATGCTGTGGCATCTGAAGTTCTTTGAGCTGCGTTTTTCACGATATCTGTCGCGCCACATCCAATAATCACCAGGGGTGCTAAAGGTTAAAATGCGACTATTTTGCTTCTCATGACGGGAGAAGATACCGAGGTTAAGAGCTTTGTATCCTATAAGTCTAAAGCGCGCGCTCTTTTATGTAAATTTTCCGCCAAGAGATAAAACCCCAGATAACTAGCGGTAAATAGAAGGCATAGAGCGTGCCGGTTGGGTAGTAGCCGTTTGCAAAGGCAAATGGCA
>Ga0129336_10002700_pt1 | contig 10914 bp, 8 predicted proteins | sample CPB6_02_DNA_FD_96878 | JGI IMG/M metagenome (GOLD analysis project Ga0129336, IMG submission 96878) | Freshwater to marine salinity gradient microbial communities from Chesapeake Bay, USA - CPBay_Sum_0.6_0.2_DNA | ecosystem: Environmental > Aquatic > Marine > Coastal | place: USA: Chesapeake Bay...
GCCGCCCGTGTCGCGACGGTTATCGCTACCCCGAGTGTTCGCAGCAATGTGAGCGCTCGCCCCGCGGTTTCCACCGCCAGACCTGCACAGGCAGCCGTTGAGTCAGTTGCCGACCGTGCACGTCGTTTGAATGAGGAAGCTGCTCGTCAGTTTCCTCAGCCTCGCGTGATTGAGTCTTTTGCGAGACCCAGTCAGGTGATTGCATTGGAGGGAGTTTGCTTGCGTAGCGTCCTCTTTCACACTTGCCCTGATTTGAAGGATCAGTACAAGTGCCACCCGGATCGTTGCCGCCGTCCTCGCTGCGGGGAACGCCTGAAATGGCCGCGTCGAATCCCTCCCTCGGCGCCGCGCCCTTGATTTCCGACTGGCTCGACCTCGACACACCGGGAGTGGTGCGCGCACGCACCGGAAAGTCCGAGCTGGGGCAGGGCATCCGGACGGCGCTGGTGCAGATCGTGGCCGATGCACTGGGAGTGGACTGCGAAATGGTGCAACTGGCCGCCCCTGACACGGACGGCCCCGACGAGACTTTCACCGCGGGCAGCCTGTCCGTCCAGCACTCCGGCAGCGCTCTCCACGCGGCTGCCACACAGGCTCGACTGATGTTCCTCGCCGCGGCCCGGGATCGGCTCGGGGTCGAACCCGTCCAGATGTATGGAGCGTTTGCGGCTGGGGACCGCCGCCTCACCTACTCCGACCTAGCGGGGTCGGTGGATCTTCACGTGGTCATCGACCCCTCCGTCGAGGCGGCAGAGGCCGGGAGCCTGGTGGGCACAGACCTGCCCCGAACAGACCTCGCAGACAAGATCCTCGGGCGTCCGAGGTACCTGCAGGACATGCGCCTGCCCGGGATGCTGTTCGGCCGCATGGTCCGCCCCCCGGCGCGAGGTGCTCGACTGCACCACGTGGACCGGCAAGCCGTGCTCGACCTGCCGGGCGTCGTGGACGTGGTGCGCGATGGCAGCGTCCTCGCCGTGATCGCGGACGACGAGATCGCAGCGCTGGAAGCAGTTGCCCGGCTTCGCGACTCGGCGACCTGGGAGACTGACCCCAGTGATCTCACCGACGACGGAATGACGGCGCTGCTCACCTCCGTCGCCACCGAGGACACCTCCGTTGCCGATGGTCCCGCCCTCGAGGACCCGACCCTGACAGCGCGCTACACCAGGCCATTCATCGCCCATGCGTCGATTGGTCCGGCATGCGCGATCGCCCACGAGGATGCCGGGACTCTTCAGGTGTGGAGCCACACACAGGGGGTCTTTCCGCTGCGTCGGGACATGGCGCGCGCTCTGGGTCGTTCCGAGGACTCCATCCGCATCACCCACGTCGAGGGGGCCGGCTGCTACGGGCACAATCCGGCTGATGACGTGGCCTACGACGCTGCCCTGCTGGCGGTGCACCTGCCCGGCCGACCGATCCAGGTGACCTGGTCCCGTGAGGACGAGTTGGGCTGGTCGCCCTTCGGCCCTGCGATGGTCGTCGACATCGCGGCGAGCACGGATGACACTGGTCAGATCACAGCCTGGTCTTGGGACGGCTACGGCAATGGGCACTCGTCGCGTCCCAGCACACTCGCAACGCCGTCCCTCCTCGCCTTCGAGTTGCAGGCGGACGGACAGCGCATGCCTCCCTCGGGAGACCCCCCCGTGCCCGCAGGCGCCGGGACGGCGAGGAATGCCGTCCCCGGCTACGAGGTGGGCCCTGTGCGGGCGGTCTCGCATCGCGCCCTCGCCATGCCCATCCGCGCCTCTGCCCTTCGCTCACTGGGGGCTCACCTCAACGTCGTTGCGATCGAGTCCCATCTCGACGACCTCGCCCGGATGCACGGAGAGGATCCGGTCGAGTACCGGCTGCGTCACCTGACTGACACGCGTGGTCGTGCAGTTCTGGAATCCGTCGCACGGGCCTCGGAGTGGGGAGGAGCGCTTCCCGACGGTCACGGACGTGGCGTCGGGTATGGGCGGTACAAGGGCTCCGGTGCCTGGTGCGCAGCCGTCGTGGAAGTCGAGGCGGAGACCAGCGTGCAGGTGACCCGCGTCTGGCTTGCCGCGGATTGCGGGCGCGTCGTGAATCCCGACGGAGCTCGCAATCAGCTCGAGGGTGGCGCCCTGCAGTCCCTCTCGTGGACCCTGATGGAGAGGGTGCGCTTCTCCGAGGGTCGCGTGACCAGCGACACCTGGGAGGAGTACCCGATCCTCACCTTCTCGCAGGCACCCCTCGTGCATGTCGAGCTCGCCGACCGTGCGCGGGATCCCTGGCTGGGGGCCGGGGAGGCATCCATGGGACCGACAGCAGCCGCCGTCGCCAACGCCGTGGTCGACGCGCTCGGCGTGCGGGTGCGGGACCTGCCCATCACGGCCGAGGCGATCATCGCCGCGATGGAGGATTGAGGGCTAGTCCCGATTCAACCCCCCACCGGGCGGATGCCGAATACAATCGATTGCATGACGCAGACCCACACGGCGGACGTCATCGTCGCCGGAGCAGGCCACAACGCCCTCATCACCGCCGCCTATCTCGCTCGAGCGGGGAAGAGCGTGATCATCGTCGACGCACGGCCCATTCCCGGCGGCGGCGTCGCCACCGAGGAGTACCTCCCCGGATTCTTCATGGACTCATGCTCCACCGGCCATACGATCATCCAGGGCAACCCGGTCATCGCCCAGGACACCCTTGGACTCGTTGGGGATCACGGCCTCGCATACGTTGATCCGGACCCGGTTGCCCGCGTGGCCATGCCGGACGGCGAGCAGGTCGGAATGCACCTCGACCCCGAGCGCACATACGAGGAGTTCGCCCGTTTCAGTCGCAGGGATGCCGATACGTACCTGGCAATGCTCGAGGACTGGAGCCGCGCCAAGGCAGCCTTCGGCACCGCCAACAACACTCCGATCGGCTGGGGGCGCCCCCTGGACGCCCTACTCGATGAGCTTCCCAACGGAGGCACCTGGCGACGGCGCCGAGCCCTGAGCGCCGTGGACGTGATCCGTCACGAGTTCACCGAGGAGCACATTCAGGCCTTCCTGCTCTGGGAAGCCTGCCAGACGTTCGGCTCGATCGACCTTCCCGGATCCGGGGTCCTTCCCTATTCGATCATGGGTGGTCGCCAGCAGCGCTCATGGACGATCCCGTTGGGCGGCTCGGGTCGCCTCACGGATGCCCTCGTGTCCGTCATCGAGAGCAACGGCGGCCGGATCGACTGCGGGGTCACCGTTGCGCGACTGCTGCTCGACGGCGATCGCTGCGTGGGCATCGAGACTACCGAAGGCGTGCAGTATCTGGCCCGGGACGCCGTGCTCTCGACGATCCATGTGAAGCACCTCCTCGACATGGCCCCTCGTGAGGCATGGGGCGAGGACTTCGCGTACGGAGTCGAGACCTACGACATCGGCATCCCACTGTTCGCCGCGTTCCTGGTGATGGACGAGGTCCCCACATTCACCGGGATGACGGCGGCCGACACCGCGGTGAGCAGCGGCCTCGCCCTGTGGCCCCAGGACGTCGTGGACCTCGTACGCGACATACGCGACCGCAAGCCGGTGACCGGCTCCGCTTGGACCCTCATCGCTACCCCGAGCATCGTCGACCCTTCACGAGCACCCGAGGGCAAGCACACTGTCAAGATGCTGGTCCCCTGCTCGCATGTGGCTCCCTACGGCGGGGCCTCCTGGGACGACGTGAAGGAGCGGCACGCCGACGAGATGCTCGCCTACGTCGCCACCGCCATCCCCAACGTGACCGCTGCACACATCGAGGCAAGGATCGTCAAGAGCCCGCTGGATATCGAGCGATGGAATCCGCACATGATCAATGGCTGCGCGCACGGTGGAGACAAGGGTGTCCCCTTCAGCGGACCACTGCGCCCTGTGCCCGGCTGGGCAAGTCACCAACTGCCCATTCAGGGGCTCTACCAGACCGGCGGCACCACGCATCCCGGTGGATCGATCACCGGATCCCCGGGTCGCAACGCAGCCATGGTGATGATGCGCGACCTGGGCTTGGAGTTCCCGGGCTGACGGGCGGGCGCGGCCTCACCTGCCAGGTACGACAACCTGCCACCTGATGTCCAGGCGCACTCCCGCATCCGCCATCAGGTTCATGACCGGGCATCGCGCGTGGACCTCCTCCACCAGCTCATCGAGGCGAGCCTGGGTCTCCTCCGTGACGACCAATGCCTGCATTCGGACGGTCTGAAAGTGCGGCCTCACCGAGCGATCACCGCTGCGCCCCCGGATGTCGATGGTGCAGGCAGCCTCGAAGTCAATGCGCTCGTAGACGAAGTCGAACTCCGTCGCCGTGCGCCGAAACGTCACAGCCTCGCACCCGCAGAGCGCACCCAGAACGGACTGAAGCGGGGTCGGACCAGATCCCCCTCCCCCGGCCGCGGCCGGCTCGTCGGTCACCTGAACGCCGGCTTCGGCGTAGTCGAGGACTGTTCGCATCGTGGCCATGGTCGTGCCCGATACCTGCCGGCGCCGGATGAACTCCCCGGTGGGTTCGACGACCGTGCTCACTCCGGATCCAATCCGTCGGTCACGTCGGCATTCTCACTCTCGAGCTGGATCCCGGCATTCGCCGCCGCGACCAGGAGCATCGTGGCGAAGTCATCCTTGGCATAGCCGTGACCGATCGTCGACTCGATGATGTCTCGCGTGAGGTTCGTGATCGGCATCGGCACCTCTCGCGCACGTGCTTCGCTGAGTCCGAGATCGAAGTCCTTGCGCAGCAGGACGGGTGTGAAGGTCGGGTGGAAGTCCAGATTCACCAAGGCTGGAGTCTTGTACTGGCTGAACATGCTGCCCATGACCGAGTTGTTGATGAAGTCCATCACGGCCTCGCGCTTCACCCCAGCCTTCTCACCCAGCACGAGGATCTCCACCAGTGCCTGCGTGTAGATGCCGAGAAGGAGATTGTGATACACCTTCACGAGACGGGCCGCCTCACCCTCCCCCACGTAGGTGACGGATCGGCCGAGCGCCTCGATCATCGGCCGGACGATCTCGAAGGTGGCCTCGTCACCGCTGCAGACCACACTCAGCTTGCCGGCCGCAACCACCTTGCCGTTGCCGCTCACAGGTGCCGCGAAGAAGCGCACCCCTCGCTGTTCCGCCGCCTCCCGGACCGTGCGACTGGTCTCCACGCTGACCGTCGAGCAGTCGACTACCACCCCGGGAACGGACTCCCCCGTCAGCAGCCCGACCTCCTCATCCAACATGACGTGCTCGAGATCCTTCGATGTGCTCACCATGCTGAACACGACGTCCCGGGAGCCGAGGTCACGGATGCCTGAGACTTGATGGGCTCCTGCCTGGACGACCGGCGCAGCCTTGGCAGCCGTCCGATTCCAGACAGACACGTCGTATCCAGCGTTGACCAGCCGGGTAGCGAGTGGGGCACCCATGTTGCCCAAGCCGATCCAGCCGACCGTGGCCTTGTCTGTCATGTCAGTTCCTCCGTAGTGAGCTGTGCGGGTGCTATCTGGGTTAGGGGTCAGGTGAGGGCCGCGGCCATCCAGTCGGCTGTCTTGTTGCGGTGCTGCGCGGCCACGTTCGCGCAGCCGTGGTTACCATCCGGAAGCAGCAGGAGCGTGCCCGAGGTCTCAGCCGCGAGGCGCTTGGCTTCAGCAGCCGGAATGAGTCGATCCTTCGCTCCGAACACGATCAGCAGCGGGCAGCGGATGTGCTGAGCACTGCCTTCCAGGGTCAGTTGTCGTCCGTACTCCCACGCGCTCGCCTGGTCAGGCTGATGGGCACGCGCCGTGAAGGTCCGTCGCGTCAATTCTGGAAGGTCCTCCCAGATCCCGGCCCAGTCGAATGGACCTGCCAGTGCCACGCAGGCCTTCAGGCGATGCTCGCCGCTGGCCATCCTCGGCGCGTAGTAGCCACCCAGTGAGACGCCCCAAACGCCGATGCGATCAGCGTCAAGGTCGCCACGAGCCTCGATCATGTCGATGATCGCGGCCCCCACCTCCTCCCACGCGGGCTCGATCGGAAGCGCGTACTCAGACTCGCCCTGGCCGGGCCCGTCGATCGCCAGGGTCGCCAGACCGCGGTCAAGGAACAGTTGCTCGGTGCTGCGCAGCTCCTCCTTGGTGGAGTCCAGACCGCTGAGCATGATGACGACCGGAGGACGATGGACTCCTGTCGGCTTGCGGAGGATGCCGGGCATGTCGAAGCCCCGGAAGGGCACCGTGACGCGCTCGCCAGGCGGGTCAAGGTAGGGCAGGGCGTCGGTCAGGCAGTCCACGGCGAGCTGATGCGCCTGCTTCATCTTCTCGGGGTAGTCCACGAAAACGAACTTCCCGAAGTGGTAGTACACGGCAGCCGTCGACAGGTGGTTGCCGGCCGAGCGCAGGCGCCCTTCCGCCAGCGCCTCGCGGCCGAGGCCCTCGTGGACCGCGCCGGCGGCGACCCACGCGTCACACCAATCCTCCCACTGCTGGACGCCGGCCGTCACCGTCTGAAAGTCCGAGACAGCAACCCCGTTCGTCGTGAAGCGCGGCGCCCAGTGCGCTATCGCCTCCTGCACGAGCCGATCCTGCTCAGCCATCACGCACCGTCCTTCACGATAAGTCCACCCTCGACGAAGTGGATGTCCTCGATGCCGGCATCTGTCACAACCACCATCTCGCCGGTCTGCACCCCAGCCCGATGGTCGAGCGATGTCACGTTGGGCTGCACGACGATGGCCATCCCCGTCTCCAGAAATCCCACGGGCCGATGGGGGGGAACGCGCGACACACTCGTCCCGACGGGCTCCAGATATCCCATTCCCAGCCCATGGAAGAGGTCATCTGTCGTCGTGAATCCCGCCTCCTCGATGACGAGGGAGGCATCCACCAGGTCTGATGCCGGACGTCCGGCGACCATGGCTCTCCTCACCGACACCCGCGCCAGGTCAGCCACATCGTGCAGCCGCTGGTACTGATCACTGGGGTGGCCCAGCGTCACGGTGCGCAGGATCTGGCCCGGGTACTCAGGGGCCACGGCGGCGCTCAGCTCAAACGTCACCACCGATCCCCGGTTCAGGACGCGCCCCTCGGGAAACTGCGAGGGAACGTCCCGATCAGGGCGTTCCATGTCGGTCACCCCGATGTAGCAGATGTGATCCCGCGCTCCCAGCCGTGAGTAGGCAGACCGCGCAGCCGCGAGCAGGTCCCAGTCCGTTGCTCCCGGAACGCACGCGTCGATGAGCGCTTCCGCCCCGGCATCGCTCGCCGCCGCCCCGAGGCGCAGAGCAGCGATCTCCTCCTGCGACTTGACCTGCCGCACTGCCGCGTGGGCCCCGTCAATGGCCCGGAGCGTGACGCCCCTCTGCGCCGCTTCCGAGGTGATACGAGGTGGCACCACGCCGAGCGTCGCCGCGCAGGACAGTCCGCTGAGGAGACTGTCGGCGAATGACTCGTCTACGTCGCAGACCTCGGTGTCGACCGCGATGCGCCGAGCCTGCGGGACGTGATTGTGGAACTGGACCCACATCCGACTCTCGGACGGAGTGAGCCGATGCACTGCCAGTCGCGACACCGGCCACCCTGTGAGGTACGTGATCGCAGCCCCGGAGCGGTTCTCACCGAAGCTGATGACCACGTCGCATCCGACCTCGCCGGCAAGGCCGAGGGTCACTTTGCGACGGCGGGTGTACTCCACGTCGCTGAACATGTAGGGCGCCCCGTGCTGCAACGTCAGGCTCTCCCTGTTCGCCGCGGCTGGCATCTCACTTGCCCACCTTGCCGAGGTACATGGAGGCAACCTCCGGATTGTCCGCAATCCCGGCTGCATCCCCGGTCAGCCTCACCTGCCCCTGCTCCATCACAACACCGTGTGTGGCGAGCTCCATGCCCAGCCGTACGTTCTGCTCGACCAGCAGCACCGTGCGCCCGCTTGACGTGACCTCGCGAATGAGGTCCGCAACCTTGGCCACCGACTTGGGATCAAGACCCAAGGACGGCTCGTCCATCAGGATCAGGCTCGGATCGAGCATGAGAGCCCGCCCGATCTCCACCATGCGCCGCTGCCCACCCGACAGATTGCCTGCCTTGTCGTGTGCACGGTCCTTCACGATCGGGATGAGCTCCGTGACCATAGCCAAGCGCTCGTTCAGCAGCTTGCGGTCTCGCCGGATGACATAGCCACCCATCAGCAGGTTCTCGTGGACCGACATCGAATCGAACAGGGCGCGGTTCTGGGGCACCTGCGCCACCCCCGATTTGAGGATCTGTGCGGGGGTCAGGCCGTTGAGGCGTAGGTCTGCCAGCATGACCGTTCCCGCCGCCGGGGAGATCAGGCCGCTGATGACCCGCAGCACCGTGCTCTTGCCCGCCCCGTTGGGGCCGACGATGCAGGTGATCGTTCCGCGCTCCAGGGCCAAGGACATACCCTGAAGGACGAGGCCGCCTCCATAGCCAGCTTCGACATCGCTCATCGTCAGGACAACATCAGGCATGCGGGGCCCCCACCATGTGATCCGGGCCGAGATAGGCCTCGATGACGCTCGGGTCGTTCCGGATCTCTGCCGGAGTCCCCTCCGTCAGGATCCTCCCCTCGGCGAGCACGTGGATGTGATCGCACAGACTCAGGACGAGCGGAATGTTGTGCTCAACGATCAACACCGTCGTTCCCGCGTCGTTGAGCCTCCTGATCACCGTCGCCAACTTGTCGATCAGAGTGGGATTGATACCGCTGGCCGGCTCGTCGAGGAGGATGACGCTCGGCCGCAGCATCAGCACCTGCGCCAGCTCGACGAGCTTCTGCTGACCGAAGCTCAGGGCTGCCGCATTCTGCTTCTCGAACTCCTGGAGACCCATGAACGACAGGATTTCCCTCGCCCGCTCGACCTCGTCGCCCCTGTAGCGACCGGCGACCATCTCCCTAGGACTCGTGCGCTCGAGCGGTGACACGAGGTTGTCCAGCACCGTCATCGACTTGAACAGGCGCGTGATCTGGAACGTGCGGCCGAGGCCATCATGCGCCCTACTCCAGACCTTGGCGTGGGTGATGTCCTGACCCGTCAGCACCACCTGCCCGGACGTCGGCTGGTAGGTGCCCGTGATGCAGTTGAAGAGGGTCGTCTTTCCCGAGCCGTTCGGCCCGATGAGTCCTGTGATGCTTCCGCGCTTCACCGTGAGACTGACACCGTCGACAGCCGTCACACCGCCGAAGGACTTGACGATGTCGCGGACTTCGAGGATGTCCTCTGGCGCATCTCCACGATGAGTCACGCGCGATGCGATGGCCGATGTGTCGACCTCCGTCGTCGAGGCGGCGATCGACGCCTGGTCGATGAACTTGACCGAGGAACCCCGCGCCTTGCGTCGCTGCCAGGCCGCACGCGTCGTTGGGAGGAGTCCGGCCGGCATGAACATGACGACGAGGATCAGGATGATGCCCATGATGAGCACTCGGGCACTGACACCGCCGGAGAAGCGCGTCGAGAACTCCTGGAAGAGCGCCACGAGGAAGCCGCCGATGACCGGACCCCAGAGGGTTCCCCGGCCGCCGATGAGTGCCGCCAGAACCAGGTAGACGCTGGCCAGGATCGCAAAGGCACCGATGGGGTTGACGAATCCGAGGTACTGCCCCCACAGCGCGCCCGCTGCGCCGAAGGGTACGGCGCTGAGGGTGTAGGCCGTCACCTTGTAGACAGTCGTATTGATCCCGATCGATGCCGCTTTGCCCTCGTCATTGCGGATGGCGACGAGCCCTGCGCCGAGCCGTGAGCGCATGACGAAGGCGACGAGGCCGACCGTCAGCACGAGGATGCCCAGCATCACGTAGTAATAGGGGGTGTTGCCCAGCTCCTTCGCCCATGAGGGCTGGCTCACGATGAGACCATCGGAGCCGCCGGTGAGGGACTTCAGGTTGGCTGCGAGGAGGAGGAAGGACAGCAGCACCGCGATGGTGATGATGACGAAAGAGTGACTCCTCGTCCGGAGGACTACGAGGCCGATGAGCAGGGCCACGACCGCCGCGGCGAGCGCACCCAGGGGCATGAGGTACATCGCCTGGACGTCCCACGCCTCGGCTAGGATCGCACCGGTGTACATGCCGATGCCGAGGTACACGCTGTGACCCAGTGAGACATAGCCGGCGAGCCCGCTGATGAGATTCCAGCCAGAGGCCATGATCGCGAAGAGGAAGCACCAGAGGAGCACGGACTGCTCGTACTGGCTGTCCGGGAGTGCCATGGGCACGAGGATCAGGAGGATGAGCACAATCAGGGGAATGAGCAACGCAGGGCGCTTGACGAGAGTCATACGGCCACATCCTCTCTAGTCCGCTCGCCAAGGAGCCCGTGCGGACGGAAGAGCAGGATCAGCAGGATCACCCCGTAGAAGAAGAGTGACGACCACTCCGGGACATAGGCGGCGGCGAACGACTCAGTCAGGCCGAGGATCAGGGCACCGATGACCGCGCCCGGGATGCTCCCGAATCCGCCGAGGACGACGATGCCCAGGAGGCGAGCGATCCAGTCGTACTGTGTCGCCGGGTAGATGGGGTACATGATCGCGAGGAGGACCCCACCCACGCCCGCCGTCATGGCGCCGATGGCGAAGGCAAGAGCCGATGACTTGATGGCTGAGACGCCCACGAGTGCAGCACCGTCGCGGTTCTGAGCTGAAGCGCGCAAGGCACGACCAGCCCACGAGAGTCGCAGGTACAGGTAGATGGCGACGAGAACGAGTGCGCCGACCACACCCGCGATGAGTTGCGGGAGCGGCAGCACCAGGTCACCGATGGAGAGCGACTCGGTGAAGTAGGGAGGCGTGACGGACTTGTACTTGTTTCCGAAGACAATGTTCAGCACTCCCTCCAAGGCGAGGGCGACACCGAACATCAGCAATACGGTCATACCAGGACCTTGGGGAGCGACCCTGACCAGCATCCCCCGATAGATGGCCCACCCCATCAGCCC
>Ga0129336_10002701_pt1 | contig 10914 bp, 8 predicted proteins | sample CPB6_02_DNA_FD_96878 | JGI IMG/M metagenome (GOLD analysis project Ga0129336, IMG submission 96878) | Freshwater to marine salinity gradient microbial communities from Chesapeake Bay, USA - CPBay_Sum_0.6_0.2_DNA | ecosystem: Environmental > Aquatic > Marine > Coastal | place: USA: Chesapeake Bay...
ACAGTAACCGGTGTACTTTCGCTGCTGTCAGCACCTTTCGGCGGTCACGCTGTCAATCTTGCCGCTATCACAGCGGCTCTTTGCGCGGGGCCTGATTGTCACCCTGATCCGGCAAAGCGCTATGTTGCAGGCGTAACGGCAGGAATCGTTTATGTGCTTTTCGGATTTTTGGCTGGTGGAGCAACGGCGTTGATTGCTGTTTCGCCTCCAATTTTGATCGAGGCGGTTGCGGGCCTTGCCCTTATTAGTGCGTTTGGCGCCGCAATCATGGCCGCCGTGCAAGAGCCTGATGAGCGTGAGGCGGCCGTTGTTACATTTCTTGTCGCCGCTTCGGGTTTGACGATTTTTGACATTGGCGGCGCCTTTTGGGGGCTCATTGCGGGCGGATTACTGCGGGTCCTGCGTCGGTTTGGCACGGCGGCCTAACACCTCCTGCAGAGCTTGGCAGTTTTCTTTACCCGCGCGACAAGTTATCGTAACGCACGATTTTTCCTGCACTGGAGCCCATGATGACCGCAAACCCGAATTCACTCGCCGCACGCGATATCGAATTTTATTTCCATCCCGTTACGAATGCGCGTCGCCACGAGCAAGTCGGACCGATGATCATCACGCATGGCAAGGGCATCCATGTTTATGATGATGGGGGTAAGGAATATATTGAGGCCATGGCAGGCCTTTGGAGTGTCGCGGTCGGCTTTGGTGAAGAGCGTCTTGCGAAGGCGGCAGCCAAACAAATGAGCGAGCTCCCTTATTATCATTCCTTCTCGCACAAATCGCATCCGCAGGCGATTGCGCTTGCAGAACGCATGGTAAAAATGGCGCCCGGTAAAATGGGTAAGGCGCATTTCACCAATTCCGGCTCGGAAGCGAATGATACCGTCGTGAAAATGGTCTGGTATTATAATAACGCGCTCGGCCGTCCGCAGAAAAAGAAAATCATTTCGCGCATTAAAGCCTATCACGGCATTACACTGGTTTCGGCCAGCTTGACGGGCCTTCCAAATAATCATCGTGATTTCGATGTACCGTTCCCACAATTCAAACATGTCAGCTGCGCGCATCATTGGCGTTATGCTGAGCCCGGCGAGAGCGAGGAAGATTTCGCAACGCGTCTTGCCAAAGAGCTTGAAGATAAAATTCTTGCTGAAGGTCCTGAAACAGTTGCCGCATTCATCGGTGAGCCGGTTATGGGCGCGGGCGGTGTCTTCATTCCGCCGCGTACTTATTGGCCGAAAATGCAGGCCGTATGCCGCAAATATGATGTGTTGTTGATTGCTGACGAAGTCATCAATGGTTTCGGTCGTACCGGTACACCATGGGGCTGCACGACCTACGGAATCGAACCCGATATCATGGTGTGCTCAAAACAAATCACGTCATCTTATGTGCCTTTGGCAGCGATCGTTTTCACCAATGAAATCTACAATGTCATTGCTGATAACACCGCGAAGATCGGCGTGTTTGGCCATGGCTTTACGACGTCTGGACATCCGCTGGCGATGGCGGTTGCCAATGAAAATCTCGATATTATTGAAGAGCGCGGCTTGATGCAGCGCGTGCCGCAACTGAGCCCGCGCTTCCTTGAGCGAATCCATTCTTTCAAAGATCATCCGCTTGTTGGTGAAACACGCGGCGTCGGCATGATTGGCGCGATGGAACTCGTCTCTGATAAAAAGACAAAAGCGGGCTTTGAAAAGCCCGGCGCAACCGGTTTGAAGTTGTCTGAACTCTGCCATGAAGAAGGATTGATCATTCGCGCCATTGGCGACATTATTGCCTTCTGTCCGCCGCTTATCATCACCGAAAAGCAGATTGATGACATTTTCGATCGCTTCGGCCGCGCGTTGGCGCGCTTGACAGCATGAAAATCTCACGACCCTTTTTTGATTTAGACGGGATGATATGATGAGCGGGCAGGGTAAAATTGCGATGATCACCGGTGCGGGTTCGGGCATCGGCCGGTCAGTGGCTTTGGCAATGATGAAGGAAGGCTATAGCGTTGTCTTGGCCGGACGTCGTCAAGATGCGCTTGATGAAACGGTAAAGCTCGGGGCGGCTCATGGCGCGCCCACGCTTGCTGTATCGACGGATCTTGGTGATCCGAAGGCCGTTGCTCACCTCTTTGCCAAAACGAAAGAACGCTTTGGTCGCCTTGATGTTTTGTTCAATAATGCGGGCTCTAATGCACCGCCCATCAATCTCGAAGATCTTACATTTGAACAATGGCAGACGGTGCTCAATGCCAATCTGACATCGGCCTTTTTGTGCACGCAAGAAGCCTTCAGAATTATGAAGGATCAGACTCCGCGTGGTGGGCGTATCATCAATAATGGTTCGATTTCGTCACAAACACCGCGTCCGAATTCTGCGCCTTACACCGCGACCAAACATGCGATCACGGGCCTGACAAAATCGACGGCGCTTGATGGTCGCAAATATGACATCGCGTGCGGACAGATCGACATTGGCAATGCAGCAACGGACATGACATCTAAAATGAATTCGGGTGTCTTGCAGGCCGATTTGCAAATTCGTGCTGAGCCAACCATGAATGTCGACTATGTTGCACAATCGGTCATCTATATGGCGAGCCTTCCGCTTGATGCGAATGTTCTGACCTTGACCGTGATGGCAACAAAAATGCCACTCGTCGGACGCGGTTAAGATTTAATCGGTATTTTTCTGATCCCGGGAAGGCTTTCGATCATCAAGCCGCTGCGATGGTTGTGCCATCCGGGTCGGGCTGTGTGAATCAAAATCGCCTGGGCAATTGATGTGCGTGTAATAAGACCAATCACGCGTTGTGCATTATTGGCGACAATCAGTGCAGCCACGTCACTCTTTTCAAAATGCGTGAGAGCCATTTCTAAATTTTGATCTTCTGAAAGCATACCCTCAATCGGATGCATGATCGCTGAAATAGGCGTTGCATCTGTATTATCGGTGAGGGCTGCAAGAATATCCATTCGTGTGATGATACCGAAGGCGCGGCCTGTCTCATCAATCACGGGAAAAATTTCATCACTAGACCGGATCAGTCTCTCGATACTGGCGCTGATTGTGTCTGCGGGGTGCAGGGCTGAAAACTCGGTTACCATCGCTTCGCCTACAGTAAGATCACGTGCGCTATCATGAAGCGCTGCAGCATCCGCCTCAGCGCCCGCAGCAATGAAAACAAAAGTGGCGATGATGAGCATAAAGGGATTGCCGAAGAGCCCCAGAAATCCGAGTCCGAATGCAAAAATCTGTCCAATACCTGCTGCAATTTTTGTTGCGCGTGATCGACCCCATTTGAGCGCGAGCAATGCGCGCAAGACACGACCGCCATCCATCGGAAATGCGGGCAGTAGATTGAAAGTCATCAAGATAAGATTGGCTACCGCAACGCGTAAGGCGAGGCTCGCTTGCGAGTCGCCGATATTGTTGAAGTCTTGCTCAGTTAAAGAGTGACCCAGCCAAAGCATCAACCCCAGCGCGATGACAAGATTTACAAAGGGGCCCGCAAGAGCCACCAGAATTTCCTGGCTCGGCTTTTCGGGCACGCGTTCCATATTCGCGACGCCGCCGATCGGAAACAAAGTCACGTCTCGAGTCTTGGCGCCAAAGCGCTGGGCCATGAAGACATGGCCGAATTCATGTGCGAGGACGCAAACGAAAATCAGAACAATAAAGGCGAGTGTATCCCAAGCCGCCTCGGGCCCGTTCGCGCGATAAACAAGAATGCCGATAAAGGCGAGGAAGAGCAGAAAGGTGACGTGAACCCGAATCATGGTTCCGGCGATGCTTCCGAGATCGATCGACCACCGCATAATCCTCGCTCCTGTCTGAAAAGCCTCATGGGCTAGGCTCAGGCTAGTCCTGCCCGCACCAGCCTGATAGCGCGCAAAAACCCGTAGATCGTCACAACCGCCGGTTAGTTGACGAATGAATGTTCATTCACTAATTGCGTGCTCCTATGTCTCTTGCCCGTGCCCCTCGCCATTTGGATCGCCGCCCGCAAATCCTTGATGCGGCGGAGAGTTGTTTCGCGCGGTCGGGCTTTCACCGGACGACGATGCAGGATGTGGCCGGAGAGGCCGGCATGGTGCCGGGAAACCTCTACCGCTATTTTTCCTCTAAAGACGCGCTCATTCTCGCGCTCATCGAGCGCGACCGCGCCGAGATTGCTGCTGATTTCGCAGGGCTTGGTGTCACTGGCAATCTCATGGATGCGTTTCGGGCGCTCGGACACCGTCATTTTATTGAAAAACCGAGAGAAAAAGCCGTTCTTACTCTCGATATCTGGAGTGAAGCCGCTCGCATCCCCCCGATTGCCGAGGTGATGGGGGGCGTTCAAGCGGAAGTCCGGCGCGGCATCATCGCCGTATGCGAAAAAGCACGGCTTCGGGGCGACATACCTGACCATATCGACCTTGATGCTGTGGCGCGCCTGATCCTGACCCTCTCCGACGGGCTCATCCGCCGCAAAGCGCTTGATCCCGATTTTGAAAGTGAAACTGAAGTAGCGACTCTTCTCGATCTGATTGGTGCCGTCTTGTGCGGGACCGTACCCCTTACCTCTTGCACCTCTCGAATCGTAAGCCTCTAGAATTTTGCCGACAGGAACCTGATCATGCTTTGGAGCCGTATCACCGCCATTCTTCTCGTTGTCGCTGCAGTCCTTTGGATTGCGTCGGGCGCCCTGACGAAGAAGGATGCGCCCCCCGCGATTACCAAAACCGTGGAGACCAAACCATTTCAGGTGTCAATTTTGCCAGCCGTGGTTGAACCGCGTTCGCGAAAGCTCACTTTGTCAGGCCGGACAGAAGCCGATGTTCGTACAATGGCGATTGCGCGCACAAGCGGTGTTGTAACGGAGTTGACTGTAAGACGTGGTTCAGTTGTGAAGCAAGGCGATGTAATTGCGGTGCTTTCTGATGAAGCGCGTGAATCCAATGTGCAGCAGGCGCAAGCGCGTCTTGAACAACGCCAAAAAGAATTTGAAGCGAAGCGCGTCCTTGTTGAAAGCGGCAACCTTGCGAAATTAGGCCTTGCGCAATTTGAAGCAGACTTGAAAGGCGCGCAGGCGCAACTGGCGCAAGCGCAGGCTGAACGTGATCGCGGTACCGTGCTCGCGCCTGTGTCCGGAATCATTAATGAAGTCCCCGCAACGCTCGGTCAAAGCTTACAGCCCGGCGCACCCGTCGCCGAAGTTATGTCGCTTGATCCCATGTTAGCCGTTGTTGAAATTTCCGAGCGGCGTTTGTCAGGCGTAAAAGTTGGTGATCGTGCCGATGTACGTTTGATTGGTGGTGGAGAAGTAGCAGGCACCGTGCGGTTCATTTCTAATCGCGCAAGTCCGCAAACACGGACCTATCGCATCGATGTGAGCCTTGCGAATCCGGATCGTAAAATTGCCGATGGCGTAACGGCTGAAGTCACGCTCTATCTTGCACCGGTTGATGCGACAAAGGTTGCGCGTTCTGCCTTGACCTTCTCTGCAGAGGGCAAGCTTGGCGTACGTGTGGTCGAGGCCGGAAACAAAGTTGCCTTTGTGCCGGTAGGTCTTGTTGAAGATCAGACGGATTATCTGTTTGTGTCCGGCATTCAGCCCGGTGCACAGATCATCGTTCAGGGTCAAGATTTTGTGAAAGAGGGGCAGGCAGTTGAGCCGGTTCCAATGAAGCAAGGTTGAGAAAGAGCATCAGGGCGAACCGATCATGAAAAATCCTATTGATTTTGCAATTTCTCACGCGCGCTTGACGCTGGCTTTTCTCGCCTTCTTGTTGCTTGCGGGTTTTATTGCCTACACGACCATTCCTAAAGAAGCGGAACCCGATGTGAAGGTTCCGATCGTTTATGTGCAATTGTCACAACGCGGCATTAGCCCGGAAGATGCAGAGCGTCTTTTGTTGCGTCCGATGGAGACACAACTCAAATCGGTTGCGAGCGTCAAAGAAATGCGCTCCACCGCTTTTGAAGGCGGCGGCTTTGTTCTTCTCGAATTTGAAGCAGGCTTTGATTCAACCAAAGCGGTGCAAGATGTGCGCGCCAAGGTTGATGATGCTAAGCGCGATTTGCCGAAAGATGCTGATCAACCATCGGTGCGAGAAGTTAATCTCTCGCTCTTTCCCGTATTGGTCGTTGCACTCACCGGCGACGTTCCTGAGCGGACTTTGTTGCGCATTGCCCGCGGGGCCAAAAATGCCATCGAATCTATACCAGGCGTTCTCTCGGCTGATTTGAAGGGCGCGCGCGATGAGGTTGTAGAAATCATCGCCGAACCAATGCTCATGAAGAGCTACGGTATCAGCCTTGATGGACTCATTGGCGGTGTCGCTCAATCGAATAGCCTCGTTGCGGCAGGCGCCTTGGAAGGCGGCACAGGTCGCTTCGCCGTAAAAGTGCCCGCGCTGATCGAGCGCCCTGAAGATATTTTGAAATTGCCTGTATCTGCGTCTGCGGGTGCCAGCGTAACGTTGGGCGATGTTGCCGAAGTGCGCCCAACCTTTAAGGACGCGACGTCTATTACGCGCGTGAATGGAAAGCCGGCGATTGCGATTGAAGTCTCAAAGCGCACGGGCTCCAATTTGATCGAGACCGTCGATCTCGTGAAATATGTCGTCGGAGAATTGCAGAAATCGTGGCCTGCGACTGTTTCTGTCACATTCAGTCAGGATAAATCCAAGACTATTCGCGACATGTTGCATGAACTGCAAAACAGCGTTGTTACCGCTGTGTTGCTCGTTCTTGTCATTATGATGTTTGTACTTGGCGGTCGTCCTTCGCTCTTCATCGGCATCGCTATTCCGGGCTCGTTCCTCGCGGGCATTCTTGCGCTGCAATTAGCGGGGCTCACCGTAAACATCGTGGTGCTCTTCTCGCTTATTCTCGCGGTCGGCATGTTGGTGGATGATGCGATCATTGTTTCGGAATATGCTGAGCGTCGTCTTGCCGAAGGCATGGATCCGAAACTCGCCTTCTCCATGGCCGCTAAGCGCATGGCGGGCCCGGTGATTGCTTCGACGCTGACGCGTATTGCGGCTTTCTCGCCACTTTTGTTTTGGCCCGGCATTGTTGGCCAATTCATGAAATATATGCCGCTTACTTTAATTGCGACACTTTCTGCTTCGCTTGTCGTTGCGCTTTTCTTTACGCCGACACTTGGCGCATTGCTCGGCAAAGCAGCTGAAAATCCGCATGATGATCGTGCAAAGGAAAAAGGCCTTTATATGCGTCTGGTCCACTTCTGTGTGGGTCATCCCGGTCTAACCCTCGCGTCAGCATTCTTCTTGTTGGTTGCTGTTATCAAAGCCTATGGCTTATTTGGTAAGGGTGTTGAGTTCTTCCCGAATGTTGAGCCTGATTACGGTATTGTTCAAATCCATGCACGCGGTAATCTTTCGATTACAGAGAAAGATGAATTGGTAAAGCGTGTTGAAGAACGCATTTTGCCAATGAAGGAATTGAAAACCGTTTACGCGCGTTCGGGTGAAGGGCAAAAAGGATCGAGCGAAGTCAGCGAAGATACGGTCGGTTCTATTCAATTTGAATTTATCGATTGGCAGCATCGTCGGCCCGCCCATTTGATCATGGAAGAGATCCGCACCAATACGGCGGATATTGCGGGCGTATCGATTGAAGTGACCGCACCGAAGGGTGGGCCCCCGACAGGTAAAGCCATTCAAGTGCAGCTCTCGGCGATTGATCCCGCCTATCTCATTCCGGCGGCGAAAAAAGTTGCGACAGCACTTGAGTCGGTTCCTGATGTGCGTGACCTCGATAATGGTCTCGCTCTTCCCGGTATCGACTGGACGATCAATGTCGATAAAGCGGAAGCGGCAAAATATGGCGCGAGTGCCACGAGCGTGGGTGCCGCTTTGCAGCTCGTGACGAATGGCGTGAAAATTTCAGAATATCGTCCGAATGATACGGACAAATCCGTCGATCTGATTCTGCGTTTCCCTGAAGACAAGCGCACTCTGGATGATATCGAAGAATTGCGCATCAATACGCAAGCGGGCTCGGTGCCGATCGGCAATTTCGTCACCCGCACGCCAAGCCCCCGCGTTGGCCAACTCAATCGCGTTGCCGGTAGTCGCGTGATTACGGTATCGGCCAACGTTACCGAAGGCGTTCAATCGGCAATCGTGCAGCAAAACGTTATTAATACACTGTCGAAACTTGATCTCGGACCTGGTGTAACTTTTAAGCTCAAGGGTGAAGATGAAGAACGTGCGAAAGCCGGAGCCTTCTTGTCGAAGGCATTCGGCACGGCCATGTTCCTGATCTTTGCGATTCTGCTTGCCCAGTTCAACAAGTTTACGAGCGTGATGCTCGTCTTGTCGGCGGTGGTTCTCTCCACCATTGGTGTGTTGTTGGGCCTCATGATCATGGGACAATCATTCGGCGTCGTGATGACCGGTATCGGTATCATCGCGAATGCGGGTGTCATCGTGAACAATAATATTGTTCTCATTGATACCTATGATCGATTGCGGCATGAAGGGATGAATGCCTATGACGCGATTATCGAGACATGCCGTGAACGCGCACGACCCGTTGTCTTGACGGCGGTCACGGCCATTCTCGGTGTGTTAGCAATTGCTTTCGGCATCAATCTCGATTTCGTCAATCGTGATATCGCGATCGGCGCGCCATCAACACAATGGTGGACGCATTTGTCGGCCGCGATTGTGTTTGGTCTTGGCTTCGCAACCGTTCTGACCTTGGTCGTTACGCCGGCCGCTTTGATGATGATCGCCAATCTTTCGCAATCACGGCAACGCCGCCGCGAAGCCCGTGCGGCGAAGAGAGAAGCAAAGCGCCTTGCGAAAGCGGGCGCATCGTCACTCGCACCAACACCTGCTGAATAAGGATAGAGTGATGGCGCACGATACAGGTCTGTTGGCGATATTAAAATCGGTTCCGGTTATTCCGGTGCTCACTGTTCATGGACCTGATGATGCGGTGCCGCTCGCGCGGGCCTTGGTTGAAGGTGGCCTTTCAGTTCTCGAAGTGACGTTGCGCACCGAAGGCGCATTGAAAGCCATTGAAGCCATCAAACACGCTGTGCCCGAGGCGATACTGGGCGCAGGCACGGTGTTGTCACCCAGTCAGGTTGAAGAAGCGCGGTCTGCGGGATCAAGTTTTCTTGTGAGCCCCGGTTCAACCGTGAAACTCGCTGAAGCGGCTGCTCATCAGGGCATTCCGCTTTTGCCCGGTGTTGCGACAGCCAGTGAAGCGATGGCGATGGCCGAGATGGGTCATCATCTCTTGAAATTTTTTCCGGCTGAACCTGCAGGCGGTGTGGCCTATCTCAAGTCGCTCACTGCACCTTTACCGCATCTGATGTTCTGCCCGACGGGCGGCATTGATGCGGCGAAAGCGAAATCCTATCTCGCGCTTCCCAATGTTATTTGTGTTGGTGGCTCATGGGTGACGCCCGCGGACGCGTTGAAGGCGGGTGATTGGGCGCGCATCACGCAGCTCGCGAAAGACTGCGCGACATTGCGTTCGTAACAGCGTCCCATTACTTCTGCGCGTGTTCGTTCAAAAACTTCCCAATCCGCTCTAGCGCGCGCAGAATGTTCTCGGTCGAGTTGGCATAAGAGAGGCGAATAAAGCCTTCACCATACACGCCGAAATCCGGGCCGCCGATTGTGGCTACGCCTGCTTCTTCCAAAAGCGCTGAGGCCAAAGGCTTTGCGCGCCAGCCGGTTTTTGAAATATTCGGAAACGCATAAAACGCGCCCTTCGGCGTTGCAGCAGAAACATTTGGCAATTTGTTCAAGCCTTCGACCACCACTTTGCGACGGCGGTCAAATTCTGCAACCATTTTATGCACTTCATCTTGCGGGCCGGTGAGCGCTTCAAGCCCGGCATATTGCGCGGAGGCATTCACACAAGAAAATGAATTCACAGCGAGCTTGCGCGCGGCGTCATAAAGCGGCTTCGGCCAAACAGAATAGCCCATGCGCCAACCCGTCATCGCATAGGTTTTTGACCAGCCATCAAGAAGAATGAGACGATCACGAATTTCGGGATAGGCAAGTAGAGTCTGATGCTTCTCGCCATCATAAGTCATCTGCGCGTAAATCTCGTCCGACATGATCGCGACATCGGGGAAGCGCGCGAGACCCTTCACGAGTTTGTCGATTTCGGATTTCGGCGTCACGCCCCCGGTCGGGTTCGCCGGTGAATTGATGATGAGCAATCGCGTCTTCGGTGTAATGAGCGCCAGCGTCTCCTCGGCCGAGAAGGCAAAGCCATTCTCCTCACGAATCGGCACAGGCACGGCTTTCGCGCCCGTAAACTCGATCATTGAGCGGTAAATCGGGAAACCCGGATCGGGGTAGAGAATTTCCGCGCCGGGCTCGCCAAACATCAGGATGGCCATGAACATCGTCACTTTGCCGCCAGGCACGACCATCACGAGCTCGGGCGAGACCTCGACATTGAAGCGCTTATGGAGATCGGCAGCCACCGCCTCGCGCAAAGGGAGAATACCTGTGGCGGGCGTATAGCCGTGATGCCCGTCCTTTAGCGCCTTAATCGCCGCTTCAACAATATTCTCGGGCGTGCGGAAATCGGGCTGGCCGATGCCGAGATTGATGATGTCCTTGCCTTGGCGCTGCAATTCGGTGGCGCGGGCGAGAACGGCAAAGGCATTTTCTTCTCCAATTCGGGAGAAGGCTTCGACGATGTGCAGCATGGGCATTGCTCCTCCGCCGAAGTCACGGCGTCTCGCTTATTGATTTCGCAACCTATTTAGGGCGATGCTAAGAAGGAAATCAACGCAGGGCCACCCCATTCGGGGAAGGCCCCTCAAGATCGACGGGGAGAGTGACATGGCAGCTTCGAAAAAGAGCGGCGCGGGTAAGGCTGGGAAAGCAACAGGCGGCAAAAAGCGTGAATTGCGCTCGAAGCTCT
>Ga0129336_10002702_pt1 | contig 10912 bp, 17 predicted proteins | sample CPB6_02_DNA_FD_96878 | JGI IMG/M metagenome (GOLD analysis project Ga0129336, IMG submission 96878) | Freshwater to marine salinity gradient microbial communities from Chesapeake Bay, USA - CPBay_Sum_0.6_0.2_DNA | ecosystem: Environmental > Aquatic > Marine > Coastal | place: USA: Chesapeake...
AAGTATTTATTGAAAATGCCACACAAGTAGGTTTAACTTTTGGCAGTGCTACCGACGCACGCATCGCATTTGGCGATTCTGGAGACGAGCAAGCTGGACTTATTTACTACAACCACGCTTCAGATTATTTGCGAGTTGATACGGCAGGATCTGAACGCCTCCGCATCGACAGCTCAGGCAACGTAGGGATTGGCACTACTAGCACTCCAGATAGGCTTGTCGTATATGGCACCGATCCCGCTTTATCGATTTTTTCTGATTCAACAAGTGGACAGGGAGATATTTTCTTTAGGGATTCCGGCGCTGCGGCAGGTCGAATTCGATATTTGCACAGCGATGATGCAATGCTGTTCTTTACGCAGGCACAAGAAAAAGCCCGCCTCGACAGCTCCGGTAGGCTCTTGGCGGGCACGGATACAAGCACTACGCTAGGACCCGCCCAATGCCTGATCCAAGCTCACTCTACAAGTAGAGGTGTGTTTGGTGGCGCTTATTACGGGGACGATGCACTAGGTCCCCTTCTTGTTTTGGGCAAATCTCGTGGGACAACTGTTGGCAGCTACAACGCAGTAAATGATGATGACAATGTAGGAGCGATCATCTTTGCCGCAGCAGATGGCACAGATCTTAATTCTCAAGTTGCGTCCATCAAGGCAGAAATAGACGCACCCCCCGGTTCTGACGATACGCCGGGCAGGCTGATTTTTAGCACAACCCCCGACGGATCGAGCACGCCGAATGAACAAGTGACGATTGACCGGAATGGCAACGTAGGTATAGGGCGTTATCCAACAGAAAAGCTGGATGTTTATAAAGATAGTGGGCGATGTGTTGTTGAAACCGATTCAGATAGTCTTGCAAATGGGGACATAGTAGGATTTAGTTTTATTGGGGGCTCCCGACGTGGATTTATAGGGATTTATAAGCACGCTGGAATCACTAATCCTTGTAGTTACATAGATTTTGACCGTGAAGATGGTACAAATACTTACGTATGGGTTGATAACTCTAGTGTCCTCCGCATTTCAGTAACCGCTTCTAATATCGGTACTACCAGCGGCACGGTTGTTGGACAACAAACATCTGATGAGCGCATCAAAAACATTATTGGTCCCGTTGAATACGGCCTTGACACGCTTAAACAGATTGAAACCGTTCGTTATTCATTAAAGTCCGAGCCAGAAGCAGAAAAAATCGGCTTTATCGCCCAGCAAGTGCAGCCACTGGTTCCCGAAAGCGTATATGACACCGGCGATCACATTGAAGGCGAACCAGAAGGCGCTCCGACCATGCTGGCAATGGAGTATGTCGCGCTTGTTCCTGTACTAGTCAACGCCGTTAAGGAGTTGTCGGCTGAGGTTGATGCGCTAAAGGCTCAACTCCAAACCTCTAATCCCAACTAGCTAAAAGGTGTTGCAGTCCACCTTTAACTGACTACACTTTTTCAACAATTATTACTCATGTCTGACACCACTTACGCTTGGAAAGTAGCAAACCTGGAACGTAACCTTGCTGATGGCGTGGTTACCACAGTTCACTACACCATTACCGCTAGTGACGGTACTTACAACAGCGGCGCATACGGCAGCATTGGTCTTGAAGCGCCTGATCCTGACACCATGATTCCTTATGGAGATCTTGATGAGTTTACCGTTGCTTCTTGGGTTGCCAACAAGTTTGGTGATGAAAAGGTACTAGAAATCCAAGCAGCTCTTCAAGCTCAAATCGACGAACAACGGACGCCTACGACTGGTTCAGGTGTCCCCTGGTAAATTACACCCCTTTTACTATCATGCTTACTTTTCTCGGACTTAAAGTCTCCTACGAGACCCTTCTTTTCCTTGGCCTGTTTCTGGGTTCTGAGGTTGTTGGCAACAGCAAACTCAAGGAGAACAGCATTGTTCAGGTCATCCTCAGTGGTATTAACGCCCTGAAGCCCCTCCGTAAAGAAGACGATCAGATCCAAAAGATCAAAGATACTCTTGGGGGTTGATCATCATGGTGCTGCTTCCGGTGAAGCAGTATTACCCTCAAACCGATAGTGCAACCAGGCATGGAGATCGGATGTGCTTTAGCTCAACATGTGCTATGGCCATCAAGTATCTCCTGCCTGATGCCCTTAAGGGTAGTAATGCAGATGATGATTACCTAAAGGTTGTTCTTAAATACGGAGACACAACCCAGTCAACGGCTCAAATACGAGCCTGCAAGGATTACAAAATCAAAGCCACCTTTTACCAAACAGGTACACACCAGACTCTTCTATCTGAACTTGAACAGGAGTACCCAGTAGCAACTGGAATCCTGCATCATGGACCTTCTTCAAAGCCTAGAGGCGGTGGTCACTGGATGCTTCTTATTGGAGCAACTGACACCCATGGCATCTTCCACGACCCATACGGAGAAATGGACAACGCCAACGGTGGTTATGTGACCATTGGCAGGGGCGGAAAGGAAGTTAAGTACACCTGGGCTAACTGGCTTAAACGGTGGGAGGTAGATGGCAAAGGCACTGGTTGGTACATGACCTTCCGACCTTTATCCCAATGATTGAAGCCGCTGTATCCGCAGCCATAGCTGCCCTTACAGCCATCGTAGCTCTTCACACACGTACTAACACCAAGATGATGGAGATTGATCAACGTATTGATCGGATCGAACTGCGTATTGCTGAAAAGTACGTGCCACGAGAAGAACTAGCAACGGCACTACAAAAGATGGAGGATCACATGATCCGCATCGAAAATAAACTAGATCAAATTGTACTAAGAAATGGCTAACAAAAAGGCCACAGAGGATCAATTTAACGAGCTGCATAATCTGGTAACTAAAGAGTTCTTGACACGCATCAAGTCGGGCGAAGCAACAACGGCTGACCTCAAAGCAGCTTGTGACTGGTTGGCAAAAAATGACATCTCAGGCGTCGCCTATGAAGGCAATCCTCTGGACAAACTAGCCACTGTGATGCCAAAGGTTGACCCAGAACTTGTACAGAAGAGGCTTTATGGCAGGGCGTACAAGTAAATACTACAAAGAGAATCCAGAGGCAGCTGCAAAGCACCGCAGTTACATGCGGAAATACAACCAGCAGCCCGACAAAATTAAATATCGCTCAGAACTGAATAAAGAGCGTCGCAAGCGTGGCATCTATGGAAAAGGAGGAGGAGATCTTTCTCACCAACGCAACGGCTCACTCAAAATCGAAACAGCACGTAAAAACAGAGCCCGCAATGGGCATGGAAATAACAAACGTCTGGCATGACACCGCTGTTCCCTAGTCCTGAACATTACATCTATAACCTAATAACCATGACAAGTCCAGAGGCAAAGCGTCTTTGGAGACGTGCCATTAAGGAACATTTTAATTGTCAATGTGTCTATTGCGGAGAAACTTATGACTTACACGACCTTACTCTTGACCATGTGCGTCCTCGTTTTTATGGCGGGGAAACAACAACAAGAAATCTTGTACCAGCCTGTAAAAGATGTAATCACGACAAAGGAACAAACAACTGGCTCCAATGGATGAGAGATCGATTTGGAGTGACCACTAGAGAAAATCTAATCCTTTCGCATATTCAGTAAATATGGCACAATACAAACAAGTAAAACGTAATGGTCGTTGGGTAACGATCAATACAAAGACTGGCAAAGAAGTAAATGTTGGGGAAGGCCGTCTTGGTGAGGTAGCCAAGAGGGTTGCTAATGAACTCTCCTATGCAGGAAAGAACCTCGTCTATTCAGACAAGACTGATGAAAGGGGTCGTCCCTTGACTGTTGCACAGGCAGAGGCCAGCTCAAAGCCAAAACCCAAGCCCAAACCCAAACCTAAAGCCAAACCCAGCAAGCCTCAGTTGACTGATCGTGAGTTTGACGCGAAGTACGCGAGCACGATCAACAGTAAAGACTCGGAATTTCCCAGCAAAAAAGCTCCTCCTGCTCCACGACTTCCGGCACCGACTGCTGGAAAGTCTTATGGCGGAACCTCCTCTGCTCCACAACAAAGGACCCTGACTGTTAAAAGCCCAGCTCCTGCTAGACCTCAACCCAAAAAACCCGAAGCCAAGAGTTCCGACACACGTAAGCCCTTGACTGAAATGGGCTCTCTGAGTGGAGCCAGCTTTGGCAGTGGTCCATCTCAAAACGCCAAGCTCAGCATTGGCAAAATGGAATACAAAGGCGACACGACTTCTGGTCCCAAAGAGGGTGCTCCTGACATGGAGCGTCGAAGGGCATTCCTTGATGCCAAAGATTCTCTGTCTGGAATCAAGGCAGTCAAAAAGCTTATGGAAGAGCGAAAGCTTAAGAGTCAGTACTCCAAGGGAAGCTGATCCTTAGATGAAAACTCCAGCACTTCCAAAAGTATCAAATAATAGCTCGCTCAAGATTGCCCAATACACAGCAAGGGATAAAGCAGAGGACAAGCTCCTGCTCAGGGCAATTCAAAGGGGAGAAATGGGGAAGGTTCCTCAGTCCCAAATTGATCAAATTATCAATCGGATCAACGGCGTGAGCCTGAAAGGCGTGTAGCCAACCTGTCCACTAACGAATAAACATACCGCCGCTCCGCACAGGGGCGGCTTTTTTAATGGCTAAATCAAGACGAGTTCCTTACAACCATGTCTTTGATAAAAATGGTCTTCAACATTCAGGTTTATCAACAATAAGCCCAAATCTTGTCGAAAAACTCAAGCCAGCTCGATTAAAAGCTGACGGACAAAGTTATGAACGTTCTGGCTGGAGAGCCCATGAAGACCTTCTAAATCCTAGGGCTCAAAAAGCCATGGTTCTTGGCGACCCACAAACCAATTTCAATCCAAAAGACTACAAAGCCGTTAAAAACTATATTATTAAAACATGGAAAGCGGATCATCACCACATACTAGGATTAGATGATTTTGCCAAAGCTTTAGAGGGGCGTGATCGAGAGTACATTACTAAAGTCATTGGACGCTTAAGAAAAGAAAAGGGGCACTATTTAGGCGATCACAGGAACAACCTAGCGCCTGCATATGACTTTAATTTGCAATTGCGCCAATTTGGCATTGATCACGGACACATACACGACCTTTTACGCAATATCGAAAGGCCTGATTGGAAGTCACTGGATAGAGATGAGTTGTACAACGCAATTTCAAACTTTGCTGATCAATCACTTGCAGTAGTACAGCAGCAGTTAGCGCATCGCATTGGCTTGGTGCAACAGAAATATCCAGAATTAGATACACCAGCCAAACTAAAAGCATGGATGCAAAAAAACCCTGCAAAAGCTGCCAATATAGGCAACAGTCCTTTTGCTAAAAAACCTGCTCTTCCATCAGAACCAATACCAATTGCTACACAGAAGCAAGTTGCCGATGTGTTTAATGTTGGGAGACCGCAATTAAAAGTACTCAATGGCGGTCTTCATTTTGAGCATGTTAAGGCTCCTACAACGTTGAAAACAATTATTGGAGGTGCCGGAGGAAAGGCGGTTGCTGGTGTTATAGCAGCTGCTCCCGTAATTGGAGCTTTGTTTGACGGTTATTCAGCAGTGGCAGGCACACAAGAAGCTATCAATGGAAAATCTACCAACGATAAGCTATCAGGCGCTCTTGAAGCTGCTGGTGGCACCTTAGGTCTAGCTTCAATTGGTATGCCAGCTCTTATAGCTCCATCAGTTGTCCTTAACGCTACTGCAGGAGCAATCAAAACAGGTCCAAAGCCAGCAACTCAAATTGACGAACTATTCCCAACTGCAAAACCTGTCATGGCAAACACTCCTACAGGTGTTGCTCAACTGACTAAAAAATCCACTTATCGACCCGCTGGTGGTGGCATGGGTGGCCGCAGAGGAACAAAAGGTCGCTGATTGGCCCCTACAAGGCCCTACAAGGCCCTTATTTATCCACTCAGGTACATTCTATCATAAATGGTATCAAAACGCCGTACAGAGGCTCCTAGAGGGGACTCCGTGCTAATAGCCCTACAGCAAGACTTCAAAATATTTCTACAAGCCCTTTGGAGTCAACTAGACCTACCTTCTCCTACCCGTGCTCAGTACGCCATTGCAGACTACCTCCAGCACGGTCCAAAACGACTACAGATTCAAGCGTTTCGTGGGGTTGGTAAATCGTGGATTACAGGAGCGTTCGTTCTGTGGACGCTCTTTAATAATCCCGAAAAGAAAATCATGATCATCTCTGCCTCTAAAGAACGGGCAGACAACATGAGCATCTTCCTTCAAAAGCTGATCATTGAGACCCCCTGGCTGGTTCACTTGCGTCCTAAGAGTGACGATGCCCGCTGGTCCCGTATCTCTTTTGATGTGAACTGCTCCCCTCACCAGGCTCCCTCTGTTAAATCGGTTGGTATCACGGGTCAGCTAACGGGTAGCCGCGCTGACCTAATGATTCTTGATGACATTGAGGTTCCTGGTAACTCAATGACAGAAATGATGAGGGAAAAGCTCCTTCAACTCTGTACAGAGGCTGAATCCATCCTTACCCCAAAGGAAGACTCCCGAATCATGTATTTGGGAACCCCTCAAACCACATTTACTGTCTATCGCAAGCTGGCAGAGCGCAACTACCGCCCCTTTGTGTGGCCAGCACGGTACCCAAGGAAGATTTCCCAATATGAAGGGCTAATCGCTCCCCAACTTCAAGAAGACCTGGACAACGGAGCTGATCCTTGGGCAGTCACTGACCCTGATCGCTTTGGTGATGAGGATCTGGTTGAACGGGAAGCATCCATGGGTCGCAGCAACTTCATGCTGCAGTTCATGCTTGATACGAGCCTTAGTGATGCAGAAAAGTTCCCCCTTAAGTTCCAAGACCTCATCATTACCTCTGTTAACCCGACTAAAGCGCCTGATTCTGTTGTCTGGTGCTCTGATCCTCGTAATTGTCTCAAGGATCTGCCTACGGTTGGCCTACCGGGTGATTATTTCTACTCCCCGATGCAGCTTCAGGGAGAGTGGTCTGACTACGATGAAACGATATGCAGCGTTGACCCGTCAGGTAGAGGCACAGACGAAACAGCAGCCACCTACATAAGCCAAAAGAACGGGTTCCTGTACGTCCATGAGATACGGGCCTACCGGGATGGTTACTCCGACAACACTCTTCTAGACATCCTGAGGGGTTGTAAGAAGTACAACGTCTCCAAACTGGTTATTGAGACCAACTTTGGTGATGGCATCGTGGCTGAGCTGTTCAAAAAACACCTTCAACAGACCAAACAAAACATTGGCGTAGAAGAAGTTAGGGCAACTGTCCGTAAAGAAGAACGGATTATCGATGCCCTAGAACCCATCATGAACCAACACCGCCTGGTCGTTGATCGGTCGGTGGTGGAGTGGGATTACGCCTCCAATAAAGACGAAGCTCCTGAAAAACGACTCCTGTACATGCTCTTCTACCAGATGAGCCGCATGTGTAGAGAGAAGTTTGCCATCAAACACGACGACAGATTGGACTCCCTTGCCCAAGGCGTTAAGTACTTTACCGACGCTATGGGAATCTCAGCCCAAGAGGTCGTTAACCAACGCAAACGGGAAGAGTGGGACGACATGCTAGAAGCCTTTCTAACCGACCCAGAAGCAGAGACAAATCACCTTGTTTTGGGCATGACCCTAGACCAAAAAAGACAAGCAAGAGGCTTAACTAGAAACTCAGTCCCCACCTGGGTTTAGGTTTGATCCGCCCCGTATACAGGAGGGGAGAAAGGGTGGACTCCCTCCCTGGACTGGGGAAGACTAAAAAACTTCCCCTTTACTAATCATCAGTGAGGGAACAAAGACCACAACCCAACTCCCCCTCTCAGATGATCTTGTAAGCACCAACTACCCCACCCCAACAGTCGGTAACGGGACAATCTTGATGGTACTGATGGTCCACAAAACCGGGGCCATCTAGACCATCTTGATTGTACATAGGTTAACCCATGAGTAGAACATATGATTTATAACTATCCCCATAACTCCTCCTCCCTAATTGTCCAATACCGTAGGACAAGGATTGGTCCTAATGCCTTCATGGTGTTCTACAAGAACATCTCCTCCTTCTGCTTTACATCCAAAGAAGTTAGACAACGATTTGGTAGTGCAAAGTTTACAGAGGGTATTAAAACCTTGTCTACATGGTGTGATGAGATGATTGATAAGTATGGGAAGACCAGTGAGGAGTCATTGGATATGGAACAGATAGCCAAGGAAGGGTTTGGTCCTGAAGCACACCTGGATGAAACAGATCCTAACTATCAGACCAAGATGGTGATGTAATGCTTAGGTTGAATGAGTTCAAGACCTTGTACAAGGCTTGGAAGCAAGATATTGTCTGGTTTGATCACCTCCTGCTAGGACTGTTGGTCTGGATAGAAGATTGGGTCATTAGTAAAAGGGTAAAGGATGAGGTGGGTGATGCAATTAAGGAGTATGAGAAGGTAGAACCTCCCATGCCTGATTACACCACCCCGATATACACAGAGAAGCCGTCAGAGGCCTCTGTAAGCCTCCCTGAGATGCGTCTAACTGCTCCTTGGTATAAGGAGGTCAAAGAATAGTTAGAGGGGCCTTGTAGAGGCTTCTAGATGTAACTCTAGAATGTATGCAACAAGGTTACTGATAGATCTTCCGTCGTAGCCGCTTTGGTCTACAAGGGATTGGTAGGTCTTCCAGTTGATCGTTGCTGTGATTCTGACGGGTTTTCGTGTCAGAACGGGAACAGAAGCGACAGATGGGGAGAATTTCTTTGAGAATGAGTTCATCAGCTCAATCGTGGTTGAGTTGGTCACGGGGCGGGCAGTTCGCGCTGCGCCGTCCCACCTAAAAGTATCACCTTTGGATCAGGTTGTCGCAGGGTGCAGCAGATCTGGCTCACTTTCGGGCAAAAATTTGTGAAGGCATACGCATATGCGGGGCCGCAACATCACCCCCAGGGGGGGTCTCGGGGCCGCGCTAGATACTCAATCTAGGCGCAGCTACATAGGATTCTCAACAACCAGGCCAATTGATTCTCAACAAGCGGCACCTATTGAGAACTCTAGGTGGCTCGATCTGTTTGGCCTCCCATAAGCAACAGTTATCGGTACATAAGCAAGACTGATAGCTGCTGCACTGCAACAGATCTGCTCCACTACGGTACAGAGTGATACACATCTACTCCTCTCCACTGCCGTATGATTCCCTCAGTTGCTGGCTGTCGGTGCGTAGCTCGACTCTCCCTGAAAGGGTGAGGAGAGTCTCGCAACTACACCGCCAGCACTGCTCCCCAGAACCTTGACAACCGCATAAGCAGCTCGTCATCAGGTGGCGACTAAGCCCATGGGTTCCTGGGCTGAGCATCCACTACGGTATGTAGTGGGTCACGAGCTGGGAGATCGACCACACCACACGGTGTGAGGCCGAGCCACAGGCTCAATTGCTCATGGCACCGGCTGCGCTGTGCATCGACGCACTGCCCGTTTGAGTCGGGCCGCAGTCATTTCTTTACAAGGTCGCAACAGTATGTTGTATCAAATTCAGTTCACTCGTGGTCGTGTTGTTTCAGCTTGTGATTATGTCCAAGCTGATGACATCAACGAAGCATGGGTAAAGGGTGAATGCATGGCCGTCTATCCCGAAAGGGTGAAGGATGTGTATCCATGCATCAACCTGATCACCGAAGAGTGATGGTTTCCATCAGGGACTCAGCCCTGATTGCAGCCTTCAGCTGCTCTTCATCGTTCAAATTTCTACATGTTCATTCAAGTTTCCTACCGTACCTCAGCTGCCATCGAAGGTCTCGCCGTCAATCCCATTTCTGGGGTAGCACGTGCCACCTTCACCGATGGCTATCAGTACGAATACACCAACGTGTCACGTCGGGCCATCATGAACCTGTTACTCAATCCCAACATGTCGTTGGGTTTCTGGGTCAACAGGAACTTGGTGCAAACCCCACGAACTCGCTTCCGTGTTCGTGACTTCAGCGTGTCACCTATCACCGCTTGATGTCTACATCTTCCCATCATTCTTTGATGGGTTTCTGTAGCCTTCAGTGCTACGTTTATCCACTCACGTACATTCCAAACATGCGTAAGATCGAAAAGGAGATGTGTGCTGCAATCAGCAACAATCTTGAGCACTGGTCCAAAGCAAACACCAGTGTCAGCAAGGACTCAGATGGTGTGCATAATGTATACCTTCACGGCAACCTGATTGCCAAAGTCTCAGACACTGATGTGCAAATCTTTGATGGTGGTTGGCAATCAAACACCACAAAGTCTAGGCTCAATGCTATTTGCAGAGAGTTTTGCATTGAAGGTGAAGGCATCTTTCAAAAGAACTTCACTTGGTACATTCACAAATTCGTAGGCCAAGCTGGAACCAGCAAGGTCTACAACTCTGAAGAGTTTGTTAACGGCTACATCTTCGCCTGACTCTCTCCTATTACCCTTCCTATCCACATGGGTAGGTGGGTTTTATGAGGGACTCACTCCCTCGCATATGTACTCAACCAACTACACATGCACTGCAAAGGACGCAAGGTAGGTCCACAAAAGAGCAGCATCTTTAGAGGCAAACACACACCACGAAGGCAAACATTTCCTGAGTGGATGTTATCTCAAGAACGTGCCAAAGCTAATGCTGCTAAGCGTGTAGGCCACCACTCACCAATAACTATCAATCATGACTGAACAAAAGAGCAAGGACTGGTTGCTTGTCAATGCAATTGAGTGTTGGCTGTTTTACTTTCCCCAACATGAATGGGCACAACAGTACAAGGACTTACGCGATGCAATCAAGCAACAAGTACAAGACAGCGACACCACATCAGTGGAAGAAGAAGGGACGCAGCCGCCCAGTCGCCGTGCGTCAAGCAAAACAAAAGCTCAAACATCTCAAGCTTAAGTATGGCCTTGAATCACAATCACACGCCCATGCTGTATG
>Ga0129336_10002703_pt1 | contig 10910 bp, 9 predicted proteins | sample CPB6_02_DNA_FD_96878 | JGI IMG/M metagenome (GOLD analysis project Ga0129336, IMG submission 96878) | Freshwater to marine salinity gradient microbial communities from Chesapeake Bay, USA - CPBay_Sum_0.6_0.2_DNA | ecosystem: Environmental > Aquatic > Marine > Coastal | place: USA: Chesapeake Bay...
CGCACGCCCGAGGAGTCGCCATGCAAGGCCTGCACCACTGGCGTGGTGATCGGGCGGGTGAAGGTGTTCCTGGGTATGAGAACGGGCACACGCTGGTAAATCTCGCTCACCTGGCTCATGCCGCCGCCCAGCACAATCACATCGGGGTCGAGCAGATTGATGACATGCGCCAGGGCACGTGCCAGCCGATCCACATAGCGTTCGAAAGTTTGAAGCGCTTGCGGGTTGCCAGCCCGCATTTGCTGGATGACCAATTCAGAAGCAATGCTTTGCCCGGTGGTGCGCTCATGATCTTTAGCAAAGCCTGTACCGCTGAGCCAGGTTTCCAGGCAGCCTGTCTGGCCGCACCAGCAGGGGGGAGTTTGCAGCTCCTGGGCGCTGGGCCAGGGCAGGGGGTTGTGGCCCCATTCACCGGCCACCGCATTCCTGCCCTGCCAGACGCACTGTGACAAGGCAATGCCGCCGCCGCAGCCCGTGCCCAGAATCACAGCAAAAACCACACGGGCATTAGCGGCAGCACCATCCACCGATTCGCTCAAGGCCAGGCAGTTGGCATCGTTTTCGACGTGAACGGAGCACTTCAGTCGCTGCGCTAGATCGTGTTGCAGTCGTTCACCATTGAGAGCCAGCGTACTGGCTCCACGAACACGCTGGGTGGTGGGATCGATGCAACCGGGAATGCCCACCCCCAGCGCCGAGCCCGCCGGAATTTGACAGTGCTGCCGGGCCAGATTGACCAGTTCCTCGATACGGGCGAGGATGTCGACATAACTTTCACGCGGGGTGGGCAGTCGGTGTCGGAATAAAAAAGAGTTGTCCTCAGCCAACACCGCCACTTCGGTTTTGGTGCCACCCAGATCAATGCCGATGCGTTTACGGGTCATGGAGTATGTGGAGGGCGTAAGTGCCAGGTGAGGTCAATGTCTGAAGTGTAAAAGAGCCCAGACTGGCAGGGCCAGCCCCACTAAAACTGGCCCAGAGTCTGGTATGACTTGTTCGGGCTCAGAGCGAACTCCTCGCGCTTTCAATTGCTCTTTGTAGTTCATATGATTTGCATAAAAAATTTCCAGACAAAGCCAAGTGTTAAAAATGAATAAGAAAAAAATGCAATCGCTCAGTAAACGTAAATTTCTTGGGTATGTATCAGTCGCTGCGGCAGTTTCAGGATTCCCGCTGAAGGGCTTTTCGAGTGACTATGGACGTGACCTTGGTTTTCCTTCAGGTTGGGGGCCAATGGGTAAAACGCCCAATCCATGGGCTTATGACGATTGGATCGTTGGCAATTTTTCAGGTGGCATAGAGCAACTTTTTAACAAGGTCGTCGTCAAGGCACCATCAGAAGCTACTTATCTGGCTGACAAGCCCACTCCAATGCGATGGAGTTTGTTCAGTTCTTTTCAAGACTTCCAAAGAAGTAACGGCAAGATGGGAATGCTAGTTGCTCGCGCGGATTCAATTTATTTTGAAAACTATGAATTCGAGCGATCTGAATCGATGCGTTTTTATAGCAAGTCCATGGCGAAAAGCGTTTTGAGCTTGCTGACAGGTTTTGCGTTGGAACATGGTGTTCTGTCGAATCTTGAGGACACTATTGACAAGTATGATGCCCGCCTTAAAGGCAAGCCGCTGGGCGCTATCACGATAAGGCAAGCATTGAACATGTCCAGCGGTGTCGATATTTGCCATTGGCTGTGTGGCGCACCAAACAACTTCGAGCGTTTTGAATTACATGGATTTCTTGGGCATCCTAAGCATCGCGGAAAAAATACAGATCAGGATGCAGTGATTATTAATTGGCCGTACGGCTTTAAGAGTCAACCAGGTACATCGTTCAACTACTCTCATGTTGATCCGCAGCTCATCAGCATGGCTATTCGAGCGGCAACAAAAATGTCTATTGCTCAATTCATGGAGAGGGGACTTTGGAAAGAAATTGGAGCTGAGGCGGACGCCGTATGGTTGACCGATGCTGCTGGTGCTGAAGATGTGAGCTCCAGCCTCCTTGCCTGCATGCGTGATTGGGGGCGGCTTGGCCTGCTGGTTGCTCAGAATGGCTTTATTGGGGGCCGTCGAGTGATCAGTGACAGCTGGTTTCATGAGTGCAGAACTTTGCGCACCGATGAGGGATTTTTGCGCAAGGGGAAAATCGCTGGGTACGACCAAGGGTACAAGTTTTACTTTCATCATCCCAGAGATGATGGCGCCTGGCTTAGATTCGGTGGCGATCTAGGTCAATCAATCTGTACCGATAGCAAAAGTGGTACCTGCTTAGTCATTCTCAGTGCGTCCAACCGCGGGGGTCAGGATTACCGAGGGCTTTTTGAAACATCTATTTCAACGGCATCGCAGAAATAGCCAATGGAGGATTCAAGGGTTGAATTAGATCAGCAACTCTCCCGCTAGCGGGAGCTTGGCCAGTAGTCCCTCACCATTGGCCACCAATGGCCATTGACCCACACCCCATGCATGCCCAGGGCATCGACGGGTAGTGCGGTGAGCTGATGTACAGGGCTTCGGCTGGTATTGAAAGTCCCATGCCTGAAATATTCCTACCGTAACCCGTCTAAACCTTTAATGTCGGCAGCCAACAGCCCACCTAGTCGAGCATGCAGACGGCCGCGTGTGGCTGTGCAAAAGATGACGGCAATTTCATTGGGCATAGGTGCATCATGCAGCGTGATCGTCATCGTGTCATAGTGGGATCGCACATAAAGAGCATCTTTGTGGGCAAGCGGTACATCAATCGTGGTGCCAGGACCACCGCGTTTACCTGTAGAAGAAATCCAGGCCTTGCCGCCACCTAATGAGGCACGAACTGGATCAGCGAATTGAGTCGTGAGCAGTGCGTTACCGTGCTCATACTCACCAGCAGTACCAACTACGCATGCCTTGCCATAGCTGGTAATTGGTAGATCAGCCGAAAGCGCTTTGAGACGTGAACCGAATTCTTGCCCTAACTTTGCCGAGTCGTTGATTAGCAAGGAGAGATCGCGGCTGAAGCGTCCTGCATATGGATTTTCAAGAACGCATACCACTGCGAATTTGCGAACTGGTGCACCATCAGCTGCTTCACCAGTTTCATTAGCGAGTATTTCTTCACTAAAAGTTGACCAGCTTCGAATGTGGTATTTCATATTAATGCGCGGTCCCAGAAAAATCCATTGGCAAATGACATTCGGCAACACGGATACGCCGATTTGGTGCAGGTGTGTTCCGGCTGCGCCCTACAAATCTGGGAACTCCGTCAGTGATGACGGCGCCAACGGCCGCAATGTCACCATTACGAAGAGCATCGAGAGCCGTCTTCTTGGAGCCGCCCACGCAAGCATCGAGCAGCACAATATCGGCATCTTTGCCGGGTTTGATAAATCCAGAATTTAGGCGGTAGACAGACGCATTGTTACCGGTTGCTGCAGCGATGGCTGTCTCTACCGGCATGTCAGTCAAGCTGGCAAGGTGAGTAATGGTGTACATCATGCCTAAAGGCATGATGCCAGATCCGGTGGGAGTATCTGTGGCAATAAGGAAGCGGTCTATCTGGTTGGCTTCCTTGGTTAGCTTCCATAAAAGCAAGGTCGTTCGCAAATTTCCAGCGGTGCAGACCTGTAGGTTTATTTTTGATTCATTCACGATTCTTGGAAAATCTTCATCAGGCATTGCCACTGGACCGCCATTAACATGGAAGGACACATCTGGTTGAATCTTGATGAGATGGTCAGCCCAAATACCTGAGGAACCAGGGATGGAAGAGCCACCGGTATGGACCATGGTGACCATTCCCCACTTCTTTGCCCAAGCAATCATTGGCCCATAGTCGTACGGCGACTTGAAAGCCCCAAAGCCGGCTTTGGCCAGCCACACGCCCTTCGAAGCCACTTCTTGAAAGTCCGCTTCGAGCAAACCTGGTTCCATGATGATTGACCCTGCATGGACGCGCATTCCCCCAGGGCGAAAGGTTTCAAAACATTTTCTGGCTGCTACTGCAAGTGCTTTGACGCCCTCGGGGTCTTTTGGCCGGCCAGGCACATGAACCTCAGAAGCGCTGATCGCTGTTGTGGTTCCTCCGTGCGTGTAGCTCTCAAGAAACCCCACTGTTTTCTGGCGAGGTGTCCAGTCACCAAAAGTGTTGTGTACCTGTGAGTCTATGAATCCTGGTATCGCAGTAGCGCCATCGGCATCGATGACCACATCGTACCCTTGTAAATTTGATGGAGCTGTACCTACGGAGTGAATGCGACCGTCTTTTATCAATATGGAGTCACCCTTTGCATACGGATCGCGCCAATCACCAGAGATGATAGGACCAAGATTGACGATGGCAGTGTTCATTTGAGTTTCCTTTTTATCCAATCAGCACATACTTGGAGCAGTGGGAGGTGCTTGTCAAACTGGGCATGCTCCGCCTCGCCGTTCCCGCTTGTAAACATGACGATCTGTGTATTCTGAGAGCCTGTGGCATTACGCATCAAACCCGGTCAGCAACTCCCCCGCCAGCGGTGTCTTGGCCATTAGACCCTCACCATTGGCCACCAACTGGCCATTGACCCACACCCCGTGCACGCCCAGGGCGTCGGTGGTCAGCCTGGGTGCGCCGCCAGGCAGATCGAAGACCCGCTTCTTGGCCGACCGGTTGACCGTGGCGGGGTCAAACAGCATCAGGTCGGCGGCCCAACCCACTTGCAGGCGGCCGCGCTGCTGAATGCCCAACACTTCGGCGGGCAGTGCGGTGAGCTGACGCACGGCTTCGGCCATGCGCATGGTTCCTAGCTCGCGCGCCCAATGGCCCAGCAGGTGCAAGCCAAAGCCGGCATCGTTGAAGAAAGTGAGGTGCGCGCCTGCATCGCTCAGGGAGATCAGGCTATGCGGGTGGTTGAGCATGCGGCCCACCGCTTCGGTGTCGCTATTGAGCAGCTGGGCGGTGAAGACAGTTTGCAAGTCCTCCGCCAAGGCCAGGTCGAGCGCGACATCCAGCGGATTGCGGCCCTGTTCATGGGCGATGTCGGCAATGCTGCGCTGTTCCAGGCTGGCATGCTCGGGCCGGAAGGTTTCCACCACATGCACTTTGTCCCACTCGTTGTTAAACAGACGAAAAGTGGAGGTGCTGGCAAGTTCGGTGCGTACGCCCTCACGAAATGCCGGGTCTGCCAAGACTTGGCGCAGCGCCTCACCCTGAATGCCTAGCGCGGGCTTCCAGCTCTGCAGGCCTTCCACCGGGTAGGGGGACAGGAAGGTGAAGTCCATGGTGAGCGGGCAGCACGACACCTGGCCGATCAGTTTTCTGCCCCGCTGGTTGGCTGCGGTGATGGCTTCAAGGTCGTTGAACACAGCCTTCGGGTTGGTGCTGTTGTGCAGCAAGGCGGCAATCATCACTGGGCGGCCTGATTGCGCCGACATTTCCTCCAGAAAAGGCACTGGCATTTGTCCGCCCTTGGTCACCATATAAACGCCACGCCCTTGTTCGCCCATGGCCTTGATCAGCGCCATCATTTCTGCATCGCTGGCCAGGCGCGAGGGCATGGGCTGGCCGCCTTCGCCGTTATGGGCTGGGCTGGTGCTGCTGGCAAAGCCCACTGCGCCAGCAGCCATGGCTTCGCGCACGATTTGTGCCATCTGCGCAATCTCATCGGGCGTGGCGGCACGCCGGGTGGCCTCGGCACCCATCACCCAGGTACGCACTGAAGAGTGGCCCACATAGGCTGCCACATTCACCGCGCTGCCCTTGCGCTTGAGCATCTGCAGGTATTGGGGGAAGGTTTCAAATTCCCAGGCGATCCCCTGGCGGAGCACCTCTAGCGACATACCCTCCACCTGGGTGAGGTTGCGCATGGTGATGTCGCGGTCGGCCGGTTTGCATGGGGCGATGGTGAAGCCGCAGTTGCCGATGACGGCGGTGGTCACACCCAGCGCCGGGGAGGGGCGCACCGAAGGGTCCCAGGTGATTTGGGCGTCGAAGTGGGTGTGGCTGTCGATGATGCCGGGCATCAGTGCCAGGCCCGCCGCGTCAATCACCTCATGCGCGTGTAACGTAAGTTGCGATCCGATGGCGCTGATGCGGCCCTGGCTGACGGCCAGATCACCCAGAACTGGATCGGCGCCCGAGCCATCAAAAAGTTGGACATTGCGAAACAAAAGATCGGCAGACTCGGGCATGGCAGGACAACGAGAAAATAAAGATCAAACCTGATAGCAGACCCCAAAAATGGGTCAAGATACCGGATCGTAACGCCAAGCGGTCGGGTAAGTCGCTATCCTCTGCCTGTTTGTATTTGCCAGGAACAAGACATGCCGTTTGTGGATACTTCCCTGCTGCGTGTGGGCTATGAGGAACTCAATCCCACAGGACAGCGCACAGTCATTTTGATGCATGGATGGCCTGACAGCCCGCGCACCTGGAATGGGGTGGCGCCTGTACTGGTGCAGGCGGGCTATCGGGTGCTCATGCCCGCACTACGCGGCTTTGCGCCCACCACTTTTTTGCGTGCAGATACGCCGCGCACTGGCCAACTCGCTGCCTTGGGTCGTGATCTGCTCGAGTTCATCGATGCCCTGGGGCTGCAGCGGCCTGCCCTGGTCGGGCACGATTGGGGCGCACGTGCGGTGGCGATTGCCTGCGGCCTGCGACCGGGCGTGGCCAGTCATATGGTGATGATTTCAGTCGGTTACGGCACCAATGACCCCAACCAGCCCTTGACGGTGGCACAGTCGCGCAACTACTGGTACCACTGGTTCATGCATACGCCGCGCGGGCGCGAGGCGGTGCGCAAGGACCGGCGCGCTCTGAGCCAATTGATGTGGGACACCTGGGCTCCGCCGGGCTGGTATGAACCCGCAGAATTTGAGGAAACCGCCAAGGCCTTTGATACGCCAGACTGGGCCGATGTGGTGATCCACTCCTACACCCAGCGCTGGAACCTCAGCCCTGGCGATCCAGCCTATGACGAAGATGAGCGTCGCCTGAATCCAGCGCCGGTGCTGGAGGTGCCCACCCTGATGCTGCACGGCGAAGCCGATGGGGTGACTTTCCCGTCGAGTTCAGCCAACAAGGAAAAATTCTTTACCGGTCCCTACCGGCGCACCTTGATCCCCGGGGTGGGGCATTTTCCGCAACGCGAGGCCCCCAAGGTTGTGGCAGCGGCGGTGCTGGATTGGCTGAAGACGCATTGAGTCACGCCCAATTCACCTTAGGCAAAAATGCTTGGCTGCATGGTGCAATAAACTAAGGGGCAGAATCCACCCCACAGAAAGGACTGACCCATGAGTAAGCATCTTCTGTTGTTCTGCGCCCTGGCTTTGGGTGCGCCCGTCATGGCGCAAGAGGCCACTTGCCAGGCTGCGGCTTCCGAAAAGAAGCTGGCTGGCGCTGCCAAAAATGCGTTCCTGAAAAAATGTGAGCAGGAGGCCACGGCCAAGTGCGAGATGGCTGCTGCCGAGAAAAAGTTGCACGGGGCTGCCAGGACCAATTTTGAGAAGAAATGCGTGAAGGACGCAGTGGGTGAGTGATCTTGCGCTTGAGCTGAGACAGCCTTTGGCCGCTTGGCACCAGCGCTTGAATGCTGACCGCATGGCTTAGCGGTACACCGTACATGCTGGAGAAAATTCAACGGCCCTTGCCATCATTACGGCGCGTTCTGTCGGACTTTGGTGGCGTTTATGCGGGTAATGCGCTGGTGGCTTTTCTCTTCGCTGTCAGTGGTCCTCTGGCCATCATCCTGTCGGTCGGCGCCATGGGCGGGTTATCCGAATCTGATATTTCCTCCTGGATCTTTGGCGCCCTCTGCATCAACGGGATCGTCACGATCATTTTTTCGGTGTTGTACCGCCAACCACTGGCTTTTTTCTGGACTATTCCCGGTGCGGTCTTGGTGGGGCCGGCCCTGGGGCACCTGAGTTACCCGGAGGTGATTGGCGCGTTTTACGCAACTGGTGTGCTGATGCTGCTGCTTGGCCTGTCGGGCTGGGTGAGGCGTGCCATGGCTGCGATCCCCATGCCAATAGTGATGGCCATGGTGGCTGGCGTATTCCTGCGCTTTGGCATCGGGCTGGTGCACGCCTTTCGTGACGATGTGGCAGTTGCGCTGCCAATGGTGGCCGTTTTCCTGGCAATTTCTTGCACGCCCCGTTTTGCCCGTTATATGCCTCCTTTGATCGGAGCGCTTGTGGCGGGAGCCTTGGCTATCTGGTGGCTGGGCAGTTTCAAGCCGACCACGGGTGAGCTGTTTGCATTTGCCAGCCCCAATCTGTATCAGCCCCAGTGGTCATGGTCAGCCATGGTGGAACTGGTGGTGCCGATTGCGATCACTGTGCTCGTTGTTCAGAACGGGCAGGGCATGGCAGTGCTTTCGGCCAGCGGCCATGCGGCACCGATCAACGCCATCACGGTGGGTTGTGGCGCCTGGTCGCTGTTAGCCGCCATGGTCGGTACTGTGCCCACCTGTCTGACCGGCCCGGTCAATGCGGTGATCACCAGCAGCGGCGACAAGGACCGTCAGTACACAGCAGCCATCGCGGTGGGCTTGTTGGCGATTATCTTTGGCCTGATGTCCCCCACGTTGACCCGCTTGATGCTGGGTGCTCCGCCAGCTTTTGTGGCAACCCTGGCCGGGTTGGCCATGCTGCGGGTGTTGCAGACGGCCTTTAACCAGGCCTTTCGCGACCGTTTTAGTTTTGGCGCGCTGGTCACATTTATTGTGACGGTAGGGGACGTGGCCATCTGGAATATCGGGGCACCGTTCTGGGGTTTGCTGATCGGGATTGCTGTGTCCTGGCTGCTGGAGCGTCAGGATTTCAAGCGTTCCTAGCTGGACTTGATTGGCCGCCCCAGGGCTGGCGGTTTACTTTCTCCATTTTTTGCGTATACTGTATAAAAATACAGTATCGATAGGAGGCAGAAATGGATGAACAAATGCAAGCCCATGAATGGATCGCCAGATGTTCGGCCCGCCTGCACGCGCAATGGCCGCGGCTGCAAAGGGCGCAACGCGATGAAATGGCCAAAGAACTCTGGAGCGACCAGCGTTGGCAGCACAGCGAGCCCGAGTTGGCTGTGGTGGCCTGGCTGAGTCAGGGAATTCCAGCACCGGTGGGGAGTGAGCGATGAACCACAGCTTTCGCCAATTGCCAGGCTCCCAACGCTTTTGGCGGCTACCCCAGCGATTGCCCGGGCGCCAGCTCCTGGCGGCCATCTGGAGCTGGATGTAGGGCTGGGCATCTGTGGCCAGCCGGCGCAGTTTGCCATCTGGCCAACTTGCAGCTTTCAAAGACCCCTATAGAAGCCAAATAGGCCCCCAAATGGGAAGCCACATGGCTAAGGCCACCGCGAGTCAGTTGGGTTGCGCGCTCAATCGATGCGCAAACCGGTTTTCTCCACCACCGGCTTCCACTTGACCATTTCATCCTTGATATAGGCAGCGGCCGATTCCGGGGTGGAGTCGTTGGCTTCCATGGCCTGCTTGTTCAGTTGTTCGATCAGGGCAGGGTCTTTGAGCACCTTGGCCGTGGCCGCAGCCAGGATGTCAATGATTGCCTTGGGTGTGCCCAGCGGCGCGGCCACACCGTTCCAGAGAACTGCCTCAAAGTTTTTGATGCCCAGTGCCTCGTTCACCGTGGGTACATCAGGCGCCAGGCTGGAACGTTTGCTGGACGCAATGGCCAGGATTTTGGCCTGGCCACTTTGATGCAGTGACAAGGCAGAGCCCAGGGCATCCACCATGGTTTCGGTCTGGCCGCCCAGCAGGGCAGGTTTGGCCTGGCCGCTGCCTTTGTAAGGGATGTGCTCGATCTTGGCGCCGGCTTCAAGCAGGAAGCGCTCCATCGACAAATGGAGGTAGGTGCCTTGACCGGGCGAGCCATAGCGGAACTTGTCCGGAGCGGCTTTGGCCTGGTCGATCAATGCCTTGAGGGTCTGCGGGGCATCCTTGTTGGCCATCACCACCACCGCTGAGCCACCCACCACAGCGACGATATTGAAATCTTTCAGCGAGTCGTACTGGGGCTTGCTGGCCATCAGGTTGTAGAGGGCAAGGTTGGAGGCCGTACCAAATAGCAGGGTGTAGCCATCGGGCTGGCTACGCTTGACTTCCATGGTTCCGATAGCGCCACTGGCACCAGCCTTGTTGTCCACAATGACGCTTTGGTTGAGCACCTTGGAAAGCCCTAATGCATATTGGCGGGCAAAAATATCCGTGGGACCGCCGGCGGGAAAAGGCACCACCAGGCGAATAGTTTTATTGGGGTAGTTGCCGCCGGACTGTGCCTGGGTCATGGCCGGTGCACCAGCCAGAACACCCAGCAGCGAGATCAAGGCAACACTGAAGCGGCGCTTGGTCTTGGAAGTATGGTTCATGCTGTCTCCTAGATCTTTGTGAAATTGAGATTTTCAAGAAACTGTCAATACGGCCTGGTGATCATAAGTCCGTCGCAGCGGGGCATTACAGGCCGGCCTCACGCCAACGCGGATCGGGTGCAGCGGGCTCGCAGCGCAACCCAGCGGACTGGATGGCGTGGATGGCACAAAACTCGTCGCGGTCTGAAGCGTCGCCACTGACTCCCACTGCCCCAATCACCAAGGATTGCTGATTGAGGATAAGCACACCGCCGGGCACCGGAATGAAGCGACCGTCTGAGACCGAGGCCAAAGCACTTTGAAAAGCCGGACGATTGGCCATGCGGTCGCGAATCAATCGGGTGGACATGCCCATGCCCAGCGCGGCCCAGGCCTTGCCAAAAGCGATGTCATAACGCATCACGCCGCAGCCATCTTCGCGTTTAAAGGCCACCAGCTGCCCACCCGCGTCAATGACGGCAACTGCCAAGGGAAGAAGGCCTTCTTGCTGTCGTACTGCCAAACATTCTTCCAGTATCGCGCTGGCCACGGTCAGGCTGAGGCTGGAACTGAGAGTTTGAAGTTGTTC
>Ga0129336_10002704_pt1 | contig 10910 bp, 9 predicted proteins | sample CPB6_02_DNA_FD_96878 | JGI IMG/M metagenome (GOLD analysis project Ga0129336, IMG submission 96878) | Freshwater to marine salinity gradient microbial communities from Chesapeake Bay, USA - CPBay_Sum_0.6_0.2_DNA | ecosystem: Environmental > Aquatic > Marine > Coastal | place: USA: Chesapeake Bay...
CCTGTCTGACTTGTAAAAGTAACTGCTGCTTTATCCGCAGGACTACTAGCAAGACTTGTTGTAAGAGTTAACGTAGCACGTTTATTGGTTGCGCTATAAGAAACACCACCAGATGCAATCGTATAAGTACCAGTTACACCAGCAATAGTAAGTGTTGAACCTGCAACTGGTTCTTGAAACAGGTTTCCTATTATTAAAGTAGTTCCTGTCTGACTACCGCCGTGTACTTTTGGTTCTCCATAAGCAGGAACAAAAGCACTATCATACTTCTCGTATCCAGCTATACGAGTATAACCCCCCTCAATGGAAGGTTCAAAGTTCCGTAAAACTCTTGCTGAACCCGGGAGTTTAATGCCCTGTTGCAGAGGTGACAAGTCACTTATTAGCCCCCCTCTGAAATCAAAAGCATACGTTGACCAGCGGTCAGGCATTAGGCAATCCTGTAAACATAGGAAACTCTAGGTGCTGTTTCAATCATTGTAGAAGTTATATAGTCATACTGATTGATCAAGATGGTACGCATACTCTTTACGCCCTCTTTAAACTTCTCTTTCATGACAACAGCATCTTGTGTGTTCCCACGAAACATATAAGCATAGTACATTGCACCATCAATAATTACGTGACGATACGCCTCTGGAACAACCGGCACATCGCTGTATAAGGATAGATCTGTATTGGCTTTATAGTATTCGTATGTTAGTGTATACGCTTGATCGGGTAGGGGGCTTACTCCAAAATATAAATTTGGAGCACGAAATACGTAAAGAGGAACAGTTCTTATTCCTGTGCTAGTGTTATATTCTTGATCAACAAATCTTTTTAAATAGTCATCATATGTAATTTTTTGTAATTTAGTTGTGGCTACATTTAATGTACTATTAAACTGAATACGAAAGCTCTCCATATCTGGGGACTTGCAATTGGATGGAAGAGCATAGCGAGTTGTTCCCGCCGTTAGTGTTACGTTCTGACTTGTAAAATTGAAAGGCCACTCAAACTGCTGTTGGTCAATGTCTTGAAGGGCAGCATTGACTGCATCTTTAGCGTGACCATAAAATCCAGCGGCAGCTGCAAAGTTAGATGACGTTAACTCAACTTCATTAAGCCGTTTATTAACATCATTAACTAAACCTAAAAAGTCATACGCCATTATTATTCCTTAGAATTGGTGCGCTTCTAGTACAGTGGTGTCCTGTAATAATTGGTAATCTTCTTTTGTCTTAATCTCATACGCATCTATGCTCTTATACTTTTTATCTAGTGCGTAGTGGTATCTGTTGTTCCCTATTACTACTCGCCAATGAACATTTAAAAATTCTATTGGTGCTTTTATGAGGGTATCTAAATCCCCACCATCTTTTAATGCTTCTTCTTTACATACCAAAATGGGATGCAACATCCCACGTTTGTCTATTGAATTAAATAAAGCTGCAATCCACTTTTGTTCTGGTTCAATTCCGTATGTGTTTTTAGTATCAGACAGTTTTACTTTTATCAGTCTGTCTGGAAAATGAATTTGATTTGCTTTTAAATGCATAAATATAAAACGGGGCAGCACCCTTGTGAGGTACCGCCCCTTACAACTTACCTATTAAGCAAGCTGATCACGATCAACTTCATCAGCACTTTCTGCAACGCCATCAACATCAACAACGATTGCATAAACACGGATTACTCCAGAAGTTACGTTAGCAGCAGCACAGATCAATTTAACATCGATTGTGTCTGTTGTTGTAACCAACTGTGTATAAGTTGTTTGTGCTGTATTGTTAGCACCGCCGTTTGAACCGGCAGCTAGATAGCCTGTTGAAGTAACAGACTGCCCGTCAACAATATCATCACCAGCAGCAAAGTCGATATCAACTGTAGGCGTAGTTCCGTTAAATGCTGTCAGAACTTCTGCGCCAGCAGCAACGATGAAGGTACCAGCAGGGATCTCAAGCACTTCAAAAACGTCACCGTTTGTGCAAGTGTAGTTTGCAATCTTGCTGATATCCAGTATTTCTTCAACCATGTATGCTTGCTTGCGTACATCAGGCAAAGAAGCAATGCTGTTAGCGGCAGTTGAAGAACGGGTAGAACCCAGACGAAGGTTAAATGTAGCCATTTATGTTTCTCCTTAAGCCACGTTGTAACGAGCAAGGGTAATTGCCTCAGGACGCAAAATCTTGCGACCATAGAGGTGCATACCACGCACAATATCAGCGAAGCTATCAGGATCACGATAGCTTTCTGTCTTAGTAATCTGCTGGGCAGTTGCTACAGCAGCGTTAGTACCAGCAACAATGATACCGAAGTTTGAAGACTGGTTTGCTGTGCCTGTTGTTCCCGGGCCTGTACCAATCTTGGGCAGGTTGTTGGAAACATAGACTTTGAAACCATGCAGGTTGTTGAGAACCAAACCGTTCAACAGGCCCGATCCACCGAAATCTGCATTCAATACACGGCTGTCCTCATCCTTAAGGACTTCAAGGAATACTGGATCGATAACGAGCCAGCGACCTGCTGTGTCAACAAACTGTGTATCCAACAGGCGACCCATACGAGCAATGATAGCAAGCGGGGAAACTGTTGCGCCAGACGCTGATGTTGCACCGGGGAAACGTGGAGCAATAGGAATCGAATGGGTTGTCGTAGCACCGCTTGTTGTGATGTTACCAAAGCTGGCTTTGCCAAGCTTCATCGAAGTCAACAACTCATCTGAACCTGCTGTCGTAACAGCTTTTGTTCCGGGAGCAGTTGTACGTGCTGTGCCTGCATTTGTGTTTTTGGTTGACTGCTCAAAGCCGCAGAGATAGCCAAGAACGTCTTGATCATACTGGTCACGCAAGCGATAAGCTGCACGATCAGATGCCATGGACATGAAGTTTACATGCGAGTGAGCAGCTTCGATATCGTCAAGCTTAAATGCAAAGTAGTTAGCTTGATCAACAACAAGCGTGAAGTCCTCGTCATCAAGGTCTTGTGCTGTGATCTGTGTGCCACGAGCGTAGTCCTTAACAGTAACTTCTGGCTCTTTGATAATCTTAACGCTATCACCAAAGCTGGCGATCTCGCCAAAGTAGTCAGAGTTTGTGATTGCTTCAACAGTGGAAGCCTTGCGGAATGCAAGTTGTACGGATTTGGAATAGATAACTGGGGAAAAGTTACCATTCGGCAGGTTACCGTAACCAGCGGCGGTTTTAAATGCCATGATTATGTCCTCCTAGTAGACAATGAAAAAGTAAAGTAATTTAAGTTCACCCCATGTGAACCAAATTAATACGCTTAAACACTACCACCAGAGGCTGACATTGTTAGGTGCGTTATAGTAGAAGGTGCCCCCTCTTATACAACGGGCTGACAATTGTTCAGGTATATCCGTGTTCGTTGTTTTGCGCTACAAGTTTTGTATTGTTCTGGTTGGCTGTTGGCAGCGGCAGAAGATACAAAGAAAAAGGGCTATCTGAAAATCAGAAGGGGGTTACCCGTTCACCCTAAAACAGCAAAAGTACATTCGTGTACCCAGAGTTATACTTACTTTTCTGGGTTTGTCAAGTTTTTACCGTGCTCCACCTGACAAATCATAAACAAATTTACCAGATTTAATTGCAGCTTCAATCTCTGGCAGTAAAGCTTCGTATTGCTGGGCAGACATCCTATCTACCTGAGACTCCCGGAATACTCCGGTTTCTTCGCTTTCAGGGGCAGAAGCACGGGAAGTACGGACACTTGTTGCTGCATCCTTTTCCTCTGACCTCTTAACCTTTTTGCTAGTAGCCAGTCCCATGTCAGCCTTGTACAGATCAATTGCCCGTGCTGCTGAAATAGCATCCGTTTCATTGTCGTACAAAGCTTGCTGAACCCACTTGGGCTGTGCCTCTACCCACTCATGGAATTCATCTTTCTCACGGATCTTATCAAAGTCTGGGTGTAGGCGCATAAGTTCTGCCTCTGCCCGTTCTTTCAAAGTCTGTGCCTGCAACTCGTCTAGCTTTTTAAATCTTTCTTCTAAGCCAATAGACTGTTCTTTAGCTTTTTTGATTGCAATTGTTTCTACAATCTTAGCTACGTCTGGGTACTGCTTAGCCCATTCGTTTAATTCTGCTTCGCTTTTAGGAAGCTTAATCTGCTCTTTAGTGCTCTTTTCTAGTTGGGTTTTAAGTGTATCAATCTGGCTTTGTAGATCTGTTTGTAGCTTTTGGCTGTGCCTACGAAGATCTCCGTACCGTTTCTTAAAACTCTTCTCTTCTGCAGAGGTTGGTTCTTCATCCATCTCACTAGTTTCTTCAGAAGGCTTCTCTTCTACGTCTGCCTTCTTTAAAGACTCTAGTTCCTTCTCCTCTTTTGCAATGCGCTCATCTAGAATAGACCGCTTAGCAAAACCCGTAGTTTTAATAAGCTCAACCTTGGGTGTATTATCAACAACAATTGCTTCACTCATAACTTCTCCTTGGGGCTAACAGTGGTATAGCTTTCGCTATAGGTATTAGGTAGCCATTACAAATAAGGGATTTACTTCTTCTTAGCCGCCAGTCCCTTGCTGGTTGTCGGCTTTTTTTTCTTCTTAGCTGCTAATCCTTGTTTTGAGACTGCGTTGGTTTGCTTTGGTACTTTTCTATTTTTTCTTTCAATGAAGCCGCCACGGTAGTCACCATCGCCTCCACCGTCTCCGCCTCCGCCATCTCCACCTGCACCACCATCAGAACCGGCACCTCCGTCAGAGCCTGCTCCACCATCGGAACCAGCCCCACCATCGGAACCAGCCCCGCCATCTGATCCTGCTCCACCGTCAGAGCCTGCTCCATCTCCGTCACCGTCTCCATCCCCGTCACCATCACCGTCACCGTCAGCAGCAGATCCAGCAGCAGATCCATCAGCAGCAGCAGAGGCAGCATCAGCGGCATCGGCAGCAGCAGCCGCAGCATCGTCAGCAGCTTGACCAGCGGCAGCAGCAGCTTCACCTGCAGCAGCATCAGCAGCAGCATCGGCAGCGGTATTAGCTGCATCATCGGCAGCTTGCTGGGCAGCTTGATCTGCAGCTACACTTGCAGCTTGATCTGCAGCGTCATCGGCAGCTTGTTGAGAGGCTTGAGCAGCAGCAGCTTCAGCGGCAGCGGTAGCCTCTGCTTCTGCTTCTTCTTGTGCCACCTGTTGAGCTAATGTTTGAGCAGCCTGTTCTTGCATAGCTTGTTGATCAGCAAAAGCTGCTTCCATCATATTATCAACGTCTTGTGCCTTTTGTGCATCAATCATTGCTGAAGTTACGCCAAAGGTATCTAAGTCTGACTTTGCAATAGTTGCTGGAGTAGAGAAGCTGGTAACATTGCCTTCTACATCCGTAAATGTCTCAATGCCGGGAACTTGATTTGCAGCGGTGATTGCACCGAAAGATGCTGCTATATTATTTATTTGTTGATCTGTTATTCCCTTTCCTATGGCACCCGCCACCGCTTTTGCAATAGCACCAATCACGCCTATTGTGGGTGCTTTTTCTGCAACATTCATTAAACCAAGACCAATACTTTGTGCTGTAGAGCTAATGCCTTGCCCCGGACCAGTGCCTGCTCCCGTAGGTCCGCCTGTTGTTGAACCCCCAGAAGGCCCACCAGAAGTACCGCCCCCATCTCCACCACCGTTTCCTGCTGTTGGTACGGTTGGTACGGTAGGTGCAGCAGGTACTCCCGGAGCTTGTGTTCCCCCGCTACCTGCTTCTGGAGTTGTCGGAGTAGTCGGGGTTGTAGGTGTAGTAGGTGCTGTTGTTGCACCTGTAAACTCTGTGTACCCAGAAGGAATTGGTAGTTGCGGAACACCATTTAAAAATGGAATGAAGGTAGTCTGTCCCTGAGGACCAACATACTTTTTCATTTCGTACTGAGGTGCAGTTACAACACCACCAGTAGCGTACTCCCTTTCCTCTTCTTCTACACCACTAACAATTTCATCAATCTCAGATTCAAACTCAGCATCATCTTCCATTGTTGCTTCGTCTGCATTGCTCATCTGTCCCATTGCATCCATCTTAGCTAAACCTTGCTTAGCCTCTTGACGCAACTTCATTAAACGATCAAGGCCAATATAACGAACAACATCAGCAGGAAATATAAATTCTCCTTCGCTGATCTTTGCAGGAATATCATCACGGACTTCTTCTTTTAAAGACCCTGTAGGAACTTCGTTACCAGAGACAGGATCTACAGAACCACCTTCCTGTAGCATTCCACCTTCAGCAAGCATTCCACCTTTTGCAAATCCCGGAGGCATCTTCATCTGATTGTTATAAATCACAGGAGTAGGCGGCTCTGGTATAGGGGGCATTACCGCAGCTGTCTCAGGAGCTACAGTCTGCTGTGCGCTATTTGGTTGAAACGGATTATTGTTTTTCTGCATTGACTTGTTCTCTTAATTGTTTAAGCTTTCTTAGAGCTTGGATTGCACCTTGTGCTTGATGGATTTCAACCATGTCAACAGCTTGTTCAAGCTTTCTTTGATAAAGCAGAATATTTGATTCAAGTAATTCATTAAATGCTCCCCATTGTTTAGGTGTATTTACAAGAACTTTTAAACTACTTAAGTACTGTTTGTTTTCCATTTACTGTATTGGAGGCTGTTGTTGTGTTTGTGCTGCACTAAAGCCCTGCTCTCCCGGAGTTGGAGCCTGCCCTATGCCAATGTTTCCACCGCCAGTGCCTGCTGTATCTGAAGGCCCGGGAACTCCTTGCTGCTGTGGAGGAACTCCTGCAGGAACAGGGGGTTGATTCTGCTGAATTAGTGCTGCTTGTCTTGCTGCTTCTTCAATGCTGTTAGTTACTTTATCTGGATCAAGATCCATTGACTTAGCAATCTCTCTAATGATATATGTGTACTTAGCAAACGGAGCAAGCGTAGGATTGTTTACAATCTGCAAGAACTGCATTAACCGTTGGCTGCGTACTTCATTAGCCATTAAGCTTTCTGTACCACGTGCCTTAACTTCTAAGTCCCCTTTGATTTCTTTATCAAAGTCAAACTGCATGTTGAAACTAAAGAAAGCTTCTCCAAGAGGACGTAGCAAGTAGTCATCGATGTTCTTGATAACAGTTTTAATGCCACCAGCAGCAGCATTCATTAGCATGCTAATACCCGATGCAGTACGTCCTACACCAGTTACACCTGTTTGACCATGCGAGAAAGAAGGCAGGCCAGTAGATTCGTCTGCCAATACTCGTGCCTTATCAAATAACTGCAGGTTCTCTTGGGATACGTTAGGAAACTTGGTACCAAAGATAGCCTGTCCCGGAGCACCACCCTGCCTACGAAATACCTTGCCCGGGAAGATAGACATGTCTTGTCCCGGCACTAAGTTTGTTTCATCTACTTCAAATACTAAGTTGCCAGATAGAACAGCGTTATCAACTGCCATCCTCATGAAACCATTCATCAACGTCTGTGTGTCATCCATGTTCTCAGCAACACCTACACCAAACATAGAGTATGGATTGAGTTCGTATGGGACTACATAGTACGGAATCTTTGTTGGTTTAAATGGATTGAGAACCAAACGAATAATCCTGCCATTGCAAAGCCAGATGTTAGCTTGCAACTGATCCATGTCTTTAAACTCTGTAGGCATTTGAACATTGTTGTCTTCTAACATCTCACGATCAACAATGCCCCAATACTCCAGCACTTCAAAACGATTTACGCCGGTATCGGTTTGATAATCACTTAGATCATCTTCCCAATATTTCTTAACATAGTTCTCTCCCATGTCAATGACATCTTCGATGACATTAGCACGGAACATTGGGCGCTTCTTCAGAGTACGCAACTGACTACGGCTAAGCTTGTGTCTCTCGATAAAGAATTGAGATTCATCCATGTTGATTGCATCTGGATCTGTGTAAGCATTCCAAACACTTACATGTGAAGACTGTGGTACAGTTTTAATTGTTGGATCGTAGTTGCCTTCATCATCCCAGTTTGCGTACTCTTTATCTACAGCAAACGGACCTTTCATAATACCGGTACCAAACAAAGCCAATTCAAATGCAGCAGAACGCAACTGCTTTGTGGCATTGCTTTCTTCTAACTGGTCATGAATCTTTTTCTCCATCTTCTTAGCAGCAACCATAGCTGGGCTATACGTCACTGCAGAGGGGGCTACTCCCGGACCTTCGTTTAGATTTTGAATACCAGACAACTCGTCTGTCAAAGGACCAAGTCTGTCTACTAGATCTTTGTAAGTTGCTCCCGGGGGAAGATCTTTTCCATCACCACGATACCCGTAAGGAGAAAAGTTGGGAGCAGCATCTCTAACTCTTTTTTCGTTAAGGTCAAAGTGAACATCTTCCACTACGCCTTCAGGTAGAACAGTCGGCTCTACGCTTAGTGGGAAACTGTTGTTAGCAAAAAGGACATCGATGATTTGTCCGTAAGCAGCTAGTACTTTTGTCTTGGTTACCTTAACAAATACTCTGCTCTTTTCTGCTTCAGTAAACTGAACGTCAGGTCCATATAAACCCCGGTAGTTTCTGTAAGCTCTAATCCAACGGTCTTCATCAAACCGTCTAGCAGTTTCAGACTTATTGAATAAATCTAAGACATGATTAACCAAAGGAGAAACAATTAAACTTTCCTTTGAAGCATCAGATACGTCTTTAAGACTCCCGGCTGTATCTTCCATGTTGTTTTCTTTTGCCATTATCTAAGTCAATACCCCATAGTAGGATCGGCTGGTACAAACTGAGAAGGTCTTGATTTAGCTGGGTCATAGTCCCAAATACTAAATCGAGGTCTACTCATAACGCCATATCGTAAAGCATCGTACAAGTGATCAAAAGTTACCTTAGTGTCAATGTCTTCAGGATTACTTTTGTCTAGCGGTAAAATAGGTAGTTGAGCTATGAGATTTGTGCAATTGCTCATGATCACCAAACGTGGTTCTTCCGTAAACTCATCTACCTGTAATCTTCTATGTATTTCATTTTTGCCTGCCACACGAGAACCGGCAGACCTATCTGAGGGTCTCCACCTACATCCCTCTTTAATCATTTGCTCTGCTAGTGAAGGGCCAGTATCTCCCCTCTTGTGCCAGCAGCTTGAGTCGAGAACGCCATACCGAATCTGTCCATCGTTTTGCTCAAGTTCCATTACCATTCTTGCTAAGTCTTTTGCTAAGACTTTACTTACATACAACTCTCTGTAAACAATAATCTGTTCTGAAGGGCTTACAGCAAACCACAGTACAGCAGAAAAAGAACCATACCCATAGTCGCATGCTCTAAACTTGACCCAGTTACGTGGTATATCCGTGGGTTCGATAACATGTATCGATCTATTAAACTCTGCAAACGCTGCCCCTTCAGATACATCCCAGTTCCCTTCTAACAGTTGTTTACGTTGATGCTCAGGTAATGATAAGAGCATCGTTTCATAATCCCCCTGCTCAGCAAGGTAAGGATTATCTACTAGCATCGCAGGTATAAACCTACGCCTAAACAAAGGCTGACCTGCTTTACTGTGTCCTGCAGGATACGTCAGCGTCTGTGCAGTATCTATGTCTGTAGCCCAGAATGCTTTGTTGGGAGCAGAAGGATCAATAAACATCTTCTTAACCCACGCATGTCCGGGACCACCCGGGTTGGTTGTAGCTCTCATATACACCGGCAGATCTGGTGCTGTGCTACGTAGGCGAGACCGCATGTAGTTCCATGCAAACGGAGTACTCCACTGCGTCAACTCGTCAAACCCTACCCAACTAAATGCTAGACCCTGATACCGCAGTACATCTTCATCTCTATCCAGATACGAGAACCACAACCTTGCACCACTTGGTGCTATCCACTGCATCTTTCTTTCTGACCATTTGATGCCCGGGTAAATCTTCGGGTACATCTCTTGGCTTTTCCAAATCAGTTCTCGTAACTCTTCCGTGGTATGTCGCAATAACAATCCACTGAACTGTGGGTGTTGCATGTAACGCAACGGATCTGCAAGCATGGCATAACTCTTACCACCCCCTGCTGCCCCACCATAAAGTACTTCACGTTCATTTGCTGCTAAGAAGGATGTCTGTGGTCCCGGGTTCGGCTTGAAGATTATGTTCTGCTCTTCCAGCGTTACTGCAGTGTTCACATCTACATCCGCATAACTTGTAAACTCGTCTTGTTCCGTCAGGATCAGTGGTGAGGTTGACGAAGGTTCTGTCTCGCTCTCCCCAGTCCTCTGCTCCGATTTGTTGGAGGACGCTTTGTTTTTTTGCCCCCGGCTTCTTTTCGTACCTCTCAGCGAGGAGGATCGCTTTCTTGTACCTTCTGGCCCAAGATCTGAGGGTGGATGCTTTCGTTTTATTGTACTGCTCATACCTCAGCCTTTGTAATAATCCTTTGTGCGATATCGATCTTCCTGTTAGTTTTGTTAACCACGCAGCTACTTGTCTAGACGTATGCTTCTTTAAATGCTTTCTAGCCTTCTCTAATGCTGCTAACTCTGTCGGTATCGGTTCATACACATCTGGATTATCTTCACATTCACGATAACCAAATGGAGGCTTAAGAGATCTATTGCTTCTTAGGTTTGGTATCTGAATCCAGTTATTCTTTTTTACTGCATCTACTGGTTGTGGCAGTAGCCACCTACCAATACTACTCCTCATCCTTATCTTTATCCTTAGGAGGAAGAATCATCAATCCGTTTGTTGCCTCTACCTGAACCTTCTCTGTCTTGACCAGACCAGTACGATCAAGGATCTCACGAGCAGCATTCATTTTTTCTTTAATGCCCAACTCAGTTGGGTCAAGAATTGCACCCGCCATAGCCACAGCAGCACGAGGAGCATTACGAGCCAGATATAGGTTTGTACGCTCAAGTACTTCATCTTTAATCGCAGATATGATGTCCACTGTAGGCGTATTGTCTGAATAGCCAGCCAGCTTTTTTGCAGTAAC
>Ga0129336_10002705_pt1 | contig 10909 bp, 17 predicted proteins | sample CPB6_02_DNA_FD_96878 | JGI IMG/M metagenome (GOLD analysis project Ga0129336, IMG submission 96878) | Freshwater to marine salinity gradient microbial communities from Chesapeake Bay, USA - CPBay_Sum_0.6_0.2_DNA | ecosystem: Environmental > Aquatic > Marine > Coastal | place: USA: Chesapeake...
GAAGTATTTTGTTTATATGCGTTAATGAACAAGACCAAGAAAAAATAACCAAATGGTTTTCTAACTCTTCCTATGACCAAGACCTTAATGTCTACTTCTATTCAGGTGAAGATCAAATGGAGTGGCTGCTTTGGTCTGTAGCAAGAGCAAATCATACTTTTATAGACCTAGATACAGACAGCTACATTATAAAGTCTATTTCTGGATACATAGCCTCAAGACCAAATGTTTATATACAAACTCATAATGAGCAAACAGCTAGAATATTTTCATATATTAATGCCAATCAGGTTCCAGATATTGACTTCTTTTTAGAAGAAGTTTTCAATAAATAATCATTTGAACGAAATATGAGCAAACCAAAATCTCCTATACAAGGAAATAAAATCATTTGTGGCGACATGCCTTTTAACACAGCCCTGAAAAAATTCAAACAACGAGTAGATGATTCGGGCGTTCTTGAAGAAATTCGAAGTCGTATGTTTTATGAAAAACCAACCACTGAACGAAAACGAAAAAAAGGCGCCGCTCGTGCTCGTTGGTTGAAAAAGCTACGCAATCAAGAACTTCCAAAGAAAATGTATTGACTTGTTTCATTGTTCGTGCTATAATTAGGCTATGAACAAGAAACTTAAAATCACTTATATGCCAGGTGCCTTTGATAGCTTCGAAGGCACACAAGAAGAACTCGATGCCCTTATCAAAGAAATCGAAAAAGGTGTAGAATCTGGTGAGATACTAGAAAATAGTAGACCAATTGATCTTGAAAGTATGGCGGAAGAGGACCCCGAATTGGCTCAAATTTTAACCGAAATGTTCGAAAAGCTTGAATCGGAAGATATTGAAACTTATAAACGGAAACTCAACTAATGGCCAAACACTTAATGGTTGATATGGAGACCTTAGCAGTAACACCGAACGCTGTAGTATTAAGTCTTGGTGCTGTGCATTTTGATCCTCATCAAACAGGTTATACTGATTCAATTTATTTTAAAATCGATCTTGACGATCAAGATAAATTGAATAGAGAAATTGACCCAAACACTATTGATTGGTGGGCCAAACAAGATCCTAAAATTATGGAGGAGGCATTTAGTCCAGAAAATCGGATTCCACTCATAGATGCTATAAATCAATTTCATAAATTTGCTTGGGGTTGCCAAGCATTTTGGAGCCATGGTGCTACTTTTGATCTTGTTATTATAGAAAGCATCTACAAGCAATTAAATAAAACACTTCCTTGGAATTATTGGCAACTACGTGATACAAGAACTCTGTTTGATCTAGGATGGGACCCAGAGATGCCTAAAGGCAACAAGCATGATGCTCTACAAGATGCCATTAGACAAAGCGTGGGTGTTCAAAACATTTATAGAAAACTACATGAAAATAGGTAAATTAGATCGTCGCCATAATGGTCATATACAATTTAAGTATTATGTTCGATTTTTGACTATCTCAATGGATCAGTTTTTTGAAGTAAGAAATTGGTGTTGGAAAACCTGGGGACCTAGTGCGGAGTTAGATACAATACGATATTTGGAACACGGTAAGGATCTTAAATGGGCTTGGATCTGTGATCAATACAATGTAAAAATATATTTGGCAACAGATGTGGAATATCAATGGTTTGTTTTAAAATGGAAGTAAGATGAAAATTCAGTTGGTTAGCGATCTACACCTTGAGTTTAGTGACGTCAACATTACTAACGAACAAGGTGCTGATGTTCTAATCCTTGGTGGCGATATTATGGTGGCACAGGACCTGCACGACCATCCCGAACCTGCCAATGCCGTTGAGCGATCAATGATTGCTCATGGTCAGGGATTAGGACGTAGGCAAGAAAAAGCTCAACAATTTAGAGACTTTCTAAAAAGAGTTAGTTTTCAATTCCCACATGTTATCTACATTGCAGGTAATCATGAATTCTATCACGGCAAATTTCCTGATGCCTACACCTGGCTTAGAGAAGAAACATCAGTATACCCTAATGTTTATTTCCTAGAAATGGAATCTAAAGAGATTGAAGACGTTACCTTTGTAGGAAGCACTCTTTGGACTAATATGAATAAGGGAGATCCCCTTACCATTCAAATCTGTCAACAAAGTATGAATGACTATAGAATGATCAGAGATAGCAGTCAAGGCTATAGCAAACTTAAACCATTGACATTACTAGGACGTCATCGTGAGAATTTAGTCTATATCAAACAAGTTGTAGAAAATGATCCAAATAAAAAATATGTGGTGGTAGGACATCATGCTCCTAGTCTATTAAGCACCAAACCAAGGTATGAAAAAGATTGGCACCTTAACGGTGCGTATCGCAGTGATCTGAGTGAATTTATTTTAGACCATCCTCAAATTAAACTTTGGACACATGGGCATACACACGATACTTTTGATTATGTAATCGGTTCTACTAGAGTTGTTTGTAATCCACGTGGATATGAAGGTTATGAACCGGATAGCGGATGGGATCCAAATTTTACTATTGATGTATGATAGCTATACGGTTGTGGGATATCAAGCCAGATGAAGCTTTAGAAATAGTTCGTGAACTTCGAGCTAAGGGATATAAACAGGCTATCGATTTTGATTTTGCCCATTTCCAGGCTAAAATCTCACTAGAAGGTGAAGAAAGACGCTATACTAACTTTATATTCTACAATGAAAAACTTGCTACTTATTTTGCTTTGAGGTATAAATGAACCCTACTAATGGAGAATTATATGAAGAATGGTGCTACCGTGCTCGGATGTTTGAACATGGAGTAGCCATGCAGAGAATAGCACAAGGTGAAAAAGTTGATATAGTTTTAGAAGACATGACTAGACGTTTGCTATCTAAAATGATGCATCCTTTATTTGATATAGCCAAAGAAGAAATTGTTAATGATTATGACCCTGTTAAATCTAGAGAAGAATACAAACGATTATATTTGGATAAAGTTGGACCTAGAGCTGACCACGTTGCTAATGACTAATTTTTAAAAGTTGTATATAATAGAGATAAATAAATTTATATCAGACCTAATGGCTGATATATAGGCATAAGCCAAATTACTCACTTTTTAAGGAGAACAGATTATGAGTAAAGTCATCGGTATCGATCTCGGTACTACCAATAGCTGCGTTGCAGTCATCGAAAACGGAAATCCCAAAGTAATTGAAAATTCAGAAGGTGCTCGCACTACGCCTAGTATCATTGCCTACGGCGAAGAAATCCTTGTCGGAGCATCAGCAAAACGCCAAGCAGTTACTAACCCAAAAAACACAATCTATGCTGCTAAACGCCTGATTGGTCGTAAGTTTAAAGAAGAAGCAGTTCAAAAAGATATTGATCTTATGCCTTATAAAATTGTGGAGGCTGATAATGGTGATGCTTGGATCGAAGCAAATAACGAAAAATTAGCTCCCCCGCAGATTTCAGCTGAAGTTTTGCGTAAAATGAAAAAGACCGCAGAAGATTATCTCGGGCATGAAGTTACGCAGGCAGTTATAACAGTTCCAGCTTATTTTAATGATAGCCAGAGACAGGCTACCAAAGATGCAGGTCGTATCGCAGGACTTGAAGTTCTTCGTATTATCAACGAACCTACTGCGGCTGCTCTAGCATATGGAGTAGATAAGGCAGATAAAAAAGATCGTAAGGTAGCAGTATACGACCTAGGCGGTGGAACATTTGATGTTAGTATTATTGAAATTGCTAATATTGATGGAGATAAACAAATTGAAGTTCTTAGCACTAACGGTGATACATTTTTAGGCGGTGAGGATTTTGATCAACGAATTATGGACTATCTAGTATCTGAGTTCAAAAAAGAACAAGGTGTAGATCTTACTAAGGATGTTTTGGCACTTCAGCGTTTAAAGGAAGCCGCTGAAAAAGCTAAGATTGAGTTGAGTAACAGCAGTCAAACTACTGTTAATCTTCCCTATGTAACTGCTGATGCGACCGGTCCAAAGCATTTAAACATTAATATTACTAGAGCAAAATTAGAAAGTCTAGTAGAAGAGCTTATTAAAAGAAGTATAGAACCATGCCGCACCGCAATGAAAGATGCAGGTGTAACCGCAGCAGATATTGATGAGGTGATCCTTGTAGGCGGTATGACACGTATGCCTAAGGTTCAGCAAGCAGTAGAGCAGTTATTCGGCAAAGCACCACGACGTGATGTTAATCCGGACGAAGCAGTAGCGGTTGGTGCAGCTATTCAAGGCGCAGTGTTAGCAGGTGACAGAAAAGATGTGTTGCTATTAGATGTCACTCCGTTAAGTCTCGGAATTGAGACACAAGGAGGGGTAATGGCTAAAGTTATTCAAAAGAATACAACTATTCCTACTAAGGCCAGTGAAACTTTTAGCACAGCTGAAGATAATCAACCTGCTGTTACTATTAAGGTATACCAAGGTGAAAGAGAATTAGTTGCTTATAATAAGCTGTTAGGAGAGTTTAATCTTACAGGAATCGATCCTCAACCACGAGGAATGCCTCAAATTGAAGTCACGTTCGATCTTGATGCTAATGGTATTCTCAAGGTTAGTGCTAAAGATAAGAAAACAAATAAAGAGAGTAATATTACCATTAAATCTAGTAGTGGACTTTCTGATGCTGAAATAAAACGAATGATTAAAGAAGCAGAGGAAAATGCTGAATCTGATAAAAAACAACGTTCTTTGATTGATGCTAGGAACGGTGCAGAATCACAAATTCATAATGTTCGAAAAGATCTTGAAGAAGTTAAGGATGAACTCAAACAAGAAGATAGTGATAAAATCAAAGAGGCAATTACTAAACTTGAAGAAGCAATGACACAGGATGATGCAGATAAAATCAAAGAACAAACTATGAATTTGGTTACTGCGGCTATGCCTGCTATTAATCTTAAGCACGAAAAAGAAAAGTCCAAGAAAGAAACTGAAACTAAATCAGAAGCCAAAAAGGATGACACTGTTGTTGATGCAGAATTTACTGAAGTTAAAAACTAATTTTGGTAAACAAGGGGTACCTAACTCGGGCCCCTAAAAATCTTACTTTTTAAAGGAGAAATAAAATGACACAAATTGTTAGATTTGATACTAATGCTCTTAATAGAGCCCTTTTAGGATTTGATACATTGTTTAATGACTTTGAGCGTCGTTTTCAAAATCAAATAAACAACAACTATCCTCCATATAATATTGTAAAAACAGGTGACAATACTTATCAATTAGAAGTAGCAGTCACAGGATTTGAGAAGAAGGAAATTACAGTAGAAGTAGATAACGATCAATTAATTGTTAAAGGTCAGCGTGAGGCTATGGACTGGCCGGGCGAATCTTATCTGCATAAAGGCCTGGCATCCAGAGATTTTACTCGTGTATGGCCACTAGCTGAACACATTGAAGTAGGTGATGCTTCTATTAAAAATGGTGTATTGACCATCTATTTAGAGCGCATTGTTCCTGATACACTTAAACCAAGAACTGTAAACATTAAAGGTGAATAGTTAAAAAAAGGGGGACCTCCCCCTTTAACTATAAATATAATTATGACCACTGATGTAGTTGTTGAAAAGTCAACGAAAACCAACGACAAGGTAAAGCTACCGAAAAAATACAAAATCATTTTTCTAAATGATGATGTAACGCCGGTTGAATTCGTAATAAGCCTATTGATGTCTATCTTTAGACATCCTCAAAATGTAGCCACAGAAATAACTTTAAAAATACACAATGAAGGAAGTGGTGTGGCAGGAATCTATACTTACGAAATTGCTGAACAAAAGCTTATTGAATCGACTAGTGTATCTCGAGCAAGTGGATATCCATTAGTAATAAAACTAGAAGCGGAATAATATGGGATTAAAAGAACTAACAGCAGACAAGCACACTGAAGCCGAAAATACCTTATTCATGAAGGCTATATTTGCGGGAACTTTAGACCCCGCAATTTATGCAAGTTTTCTTTACCAGAAAATGATTGTTTATAATACATTAGAGGCACAGGCATTTAGGCTTGGTCTTTTTTTAGATAATACAGATTTTCTTTGCCATGAACGTATAAGGATGGATTATAGAAAACGTATAGGTAGTAATAAACCTAAAGATATGATGAATGAAGTAGTAGGGGAATATGTAGACTATATTAATATAAATTTAGGGACACCTGAAAATAAAGACAGGCTTATTGCTCATATCTACACTTGGCATTTAGGAGACCTATATGGAGGACAAGCTATTAAAAATCTTATGCCAGGACCTAACTCGGGTTTAGAGTTTGAAAATCCAGACGTTCTTAAGTCTGAAATTAGATCATTATTAAAAGATGAAATGGCAGACGAAGCAAATTTAGCGTTTGATTACGCTATTAAAATCTTAAAAGTTTATGACAGAGACTTGGAACAAAATAGCTAATCTAGCTCAAGAAATAGAACAGGCATTTAACCAGGTTGGAGATAAGTATACTGATAAGGAACATGAATATTCCTGGTATAATGCTCTTTATTCAAGTTTGAGATTTCGCAGAGCACATATAGAAATAGTAGACAATAGAGAGTCGCACGGCATTTATATACTTCATTCTACTGTTTTCCCTCACTACAATGATCCTAGCCCAATCTGGGGGTTTGATGCAGTCTGCGGTAAGAATAAGATTACAGGTGCGTTTCACGATTTCAGTAGTGCAGGTGATCCTAACCACGAGATGATAAAATGGTTTAAAGAAACAAGTGAAACATTGTCATGGTCGAAACCTAGAAATCTTCCTGAATGGGCGAAACAAATATTCAGTCCAAATATGGTAGCAGCAGGCAACATAAGAGAAGAAAACGAAATTGATTTGCTTTGCCATCTTGCCAAAGTTTCACTGAAATACTATTTAGAAAATGTAGGCCTTACACAAACATGTGGTGCTGATTTCCATATGGCACAAAATCGTTATTGTCATTATCAAAAGCAAAATCCACAAGTGGTAAAAAGCATGGTCGCTATGGGGGTTCCTGAACCTACTATCAATAAATTTGTAGAAGAAGTTTTGTTTCCTGAGACTGTATAAATATCTAATTATGAGATCAAATGAGTTCATTTATGAAACAATTACTATTATTTCAGAAAAAACGAACTCTGATGAAATTATACAATACTTAGAACCTTTAGGTTATGATGTCATTAAAAAAACTAATTTTACATCTAAGGTAGTAGTTCCCGCCAATCAAAGATATAATGTTATACAAGATATAAAACAGATATTTCCTGATGCTGAAATATCAGACGATGGTAAAATGATTAAGTATGATGGTGCTACCATACAGGTTAAACCTTCTGAAGCGCAGGGTGGACGTCTTGAAAAAGAAGAAGGTCAGATCTTAGCGTTGGACTCTGCTATAAAAGAACGCCTAAAAGGTCAACCCAGCATACCGCTAACAGTTGGCAAGCGGACAGTAGAAGCAGCCGGTCTTGTAAAAGTTCCGGGCACAGTTAAAGCAGATGCGGCCATAGTAGACCCATCCGGAACTGAAGTAGCATGGATCAGCCTAAAAGATGGTAGTAGTCCTAAAGGTTTTGGGCAGTGGGGCGGAGTAAGTCATCTTGCAAGAGATCCAGAAGTGGCAGATTTTGTTCAAAAACTTAAAACCATTGTAGGACAAGAAATGCAAAGAGGGCCCACTTATGGTAAAATGATAACCAGTATAAATTTAAAAAATGCTGTGGTATTTGGTAAGAATTTTCAGAGTGGTCAAAATGGTCCCAGTAATGTAGACCTAGTGCTACAGGGACATCCTGTATTAGAAAAAACCGAGGGCGGAGGCTACACAATAAAAGGATCTCATGCTTGGAGTAATGGTGATACGCCCGGCGATCAATATGATCCAGTTATGACTGTACGGTTTAGTCAAGATCGAAATGATTTTGGTATACGTTTCGCTCGGGTAACAGCCTACCCAAATGGCGGTAGGGCTTGGAAATCTATAGATGAAGCGTATGAGACAGTTATTAAACAACAATCCCAACAGGCTACACAACCAATTCAAGAACCAAAAAGCATACAAAATATCAATAAACCGATAGGTAGTAAAATTCCTATGGGTCAAGAACCACAACAAAATAATATAAGCACTTAAGTATAGTAGATACTAAATAGTTATATGGAGATATTACTATTAATGTTTCTGCTACAGGCCAAGCACTGGTATGCAGACTTTTTTATTCAAACATATGATCAAACTGTAAAAAAGGGAATTTATGGTGATCCTATAGGTTTAAGCCACTCATTAGATCATATTCTATGGAGCATAGTGGCTCTTGTAATTTTTAGTTTCTTTCATTATCTTACCCCAGTTGAAATACTTGCTATTAGTATATTAGAAGGTATAGCACACTACCACATAGATTGGGTTAAAGTAAAGTATGGTATTAAGGACATGACTAAACCTAGATTCTGGCGAGAGTTTGGTGCAGATCAAATGGCACATCATATTTGCTACTTGTTCATAATTTGGTATATAATGGTTAGAAGCAGTTAAATTCTTAAACGCTCCGATAAATAATATATAACTAAGGAGCGACTATGAAGAAAATTGCGTTGGTATTGCTTCTCATTCCAACACTCGTTCATGCTGAACTAGTCCAACAGTTTAAGAGTCCTAGTTTTAACGGACAAAACTGGAGCAGCCATGTTCTTACTATTGACAGTATAGAGAAAGCACGTAAAGATAACATAGAAAGTCAGAAAAAATCTGAAGAGGCCAGATTGCTGGCAGAATCGCAGAATACACCATTGGCTCGCTTTATGAGCCTGTTTACCAGTCAAGTATATGCTCAATTAGCCAGTCAACTCAGCACCAATCTATTCCAAAATAAATGTAATGGTGCAGACGGCTTGCCTATAGCAGGATGTATCAATCCTACCTCAGGTGTATTTTCATTAGATGGCAATACCATTACCTGGGTAAAAACAGACAAAGATGTAACATTGACAGTGGTAGATAAAGCAGGAACCGTGACCACTGTGCGTGTGCCAATAGCAAGTTTTGGATTCTAATATGAAGAACATACTGAAATTAAGCATAATCGCAGCAAGTATAGCATTAGGAGGTTGTAATGCTATACGACCAATCGTTGATGCGCAGGCAGCGAGCGAACCCAAAGTAAGTCAAAACATACTGAAAGAGTTAAATCAAGTGCCAGCCCCAGCAGGTCCTCCAATCACTGTGGCTGTATACAACTTTAGAGATCTAACAGGCCAACGTAAGCCCAGTAACACATTGAGTTTATTTTCATCAGCAGTTACTCAAGGCGCTGAAAATTATCTAATTAAAACTCTAAGTGAAGTTGGCAATCGTCAATGGTTCACAGTGGTCGAGCGTGTGGGCCTAGATAACTTACTTAAAGAAAGACAAATGATCAAACAGACTAGAGAAATCTACGATGGTGAAAAGGCCAAAATGCTGCCACCATTAACTCTAGCAGGTGTGATCATAGAAGGTGGTATTATTGATTATAATTCAAATACTCTAACAGGGGGCACAGGTGCTCGTTGGTTGGGCATAGGACCATATACTCAATACACACAAGACCTAGTGGTTATCAGTCTAAGATTAGTCAGTGTTCAAACTGGCGAAGTCTTAACCAGTGTGACCATAGAAAAGAACCTATTAAGCACATCAGAAGGCCTCACAGCACTGAAATTCTTTAATACCGCTACTCGTGCGTTTGAACTGGATACAGGGCAAACATTCAATGAGCCAGGCAATTATGCCATGCGTTCAGCAATTGAAGCAGGTGTCATAGAACTGATAAATCAAGGTGAGCGCCAAGGACTGTGGAAATACAAGGAGCAAGCCAAACATGACGTGGTTCAGACACCGAAGCCCAAAACTACCCCCCAGTCTACTGAATCAGCCCCCAATCAAGGACTGGTCGACTCCAGTGGACAACCAGTTAAAACAAACTAATGAAGGACGGAGCGAACATGAAAAAAACACTAATAACACTGTTGATGATCTCAGCATTTCCGGTGCTAGCACAGACTACAGTAACAGCACCAAGCCCAACAACTCCCGTTGATCCCACAGTTGGAGTAATGGCAGGCACTGCCACAGCACTGACACAGAGTGCTACCAATCGTGTGTTCATTGACCAAGATGGTGAACGTCCAAACGTCAGCATCACACAAACAGGCAGTGGTAACACTGCTGGCAGTGATTCTACCTATAGCAAAATTATAACAGGTATTGTAGATCGTTTGAACCCAGGTGGTGTTCGTCAATATACAGTAAACAGTGCTATCTATCTGCGTGGTGACGATCATAACATTATATTAAATCAGGTAGGCAATAACAATACTATTGCTATGAAGGCAATAAGCCCAGATGTGGCAGCACAGGGAGTAGATGTTACTATTCAGCAGTTGGGCAACAGTAACTTTGCTGATGTGTTATGCGGTAGTGGATCAAGTTCAGCAGGTGCTGCTCTAACAGGCTGTAAGGATGCTGTTCTTAATTGGAAATTTACAGGTAACAGCAATGCCATACAGTTTCGTGGCACAGGTGATGACCTAAACAGTCAAATCACTGTGACCAGTGGTAATAGCAATGAGTTCAATATTGACGCAGTGGGCAACAATCATAACCAAACTATCACAGTGGCAGGTAACTTCAACGTGTTCAACCTGAGCCAGACAGGCAACAGTGCTTATGGTAGCAGCATATGGTTGGATGTAAATGGAGCCAGCAACAGATTCTATATTGCTCAATCAGGCACACAGGATAATGTGGTCAAGGTCACTACAGTGGGCAGCAGTGGAGTTTGGAATATAATTCAACGAACAACACCATAAGGAGTTGCCGTGCGTTATTTCTGTTTAAGTTTATTATTTTGCGCCACCACGGCCTGGGCAGACATAGGTTCAGTTACAGAGGTCACA
>Ga0129336_10002707_pt1 | contig 10900 bp, 8 predicted proteins | sample CPB6_02_DNA_FD_96878 | JGI IMG/M metagenome (GOLD analysis project Ga0129336, IMG submission 96878) | Freshwater to marine salinity gradient microbial communities from Chesapeake Bay, USA - CPBay_Sum_0.6_0.2_DNA | ecosystem: Environmental > Aquatic > Marine > Coastal | place: USA: Chesapeake Bay...
GCGATCTCGGCCGTCACGTGGCGGCCCGGCCAGCCGGCGGAGCCGCCTCTGTCGGGCTGTCCCGCAGGAAGCACGTCAGACGGGCTGTGCAGACCGGTCGACCATCGTCGTCGGAGACAACGATGTGGGAGGTGATGAGCGTGCGCCCGACTGCCAGGGGCGTGGCCACGGCCGTCACCCACCCGTCGCGGGCCGATCGGTGATGGCTGCACGACAACTCGATGCCGACCGCATAGCGTCCTGAACCAGCATTCAGATTGGCAAGGACCGAGCCCACGCTCTCGGCGAGGACAGCGCTAGCGCCTCCGTGGAGCAGGCCGAAGGGCTGGGTGTTGCCGGCAACGGGAATGCGTGCGACGACGCGTTCCGGCGTTGTCTCCAGCCACTCCATGCCCATGCGCTCGCCCAGGCCACCTCGATCGGCAGCCGAGATATGCGCGAGGACCTCGCTGTCGTGGGGACCAGTGTCGGTGTCGTCGACCATGGCAGCAGCCTACGAGCCGCCTAGGATCAGCGGGTGACGACGGGTCGGCTACTGCTGCTGGATGGACATTCGCTGGCCTACCGTGCGTTCTATGCGCTGCCCGTCGAGAACTTCTCGACGGCATCAGGGCAGCCCACGAATGCCGTATACGGCTTCACGTCAATGCTGATCAACTCCTTGCGAGATCTCGATCCGACTCATGTGGCCGTGGCCTTCGACGTGTCGCGAGTGACTTTCCGCAGTGAGACCTTCGAGGGCTACAAGGCCAACCGGGCCAAGACGCCCGACGAGTTTCGCGGGCAGGTCGATCTCATCCGTGACGTGCTGACCGCTATGGGCATCCGCTTCCTAGAGAGGGACGGGTACGAGGCCGACGATCTCATCGCGACGCTCGTCACCCAGGCGGAAGCCGCCGGCATGGAGACGTCGGTCATCACAGGAGACCGCGACGCCTTCCAGCTCGTATCCCGCAAGACCACCGTGTTGTATCCCCGCAAAGGCGTGTCGGACCTCGCGAAGATGACACCGGAGGCTGTGGAGGAGAAGTACGGCCTCACGCCCGAGCAGTATCCGGACTTCGCTGCACTGCGTGGTGACCCGAGTGACAACCTGCCCGGCATTCCGGGAGTGGGAGAGAAGACCGCGACGAAGTGGATCACCGAGTACGGCTCGCTCGCCGGGCTCGTCGATCATGCCGCAGAGATCCGCGGCAAGACAGGCGATGCATTGCGGGAGGCGTTGCCGCAGGTGCTCGTCAATCGCCAGCTCACCGAGCTGGTGCGCGATGTGCCCCTGGATGTCGACGTGGCGGAGCTCGAGCGCCAGGCACCGTCCACCGAGGCCGTGCATGAGGTCTTCGATGCGCTGCAGTTCCGGATTCTGCGGGACCGTCTTTTCGAGAGCCTCGAGGTGCAGGGTCCCAGCCTGGAGGAGGCGCAGGCCGTCGACGTCGACAGCATCGAGCCGGGCGGGTGGGACCGCTGGACTGATGGCTTGACCGCTCCCGTGGCGGTGGCGCTCAGCGGCACATGGGGTGCGGGCACCGGACGGATCGATGCCATCGGTATCGCGGGTGCGGGGGGCGGGCCCGCAGCAGCGGCCGACTGGGCCGCATTGGCCGCAGCGGATCGCAGCGCCATCGGGCGATTGCTCGCCGACGCTGGACGCCCCAAGGTCCTGCACGATGCGAAGGGCCCGCTTCTCGCCCTGTGGGCCGAGGACATGGACCTCGACGGTGTCGTGTCAGATACGGCGCTTGCGGCGTACGTCGTCCAGCCTGGCCAGCGAGCCAGCGACCTCGAGGCGCTGTGCGAGCGCTACCTCGGACGTCAGGTGGCTCCGGCGGATTCCGGCCAGTTGACCCTCGACGGTGACTCCCGCGGCGACCTCGCCGCGCAGGCGGCGGCCATTGCCGACCTCGCGGGTGTTCTCGACGCTCAAGTGGTCTCGCGCGGCGGGGAACGTCTCATGTCCGACGTGGAACTGCCCCTCGAGCGGGTCCTAGCCCGGATGGAGCGCTTGGGTATCGCCATCGACCTGCCCGGGCTGCAGTCCCTGTCGAGCGAGTTCGGTGATCAGGCCCGGGCCGCCGAGTCCGAGGCTCACGCCATCGTGGGTCGACCCTTCAACCTGGGCTCGCCGAAGCAACTGCAGGAGATCCTCTTCGGTGAGCGTGGGTTGCCCAAGACGAAGAAGATCAAGACCGGCTACACGACCGATGCGGAGGCGCTGCAGGGGCTCTTCGCCAAGACCGAGGACCCGGTGCTGGAATGCATCCTTCGATGGCGCGACTGGAGTCGGCTGCGCCAGACTGTCGACGGCCTGATTCCGCTGGGTGAGCGCGATGGGCGCATTCACACCACCTTCCAGCAGACCGTGGCCGCGACGGGTCGCCTGTCGAGCACCGATCCAAATCTTCAAAACATCCCCATTCGCACCGAGGCCGGCCGCAGGATCCGAGAGTGCTTCGTGGTGGGGGAGGGCTACTCCTCGCTGCTCACGGCCGACTACAGCCAGATCGAGATGCGGATCATGGCGCACCTGTCGGAAGACGAAGGCCTCATCGAGGCCTTTGCGGAGGGCGAGGACCTGCACACCACCGTGGCCGCGCGTGTCTTCGGGGTAAGCGCTTCCGAGGTCGACGCCGAGATGCGCCGGCGCATTAAGGCGATGTCCTACGGACTTGCCTACGGGCTCTCCGCCTTCGGACTGGCTCAGCAACTCGGAATCGAGCCGGACGAGGCCCGCGTGCTCCGGGATGACTACTTTGCGCGATTCGGTGGAGTGCAGGACTACCTGAGGGGGGTCGTGGACGAAGCTCGTACGCGAGGGTTCACCGAGACCCTGCTGGGTCGGCGCCGCTACCTGCCGGATCTCACTAGCGACAACCGGCAACGCCGTGAGATGGCCGAGCGCATGGCGCTCAACGCCCCGATCCAGGGCTCGGCCGCGGACATCATCAAGGTCGCGATGCTGGATGTCGATGCGCAGCTCGGACGGCGGGGTCTGGATTCCCGGCTGCTACTCCAGGTGCACGACGAACTTGTCCTAGAGGTGGCACCGGGCGAATCGGACGAGGTCCGCGACATCGTCATCACGGCCATGCAGGGGGCCGTCGACCTCCGCGTGCCACTAGACGTGTCTGTGGGGGAGGGCCCCACCTGGGAGGCAGCGGGCCATTAGTCCCACCGGAGTCGTTCAGCCGTGGCACACTTCCGACATGCGCCGACTTCACCTGGCTGTCATGTCCTCCGCTGTCATCCTGCTCGCGGGATGCGCCACTGCCACCGCGATGCCGGAGGCCCGGGACCAGTCCACCGCCATTCCCTTCGCTGGCTGCGACCAGGTGGCGTGCACGGGCGAGATCAACGGGGCCGCCTACGAGATCGTCATGCCGGAAACGTGGAATGGCACCCTGCTGCTCTACAGCCACGGTTACCGGCCGGCAGAGCCCTTCCCGCCGAACTTCAATGCCGTCGACACATCCGCGGTGCCCGTGCCCGGCTGGGAGTCCGGCGCGACCGGACTCGGTGAAGCCTTCCTCGAGCGCGGATACGCCCTTGCGGGTTCGTCGTACCGCAGCAATGGCTGGGCGGTCGAGGACGGCGTGATCGCCGGTGAGGAGCTCTACGCGTTCTTTGCCGAGCAGGTCGGCCAGCCCAAGCGCGTCTACGTCTGGGGTGACTCGCTCGGCGGTCTCGTGACTCAGACGCTGGCCGAGCGCCATCCGGAGTGGGTCGATGGCGCCGCACCGCTGTGCGGGGTGATGGCGGGGCTCGAGCCCAATATCGGCCTCGCGCTGGACACCGCCTACGGCGTGCAGCAACTGCTCTTCCCGGAGATGCAGATCGCGGGATTCGAAAGCTACGAGGACGCACTCACCAACTGGGAGGGTGCGGCGTCGCGGCTCATCGAGAGTGCACGGGATCAGGACACCGACGCCATCGCGCGGATCTTCACGATCGCGGCCATGGTGGATGCCCCAGGTCAGACGGGGACCTATGACGGATCCAGCATCGTCAGCAGGGTGTCGGGCACCATCGAGTCGCTTCTCACGGCCCTGGCCTACGGCACCGTCGGGCAGCAGGAGATCGACGCCCGCTTCGGCGGCAACGTCGTCGGCAACGTGGACTCCGACTACGCCAGTCGTCTCGACGACGCTGAGCGCGAAGCCATCGACGCCATCGGTGGCGACGGTGCGGCTGATCGTTTCGTCGCCATCCTCGACAACGGGCCACGCATCGAGGCGGATCCCGCTGCTCAGGCGGCCGCTATCGAGCGGGGTGGCAATCCCTCCGGCGCCGTGCAGGTGCCCACGATCACGATGCACACCAAGGCGGATCCTCTGGTCATCGTGCAGAACCAGACCTTCTTCAAGGATCGCTACCAGGTGCAGGTCTCCGAGGGCAACGTCCGCGGCGGCCTGGTGCAGCTCTACACCGTTCCGCCGGCTGAGTACTCGCAGGAAGAGGGCGCCCCCTATGGGGCCGGCCACTGCAACTTCACGTCCGAGTCGAGGATCGCGGTCATCGAGCTGCTCGACAATTGGGTGCGCAACGGCGTCTACCCCGGCGTTGCGGCGATCGAGTCGGCGATGGGGACGCAGAGCGGCTACGACGCCAACTACGTCCCGGGGCCCTGGCCCAACGCTCTCGCTGTCGTCACGGAGTAGCTGGCGCGGAGCCGGGTTGATCGGTACTCCGGTGCTCGCGCACGGCGACGATCACACCCACGATGGCCAGAGCGAGCCCGGCAGTGAGAGCACTGGCGGCGAGCCCTGCAACGGTGCGCGGAGCGATGAGCGTCGCTGCGCCGATGAGGAGTGCCGCCGCGGCCCAGACGGCGATCACGGCACGTCGGTCATCCACCGCGAGACGCGTCAGTAGCAGCGCTTGAGCGAGCGCGAAGACCGCGCCGATGCAGGCGAAGACCCAGGCAAGCGGCACCAGAGCGGAGTACGCCGCACCTCCTACGAAGGCCACGACGATGCCGGGGACGGCGGCGGTCACGATGACCACGAGAGCACCGATGCCCGCCACGGCCAGTAGTGAGAAGAGCGTGGCCCTGGCCCGACGGGCATCGGCAAAGCGGGGGAACGCCACCACGCCGACGAATTGCGGCAGCCAGAAGGCAACTTTGGCGATGACCGCCCCGACCCCGTAGATGCCCGCCTGCTCCGCGGTGAGCAGGGCACGGGCTAGGAGGACGTCAACGTTGGTGAGGACGAAGAGGGCAAGAAGCGCATGGGTGGCGTGTGCGGACTCGCGTGCGAAGTGATCGAGTCGGACGCGGGGGGCATCGGCGAGCGGGGCGACGACAAGTCGGCCCGCGATCGCGCCAAGTGCGGTCCCCAGGGCGAGGCCCGCCATGGTGCCGGCCACGGTCGAGATGACCACGGCGCCGATGACGCCACCGACGCCTCGGCCGAGACCGACGAGGGCATAGACCGCCGCGAGTCGACGGTAGGACTCGCGCCCCTGAGCAATGCCGTATTGCGCGCCCGCCCACGTGAGCGGGATGAACGTCGCCGCGGCGAGCAGGATCGACAGCCAGCCGTCGAGTTTCAGCAACCACACGAGGAGCGGACTGACGGCGACGGTGGCCATGGCGACCGCAAAGCCCCCGACCAGCCCATCGCGGAGCATTGCTCGTGCCGCACCGGCTCGAGCGTCATCGGCGAGCCCGACCAGCCGCCGGGCGGCGACCGCCTGGATGCCCATGGCAAGGACGCTGCCGATGAGGAGGATGCCGAGCAGGGCGGCCAGGACGCCGAAGCCATCGGGCCCGAGGGTGCGTGCAGCGATGACGCTCACCGCGTAGGACGCGACCTGGGCGATCCCGAGAGCCACGGCCACCATGGCGGCGTGCGAGGCGATGGAGCCGCGCACGCCCGAAGGCTTGATCGGACCGGTCGCAGCGGCCGCGCCGTCAGCCATGCCCGCTCACGCGTGCCACGATAACGCCCCATGGCGTCTCACCGGGTCAGTCGTGGGCTCGCCTATGCGTGGGTGGTCCTGCTCTCGCTCCTGGTGACGTGGCCGGTGCTGCTGCCCGGATTCGCGTTGAGTTATGACCTGGTTTTCACGCCCCGGCAGGACCTCCTACCGGGGTTCCTCGGGCTGGGTGGCGGTCTGCCCAGAGCGGTTCCTCAGGACGCCGTTGTCGCGCTCATCGAGGTCGTCGTACCCGGAGCGCTCCTGGAGAAAGCCGTGCTGGTCGGGATTCCCGTGATCGCGGGGATGGGAATGCTGCGACTACTGCGGAGCACCTCGGCAGGAGTCATCGCCGCGTCCTTCGCGGTCTTCAGTGCCTTTGTCGCGCAACGGTTGGTCATCGGCCATTGGGGATTGCTCCTTGCCTACGCCCTCATTCCGTGGGGCTTTCACGTGGCGCGAAGACTGCGGGCCAGTGGTGATCCGTGGGATGGCCTGCGTCTCCTGCTCGTCATCGCGGCCGCATCTTTGACGCCGAGTGGCAGTGTGCTCATCACGCTCGTCGTACTCCCGCCGGTGCTCCTGCCCGGATCGTCTCTCGCGGCGTACCGGCGCGGACTCCTCGTTGCGGCCGTTGCCGCTACGTGGCTTCCGTGGGTGCTGCCGGCCCTCATCCACCCGGCCGTCGGGCAGGTCGACCCGGACGGCACGCGGGTGTTCGGCCTGCGCAGCGATGCCATGGGCGGCCCCGTGGTGAGCGCGTTGAGCGGCGGCGGAATCTGGAATGCGGATGTCGTGCTGGCGTCCCGGGCCACGGCACTGACGGTCGTGCTCCTCGTTGCGCTCGTCGGGCTCGCTGCGCTGGGGGTGAAGTCCCTGGTACGCCAGTTGGGGCGTGCGACGTTCGGGTGGTGGGCTCTCGTGGCGGTCGCGGGTCTGGGTGCGGCTGCGGCTTCGGCTCTGGTGCCGTCCGCATGGGGTGCCGTCATCGAGTCGATTCCCGGTGGGGGCCTGGCGCGCGATGCGCACAAGTTGCTCGCGCCGTGGGTGCTGCTCCTCGCTGCGTGCGCGGGCGAGGGCGGGGCCAGGCTCGCGGGCCTCGTTCGCGAGCGCGCGGCGCGAGTCGCTGTGGTGGTAGCCATTGCCATCGTGCCCATCGCGTGTCAGCCGGACATGCTCTCGGGCATGGCCGGCCGGCTCCAGGCGGTCGACTATCCCGACGACTGGTCAGCGGTGCGTGCCGCCCTGATGGCAGACGAACGCCCCGGAGATGTCGTGTCCTTTCCGTGGGCGTCTTTCCGGCGCTTCGCGTGGAACGACGATCGCACCATGCTCGATCCGGCGCCGCGATGGCTTCCACGGCCTACCGTCGTTGCCGACGAGCTGCTCGTCGCCACTCCGGGCGGTGTCATCGAGGTGTCCGGCGACGACCCTCGGGCGCGGGTCATCTCGGCCACGCTCCAGTCGGGGCCGGGGGAGTCCCTGGATCAGGTTCTGGGGGACCTCGGCATCGGCTGGGCGCTGGTCGCCCGGGGCACGCCCGGCCCCGTGCCCGAGTTGCCCGGTTGGACGCCGGTCTTCGAGGGGAGCGACCTCATCCTCCTCGCCGCGCCATCGTCCCCTCGGGACACGGGTCCGGTGGCGGGCCTCGCGGCCGTGGGGTTGGTCGACGGCGTCCTCCTCGCGAGCCTGGCATCGGGCTGGGCCGTTCTTGGATTGCGGCGAGTCCGAGTGCGCCTAGGCCAGCGTTTGGTACCTTGACCACTCAAGGAGGCACACATGTCGGTCTGGATCGGTCCCATCATCGCCGCTGTCGTCGGCGCGGTCGTGGCTGCGGGTGCATCGTTCGGCATCGTCTCCTCGCAGACTGCAGTGCCTCCGACGGTCGATGCGCCGTACGTCGTCTACGGCTCCACCAACTAGTCGCTCAGACTCAGTTCCGTCGCTGAGCGATCGCTTGGCGCAGTACCGATTCGAATGCCAGCGCCGAGGCGTCCCAGGAGAAGTCGAGGGATCTTCGCCGGGCGCGCTCCCCAAGTCGCACCCTCAGGTCGCCGTCGCTGATGATGTGGTCGATCGCTTCCACGAAGTCGCGCTCGTCACCGTTCACCAAAATGCCCGTTTCTCCATGGACGATGGATTCGTTGACGCCACCGGCTTCGGCATAGGCGACGGCGGGCACGCCTCGGGAGGCCGCCTCCATCACGACCAGACCCCACCCCTCCTTGAGCGAGGGCAGAGCGAGCACCCATGCACGCGCGACCTGCCTCGCCTTCTCGTCGTCGTCGACGTGCCCCGTGAACTCAACGATGTCCTCCACGCCGCGGTCCCGCGCTGCCTGACGCAACTCCTGTGACCACCATCCGTCTCCCACCACCGCGAGGGTGAGCCCGGGATGGCGCTGGCGCAGAGCGGCGGCGGCTGCGATGGCGTGCTCGACGCGCTTGTGCGGGACGAGTCGGCCGAGCACGAGGATGCGCGGCTGCGCGTCTTGCTCGATCCCCACGTCGGGCAGCGGCTCCGTGCCGTTGTGGACCACCGTGATGGCAACCTCGTCGACACCGTGTGTGATCAGCTCGCGTCGGGTCGCCTCGGACACCGCGACATACCGACTCTTCCGAAAAGCTCGGGGAGCGACGACGGACTCGATGAACCACCCAGCCTTGGCGCGAGCGGGGTCGTAGACGACCGGCCACTGTTCGCGATGCACGTGGTGAACGAGGATCACGGTGGGGGCCCGAGAGGCCCAGGTGGCAAAGAAGGGGATGCCGTTCTGGGTGTCGACGATGACGTCGACGGCCCCAAGAGCGCCACGGCGGAGGAGGCGACGGGCCCGTGAGTAAACGCTCAACTTGGTTCCGACACGGACGATCCTCACGCCATCCCGATCCTCGATCGGCGGTGCTGCCGGATGAGCAGCGCAGACGAGGGTGACGCGGTGCCCGAAGGCGGCCCAGCGCTGTGAGAGCTGCTCGATGTAGACCTCGGAGCCGCCACCCTCGGGATTGGCGGTGTCGCGCCAATTGAGGATGACGATGTGCACGGGGCCAAGGTACGTGGTCGCCGACCCGCGCGTGAGACCCACTCGCTGGGGTAACGTCGCCGGGTGTCCGTCACTGCTCGCTCGCGGGACCACGCGGCCACGTGGGGTCGCTCCGTGCGGCTGTTCCGGGCATTCCTGGACGAGCAGAGCGACCCGGACCGCTTCTACGGGGCCCTTGCGGGCGACTCAGCCGCTCATGTGGCGGCCTTCCACGACCTCGGTGGCGCACTTCTCCTCGATGTCGGAGGAGGGCCGGGATTCTTCGCCGACGCGTTCGCCGAGCGCGGTGCGACGTACATCGCTGTGGATGCAGATGCGGGCGAGATGCGCCTGCACGGCAGGGCTCCCGGGCCACGCACCGTGCAGGCGAGCGGCGAGGCCCTCCCCTTCGCTGACGGCACCTTCGACATCGCATACTCATCAAACGTTCTGGAGCATGTCCCGAGACCGTGGGCCATGGCCGATGACATGGTGCGGGTCGTGCGGCCCGGCGGCACGATCATCGTGTCCTACACGCTGTGGTTCGGCCCTTGGGGAGGGCATGAGACATCACCGTGGCATCTGCTGGGAGGCCGACGTGCCGCCCGTCGATACACGCGACGGCATGGGCACGCGCCGAAGAACCTGTATGGCGACAGCCTGTACGCGATCACTGCGGCAGCGGGCATCGACTGGGCGTATGCGCGCTCCGATGTCGACGTCATCGCGATCGAACCTCGATACCTCCCGCGCCCGCTCCACTGGGTAGTCAAGGTGCCTGCGCTCCGAGAGGTGATCACCTGGAACCTCATGATGGTCCTGCGGCGAAGGCCCGCATGACGGCCGCCCTACAGGAGAGCGCAGAGATCGGCACAGCCGACTCCTCTGCCCGGCTTCTGCACCGACTGCGCCTCGTGGCAGTCAGTGTGGCGCTCGCTGCATTGACGTTCATCCAAGATCCAGGACGTATCGCGGCGGACACCAAGCTCGACCTGGCAGTGGACCCGGGGGGATTCCTCACCCGATCCCTCACGCTGTGGGAGCCGTTGGGTTTCTTCGGCCAGTTGCAGAACCAGGCGTACGGCTACCTCTTCCCGACCGGGCCGTTCTTCGTCCTGGGCGATCTCGCCGGACTACCGCCCTGGGTCGTACAGCGCCTCTGGTGGTCCTTCATCCTCATCGCGGCCTTCCTGGGCATCGTGCGCTTGGCTCGCCTCCTGGGGATCACCAGCGACGCTGCGCGCATCATCGCGGGCTTGGCCTACGCCCTAGCGCCCCGAATGGTGACCGAGCTCGGGGTGCTCACGAGCGAGGTTCTGCCCTTCGCCATGGCCCCGTGGGTCCTCATCCCTCTCGTCATGGCATCGCAGGGCTCGTTGTCCGCGCGACGCGGTGCTGCGCTGAGCGGCATAGCCGTGCTCATGGCAGGAGGCGTCAACGCGGTCGCGACCGTCGCCGTGCTCCCGCTCGGCCTGCTGTGGATCCTGCTCTCGCTGAACGGGCGCGCACGCTGGAGTCTCCTCGGATGGTGGGCTGCGGCCGTGGCGCTGGCCAGTGTCTGGTGGGCAGTGCCGCTGCTGCTCCTGGGTTCGTATTCGCCTCCGTTCCTCGACTGGATCGAGTCGTCCTCTGTGACGACGCTCGTGACCACTCCTGACACGGTCCTGCGGGGTACGTCGCAGTGGGTGGCCTACGTCGTGGAGCCCGGCGGCCCTACGTGGCCCGGCGGCTGGCAACTCGTCACGACACCTGCCCTCATTGCCGTGACGGGTCTCGTGGCCGCGTTGGGACTCGCCGGGATAGCCGCGAGGAGTACTCCGCGTCGGGCGTTCCTGGTCGGGGGCGTACTGCTCGGCGTGGTGCTCGTCTCACTGGGGCACACCGGTGTGGTCCAGGGTTTTGGGGCGCCAGCGGTGCAGGCGGCGCTTGACGGGCTGCTCGCGCCCCTGCGCAACACGCACA
>Ga0129336_10002709_pt1 | contig 10899 bp, 7 predicted proteins | sample CPB6_02_DNA_FD_96878 | JGI IMG/M metagenome (GOLD analysis project Ga0129336, IMG submission 96878) | Freshwater to marine salinity gradient microbial communities from Chesapeake Bay, USA - CPBay_Sum_0.6_0.2_DNA | ecosystem: Environmental > Aquatic > Marine > Coastal | place: USA: Chesapeake Bay...
TGACCTTGACATGTATTATAGTAAGGTCAGTAATGCCTTTAACAGAGCTTCTGGTAGAGAAATCGATCAAAAGTATCCTTCACAACCAGAGTCTTTCAAAAGACAAAGACCTGAATGGGAAATCGTTGGTGCATTTGCTGCTGATCCAGTACAAATTTCTACAATTATTTCTGGTGATGGTGCAACTCCAGGACCAGTTGTTACAGTCACAACTCAAGTTCCACATGGATTCACTGCTGGAACTCCAATTAAAGTTCGTGGAATTCAACCAAACGATTACAACATTTCAACAAAAGTTTCCCAGGTTATTAGTGATACCGTATTTACATATTTACTTTCAAACGTAAGACCTAACTTACCTGCTGGTCCTGCTGGTGGTCTTAGAACTGGCGCTAATTCTACTGTAACCATTGAGACTGACACCGTATCTGGTGCTTCTCCTTATATCTTCAACATCTCCCTACGCTCTGTGTGGGGTATGAACGGTATGCACGCTGATGGTAGCAAAGCATCAGGTTTCCGTTCGATGGTTGTTGCACAATTTACTGGTGTATCTCTACAAAAAGACGACCGTGCATTTGTAAAATATAATCCTAGTAGCCAAAGATACGATAACATTTCTCTTTCTAAGAAAATTGGAGAAGCTTTATCGTCAGAATCTTCATCAACAAATCAATCAACAGTTTATCACTTAGATCCTGATGCCATTTATAGAAACGGATGGCAATCAACTCACGTTAAGATGAGTAATGATGCGATTATTCAGATCGTTTCTGTGTTTGCGATTGGATATACTAAGCACTTTGAAGCGTTGTCTGGTGGAGATGCTTCAATTACCAACTCCAACTCAAACTTTGGACAAATATCTCTTGCTGCTGATGGATTTAAAGCAGATGCATTTGATAAGGATAATAAGGGATATATTACTTCGATAGTCGCCCCTAGATCTATCGATGATACCGAATCTGAAATTGAGTGGGTTCAATTTGATGTAGCAAAAACAAAATCAGTTGGAATTAGCAATCATCTTTATCTCTCTGGATATAAGAATGTTGATGTCCCCCCACCAATTGTTTCTCAGGGATATAGAATAGGTGCAAGAAGAGGTGATAATGTTTATGTAAGAACAGTTGCTGGTGCTGGAACCAGTGAAGCTGCTATTTTAATGACTAATGGACCAGTTACTTCTGGATCTCCATCGATTAGTGGGTCTGATAGTTCTGCAAAAGTTTACAGCGCATCTTTAAGAAATACACAAATTAGTGGTGTAAACGAAACAATTTACAAAATTCTTGGTGGACACAATCTCAAAAATGGAGAATCAATTAGAATTTTCAGTGAAACTGGAGATTTACCAGAAGGATTGGAAGAAAATATTGTATATTATGCAGTAACTTCTGAGAAGAAAGGATCAATCAACAATGATGAAATACAAATTGCATCTTCAAGAACAAATGCGATTTCTCAAACTCCACTAGTTATTACCAGTTATGGTGGATCTCAACTTAGAGTTGAAAGCCGTGTTTCTGATAAAGCAGCTGGTGAATTGGGTCATCCAGTTCAGTGGGATTCGAATCAAAATCAATGGTTTATTCATGTAAATTCAAATAGTACACTATATCAACATATTCAATCACTCACAACTCCGGAAACTGAAATTTCTTTCGTTTATAGAACTGAAGACTCTAGAAGTTTAGATGAGAAAATTTATAAAATTCGTTACGTTGTTCCAAAAGAACTTACAAATGGTAGAGCTCCTAGTGAAGGATTTATTTTCCAAGATTCAAGCTCAACAACAGTTAGGGAAGATACTGATTTTGGATTAACAACGATTTCAAATAATGATTATCTTTATAATCGAAATCCAAAATTCATCACTACATGTACTTTTGATTCTGGAACTTCTACAGTTACAATTAGGTCTGATGCTCCACACAATTTAAAACTTAATGATAAGATCATTGTTTATAACGTAGACAGTACAACAAATCCAAACGGACAAAATAACATTGGATATAATGGAACATTTATAGTTAATGGAATTTCAAATGATAAAACATTTACATATAGCACAACTGATATATTTGGTGTTACACATAATCCAGGATCGTTAACTAGTAATACAAATATAAGAACAAAAAATCTTCCAAGATTTAGAATATCTGATAATAATCAGAACATATATGCATATAGAATTGAAACTATTACACCATATGTTCATAATGTTCAGGATGGTGTTTATTACATCTACACATTAAATGCTTCTGTTGGAGTCACAACCGAATTTACTAACTTTAAGTATACTCAAAAGGTTGCAGATTTATATCCTCAACAGGATAGAGATAATCATAATGATAATCCAGAAACAGCAAAAACATTTGCAAAGAGATTCCCATTAGGTGATGTATCGACTAATGATTTGAAGAGAAGTTTGACCAGGGAAACTGTTGATTTGCTCTTTGATACATGGTCTGTTGGTAAAAAAATAACTGGTGTTTCAAATAGTCCAACATCAGCAACCTTATCATTTGGCGGTGAGCACCAATTAAATGCTCTAAGAGCATATACCACTCTAAATGGTGGATCTGGACATAATGATGGAACTTACTATAATGTAAGATTATTCAATAACAATTCTGCACCTGCATCCGCTGTTTGGGATGGTGCAACCGCAAACGTTACTGTAAGTGGTGGTGTTGTAGTTTCAGCAACTATTGTTGAAGGTGGATCTGGATACACTGATGGTGAGCAACTTTATTTCGATAGCAGCACAATTGGCGGAACTCCACAGGCAAATATTGTTGTTAATGCCGCAGGAATATCTACTGCAACTAACAGTTATGTTCAAGTAACTGGTATTGGAACCACTGCTGGTGGATACTTCAGAATTACTACTGCATCAAATAAAACTCAAATTGGAATTGCTAAAACTGCAAATGATCCAGCTTGCATTACAAATCAATATGCAATCGTTGTTGGACCATCTGTTACAATTCAACAAACTCATTATAGTTCGATAACAGGTATTGCAACATATCAATCACTAAGTCTTCCTCATGGACTTCTTGCCGGAAATTCATTCAGAATTTTAGATAGTAGTGATAATAATCTTGGAGATTTTATCGTTAGAAACGTTAATACTCCAAATGAATTTTCTGCCAAGGTTAATAGATCGCTTTCAACTGCAAGATGGTTACTGAAGCACGGAACATCTGCAAACAGTGCAAGTGCGGATAATCTTGGTGAAAATCTTGGAGTCAGATCTTTAAGCATCTATGCTAACGAAATTCTATTATTGGGATCCACAATCACAACAGGAGAGGATCTAGTTGTAGATCTTCCAGGGGCTGGAATTGGAACAGTTGCAAGATTCCCACTAGGATCGTATATTCAGATTGATAGTGAGATTATGCGTGTTAAGAGTAGCACACTCTCTGGCACAGGTACAAATGAAATTAAAGTCATTCGTGGTTCAATGGGAACTATTATTGAACCACATACCTCTGGATCTTTAATTAAAAAGATCAAATTGTTACCAATTGAATTCCGCAGACCTTCTATTCTCCGTGCTTCTGGACATACTTTTGAGTATCTTGGATATGGTCCTGGTAACTATTCTACTGGTCTTCCACAGGTTCAAGTTAAAACTCTTTCTGAAAAAGAAGAGTTCCTTGCACAATCCCAAGAAACTGCCTGTGGAAACATTCTTTACACTGGTATGAATAGTGATGGTGATTTCTATATCGGAAACACCAAATATTCTGCACAATCAGGTGAACAAACTACGTTTGAAATTCCAACACCAACCGTCACTGGTGAAGATCCAAAGAGATTGAGTGTTGTATTTGATGAAGTTATCGTTAAGGAAAGAATTCTTGTAGAGGGTGGAAACTCTGGAACTATTCTTTCTCAATTTGATGGACCTGTCACCTTTAATGGTGACATTAGAATGAACTCTCAGTTGGTTGTAAATGATAATATAAGAGTTAGTGGACAAGTTGAGATTAAAAATACAACTGAGTCAACCAATTGTCTAACTGGTGCATTAATTGTTGCTGGTGGAGTTGGTATTTCTAAGAGATTGAATGTTTGTGGTATTTCTTCATTCAACGATAACGTAAGAATTACGGGTATCACAACAATTAGTGGACTGCTAGATGCCAATGGTGGAGCAACGATTGACAATATTCAAATTGGTATTACAAATGATAATGAGATTGATACTTCCACAGGAAATCTGACCATTGATTCTGCTGGAGGAACAACTACTCTCGATGATCATTTGATTATTACTGGTGTTACTACATTCACCAATACAACTCAAAATACAATTGGAAATGTTAACACTGGATCTGTTCAACTCGATGGTGGCGCAGGTATTGCAGGAAATCTAACAGTTGGTGGTAACTTTGATGTTGATGGAGATACAACTCTTGATAACACAGTTATCAATGGAACCCTTAACGTCACTGGAAATGTTGATTTTGACGCCAATCTTAATGTTGATGGATCAATTACAATTCCAGGATCAACAAATAATATTACAGCTCCTGGTGGTATTTTTGGTAATATTAGAGTTGCTGTTGCCAATGATAACACCATTGACACTTCCACAGGAAATCTAACCATTGATTCGCAAGGTGGAACAACAACTATTGCTGATGCATTGAGTGTAAGTGGAACTATTTCTGCTAGTGGTGACGTTATTGCCTTTGTTTCTGACGAAAGACTTAAAACAAACATTCAACCTCTTGAAAATGCACTAGAAAAAGTTCTTCAACTCAGTGGATTTACTTATACTTTCAATGAAACCGCAGGATCACTTGGTTTTAGCACCGAAGAAACTCATGTTGGTGTTTCGGCACAACAAGTTCAGGCAGTTCTTCCTGAGGCGGTCAAACCAGCACCTGTAAGTGGAGACTACATCACTGTTCAGTATGAGAAGATCGTTCCTCTGCTCATCGAAGCTATCAAGGAACTTTCTGCAAAGGTAGATGCTCTAGAAAAGAAAATAGGTTGACAAAATACCAGTACTAGATTATAGTGCTGGTATATTTTTTTATTCTATGTTAGGCGCATATCCATTATTTCCAATTCCTATTGCAAAAGATAAGTATCCCAAGCACGAAGAATTTAAAGATAAAATTTTAAACTTTATTAAAGATAATAAAGAACTGGAAGTTGATGGAATTACCTCACCAGAACTTAAACATTTTTTTAATTCTTCCGAACTAGAAAAAGGTTTTTTTGACTATATCCAAGATGAGGACTTTAAGGAGTTCTTACTTGAATCCTCATATAGTTTTGTAAGAGGAATAATGGGATATGATCTTGAAGATGATTTAATTGTCACTGACTGTTGGATAAACAATTGTTATAAAAATGGATTTCAGAGATTTCACAGTCATGGAAATTCTTTTGTGTCGGCAACGTATTTTGTGAATTATATTCCAGATATTCACTCAACACTAACATTTTTAAATCCATTTTTAAATGTTCACGTCGAACCATTTTTTGACTTAAATATTATAGAGCAGACACAATTTAATCAAAAAGAAATAGTGTGTGATTTTATTGAAGAAGGTGATTTAGTTCTTTGGTCATCTCATTTAGATCATGGGTATGATATAAATATCGGTAATGGAAGAGTCTCTATCTCTATGAATTTTGTACCGTCAAAGTTCAAATCAGGACCATATACATTTTCAATACAAAAATGACCCTACAATCAAGTGGACAAATTTCTTTGTCTGATTTAAGAACAGAATATACAAACTTAGGTTCACAAGGTCAAGTTGCGATGAATGACTTTTATTATGGTTCTACGCATTTGAAAAAAAATATCTGCACTGATCAAGCAAGAGGTGATTCAAGCCACCCAACAAAATCATCGCATTTTGATAATATTCCTGCTGTTGGTGATGGGCAAATAAAATTATCTAACTTTTACAGTAAAGTTTATTACTACGCAAGACAAGCAATTGCACAAGTTAATGGTTCAAATGCATCTATAAATGTCAATAGCATTGAGGACGAAGCATTAAAGAAAAATAGTAATAATACAGTCTTTTTTGTTGCACAAACTAATGGTAACTGTAATGCAACTTCGACCGGAAGTTATGGATTAACAATTCCTCAAGGAGGAAGATCAAATACGACTTGCTATTTAATTAATGATCATGCAATCTATGGAAAAGGTGGAAGAGGTGGTGATGGTGGTTCTAATGGTGAAGGTGGTGGAACTGGATTTTCTGTCGCTTCAAACATTTATTTGAAAAATAATAACCGTATACTCGGCGGAGGTGGCGGTGGCGGCGGTGGCGCTGGTAAAAGACAACCTTTTAATGAATGTTATTGTTGTAATATAAGTAATACTTCTATCGGTGGATCTGGTGGAGGCAGCGGAAAAGGTGGAGGCGGTGGTGGAAGTGGCGGCGGTGCTCCACCATCAAACTTCCCAGAAGGACCTGGTGGCAGTGGAAGCCCAGGAGATGAGAATACAAGTAGTGTTCCTGGATCTGGTGGTGGCGGCGGCGGACGTTGTGCAGGATACCCCCGTGGAACAATTTGTAGCGATGGTGGTGGACCAGGTGGAGGTTGGGGTCAGGGGGGATCTCCCGCTCCAGGTGGAAGTGGCGGCGGTGCTGGCAATGCAATTAGTCGTAGAAGCGGTGCTTATTATGTGGTATTAACAAGTGGAACACAAGCAGGAAGTACAGTTACATTCTAATTTTGGTATCGGAATAGAAAGAGAAATTTATTCTAAACCATATGTTTCATATCATTATGGTTATAGAAATCTTTCCCAAATACCAAAACGCGAATCTAATTCCAAATTATTAAAAATAGAATCAACAATCAAAGAAAAGTTTAAAGATGTAAACTTTCACATTTTATTTTTAAATATTTCTTGCAGAGGAAATTTTGTTAATTTTACTTTGAAAGATCAAAGTCAATATGATGAAGTCAAAAAACTGGGAATTATTCCCATCAGGAATGGAAATTCATTTACATTTAACTTAAATGATAATGGAGTTGATATTTCTCATCGAGAGATATTTCCAAAAGCAACCTTAGATGAATTTGAAATGCAAGATAATACTTTGAATATGACCAAAGAGGTTATATCAAAGTTTAATCCAATTTTTTATTGTTTAGGTTTTGATGGATCTATGGGGAGATTTGATTGTAGTACAGTTCATGTTGAGTTGTATCCACAAAATAATATTAAAGGTTCGAGGGAGTTTATAAATATTTTGAAGACTTATAATATCAATACAAGTTCTTTTGAAAAGCATTTTTTAAACTTTAAAAAATTTTCTCATGTTAAATTTAAGATTGAGAGTGGGGAAATTAAAAATATAAAATATTATAGATCAATTAACGTAAACATTCCAGAATTTTACTATGGATGAAACAACCATATCTTATTATGATTCTCTTGCTGATGCAATTAATGAAAAATATCCTCAGGGATATCAAGTTGCTTTGATTAAAAATGATGATTATGGATATCTTGGTCTTAGGGAACAAAATTATCAATACCTAGCAGATTTAGGAGAATTAAATCATAATTCTTTTGTTGCTGATATTGGATGCGGGAACGGTCAATTTCATAAATTTTTAAAGACTCATCCAAATTATAAAAATTGCAGATATCTTGGAGTTGATTGTTGCGAAAAACAAATTTGCAATGCAGAAAATTCAGCAGAAAGTTACGCATCATCATTTTTTTGCAAAGACATGAATGAGATGTTAATGGCTGAACCATATTTTGATGTTGTTTATTTTATTGAAAGTATTGGATATACAACAGATCTTGATACTCTCGTTAAAACAATATCTGTTGGTTTAAAACCAGGTGGAAAAATAATTATCAAAAATCCAATCAAAGTTGTTCATGATGAAGATCTGGATAAAAAATATCAAGAAAATTTTGCCAACATGGCAAAAGAATATGGATACTGTGAAGAATCACTTGGGATGCTTCCTGATAAGAGCGTTGTAGAAGAAGTTTTTCTTAATAATGGATTTGAAGTTGAAAGAATTGAAGTTCCAGATATTGATGTAATGACCTATAATAAAACTTTTTGTGAAACCGAAGAATTTTGTCAAGCACATCCATCATATGTGGACCATATTAAAAAAAATGAATCTCAAAATTATTCTCCAAATATGTACCATGAATGTATGGTATTCGTATTTAAAAAAGTTACCGAAGCAATTAACCATGTTTCAGAACTTCCATATATTAGCAAATCATATAATGATGGAATCGAAAAATCTCAAATTGATCCTAACCATCCAAATGCCCCCTATATGCAAAGATATTCTGAATATAGGGATAGATATATCTCAGAACATCCAGAACAAGCAGAATTTGTTCAAGTTCCATGCGAAGAGAAGATATCATATGATGGAAGTACCGTATCAACTAAGATGTCTCTAAATAGTGACACTACTCCTGAGAGTATTGATATTACTGGTGATATAAATGTCACTGGAATTTCAACGGTTACCGGTGTTTCTAAGGTGACAGGAGATACTGTATTTGTTGCAGAATATGATTCATCTGGACAAATTCAAGATTCAAAAGAATCAGAATCTACAATATCATATGGAACATCATTCTCAAGTTCTTCAGTAGCAGAAGACACAACTTCAGATTCACGTGTTATTAATTTGAATGTAAGTTATGAAATCGACGACTCCCCAGAATAAACCTGTTTTAGATCTAGAGTCTAACTACGTAAAGAGTTATTTTCAAAAAATTGTTGATGTAACTCAAGATGTGTTAAATCAAGACTTTTCAGAAGTTCCAGAATATAAAGTTCCATCAAAATATGAGTATGGGGATTGGAGATTTAGAGTTATTAAATCTCCAACTGATGGTCTACAACTTAAAAATTTTTATAGTGAAAAACTTAAAGAAATTGTTTTAGATGAAAATATTCCAACCGTAAGTCTAAACACTTTTGCTGCGAGTTCGGATATTAAAGAACATGTTGATCCTCCTTATTATGGTAAAAATCTTTGGAGAATTCTAGTTCCTATCACCGCTGAGGAGAGTTATATTACTGCCGAAAGTTTTGGAACTATTAAAGTTGAAGTGGGTAAACCATTTATTCTTGATTTTGTATATGACTCTCATAGTGGAACAAATAAGTCAAAAAATGTTGACCTATCGTTTCTTTGCTTTGATATTCTCTATGAAAATGATAGAGAATATATGGGTTCACACTTTACGAACGACCCCCTTTACTTGAAGGTTCTAAATATTGATATGGGAGCATATGAGAAATTATGACAATTGACTTTTCTAGACCTTATTATGTTGAATATTATAATAAAATTAATGATTTGAAAGGTCTTATATTGGAAGAATATTTTAATCCAAAAACAAATCTTAAAATCTCTTGGAATATTGATGATGATAGTGGGTGTGTATTGTATGCCTTTAAAAAAATTCCAAGAGATGAGGCAACTATACCAAAAACTAAGTATTCTGCTGAACTAATTGAAAAGTTTGGTCAAGATGATAATATTCTTGCGTTTTCAAAAATAACAGTTCCATCTGGTCAGCACGTTGGTGAGCATGTTGATACTAAATATTGGCCAAAAGAATTTTTTCGAGCACATATACCTTTAATGGATACTGAAGCAATGTTTTATTATGGTGATGAAGAAATAAACTGGAAAAAGGGGGAACTTTATTTCTTTGATGTAAGACACATTAAACATTCAGCAAAGAATGATTCGGATAAAGATTTTGAATTTATTAGTATTGATATTTGCGTAGAAGATGCACAATAACACATTTGCGGATTTATATTCTAGATTTAACAATTTAGAATATAGGGAAAAATTTAATAATGAATATGTTGAAATGTTATCTGAGATCAAAGATAATAAATTTAATTTAAGTATGGGTAGTTATGTAAAAGTTTATACAAATGTGATAAAGTCGGAAACTTGTGATATTTTTTCCGAAAAAATTAAAAATGAAAAACAAAAAAATAATTTTAACAGTCCAATGACTGATTTATTGAGGATAGGGAAATATGTAAATGTGTATGCTGCCGATCAAGAATTTAAAGATTTTTCAAAAAAAGTAATTTCCGAAATTTCTGCAGACATTGCGACCAAGTATACATCTGATGTAAGACCTTTTTATTATGCTTATGGAAATAAATTAAGCACAAGTGATGCACATATACTTGACTATTCGAAGGATGACTTTTTTAGAATACATCACGATCACTATGCAGAATCTCTTAACTTCTCTAGATTATTGACTGTTTGTGCATATTTAAATGATGATTATGAAGGAGGATATTTAGAATTTCCATCTATTGGAAAAACATATAGATTTAAAAAAGGTGATGTGATTGTATTTCCTAGCAATTGGATGTATTATCATGGAGTAACACCAATCACTTCTGGAAATAGATATACTATTGTATTCTGGTTGGGTATAGACAGTAATCAGTTATGACATATTACCTTTTCGAACGAGACTTGACATCAGATCATGTTTCATATCATTATTGCTTCTTAAACTATGAAAAAGTTGAGTTTAAAGATAAATCTAGAATAAAAAACGACTATGAGTATCTTTATAATATTCTAACTACAGATCTAAAAGACATCAAAAGTTTACCATTTTTCCATAAAGCAATTACTCCGGAGAACAAGTCGATAGAGTCGCCATATTTTCATCTATCGGTAAATGCTATTGGTGAACAAGAATATCAACTTATCAATAGAACGTTTGGATTGAATACAAGTTATAAGTATAGTTACTTCACAAAGTTAATTTCTGATATTGGTAAGAAGACTTCTTTCAAATGTGGATTTCTTCTTAACGAGTTTAATAATATTAAACACGAAATGAAAGAA